>Ga0187892_10002601_pt1 | contig 35435 bp, 30 predicted proteins | sample MA1701073metaG_FD_139345 | JGI IMG/M metagenome (GOLD analysis project Ga0187892, IMG submission 139345) | Bio-ooze microbial communities from a basaltic lava cave in the Kipuka Kanohina Cave System on the Island of Hawaii, USA - MA170107-3 metaG ... | reverse complement strand
GTGCTATTGAATTGATAGCCATGGGGGGTGCTTCCGATGCCGGGGCGCGGGGGCGCTGGAGCCGGCGCGCCAACTGGGTGGCACTCAGGTCGCGCAGCTGCGGCGGCAGCGCGGCCAGTGCGACCTCGCCCAGCGCGCGCTGGTAATAGCGGGCGGCAAAGCCGACCAGCTGCCGCCAGGCCGTGCTCAGCGGCGCCACGCCGTCGAGCACGGCGGTGATCGGGCGGGTCTGCCGCTCCTGCGGCTCGGGCGCCGCTGCCTCCTCGCTGTCCCAGACCACGCCCAGGGTTTCGCGCGAGCCCAGCGGCACCCGCACCAGGCAGCCGGGCGCAAGCGGGCACTCGCTGCGATAGCTCAGCGGCCCGGCCAGCGCGCTGTGCGCCGGGGCTTGGACAAGGACCGATACGCTGTGCGTCATGAATCGATTCGAGTTGGGCAGCGTTTGTGATGTGAACTGGCGAAATGCGGTCTAAGCACTTGATTTCAAAGCGTTTCGTGCGGGATTCAGAATTTCTGTGGATAACTTTGTTGATAGTTCGCCCCGAGTCCCGTCGAAGCCGCATGAATCAAGGCTTTGGCTAAGCTGCCCGCAAAAGTAGCAGAATGTAAACTTCATATAAATCAACCACTTAGCTTCGCTATTGGATTTATAGCAGGGGTGCGGCGGGTGTGGATGTTTGCGGCGCCGCTATACAAATTTTGTGCATAAGTGAGCTGTGGCAGGGGTATTCCGGGCTTGACAAATCCTGTTTGTCACCGGTCCGGCCACCGGGCGACGTTGCGGGTCGGCCACCCTGCCCCTAGCCTGTGCATCGCGAACCAGCGAGGGTTGCACTGCTTTTGTCAGGTCGATTTGTGAAATGCGAGTTAAGTGATTGATTTCAAAGAGCTTTGTGACCGATTCAAAATTTCTGTGGATAACTTTGTTGACAGCTTGCCTTGAGTCGCGCCGAATCCGCATGGAATAAGGCTTTGGCTGAAATGCCTACAAAAAAGGCAGGGCGCAAACCCCATGCAAATCAACAACTTAGCCCATCCACTGGTTCTGCACCATAAGCGTTCCGGCCGATGGCGTTGGCAGCACCGCAGCCCAACTTTTGTGCATAAGTGCGCTGCCCCCCAAGCTTTCTTCAGCCTGACAACGGCGCCCGGCTGTTGTCAGTGGGACACGGCTCAGCCGCGCATCTGGCGCGAGATCGTGTGCACGGCCTCGACCAGCGCCGCCACATTCTCGGGTGGCGTGTGCTGGCTGATGCCGTGGCCCAGGTTGAAGACATGCGTAGGGCCCGTGGTGCTGCGGTCGGTGTGCGGCTTGCCGAAACTCTCGAGCACCTTGCCGACCTCGGCGCGGATTTGCTCGGGCGGCGCAAACAGCACGTTCGGGTCGATGTTGCCCTGCAAGGCCTTGCCCGGGCCGCCTGCGGCGCCGCCGACGCGCGCGCGCGCGCGGCCCAGGTTGACCGTCCAGTCCAGGCCCAGAACTTCGCAGTCGAGCGCGGCCATCTCGTCGAGCCACAGGCCGCCGCCCTTGGTGAAGACGATGCGCGGGATGGACTGGCCTTCGTGCTCGCGCTCGAGCTGCGCCAGCACCCGTGCGGTGTAGGCCAGGCTGAAAGCCTGGAAGGCGCCGTCGGCCAGCACGCCGCCCCAGCTGTCGAAAATCATCACGGCCTGGGCGCCGGCCTCGATCTGTGCGTTCAGGTAGGCCGCCACCGCGTCGGCGTTGACCTGCAGAATCCGGTGCATCAGGTCGGGGCGGCTGTAGAGCAGGGTCTTGACCCGCCGGTAGTCGTCCGAGCCTGCGCCTTCGACCATGTAGCAGGCCAGGGTCCAGGGGCTGCCCGAAAAGCCGATCAACGGCACGCGGCCGTTGAGCGCCTTGCGGATCGAGGTCACGGCGTCGAACACATATTGGAGCTTGCCGAGATCGGGCACCTGCAAGGCGGCCACCGCGGCCTCGTCGCGCACCGGGCGGGCAAAGCGCGGGCCCTCGCCCTGGGCGAAGCTCAGGCCCAGGCCCATCGCGTCGGGCACGGTCAGGATGTCGGAGAACAGGATCGCGGCGTCCAGCGGGTAGCGCTCCAGCGGCTGCAGCGTGACTTCGGTGGCGTAGTCCACATTGGTGGCCAGGCCCATGAAGCTGCCGGCCTTGGCGCGCGTGGCGCAGTACTCGGGCAGGTAGCGCCCGGCCTGGCGCATCAGCCAGACGGGGGTGTGGTCGGTCGCCTGGCGCCAGCAGGCGCGCAGGAAGCTGTCGTTTTGCAGCGGGGCAAAGCGGGAGGGGGCAGGGCTGGCAGTCATGCCCCGATTGTCGCAGGGTGGTCCCGGCCCGATCAAAAGCCGGTCACCGCCCGGCGCGCGGCGCTCAAGGAGCGTCTGTCGCTCCGGGCGCGAACGGCGCAACCACCCCGGCATAGGGCTTGGCCAGCGGGCTGGCATAGTCGCCGAGCTTGCTGGTCGCCAGCCTGGCGCGCAGCAGCGCCTCGGCCGTCGCGGTGGCGACGGCCACGCCGTCGATGACGGGCACGCCGAGTTCGTCGCTCAAGCGCTGGCACAGGTCCGCCATGCCGGCGCAGCCCAGCACGATCGCGCCGCAGTCGTCTTCGGCGAGCGCGCGCCGGCATTCGGCGAGGATGGTCTGGTAAGCGTCGCTTTCGGGGTTCTCGAGCTCGAGCACCGCAATTTCGCAGGCCCGAACGCGCCGGCAGTGGCCGCGCAAGCCGTACTTGTCGACCAGGTGTTCGGCGATCACGACCGTGCGCTTGAGCGTCGTCACGACCGAGAAGCCGGTCGCCAGGTAGCCGGCCGTGCGCATCGCGGCCTCGGCCACGCCGATCACGGGGCCGCGCGCGAGCTCGCGCGCCGCGTCCAGGCCCGGGTCGCCGAAGCAGGCGATCACATAGGCATCGACACCTTCGGCCTCGCCGCGGCGCACCTCGTCAAGCAGCCCGACGCAGCACATCGCCTCGTCATAGTGGCCCTCGATCGACACCGGGCCGTGCTCCGGGCTGACCGCCTCGATGACCACGCCCGGGCCGGCCACCGAGCGGGCCGCCGCGCCGATCAGTTCCGTCATCGACCAGGTCGTGTTGGGATTGATTACCTTGATTCGCACTGTCATCTCCTCTATTGCCTACGGGTAAACACTGAATGTGCAGACAAAACGATACGCTATATTGTAGACAATCGCAAGACATTAATGCCTTCAATGTGTTGCGAGGCTGTCCCCGAATCCACTCATCCACCGGAAAGGAAAGACGATGAACAAACGAACCAGACTGCGCCTCACCCTCGTCGCCGGGGCGCTGCCCTGGGCGTTGCTCAGTGCGGGCGCCCAGGCCCAGGAGCTGCTCAAGATAGGCGTCAACGGCGTGATGTCGGGCGAGGCCGCCTCTTGGGGCCTGGTCAACAAGTACTGCGCCGAGACCACGGCCGACATCTACAACGCCAAGGGCGGTGTCGAGATCGGCGGCAAGAAGTACAAGCTGCAGATCGTCGCGCTGGACGACAAGAACGACCCGAAGATTTCGGTCACCAACGCCGAGAAGCTCACCAGCGATGGCATCAAGTACATCATCGGCCCGAACATCGACACCACGGCGCTGGCGGTCAAGCCGGTGATGGAGCGCGCCAAGGCGATGAACTTTCCCTACGCCTTCGCCAAGGAGCTCTACAAGGCGCCGGCCAACGCCTCGGTGCTGGGCATGGTCGCGAGCTACCAGGTCGGCCCGATCATGTACGAGTACCTGAAGACCAAGAAGGGCGTGAAGTCGATCGCCTTTCTCGCGCGCAACGAGTCGGACGCGAAGAACCAGCAGGTCGAGGGCGTCGAGGCCGCCAAGAAGCTCGGCCTGAATGTCGTGGCCGCCAGCGAGAGCTACGAGCCCGGCACGAAGGACTTCATGCCGGTGATGACCAAGGTGATCAAGGCCAAGCCCGACGCGATCGTGCTGTCGGGCGTTGCGCCGGCCGACGCGCCGCTGCTCAACAAGGCAGCGCGCGACCTCGGCTTCAAGGGCGCGATCTCGACCGAGACCGCGCAGGATTCGAAGATCCTCGCGCAGGTCGCAGGCAGCAAGGCGAACGGCTTCATGAGCGTGGGCGGCGCCTCGACGCCGGAGATCCAGTCGGATGCGATGAAGGAGTTCGTCGAGGCCTACAAGAAGCGTGTCGGCGAGTGGAACGACGAGGCTGGCACCAAGGTGTACGCGCTCGAGCTGATCCTTGCAGTGCTCAAGAAGAATCCCGCTGCGCTGAACGACGTCGAGGTGTTCAAGAAGGAAATGGCCGCCTTCTCGATGACCAACCCGTTCGTCAAGGGCGGCCAGACCAAGCTCGAGTTCACCGGCCATGCCGACTTCGGCCGCCGCAGCCAGGTCGGCGTGCCGCTGGTCGTCAACGAGTTCCAGGACAAGGACTTCAAGACCCTGTTCGTCGGGACGATCAAGAACTGAGCCGCTTGGCAAGCTGCTCAAGCAGAACTGAAAGGGGCTCGCCATGTTCCAGGTGCTGATCAACGGAACCGTGCTCGGTGCGGTGTACGCCCTGATCGCGCTCGGGCTGACGATGGTGTTCAGCATCATGCGGGTCGTGAACTTCGCGCACGGCCAGATGTACATGCTGGGCGCCTTCGTCGTCTACTACCTGTACGGCGAATACGGCTTGCCGTTCTGGGGCGCGCTGCCGGCCGCGGCCGCCGTGCTGGCCCTGGTTGGCGTCGCGTTCAACCGCTTCTTCTTCCAGCCGGTGCTGGCCAGCGCCACGCGCGAGGAGAACTCGATGCTGATGGCGGTCGGCACCGCGCTGCTGCTGGAGAACCTGGCGCTCACGGTGTTCGGCGAGAAGCAGCGCGGCGTGCCGCCGGTCATCGACGGTGCCTTCATCTTCGGCGATGTCGCCGAGGGCGGCGCGATCCTGACCTACCCGAACGCGATGGTCGCGCTGCTGGCGGCTGTGTTCATCCTCGGCCTGCTCGCCTTCGTGCAGTACACGCGGCCCGGTCGCGCGCTGCGCGCCGTCGCGCAGGACAAGGAGGCGGCGCGGCTGCAGGGCGTCGACGTGAAGGCGACGACGACGCTGGGCTTTGCGATCGGCGCCGCGCTGGCGGGGCTGGCCGGCGGTCTGCTGGTCACGGTCTACGGCGTCAACTCGGGCGTTGGCGTCGGCATCTCGACCAAGGCCTTCATCATGATCATGATCGGCGGCGCCGGCGTCACCTCGGGCGCCATCGTCGGCGGCGTGCTGCTCGGCTTCGCCGAGGCGATCGGCTATGACCTGCTGCCCGGCAGCGTGACCTACCTGCTGATCTTCGTCGCGATGATCGTCTTCCTCGTCTTCAAGCCCAACGGCCTGTTCGGCAAGCCCTGGGGCTGAAATGAACCACCCCCGAAGCGCCTTTGGCGCCTCCCCCTCAAGGGGGCGCCGCCAGCGGACCGGCAGAGCCGGATCCGCGGCGGCCGCTTGGCTGGGCTGGTTCGTGCGTCGAGGTTGGCGCTTCGGCGCCACGCAAAACTGAGATGGCAAGCATCGGAGTACCGAAATGAATCCCCTGAAAAAACGCGATCTCTTCATCGCCCTCGGCTTCCTCGTCGTGCTGCTGCTGCTGCCGCTGGCGGTCGGCCATTCGCGCTACCTGCTGTCGGTGCTGATGAACTGCGCCGGGCTGTCGCTGATCGCCTTCGGCGTCTGGCTGACCTTCACGATCGGCCGCATCAACATCTGCCAGGCCGGCTTCGCGCTGATCGGCGGCTACACGACGGCGATCGTGCTGTCGCGCTACGGCCTGAGCTTCTGGGTCGCGCTGCCGCTGTCGGCGCTGGTGGCGGCAGCGATCGGCGCGCTGATTGGCAGCTTCATCCTCAAGCTGCGTGGCATCTACTTCTCGATGCTGACGATCTCGCTGACCGAAGCGATCCGGCTGGCCTTCCTCAACGGCGGCGATTTCACGCAGGGCTCCAAGGGCATCACCGGGCTGCCGCAGCCGTTCGGCGGCGATTCGCCGCTGCCCATGTACTATCTGGCGGTTGCGCTGCTGGCGCTCGGGCTGCTGGTCACCTGGCGCGTCTATTACTCGCGGCTGGGCCGCATCTTTCGCGCAATGCGCCTGAACGAGGACCTGGCAGAGAGCTTCGGCACCAACGTCTGGCGCTACCGCGTGGTCGCCTTCGCGATCGCCTGCGCGCTCGGCGGCCTGGGGGGCGCCTACTTCGCGGTGTTCACGCAAAGCGTGTACCCGCAGAGCTTTACCGTCGAGCACAGCATCTACTACATGCTCTACTGCTTCCTCGGCGGGTTGGAGTTCGTCAGCGGGGCGATGGTCGGCGCTTTCGTGCTGACCATCCTGTTCGAGCTGCTGAGCCAGTTCCAGCAGTACCAGACGCTGGTCTACGGCATTTTGATGATCGCGGTGATCCTGGTGCTGCCTAACGGGCTGGTCGCGATCCGCGCCGCTGTGAAGGAGAGCAGGGCATGAGCGCGGCGATCCTCGAAGCCCGCAGCGTGACCAAGCGCTTTGGCGGGCTGACCGCGAACGAGGACGTGAGCCTCGTGCTCGCCGGCCCGGTGGGGCAGGTCGTGTCGGTGATCGGCCCCAATGGCGCGGGCAAGAGCACGTTTTTCAAGATGCTGGCGGGCTTTCTCAAGCCCAGCAGCGGCCAGGTGCTGCTGCACGGCCAGGACATCACCGGCATGCCGCCGCACCGCATCGCGCGGCTCGGCCTGGTGCGTACCTTCCAGGAGACCACGATCTTCCCCGATCTGACCGCGATGGAGCATGTCTCGCTGGCCCACCAGCTGCACCGCGAGGCGAACGACCTCGAGGTCGTGCTCGGCATGGCGCGGGCGCGCGGTGACGAGGTGCGGCTCGGCGAGAGCGCCCTCGAGATCCTGGAGCTGATGGATCTCGCGTCAGTGGCCGACGTGGCCGCGCGCCACCTGCCCCAGGGCCTGCTGCGGCTGCTCGGCATGGCGATGGGGCTGGCGGCGCGGCCGCAGGTGCTGCTGCTCGACGAGCCCTACGCCGGCCTCAACCCCGAGGAGACCAACCGCGCGGTGGCCATCACCCGCAAGGTCGCGGCCTCCGGCGTGTCGGTGCTGCTGGTCGAGCACGACATGAAGGCCGTGATGGCGATCTCGGACCGCATCCACGTGCTGTACTTCGGCAAGAAGATCGCCGAAGGCACGCCCGAGGAGATTCGCAACGACCCCAAGGTCATCGAGGCCTACCTGGGTCAGGAAGACGAGGAGCTGGGGCTGTGAACGCTATACCGCATCTCGAACTCGCCGGTGTGTCTTTGCGCTACGGCGAGGTGCGCGCGCTCGAGAAGGTCAGCCTGCGCGCGCCGACCGGTCAGATCATCGCGCTGATCGGCGCCAACGGCGCCGGCAAGTCCTCGTCGCTGCGCGCGATCACGGGCCTGCGCAAGGTGGCCGAGGGCGAGGTCCGGCTCGAGGGCCGCATCATCAACTCGCCTCAGAAACAGGAGCCGGCGCACGCGCTGGTGCGCCAGGGCGTGGCGATGGTGCCCGAGGGCCGCCATGTGTTCCCGTACATGAGCATCAGGGACAACCTGCTCATGGGCGCCTACACGCGCAGCGACAAAGGCGGCATCGCGGCCGACCTGGAACGGGTTTGCGAGCGCTTTCCGCGGCTGAAGGAGCGCTTTTACCAGCAAGGCTCGAGCCTGTCGGGCGGCGAGCAGCAGATGGTGGCGATCGGCCGGGCGCTGATGGCCAGCCCGAAGCTGCTGCTGCTCGATGAGCCATCGCTGGGCATCGCGCCGCAGATCATCAGGCTCATCGGCCGCAGCCTGCTCGAGATCAACCGCAAGGACGGCATCACGGTCATTCTGGTCGAGCAAAACAGCCGCATGGCGCTGGCGCTGTCGTCCTACGCCTACGTGCTCGAGACCGGCAACGTCGCGCTCGAAGGGCCGTCCAAGGAGCTGATGACCAACGAGCACGTGAAGCGCCTGTATCTCGGGGGATAATCACCGCCGCGCCCCACGCCACCTGCCCATCGTGACCGCCAAGCTGACCAACCAGGAAATCTACGACCGCATCTACGCCGCGATCGGCGAGCGGCGGCTGCTGCCCGGCACCAAGCTCAGCGAGGAACGGCTCGCGCAGGCGTTTCACGCCAGCCGCACCCGGGTGCGCGAGGTGTTGCTGCGGCTGAGCCAGGAGCTGATCGTCGAGGCGCATCCGAATCGCGGCGCGTTCGTCGCGAGCCCGACGCAGCAGGACATGCACCATGTGTTCGCGGTGCGGCGCGCGATCGAGCGCGCCGTCGCCGCGGAGCTGTCCGAGCGTTTCGGCGGGCAGTCGATCGTCCCGCTGCGCGGGCATCTGGAGAGCGAGGCGCGCGCCCGCGCCACCGGGGACCGTGCGGCGCTGGCCCGGCTGACGGGCGAGTTTCACGTCCGGCTGGCCGAAACCACCGGCAACCGCATCTTCACCGACAACCTGCGGCGCCTGGTCGCGCTGACCGGCCTGATCATCGCGCAGTACGACGCGCACGCGAGCAGTGCCTGCCCCGAGCACGAGCACGAGGACATCGTCAATGCCATCGAGGCCGGCGACGCACGGCGTGCCGAGCGCCTGATGCTGCAGCACCTCACCCATGTCGAACAGGGCATCCGGCCGCCCGAGTCATTGTCCAACGAGGTCAATTTCGAACGAATCTTCGGCCTGGGCGGCGCCGCAGCGCCTGCGCGGCGCCAGCGACGGTCCGGCCCTGCTGTGGCGCGCTGATGCTGCGGCGGGGCGCAGCGCAGGCCGCCCTGTCCGGCGGCTAGCGAGCGGCGGCGTGCTCGATCTTGAGGCAGCGGTCCTGCACCACCAGCAGGCCGGCGGCGTCGGCCAGGGCGGCGGCCGCTTGGTGTTCAATGCCCAGCTGCAGCCACAGGGCGCGCGCGCCGATGCCGATCGCCTCGCGGGCCAGCGGCGGCACCTCTTCGCTGTGGCGAAACACGTTGACCAGGTCGATGCGTTCGTGGCGCGCCGCCTCGGACAGCGTCGGCCAGGCTTTTTCACCCAGCACTTCGGTGGCGTTGGGGTTCACCGGCACGATGCGGTAGCCCTGGGCCTGCATGTACTGGGCCACGCGGAAGCTGTCGCGGTGCGGCTTGGGCGACAGGCCCACGACCGCAATGCTGCGGCAGTGGCGAAGAATCTGATCGATGCGCTGGACTTCACTCAGGGTAGAGGTCATGACTGCTTTTGTACTTGATGGGGCAGCCATACGGCCGCGTGACGGGGGCCGTGAGCGGCTTGCCGGCCAGCGCCTCGTTGAGGCCCTGGCGCACGTAGTTGGTGGCGGCGGGGATGTCTTCCATCCGGCTCGATGCGATGCTGTCGATGCCGCCGGCATAAATCAGCGTGCCCTGCGGGTTGACGATGAACATGTGCGGCGTCACGCGCGCGCTGTAAGTCCGGCCTACCGTGCCTTCCTCGTCCATCAGCGTGGCCGTCGGTGCCGCGGACTGCTTGGCGGTCCAGCGCGCCAGCTTGGGCGGGCTGAGGTAGAACAGGTTGGTGCGTTCGTTGGCGTTGAGCGAGAGCCACACCACGCCCCTGGCGGTGAATTCCTTTTGCAGGCCCTGCATGTTGCCGCTGTTGTAATGCTTGCGCGTGAACGGGCAGCTCGGATTGAACCATTCCAGCACCACGTATTTGCCTTGGAAGTCGCTGAGCTGGCGCGTCTGGCCCGAGGTGTCGGTGGCGGTGAAGGCCGGCGCGGGCTCGCCGACGATGCCCCGCGCCTGGGCGGGACTGGGCACCACGGCGGCCAGACTGGTGAGCAGGGCAAGCCAAACAAAGGCGTGGCGGGTCAGCATGGTGGACTCCTTGGCGCGGTTACAGCCGCGCGATCGCGGAACGAAGCTCCTCCACAGTCAATACTTCGGACAGCACCAGCGGGGCGCTGCCGTTTTTGTAGAACACATAGACCGGCACGCCGTTGCGCCCCAGCTGGGCCAGGGCGGCGGTGATGGCCGGGTCGCGCCGCGTCCAGTCGGCGCGCAGCAGGGCCACGTTCTTGGCCTCCAGATCGGCCTGCACGGCGGCGTCGGCCAGCGTGGTCTTCTTGTTGTACTGGCAGGTCACGCACCAGGCGGCGGTGAAGTCCACAAACACCGGCTGGCCGCGGGCCACAATCTGCTCGACCCGGCCCGGCGCCCAAGGCTGCCAGGGCCCGCTGACGGCCGCGGTCGCCGTGGTGTCGTCGGCCTTGGTGATGTTGGGGCCGATAGCCCAGGCCAGCAGGGCTCCAGCCACTATCGAAATGGTAGCAACGACGGCGCGCGCGCGGCCCGACAGGCCGAGCGCCCAGAGCACCGCGGCCAGCGCCACCAGCAGCGCCAGCAGGGCGCCGGCGCCATCGATGCCGCTTTGCTGGCCCAGCACCCAGACCAGCCAGGCCACGGTGGCAAACATCGGGAAGGCCATGAGCTGGCGGAAGGTCGCCATCCAGGCGCCGGGTCGCGGCAGCAGCCGCACCGTCGAGGGCACCAGGCTGGCGGCCAGGTAGGGCAGGGCCATGCCCAGGCCGATGGCGCCAAACACCGCCAGGGCCTCGGCAGCGGGCAGGCCGACGGCCAGGCCCAGCGAGGCGCCCATGAACGGCGCGGTGCAGGGCGAGGCAACGGCCACGGCCAGCACGCCCGACAGGAAGGCATTGGTCACGGGGTTGCTGGCCTGCAGCGAGGCCAGGCGGCCGGGCAGGAACTGCCCGAACTCGAACAGGCCGGCCAGGTTCAGGCCGATCACTGTGAACAGCACGGCCAGGCTCGCGACCACGGCAGGCGACTGCAGCTGGAAGCCCCAGCCCAGCTGCTGGCCGGCCGCGCGCAGGCCCAGCATCATGACGCCCAGCGCGAGAAAGCTCAGGACCACGCCCACCGAGTAGGCGACGCCGCTGATGCGACGGGCTCGCCGGTCGTCGCTTTGCCGGGTGAAGCCGACCACCTTGATCGCCAGCACCGGGAACACGCAGGGCATGAGGTTGAGGATCAGGCCGCCGAGCAGGGCGCCGCCGAGCGCGGCCAGCCAGCTCAGGCCGGAACCGGAGGGTTGAGCGTTGAGCGTTGAGCGCTGGGCGTTGGCCTTGAGCGCGGCATCGAGCGCCGGGGAGACGCCGGTGGCGCCGGCCAGTGGTGGCCAGCTGCCCGTGACCCTGGCCTCGGTGCGCCAGCCTTGGCCATTGAGTGCCAGCACCAGGGGCATCAGGGCCGGGCTGGCGCTGCGCTGGGCCGACAGCGGCACGTTCGCGGTCCACAGGCCACCCTGCCAGCCTTGCGTCCACTTCGCCGCCGTTTCGATCACTTCGGGCGTTTCGGGGAAGAATTCCAGCGTCTTGCCCTGCCAGGCGGCAGGCAGTCCGGCGATGCTGAGCTTGATCGAGTTGCCGGCGATCTCGACCCGGCTGTCGCCCGTCAGCGCCTTGGGCTGGGCGGCCAGCGCCGCATCGAACGCCTTGCCGTGCAGCGCCGTCGTGCTTTTGGCCGGAATCTTGAGCGCGAATTCGCCCTCCTCGGGAATGCATTCCGTGCGGCAGACCAGCCAGGCGGCCCTGAGCTTGACCTCCAGGTCGCCGGCCAGCAGCGAGGGCTTGAAGTTCGGCGTGATGGTCAGCGGCACCGGCAACAGCACCGTGCCCTCGTAGCCGTAGTTGGCGAGGCTGCCGACCGGGATTTTCTTCGGCACGGGCCAGGCGATCTCGCCGGGCTGCACGCCCGCCGGCAGCGTCCACTGCAGCTGCGTGGGCAGGCCCGAGTCGCCCGAGTTTTTCCAGTAGGTGTGCCAGTGCGGCTGGTGGGCGAGCTGCAAGCCGACCCAGACCGGTTTCCCGGTCGCCACGCCCTCGGGCGCATGGGCCATCAGCTCCGCGCGCACCCGCTCGGTCGTGACCACGGATTTTGCGCTGTTTTGGGCCCAGGCCCCCGTGGACAGGGCGCAGGCAGCTAGCAAAGTGATAGCGAAAAGGAGGCGGGGAAGATTCATTACAAAGGTGGGAGCCGTCGGGAGGGGGGAAGTTCCGCCGCGGGGGTCAGGCCAGGCCCAGCGGGTAGAACGCCGTGCGGCCGAGCACGACGCCCTGCTCGGTGACGGCCGTCACGGCCGTCCTACATTCCTTCAGATAAGCGTCGTCGCGCAACAGATCATGGGTCACCGGGGGATGGTAGCAAGGAGGCGAACCAGTCGCCGGTTCACGGCCTTTCACCGCGCGGCAGCGGCAGCGCCGTCTTGTAGCGCACCTGCTTGAGCGCAAAGCTGGAGCGGATTTTTTCGATGCCGGGAATCGGCGTGAGCTGCTCCAGGATGAATTTCTCCAGTGCGCCGATGTCGGCCAGCGCGACGCGGATGAGGTAGTCGCTGTCGCCGCTCATCAGGTAGCACTCCATGACCTCGTCGTGCTCGGCAATGCGGCGCTCGAACTCGGCCAGCGATTCCTTGCTCTGGCTTTTGAGGCTGATCGAGATGAACACGTTGAGGCCCAGGCCCAGCGCCGCGGCATTGGCAATCGCCACATAGCGGTCGATCACGCCTGCCGCTTCCAGTGCCTTGACTCGCGCCAGGCAGGGCGAGGGGCTCAAATGCACGCGCTTGGACAGCTCCACGTTGGACAGCGAGCCGTCTTGCTGAAGTTCGCGCAGGATGCGCAGGTCAACGGTGTCGAGTTTCATATGCTGCCGGTTAAGTCATTTACGGCGAGAAATGCCGCAAAACACAGCTTTGGAAGCCCACTGAGGCAGCAAATTCTAGTTGATCGTGCCTACAGTGTTGTGCATCATGAATGCGCCGCTTCCCCCGTCCGCCCTGCTCGCCATGCCCGCCGACATCCCCGCCGACCCCGACCCGCTGGAAACCGCCGAATGGCGCGAGGCCTTTGCGGCGCTGGTGGCCACGCAGGGCCCGGCGCGCGCGCGCCAGATGCTCGACGAGCTGGCGCGGCTGGCGCTTGACGCGCGCGTCGGCTGGAAGCCCGAGCTGGCCACGCCCTATGTCAATACGATCGGTGTCAACGAGCAGCCGGTGTTCCCCGGCGACCTCGCGATCGAGGAGCGGCTGGCCTCGCTGATGCGCTGGAACGCACTGGCCATGGTCGTGCGCGCGAATCAGGCCTATGGCGAACTCGGCGGCCACATTGCGAGCTATGCAAGCGCGGCCGACCTGTTCGAGACCGGCTTCAACCATTTCTTTCGCGCGCGCGAAGGCCTGGGCGCGGGCCAGTACCGCGGCGACCTCGTGTTTTTCCAGCCGCACAGCGCGCCCGGCGTTTATGCGCGCGCCTTCCTCGAAGGACGTCTCAGCGAAGCCGATCTGATGCATTACCGCCAGGAACTGACAGCGCCGGGCCAGAGCGCCCAGGGCCTTTGCAGCTACCCCCATCCCTGGCTGATGCCCGAGTTCTGGCAGTTCCCGACCGGCTCCATGGGAATCGGCCCGATCAGCTCGATCTACCACGCGCGCTTCATGCGCTACCTCACGCATCGCCAGCTGCTTGACTGCGGCGGCCGAAAAGTCTGGGGCGTGTTCGGCGACGGCGAGATGGACGAGCCCGAATCGATGAGCGCGCTCACGCTCGCGGCGCGTGAAGGCCTGGACAACCTGGTCTGGGTTGTGAACTGCAACCTGCAGCGGCTCGACGGCCCGGTGCGCGGCAACGGCCGCATCATCGACGAGCTCGAGAAGCTGTTTGCCGGCGCCGGCTGGAACGTGATCAAGCTGGTCTGGGGCAGCGACTGGGACGGCCTGTTCGCGCGCGACCTGACCGGCGCGCTGACTCGGGCCTTCGCCCACACGGTCGACGGCCAGATGCAGACCTTCGCGGCCAAGGACGGCCGCTACAACCGCGACAACTTCTTCGGCCAGAACGGGGAGCTCGCGCGCCTGGCCATGGGGCTCACCGACGAGCAGATCGACCGCCTCAAGCGCGGCGGCCATGACCTCGTGAAGATCCACGCCGCCTACGCGGCGGCGGCGAACCACCGCGGCCAGCCGACCGTGATCCTGGCCCACACCAAGAAGGGCTATGGCATGGGCAGTGCGGGCCAGGGCAAGATGACCACGCACAGCCAGAAGAAGCTCGACGAGGCGGACCTGATCGAATTCCGCAACCGCTTCAATCTGCCCTTGACCGACGAGCAGGCGACCTCCTTGAGCTTCTACAAGCCGGCCGCCGACAGCCCCGAGATGCAGTACCTGCAGCGCCGGCGCCAGCAGCTCGGCGGCTACCTGCCGCGGCGCGAAACCGCCTGCGAGGTCGTGGCTACGCCCGCGCTCGACAGCTATGCCGCGTTTGCGCTGAAGGCCGACGGCAAGGAAATGAGCACGACCATGGCTTTCGTGCGCATGCTCGGCGCGCTGCTCAAGGACCAGACGCTCGGCCCGCGCATCGTGCCCATCGTGGCCGACGAGGCGCGCACCTTCGGCATGGCGAACCTGTTCAAGCAGGTTGGCATTTACTCCAGCGTGGGCCAGCGCTACGCGCCCGAGGACATCGGCTCGGTGCTGTCCTACCGCGAGGCCCTGGACGGCCAGATCCTCGAAGAAGGCATCTCCGAGGCCGGGGCGATCGCGAGCTGGACCGCCGCTGCGACCAGTTACAGCGTGCACGGCCTGGCCATGCTGCCGTTCTACATCTACTACAGCATGTTCGGCTTCCAGCGTGTCGGCGACCAGATCTGGGCTGCGGCCGACCAGCGAGCGCGCGGCTTTCTGCTGGGCGCGACCTCGGGCCGCACCACGCTGGGCGGCGAGGGCCTTCAGCACCAGGACGGCAGCAGCCACCTGTGGGCTGCGACCATCCCGAACTGCAAGGCCTACGACCCGGCGTTCGCCGGCGAGCTGGCGGTCATCATCGACCATGGCATGCGCGAGATGATGGTCGAGCAGAAGGACGTTTTCTACTACCTCACGCTGATGAACGAGAACTACGCCCAGCCCGATCTGCCGGCGGGGGCAGCGGCCGACGTGATTCGCGGTTGCTATCAATTCAATAGCTACTCGCCGCCGCAGGAAGAGGGCCGGCCAGCGAATGAGGCTCAGGCCGTGACCCTGCTGGGCTCCGGCGCGATCCTCACCGAAGTCGTCAAGGCGGCCCAGCAGCTGGCCGGGCAGGGCATTGCGGCCCAGGTCTTCAGCATCACGAGCTGGAGCGAACTCGCGCGTGACGGTGCGGCCTGCGAGCAGCGCGCGCTTGCGGGGCAGGAGGGCGGCGTTGCGTTCATCATGCAGCAGCTGCAGGCCAGCCTTGGCCCCATCATCGCCGCCACCGACTATGTGCGCGCGGTGCCCGAGAGCATCCGCGCCTTCGTGCCCGAGGGCCGCAGCTACCTCACCCTGGGCACCGACGGCTTTGGCCGCAGCGACACGCGCGCGGCGCTGCGCGAGTTCTTCGGTGTCGATGCCGCGAGCATCGTGCGCGCTGCGCTGCACACCCTCAAGCAGCCGGCGTAGAGGCGCCCGATTTGCCGCTGCCGGTCCTGTCAGGGCCGGCAGCAGCCCATGCAAGCATCATTGATGCGTGGCGTGGTTGGCCTCGTGCAGGCCGGGTGCGTCGTTGGCTTCATGGACTCCCCGCGCATCATGGGGTTCGGCCTCCTCAGCCTTCTCAGGCGCTTCATGGACGTTGTGCCCGCCGCGGCCCTGGTTGCCGTGGCCGTGATGGCCATGACCCGAGTGTCCATGGCCGGGCGAGCCGCTGTGGCCCGGCCCGCTGTTGGGACCCGGACCGCTGTTGGCACCGGGGCCGCTGTTGCCGTCCACGCCAGCACCTGCGCTGCCGCTACTTCCGCCGCCACCACCGCCGCTACCACCTCCTCCTCCTCCTCCACCGCCGCCGCCACCACCGTGGGCCAGCACGGGCGGGACGGCCAGGCCGACAGCAAGGGCGGCGATCCAGGCCAGTGAGGTTCTCCTGAGCTTCAACATGACATCTCTCCTGAAAGTTAACAGTCCACCACTCCGTGGAGTGCCTGAAAACGTGTGAATCTTTCCCACACGTGAGTCCAATATATGCGGGAAATAATCCCACGTCAAGAAAAGTGTGTGAATATTTCCCACGAAATGTGCTAAAGTGAGACCAGCACAGGATGCACCGATGACCAGCCCGGACACTCCCACCGCCACGCCCTCGCCCGCCTTCGTGCGGGCCCTGCGCCAGGCCTTGCGCCCGCTGGTCAGGCTGATGCTGGCGCGCGGCGTGACCTTCCCCTACCTCGCCGAGCTGCTCAAGGCCCTGCTGGTCGAAGTCGCCGACAAGGAATTCCGCATTGGCGCCAAGCCGCCGACCGACAGCCGGGTCAGCCTGGTCACCGGCGTGCACCGCAAGGACGTGAGCCGCCTGCGCCAGGCCCTGGAGTCGAGCGCCGAGACCGTGCCCTCGGTCGTGTCGCTGGGCGCCCAGCTGGTGGCCGTGTGGCTGGGATCGCCGCGCTACCTTGACGACAACGGCCGGCCCCGGGCGCTGCCGCGTTTTGCGAGCGAGGGCGGCGAGCTCTCGTTCGAGGGGCTGGTCGCCAGCGTCAACAGCGACATCCGCTCGCGCGTCGTGCTCGACGAGTGGCTGCGCCTGGGCGTGGTCCGCTTTGACGACGAGCGCCGCGTCTGCCTCAACGCCGAGGCCTTCGTGCCGTCCGCGGGCTTCGATGAAAAGGCCTTCTACCTGGGCCACAACCTGCACGACCATGCCGCAGCCGCGGCCCACAACCTGCTGGGCGGCCAGCCTGCGTTCCTGGAGCGCAGCGTGCACTACGACGCGCTCAGCCCCGGCTCGATCGCTATGCTGGCCCGGCAGTCCGAGGAATTCGGCATGAAGGCCCTGCTGGCCCTGAACAAAAGTGCGCTGGCCGTCGAGCAAAAGGACGCGGGCGACACCACGCCGCGCCAGCGCATGACCTTTGGCATTTACTTCTATGCCGAACCCAGCGATGCCGACACCGGGCCAGCGGCGTCCCCCCCAGGAGAGTCCCCATGAAGCCGGTGCTGCGCCTTCCCTCGATCCGCTCCCGCGCGCTCGCCAGCCTGTTGCTATGCCTGGCGCTGGGCCTGCCGGCGCAGGCGCAGAACCTGTGCGCGACCCAGGCCTCGCCCGTCAATCCTCTCGCCTCCTCGGGCCTGGGCGTCGCGCCGGTAACCGAGCTGGTCAACGCATTCAAGGGCCTGTGGCGCACGGCGCGCGGCTTGCTTGGGGCCAAGGGTGCAGAGGGCACCGGCACCGTGGCCGGGCGGCCCGGGCTGGGCGGCACGGGCATCAGCGAGGGTGGCATTGGCGGCACCGGCATCGTCGGCGTCGTCACCGGTTTCGCCAGCATCTGCGTCAACGGCGTGGAGGTCCACTTCGACGCCACCACTCCGGTGTCGGACAACGGGCAGCCGGCTTCGGCGCGGCAGCTGGCGGTCGGGCAGGTCGTCGCCGTGCGGGCCGCAGGCGCAGGCGCCGAGGTCTCGGCGCGCAGGATTGCCGTGATTCATGCCGCCGTTGGTCCGCTCGGGGCGCTCGATGCGGCGAGCGGCGAGTTCCGGATTCTGGGCCAGCCGGCCCGGGCCCTCGATCGCGGCGATTTATCCACGCTGAAGGCGGGAGACTGGGTCCGGGTCAGCGGGCACCGGCTGGCGCAGGGCGAGATAGCCGCCTCGCGCATCGAGCCGGTGGCGCCGCAGGCGCAGGTGCAGCTCAATGGCCGTGTGAGCCAGGTCGATGCCGACAGCTTCATGGTCAACGGCACCCGCGTGCGCCTGGACGCCCAGCCGTTGCCCGCCGGCCTCGCGCCGGGCCGCGAAGTGCTGGTCAGCGGTGCGTGGGACGGCAGCACCCTGCAGGCGCAGAGCGTGCAGCTCGACCCCACGCGCGACGGGCTGGGGGCGGTCGGTCAGGTCGTGTTCGAAGGCTACATCCATGCGCTGGGCGAGCGCGAGCTCAACCTCGGCCTCGGCCCGCTGAGCCTGAGCCCCGATGTGCAGATCGTGGGCGGCAGCGCGGCGCAGCTCGCCGTCAACCAGCGCGTGCAGGTCAGCGGCCGGGTCGGCGCCGACCAGCGCGTGACGGTGGAGCGCCTCGAATTCAGCGGCGGCCCCTCGGGATCGGGCCAGGGCGGCTCCGGTCGCGGCGGCAAGGGCTCGTCCAGCGGCTCCGGCTCGTCCGGGCATTCTGGGTCATCGGGGCATTCCGGATCCTCGGGCAGTTCCGGAGGGTCGGGCAGTTCCGGTGGCTCTGGCAGCGGTGGCTCGGGCGGCGGTGGCGGCAGCAAGTGAGGGGCCGCATGCGATGAGCTTGCGATGCTGCTGTGCGAGCTAATATGCGCCCATGAAGCTCCCCTCCCGTTTCTGGGCCGACCTGAGCACGCGCGACTTTGCGCTGCTCGATGCGGCAGCCACGGTCGCGGTCCTGCCCGTGGCCGCCACCGAGCAGCACGGCCCGCACCTGCCGCTGAGCGTGGACACCACCCTGGTCGACGGCGTGATCGCGGCCGCGCTGCCGCATCTTCCCGCGGATCTGCCCGTGCTGTTCCTGCCCACGCAGGCCGTCGGCCTGAGCCCCGAGCACAGCCGCTTTCCCGGGACCCTGACGCTGTCGCCGCAGACCCTGATCGCGCTGTGGACCGAGCTCGGCGAATGCGTGGCCCGGGCCGGCGTCAAGAAGCTCGTGCTGTTCAACGCGCACGGGGGGCAGGTCAGCGTGATGGACATCGTTGCGCGCGAGCTGCGCTCGCGCTGCGACCTGATCGTCTACAGCACCAGCTGGTACACGCTGCCGCTGGGTGACGCGGTCGATGGCCTGTTCAGCGCCGAAGAGCACCGCTTCGGCATCCACGCGGGCGACATCGAAACCTCGATGATGCTCGCGCTGCGCCCGCAGTTCGTCGACATGGCGCAGGCCCGGGCTTTCAAGTCGACGTCACAGGAGCGCGCTGCAGCCTACAGCATTCTGGGCAACGGCAAGAGCGCCAAGCTCGGCTGGCAGATGCAGGACTACAACCCCATGGGCGCGGCCGGCAATGCAGCGGCAGCCACGGCCGACAAAGGGCGCGCCGTGGTCGAGGCGGCGGCGCAACAACTGGCCCTGTTGCTCCAAGAGATCTCGCGGCTGCCCCTCTCGACCCTGGTGGCCCAGCCCGGCACTCCGGGTTGAACGGGCACAGCACCAAGCACGAGAGCGCCGCGACAACGGCCCTTCTTCACCAAGCCTGATCCAAGGTCCAAGCGGGCGGTAACCCGCTTGGACATCAGTCGTGCCGCAGGCACCGGTAAGCGCTTTGGCAGTGCAGAAAGTATCGCGCACAAGCCCTGGAATTGTTTTCTGATTTATCCTTGTTTTCCGACGATTGCAGAAAAATAATCCGCGCAATCTGAAAAATCAGGTAAATTGTCTTCATGGATCAGCTTGATCGAAAAATCCTCAAGGTGCTGCAAGCCAACGCGCGCGCCAGCCTGCAAGACATTGGCCAGGCTGTGGGCCTGAGCCCTTCGCCCTGCTGGGGCCGCATCAAGAAGATGGAGGAGGCCGGCGTGATCGAGGGTTACACAGTGCGGCTGAACGCGCAGGCGCTGGGCCTGGGCGATACCGTGCTGGTGCAGGTCACGCTGGACAGCCATTCGGACAACACGCTGGAAAAATTCGGCGAGACCCTGGCCAACATCCCCGAGGTGATCGAGGCCTACCTGGTCTCCGGCGAATACGACTACCTGCTGCGCGTGGCCGTGCGCGACACCAAGGACTACGAGCGCCTGCTGCGCGAGCGCCTCTACAAGATCAAGGGCATACGCCACAGCAAATCGAGCTTTGTGCTCAGGACGCTGAAGAAAGCCGATTTGCCGCTGCTGCCGGGCTGAGGCTTGCAGCGAGATCCTTCACTGCGTTCAGGATGACAGAGGACCGGGCAGTACAACGTTCAGGACGCCAAAGGACCGGGCAGCACCATGTCGGCTGTCCCCGGGCAAACCCAGCGCGGATATTCGCGCGTGGTATCGATGCACCCGCCGTCGGCATACACGCCCTTGGGCTCGCGGTAGCGCAGCATGGCCGCCAGGATGCGCTCGACCTCCACCGGGTCCTGCAGCGAGGCCTGGACGCGCTGTTCCACGATGCTCTCGTCGATCTGCAGTTCCCCGGCCGCATCGCGGTAGATCGCATGGCGCCAGTGGAACAGGTCCAGGCACTTGGCCGTCAGCGTGTAGCTCTGCCCGCGCTTCCAGAAGTTGGTGAAGCGGCCGGCCCCGAGGTAGAACACCCACGAGCCTTCGTAGCCCGCCACGTCGGACGAATGGGCATCGGGGTTGCGAAACCAGAGCCGGTCGCCGGGCACGTAGTACCTGGGCGGCAGCGGCTCATTCATCGAACCGTATTCGCGCAGGAACACATCGTGAAAACGCCCCGACATGATGGCGCGGGTCTCCCACTGCCGCTGCAGTTGGCGCGCCAGCTCCGGGTTGCAGTGCTGCAGCTCCTGCGCGATGCCCAGCAGGATCACGTACTCGGTCGCGCGGTAGCAGGAAAACGAATAGAGCCTGCCCGAAGCCCCGGGCTGCGTGGCCTTTTGCAGCGCCGTGATCAGCGGCCGGCCCGGCAGCACGGTGAAGCCGCGGTCCTCGTGATAGGCCCAGCAGTCCTCGGGCCGCTCCGCCGCCTGGGTGTGGAAGGTCAGCGTGGTCTTGCGCGCGGCCTCGACGATGTTGCAGCGCATGCGCACGGCCGACGCGAGTTCGGCATGGCTGGGAAATTGGAACGCCACCGGTCCCAGCAGCATGGCCAGCAGGATTTCGCGTTCCAGATCGGCGCGCCGGGCTTGGGGATCGAGGTCCAAGGCCTGGCACAGGCCGGTCGTGTCCTGGCCCGGTGCCCACTGCCGGGCCGGCTCTTCGCGCAGCCGGAAGCGAAGGCAACGGGTGCCGGCTTCCAGCCCAACGCTCGCCTCCACATGCTGGTCCAGGTTCAGGCCCGCCAGTTGGGCCCCAAAGCCCTGACGTGCCAACGCGATGTCCTGTTCGGTCTGGCCAGAAAAAAGAATGCCTCCCGGGCGCGGATCGGGGTTGTTGTTGGTGCCGCTCATGGTGGGCCCGAGTATCGGGCTTCACCGGGCCGGGTCCAATGGCGTTGTCCCTAGGCCGCCCGCCTATGCATAAGTCACCCAGCCCGCATAGTCGGGGTGGTCCAGATGCGGCAGGGTGTTGTAGGTCAGCAGCATGTGGCGCTTGGGCGTGAACGCGAACTCGGTGACCGAGCTGTTGCGGATGCGCAGGTTGAGCTCGATCGTGGTTTCGGGCGTGGTGCCCAGCACATGGCCGACCGCAGTGGAGATCGGTCCGCCGCTGGAGACGATCAGCACATTGCCCTCGTGCTGGCGGCGCACATGGTCGAGCGCGCTGCTCACGCCGGCCACGAAGTCCTGGTAGCTGGGCATGCCACGGGGGCTGACCACGCCGGCCATCCACTGGGCCAGGCCGTCGCGCAGCAGGCGGAAATGCCGGCGGTACATCTCGGGCGTGTCGGCCTTGTCCAGCGGCTGCGGGTGGATCGCGGCGATCACGGCCGCGCTGTCGTATTCGTTGAGGCCGGGCCAGGCCAGCGCCTCGGCCTTGAGGCCCAGGCCTTCGGCGATGCCCTCGAAGGTCTGCACATGTCGACGCAGCGTGCCGGTCAGCACGGCCTCGAAGCTCAGGCCCTTGCCGCGGAAGTACTGACCCAGCCGCACGCTTTGCTTGTGGCCCAGCGCGCTGAGCTGGTCGTAGTCGTCGGCGCCGAACGAGGCCTGGCCGTGGCGCACCAAGTAAAGATTTCCCATGCCGCGATTCTGGCAAGAAATGCCATCAGCCCCAGTCGCGCGGGCGACGTCCGCTATGTTTTTGATAGCGATTCGCGCAGTCCGCTCGCCAGCGGTGGCGGCGGCAAGGCCTCGGCGGTGCGCCGGTTGGCGCTGCGCGCACGCTCCAGGATGAAGTCGATGAAGGTCGATGCTGCGCGCGTGTGGTAGCGGTTGGGCATGTACAGCATGAACAGCTGCGTGCCGAAAATGCTCAAGCGCCAGTCGTCCAGCGTGGTCAGCACCTCGCCGGCCAGCACGTCGTCCTGGACCACATAGTCGGGCACCAGCCCGACGCCCAGTCCCGCGAGGATGGCCTGGCGCAGGAACGGGAAATGTTCGGAGATCAGCGTCGGCTCCAGCATGACTTCCTGCCGTTCGTCGCCGAGGTAGGCCGACAGGCGCAGCTGGCGGCCTATCACGGCCGAGGTGATCAGCGGCGCGGTGCGCAGCTGCTCCAGCTGCGTCGGCAGGCCATGCGTCTGGGCATAGGCGCGCGAGGCACAGGCCACGTAGCGCACCGGCCCCATTTCGCGCGCGACCAGGGTCTGCGGCGGCTCGGGCATCACGCGGATCGCGATGTCGACCTCGTCGCGCAGCAGGTCGTCAACCCGGTTTTCAAACCGCACGTCGAGCACGATGCCCGGGTACAGCTGCTTGAACTCGATCAGCCAGTCCGCCATGACCATCTGGCCATAGCCGCTGGGCACGCTCAGGCGCACGCGGCCCTGCAGGGCCTGTCCCAGCGTCGCGACCGATTCCTTCGCGGCCAGCAGCTCGTTCTGGATGCTGCGGCCATGCTGGTACAGGCGCAGGCCGACCTCGGTCGGCTCGACCCGCCGCGTCGTGCGCCGCACCAGCTGCAGCCCGACCGAGCGCTCGAGCTGGTTCAGGTGGTAGCTGACATTGGCGCGGGTCATCTTGAGCTTGCGCGCGGCCTGGCTGAGGTTGCCGGCATCGAGGATGTCGACCAGCAGGGTCAAAGAGGTCAGATCCATGGGCGGTCAATGTCAAATATCACTTAACAGTCTGTCAATGCTCTGGGTAATTGTCAAGAACGATATTCCCAACAACAATCGCCCATTCACCCAGGAACCCGCTCGCGCTTCCCAATCTGGAGACCCCCCCATGGCCCTTGGCCCGAATCCCGAACCCGTCAAATCCGAGCGCCGCGGCAGCGTGCTGGTCGTGACCGTCGACAACCCACCTGTCAACGCCTTGGGCGTGGCGGTGCGGCGCGGCTTGATCGAGGCGATAGCCGCGGCCGAAGCCGATGCGGCCGTCGCTGCCGTGCTGATCGTCGGCGCGGGCCGCGGCTTCATCGCGGGCGCGGACATCCGTGAGTTCGGCCAGGCGCCCAAGCTGCCGGCCCTGCCCGAGGTCTGCAGCCGCATCGAGGCCTGCAGCAAGCCGGTGGTCGCTGCGATCCACGGCGCGGCGCTCGGCGGGGGGCTGGAGATCGCGCTGTCGGCCCATTACCGGCTGGCCTTGGCCGGCGCGAAGCTGGGCCTGCCCGAAGTCCAGCTCGGGCTGCTGCCCGGCGCCGGCGGGACGCAGCGCGCACCGCGCCTGATCGGTGTCAAGGCCGCGCTCGAGCTGATGCTCAGCGGCCGCCATGTCGGTGCCGACGAAGCGCTGGCGCTGGGCCTGGTCGACCGCCTGGGTCGCAGCGCCGACCCGCTGGCCGAAGGGCTGGCCTACGTGCAGGAGTTGGTGGCGTCGGGCACTGCGCCGCGCCGCACGCGCGACGCGCTCGGGTTGGCCGACCGCGAGGCCAGCCGCGCCGCGCTCGCTGCGGCGCGTGCCGACACCGCGAAAAAGGCGCGCGGCCTGTTCTCGCCGCTCAAGATCATCGAAGCCGTCGAGGCCGCGCTGGACCTGCCGTTCGACCAAGGCCTCAAGTTCGAGCGCCAGCTGTTCCTTCAGTGCATTGACAGCCCGCAGCGCGCCGGCCTGATCCACGCCTTCTTTGCCGAACGCGAAGTGGTCAAGGTCCCCGAGGCCAAGGCCGCTCAGCCGCGCACGATCGACAGCGTGGGGGTGGTCGGTGGCGGCACCATGGGCGCCGGCATTGCCGTGGCGGCGCTCGATGCCGGCCTGCCGGTCACGATGATCGAGCGCGACGAGGCCTCGCTGGCCCGTGGCCGCAGCCATGTCGAGAAGGTCTACGACGGGCTGGTCGCCAAGGGCCGCCTGACGCCCGAGGCCAAGGCCGCTGTCATGGCCCGCTTCGGCGGCAGCACCTCGTACGACGCGCTCGGCGCCGTGGACCTGGTGATCGAGGCGGTGTTCGAGGACATGGCGGTCAAGAAGGCCGTGTTCGCCGAGCTCGACCGCGTCTGCAAGCCCGGCGCCGTGCTCGCGACCAACACCTCCTACCTCGACATCGACGAGATCGCGGCCAGCATCTCGCGGCCTGGCGATGTGGTCGGCCTGCATTTCTTCTCGCCGGCCAACATCATGAAGCTGCTGGAGATCGTGGTGCCGGCCAAGGTCAGCGCCGACGTGGTGGCCACCGGCTTCGAGCTGGCCAAGAAGCTGCACAAGGTCGCGGTGCGCGCCGGCGTCTGCGACGGCTTCATCGGCAACCGCATCCTCGCCGTCTACCGCGCCGCGGCCGACCACATGATGGAAGACGGCGCCTCGCCTTACCAGATCGACGAGGCCGTGCGCGACTTCGGCTACCCGATGGGCCCGTTCCAGGTGTCGGATCTGGCCGGCGGCGATATCGGCTGGGCCACGCGCAAGCGCCGCGCCGCCACGCGCGACCCCAAGGCCCGCTATGTGCAGATCGCCGACCGCCTCTGCGAGCGCGGCTGGTTCGGCCAGAAGACCGGCCGCGGCTACTACCTGTACCCCGAAGGCGCCCGCACCGGAGCGCCCGACCCCGAGGTGCTGGCCATCATTGACGCCGAGCGCGAGCGCGCCGGCGTCACGCCGCGCAGCTTCACGAACGACGAGATCATGCGCCGCTACATGGCCGCGATGGTCAACGAAGGTGCGAACGTCTTGCACCAGGGCATCGCGCTGCGTCCGCTCGATGTGGATGTGACCTTCCTCGCCGGCTATGGCTTCCCGCGCCACCGCGGCGGGCCGATGAAGTACGCCGACATGGTGGGGCTGGACCAGATCCTGGCCGACATCCGCGAGTTTGCGAAACAAGACCCGCTGTTCTGGCAGCCCTCGCCGCTGCTGGAGCAGCTGGTCGCCAAGGGCGCGAACTTCGACAGCCTGAACCGCAGCGAATAGGCTGCGCGGCCGCCGACCGATTTTTCATTTTTCCGAAAGGACATCTCCATGCGTGAAGCCGTGATCGTCTCCACCGCCCGCACACCGCTGACCAAGTCGCACCGCGGCGAATTCAACATCACACCCGGTCCGACCCTGGCCGCCTTCGCCGTGCGCGCCGCGGTCGAGCGCTCTGGCATAGCCCCGGACCTGATCGAGGACGCGATCCTCGGCTGCGGCTACCCCGAGGGCATCACCGGCCGCAACGTCGCGCGCCAGACGGTGATCCGCGCCGGCCTGCCGCTGAGCATCGCGGGCACCACGGTGAACCGCTTCTGCGCCTCCGGCCTGCAGGCCATTGCCATGGCCGCCGGTCGCATCGTGGTCGAGGGTGCCCCGGCCATGATTGCTGGCGGCGTGGAGAGCATCTCGGGCATCCGCACCCGCGACGACGGCAGCTCGGGCATGGATCCCTGGATCGTCGAGCACAAGCCCGCGCTCTACATGGCCATGATCGACACCGCCGACATCGTCGCGCGGCGCTACGGCATCAGCCACGAGGCCCAGGACCGCTTCTCGGTCGAGAGCCAGCGCAAGACCGCCGAGGCCCAGGCGGCCGGCCGCTTCAAGGACGAGATCGTGCCCTGCAAGACCGTGATGGCCGTGACCGACAAGGAAACCGGCGCCGTGACTCAGCGCGAGGTCACCGCCGAGGCCGACAACTGCAACCGCCCCGGCACGAGTTATGAAAGCCTGGCCAAGCTCCAGCCCGTGAAAGGGACGGACCAGTTCGTCACCGCCGGGAATGCCTCGCAGCTCTCCGACGGTGCCTCGGCCTGCGTGCTGATGGAGGCCAAGGAGGCCGAGCGCCTGGGCCTGCAGCCGCTGGGCGCGTTCCGTGGCCTGGCCGTGGCCGGCTGCGAGCCCGACGAGATGGGCATCGGCCCGGTATTTGCCGTGCCGAAACTGCTGGCGCGTCATGGCCTCAAGGTTCAGGATATCGACCTGTGGGAGCTCAACGAGGCCTTCGCTTCGCAGGCTATCTACTGCCAGCAAAAGCTCGGCATTCCCGACGAGCGGCTCAACGTCAACGGCGGTGCGATCTCGATCGGCCACCCGTTCGGCATGACCGGTGCACGCCTCGCGGGCCATGTGCTGCTCGAGGGCCGTCGCCGCAAGGCGAAGTACGCCGTGGTCACCATGTGCATCGCCGGCGGCATGGGCGCGGCCGGCCTGTTTGAAATTTTCTGAAACCTTGCGGGACAGACCAAGAAATTGCGCAGCAATTTTTGCTCTGTCCTCAACTGACTAGAGACACGACATGGATCTCAGCTTCACCCCCGAGGAACAAGCCTTCCGCGCCGAGGTGCAGGCCTTCCTGAAGGACCAGCTGCCCCAGCGCCTCTCGGCCAAGGTCAAGGCCGGCCAGCGCCTGACCAAGGCCGACCAGGAGGAATGGCACGCCATCCTCAACGCGCGCGGCTGGCTGGCCAACCACTGGCCCGAGCAGTGGGGTGGCCCGGGCTGGAGCGCGGTGCAGAAGTTCATCTTCGACAACGAGTGCGCGCTGGCCGGCGGGCCGCGCATCGTGCCCTTCGGCGTCAACATGCTGGGCCCGGTGCTGATCAAGTACGGCAACGAGGCGCAGAAGAAATACTGGCTGCCGCGCATCCTGAGCGGCGCCGACTGGTGGTGCCAGGGCTATTCCGAGCCCGGCTCGGGCTCGGACCTGGCCTCGATCAAGACCACGGCGGTGCGAGGACGTGACGAACAGGGCGACCACTACATCGTCAACGGCCAGAAGACCTGGACCACCCAGGGCCAGCACGCCAACATGATCTTCTGCCTGGTGCGCACCAACAAGGAGGCACGCAAGCAGGAGGGCATCAGCTTCCTGCTCGTGGACATGAAGACGCCGGGCGTCGAAGTGCGCCCGATCCGCACGCTGGACGGCGACCACGAGGTCAACGAGGTGTTCTTCACCGACGTCAGGGTGCCGCTCGAGAACCTGGTCGGCGAGGAGGACAAGGGCTGGACCTACGCCAAGTACCTGCTGACCTACGAGCGCACCGGCATCGCCGGCGTCGGCTTCTCGGTGGCCGCGCTGGAAAAGCTCAAGGTGGTGGCGGGCAAGGTGCAGCGCCACGGCCGCCCGCTGGACCAAGACCCGCAGTTCGCCGCGCGCATGGCCAGGGTCGAGATCGACCTCGAGAACATGTTGACCACCAACCTGCGCGTGATCGCCGCCGTGGCCGGCGGCGGCGTGCCGGGCGCCGAGAGCTCCATGCTCAAGATCCGCGGCACCGAGATCCGCCAGGAGATCCTCTCGTTGATCCGCCGCGCCATGGGGCCCTACGCCTTGCCTTTCATCGAGGCCGCGCAGTACGAAGGCTATGAGGACGAGCCCGTTGGACCCGAAGAGGCGGCCACGGCCGCCGTCAACTACTTCAACTACCGCAAGCTGTCGATCTTCGGCGGCTCCAACGAAATCCAGAAGAACATCATCTCCAAGATGATCCTGGGCCTGTGAGGGGACTGCGATGAATTTTGAGCACACCGAAGACCGCCGCATGCTGGCGGACACGCTGAACCGCTTCGTCGCCGAGCAGTACGGCTTCGAGACGCGCAACCGCATCGCCTACGGCGAGTCCGGCCACAGCCCCGAACGCTGGCAGCAGTTCGCTGAGCTCGGCGCGATAGCCGCGCTGTTCCCGGAAAGCGAAGGCGGCTTCGGCGGCGCGGGCTTCGACATTGCCGTGGTGTTCGAATGCCTGGGCCGCGGCCTGGTTGCCGAGCCCTTCCTCGGCGCCCTCATGGTGGGCCGTGCGATCGCCGCCGCCGGCAACGCCGCGCAGAAGGAGCGCATCGCCGAGCTGATGGCCGGCAGCACCATCGCCGCGCTGGCGCACGACGAGCCGGGCAACCACTACGAGCTCTCGCGCGTGGCCACGCGCGCCGAGCGCCGCGGCGCGGGCTGGGTGCTCTCGGGCGCCAAGGCCGTCGTGCCCTTCGGCGACCAGGCCCAGCTGCTGCTGGTCTCGGCGCGCACGGCGGGCGCGCTGGAGGACGAGGCGGGGCTCTCCCTGTTCCTGGTGCCCGGCGACGCACCGGGCCTCAAGCGCCGCGGCTACGGCCGCATCGACGGCGGCCGTGCAGCGGAACTCGTGTTCGACCATGTGCAGCTCGGCGCCGACGCGCTGCTGGGCGCCGAGGGCCAGGGCCTGGCCACGCTGGAGCTCGCGATCGCCCATGGCCTGCTGGCCCTCAGCGCCGAGGCCCTGGGCGCGATGGAGGTGGCCAAGCAGCACACGCTCGAGTACCTGCGCACGCGCAAGCAATTCGGCGTGCCCATCGGCAGCTTCCAGGCCCTGCAGCACCGCATGGCCGACCTGCTGCTCGAAGTCGAGCAGGCTCGCTCGGCCGTGATCAACGCCGCGGCCGCCATCGACGCCGACCGTCTCACGCGCGAACGGGCCCTCTCGGCCGCCAAATACAGCATCGGCCGCATAGCCACCCTGGTGGCCGAGGAGAGCATCCAGATGCACGGCGGCATCGGCATGACCTGGGAGCTGCCGCTCGCGCACTACGCCAAGCGCCTGGTCATGATCGACCACCAGCTCGGCGACGAGGACCACCACCTGGCGCGCTACATCGCGCTGGGCCGGAGCTGAGGCCATGACGACCTCGAATTCCGGGCTGCCGCTGGCCGGGGTGCGCGTGCTCGACCTCTCGCGCGTGCTGGCCGGGCCGCTGTGTGGCCAGGTGCTCGGCGACTTCGGCGCCGAGGTGATCAAGGTCGAGCACCCGGGCCGCGGCGACGACACGCGTGACTGGGGCCTGCGCGTGGGCGCGACCGAGACCGCCTACTTCAACAGCATGAACCGCAACAAGCGCTCGGTCACGCTGGACCTGCAGACCCCCGAGGGCCAGCAGATCGCGTGCGAGCTCGCGAAGCAGTGCGACGTGGTGATCCAGAACTTCAAGTTCGGCGGCGCCGAGAAGCTGGGCCTGGGTTACGAGCAGATCAAGGCGGTGAAGTCCGACGTCATCTACTGCTCGGTCTCGGGCTACGACCGCAGCGGCCCGGAGGCCGCGCGCCCCGGCTACGACCTGGTGGTGCAGGGCGAGGCCGGTCTGATGGCGCTCAACGGCGAGCCCAACCAACCGCCGCTCAAGTTCGGTGTGGCCGCGGTCGACATGTTCACCGGCATGTACGCGGCCCAGGCCGTGCTGGCCGCGCTGTTCGATCGCCAGCGCACCGGGCGCGGGCGCCATGTGGAGATGGCGCTGTTCGACTGCGGCCTGATGATCACTGCCTACTACGGCCTGGAAGCGCTGCTGATGCAGAAGGACCCGCCGCGCTACGGCAACGCCCATCCGTCCATCGTTCCCTACGGCGTGTTCGACGCGGCCGACGGCCCGCTGGTCATCACCGTGGGCAACAACGCCCAGTTCGAGCGCTTCTGCCGCGAGGTGATCGCGCGCCCCGACCTGGCCGAGGACCAGCGCTTCAAGACCAACCTGGGCCGCGGCGCGAACCGCGAGGCCCTGGTCCCCGAGATCCTGCGCGAGCTGCGCGAGCGCCCGCGCGCCGAGCTGCTGGCGCGCCTGGCCGCGGCCGGCATCCCCTGCGGCGAGGTGCTGGGCCTGTACGAGGCGCTGACCTCGCCGCGCGCCCGGCGCGGCGGCCTGGTGACCGAGCAGCCGCATCCCGTGGCCGGTCACAGCCATGTGCTCGCGCCGCCCTACCGGCTGGACGGCGAGCGCCTGCCGGTGCGCTGCGCCCCGCCTCAGCTCGGCGAGGCCACGCGCGAGCTGCTGGGCGAGCTGCTGGGCCTGGACGAGGCGCGCCTCGCCGAGCTCAAGGCACGCGGCGTGCTCTGACGCTCCCGCGGCCGGGCCTGCGGCCGCATCGAACTTTTTCTGGATTCGACTATGAACCTCCGCTCCGATCTCAACCGTTTCACGCGCCGTGCCCTGCTGGCCTGCGCCCTGCCGCTGCTGGCCGGCGGCGCCCTGGCCGATGCCTGGCCGAGCAAGCCGATCAAGCTCGTCGTGCCGTTCCCGGCCGGCGGCCCGACCGACACCGCCTCGCGCATCGTCGGCCAGAAGCTGGCCGAGCGCCTCAAGCAGCCCGTGGTGGTGGAGAACAAGGCCGGCGCATCGGGCTCGATCGCCGCCGTCCAGGTGGCCAAGAGCGCGCCCGACGGCTACACGCTGATGATGCTGGCCACGCCCACGCTGCTCGCGCCCCACCTGTACAAGAAGGCCGGCTACGACAGCGTGAAGGACTTCGCGCCCGTGGCCACGGTCTACGACCTGCCCATCGTGGTGGTGGTCAACCCCCAGCTGATGCCCACGGTGACCGACCTGCAAAAGCTCATCACCCATGCCAAGGCCCAGCCGGGCAAGCTCAACTACACGAGTTCGGGCGCCGGCAGCTTCGGCCACCTGAGCATGGAGCTGCTCAAGCAGCTCGGCCAGTTCGACATGCAGCATGTGGCCTACCGCGGTGGCGTGCCCGCCATCACCGACCTGCTCGGCGGCCAGGTGCCGCTGATGTACGCCGACCTCGTGGCCGCGCTGCCGCATATCCAGTCGGGCAAGCTGCGCGCCATCGCCGTCGGTTCGCCCAAGCGCGTGGGTGTGATCCCCGAGGTCAGGACCATCGCCGAGCAGGGCTTCGCGGGCTTCGAGGCCGTGTCCTGGGGCGGCCTGCTGGCGCCCGCTGGCACGCCCAAGGAGGTGGTCGCGCGCGTCAGCGCCGAGGTCAGGCAGATCCTGGCCGAGAAGGACACGCAGGACAAGCTGCTGGCCGCCGGTGCCATTGCCAGCTTCCAGCCCCCAGAGCAAATGGCCACCCGCGTGCGGCAGGACTATGCGAAATGGGGCAAGGTGATCCGCGACAAGGGCATCGCGGTGGAGTGAGGCCGTCGCCAGACATAAGACAACGCGGAGACAAGCCATGCCAGCCATCCATTCCCCGTTCGCCCCGGCGTTCGCCATCCGCAGCCTGGACGACGTGCGTCGCCTCGAGCAGCGGCCCCTGGCCGAGGCCCTTCCGGTGCGCAGCACCTACGAGATCTTCCGCAACGCGGCCCAGGCCTTCGGCGCCAAGACGGCGCTGACCTTCCTGCGCACGGCCGACCCAGCCGACACGCCGATCCGATGGTGCTACGCCGAGCTGCTGGCCGGCATCCACCAGACCGCCAATGCGCTGCATGCGCTGGGCGTCGGGCCGCAGGATGCAGTCGCCGTGCTGCTGCCCGGCTGCCTCGAATACCACCTGGCGCTCTGGGGCGGCGAGGCGGCGGGCATCGTGCAGCCGCTGAACCCGCTGCTGAGCGACGAGAAGCTGGTGTCGCTGATGAGCGCGGCACGTGCCAAGGTGCTGATCGCCTGGGGCTCGGACGGCGAATCAGGTATGTGGTCCAAGGCCCTGCGCCTGCGCGCTCAGGTGCCCACGCTGAGCATGGTGCTGCGCGTGGCGCCACACGACGAGCCGCCAGGCGCTGCGCCCGCGCTGCCCGAAGGCGTAGCCGATTTCAACGCCCTGTGTGCACGCGAGCCCGGCGGCCGGCTGGTCAGCGGGCGCGAGATCGCGCCGACCGACATCGCCGCCTACTTCCATACCGGCGGCACCACGGGCGCGCCCAAGCTGGCGCGCCACAGCCATGGCGCCCAGGTCTTCACCGCCTGGGCCAGCGTGCAGCTGCAGGGGCTGAGCAGCAGCTACATCACCATCAACGGCTATCCGCTGTTCCACGTGGCCGGGGTCCTGCCGGCCTCGCTGGCCTCGCTGTCGGCCGGTGTCGAAGTCATCATCCCCACCACCGCCCTGCTGCGCAACAAGGAGGTGATCGCCAACTACTGGCGCCTGGTCGAGAAGTACCGCCCGACCTCGCTGTCGGCCGTGCCCACGGTGCTGGCAGCACTGGCCAATGTGCCGCTGGCCGGTGCCGACATTTCGTCGATCCGCTATTGCCGCACCGGCGCCGCCGTGCTGGCCCCCGAACTCGCTGCGCGCTTCGAGCGCCTGTTCGGCCTGCATGTGCACGAGAGCCTGGGCATGACCGAGATGGCCGGCATCTCGACCATCACGCCGCCGGGGGTCGTCGGTCCGGCCGGCTGCGTCGGCTTTCGCCTGCCCTATTCGCAGCTGCGCATCGTGGCGCTCGACGAACATGGCAACGCCAGCGACCGCGACTTGCCGCCCGGCGAGCAGGGCATGGTGCTGTTCAAGTCGCCGAACCTGTTCTCGGGTTTTCTCGATCCGGCCGACAACGCCAAGGCCTTCACCGCCGACGGCTGGCTCGCCACCGGCGACCTGGGCTGGCTCGATGACCAGGGCCGGCTCAACCTCACGGGCCGCTCCAAGGACCTGATCATCCGCAGCGGCCACAACATCGACCCCAAGGTGATCGAGGACGCACTGGGCGCCCATCCGGCGGTGCAGCTGTGTGCGGCCGTCGGCGCACCCGACGCCTATGCGGGCGAGCTTCCGGTGGTCTTCGCGACCCTGGTGCCGGGCGCCACGGCCAGCGAGGAGGAACTGCTCGCGTTCACGGCCGCGCGGGTCGACGAGGCACCGGCCAGGCCCAAGTCGGTGACCGTGATCGAGCACATGCCGATGACCAACGTCGGCAAGATCTACAAGCCCGAGCTGCGCATGCTGGCGGCCCGCCAGGTCGTCGCAGCGATCGTCGACGAGGTCTGTTCCGGGCTCGGTCTGAACCCCGCGGCCAGGCCGCGCCTGCAGGCCCAGGGCGAGACAGCATTGCAGGTGCTGATCGACCCGGCGGCCACGGGCCCGCTGGCGCAGCGGCTGCAGCCCACCTTGCAGCAGGCGCTCGAGCCCCTGCCGTTCAAGACCCAGGTGGTCCTGTCCTAGCACGCGATTCCCATCCCCCACCAAAGCCCCTCAGGAGACAAGCATGAACCCGATCTTCAACAACCGCCGCGCCTGGCTGGGCGCGCTGGCCTCGGCCCTCGCCCTGTCGGCCGGCGCGGCCGCCTGGGCCCAGGCCCCGGCCTTCCCGAGCAAGCCGATCCGCCTGGTCGTGCCCTTCCCGCCCGGCGGCGCCACCGACATCCTGGCGCGCCTGCTCGGCGAGAAGCTCTCGCTCGCCTTCAAGCAGCCGGTCGTGGTCGAGAACAAGGCCGGCGCGGCCGGCATCATAGGCACCGATGCCGTGGCCAAGGCGCAGCCCGACGGCCACACCCTGGTGCTGTCGCTGAGCAACTCGCTGCTGACCAACCAGTTCCTCTACGACAAGCTGCCCTACGACCCGCAGCGCGACCTGGTGCGCATCTACCAGATCGCGACCGCGCCGCTGGTGCTCGTGGTTCATCCCAGCGTGCCGGCCAAGACCGCGCCCGAGCTGCTGCAATACGTGAAAGCCAACAAGGGCAAGCTCGCCTACGGCTCCTACGGCATCGGCGCCTACCCGCACCTGGCCGGCGCGCACATGAGCCTGACCCAGCAGGCCGAGATGAACCACATCCCCTACAAGGGCGAGGCGCCGATGATGCAGGAGCTGATCGGCGGCCAGATCCAGATGGCCTATGCGAGCGCGCTGCAGGCCAAGCCCCACCTGGATGCGGGCAAGATCCGCGCCCTCGGCGTGACCGGCGAGCGCCGCATGGCCACGCTGCCCAACCTGCCCACGCTGGCCGAGCAGGGCCTGAAGGACGAGGCCTACCGCATCACCGGCTGGCTGGCCGTGGCGGCGCCGGCCGCGACGCCCAGGCCCGTGGTCGACCGCATCGCGGCCGAGCTGCGCGCGGCCTGCCAGCTGCCCGATGTGCGCAGCCGCATCGCCGCCATGGGCTTCGAGATCAAGGACAGCTCGCCCGAGGCCTTCGACGCGGTCTACAAGCAGGAGCTGCCGGTGTGGGAGCGTCTGATCAAGCAGTCGGGTGCCAAGCTCGAGTGACCAGCTCAAGTGAGTTGGGGTGGCATCAACAACCTCTGGGAAAAAGCATGAAGACCCGTATCACCGAATTGCTGGGGATCCGTTACCCCATCATCCAAGGCGGCATGCAATGGGTCGGTCTGGCCGAACTGGCCGCGGCGGTCTCCAACGCCGGCGGCTTGGGACTGCTGACGGCGCTGACACAGCAGACACCCGACGCGCTGCGGGCTGAGATCGAGCGTACACGTGCCATGACCGATAGACCGTTCGGCGTGAACCTGACGATCCTGCCCGCCGTGAAGCCGCCGCCCTACGCCGAGTACGTGCAGACCATCATCGACAGCGGCATCAAGATCGTCGAGACCGCAGGCAACAGCCCACGGGATTTCATCGACCAGTTCAAGGCCCATGGCGTGACGATCGTGCACAAGTGCACCACGGTGCGGCATGCGCTGTCGGCCGAGCGCAATGGCGTTGATGCGGTCTCGATCGACGGCTTCGAATGCGCGGGCCACCCCGGTGAAGACGATGTGCCGGGGCTCGTGTTGCTGCCGATCGCGGCGCGCGCGCTCAAGATTCCCATCATCGCGTCAGGCGGCATCGCCGACGGGCGCGGCATGGCAGCCGCGTTGGCGCTCGGCGCCGAGGGCATCAACATGGGAACGCGCTTTTGCGTCACGCAGGAGGCGCCGATCCACTACAACATCAAGCAGGCGCTGGTCGCGGCGTCCGAGCGCGACACCAAGCTGATGTTTCGCACGATGAAGAACACGGCGCGCGTGTTCAGGAACGCGATCTCGGAAGAGGTGGTCGCGATGGAAAACCGCGCGGGCGGCTGCCAGTTCGAGGACATCCGTCCGCTGGTGGCCGGGGTGCGCGGGCGCGCCGCGCTCGAGGCTGGCGAGGTCAACGGCGGCGTTGTTTCTGCAGGTCTGTGCATCGGCTTGATCGACGACGTGCCGACCTGCGCCGAACTGATAGCGCGCATGGTTCGCGAGTGCCGCGAGCATCTGGACCGGGCACGCGCCTGGTGTGATTGAACAGCATTGAAAGGCTACTGATGAAAGTTCTCGTTCCCGTCAAACGCGTGGTCGATTTCAACGTCAAGGTCCGAGTCAAGTCGGACAACACGGGTGTGGACATCGCCAACGTGAAGATGAGCATGAACCCCTTCGACGAGATTGCCGTCGAAGAAGCCGTTCGCCTGAAGGAAAAAGGCGTCGCGACCGAAGTCATCGCCGTCTCCTGCGGCGTCGCCCAATGCCAGGAAACCCTGCGCACGGCCATGGCGATCGGCGCCGACCGCGCGATCCTGGTCGAAACCGCCGAGGAGCTGCAGCCCCTGGCCGTCGCCAAGCTGCTGAAGGCACTGGTCGACAAGGAGCAGCCCGGCCTTGTGATCCTGGGCAAGCAGGCGATCGACGACGACTGCAACCAGACCGGCCAGATGCTGGCGGCCCTGGCCGACCTGCCGCAGGCCACCTTCGCCTCC
>Ga0187892_10002600_pt1 | contig 35441 bp, 32 predicted proteins | sample MA1701073metaG_FD_139345 | JGI IMG/M metagenome (GOLD analysis project Ga0187892, IMG submission 139345) | Bio-ooze microbial communities from a basaltic lava cave in the Kipuka Kanohina Cave System on the Island of Hawaii, USA - MA170107-3 metaG ... | reverse complement strand
GCTGCGCTTCGACTACCTGGACCTAAAGCGCTTCGTCGGCGGCCTGGAGCTGATCCGCCTGCTCGCCAAGCCCGAAGGGCGCGGCCGGGCCTCGGTGATGGCGCGCAAGGAGAACCTCACGCTGCCGGCCACGCCGCTGACGCCGCCGGTGATCGTGCAGCTGCAGGCGGCCAACGACACGTGCTGGACGGCCTCCTACAGCACCCAGATCATCAAGAACGCGGGTGGCGTCTTCCGCGCGAAGCCGGGTTCGCCGAGCGCGGCGTTCCTGGACGGGCCGGCCGGCGCCGTGCTCGACTGACCCGTGCGACCCACCCACGGCGCGGATCCACACCCATTGACCGCCTCGCGCTGAAGCGCGCCGTGCGGCTTCTCGCACTCGAGCGCCCGGCATGCGGCGCCTCCTGCCTGCCGCCGTCCTTAATTTCTCAACCGGCTGACGGCGCCTTGCGGTGGACGCGCGCCCGCGTCGTGAGCTAGATCGGTGCCATGAAGCTCGGCCTCGCGCTGCGCAACATGGGACCGCAATCGACGCGCGCTGCGCTGCTCGAGTGCGCGCGCGCCGCCGAGGCGGCGGCCATCGACGACCTCTGGGTGGCCGACCACATCGCCATCCCGCCCGATCAGTCGGAAGGGTCGGGCGGGCGCTACCTCGACCCGCTCGCCACGCTGGCCTTCCTCGCCGGGGTGACGACGCGTATCGGCCTCGGCACCGGGGTGCTCGTGCTGCCCTATCGACCGCCGCTGGCGACGGCCAAGTGGGTGGCGACCATCCAGGAGCTGTCGGGAGGCCGCCTGCTCCTCGGCGTCGGCGTCGGCTGGATGGACGCGGAGTTCAAGGCGGTGGGCGTGCCGAAGGAGCGCCGCGGTGCGCAGACGGATGCCACGCTGGCGTTCCTGCGCTGCTGCTTCGCCGCCGACGAGGTGGAAGCGAACGGCCAGCCCTTCCTCTTTCTGCCGCGGCCCGTGCGCCCACCGATCTTCGTCGGCGGCGGCGCGCCGCACGCTTTGCGCCGCGCCCTGCGCTTCGGCGACGGCTGGATGCCCATGGGAGGCGCAGACGCCGAGCCGCTGCGGGCGCCGATCGGAGAGCTGCGCACCGCCGCCGCCGCGGCCGGCCGGCCGGTGCCGGAAGTAGTGATGCTGACCACACTCGCAGTCGACGATCCCCCGCGCGCCGCCGAGCAGGTGCGCGCGCTCGCCGACGTCGGAGTGACGCGGGTCGTGCACGGCTGGCGCTATCCCGATCCGGCCGCTTTCGCGCGTGTGGCGGAGGTCGTCGGCGTCCGCATCCGCGCCGCGCTGGGTCCGTGACGATGCTGTCGGACGACCCCCCGGGGCGCGCCGCGCCGACCGTCCAGGCCGCGGCCGGCCGCGCATCCGGAGGCAGGCCGAACGGTTTGCGGACGACCGCCACGGACTACTTTTGCACGATCTCCGCCATCGATCTCCGTACCCTGGCCCTGTTCCGCATCTGCCTCGGACTCCTCGTTCTCGCCGATCTCGGCATCCGTGCCGCCGACCTGGCGGTGTTTCACACCGACCAGGGCGTTCTTCCTCGCGCCAATCGCCTCGCCATCTTCGGCCGCGACCACTGGCTGTCGCTCGCCGATATCGGCGGCGGGAGCACGACCGCCGCCGCGACGATGTTCGTCCTCGACGGCCTGGCCGCGACGGCGCTCATCGCCGGCTTCCGCGCCCGCTCGGCCGCCCTCGTCTGCTGGCTGTTCTCCGCCGGCCTGCGTGTTCGCATGCCGCTCATCGTCACCGGCGGCGACAATCTGCTGACGGCGCTCCTCCTATGGAGCGTGTTCCTGCCTATCGGCGTTCGCTTCTCGGTCGACGCGTCGCGAGCCGAAGGAAGACCACTCCGGGCCGATCGCACCGGCGCGGCGCATGATGCGGCGCCCGACATCGCGCCGCGCAACCTCCCAACCGCCACGGCAAGCTTCGCCACCTTCGTCATCCTGTTCCAGGTCGCATCGCTGTTCGTGCTGAGCGGATGCGCCAAGCTCGGGGATACCTCGTGGCAGCGCGGCGACGGCGTCTACTATGCGCTCAGCGCCGAGTTCTACACCACGCCGCTGGCCCACGCTCTCCGCGAGGTGCGCGGGCTCATGGCGCCGCTCACCTTTGCCGTTCTCGCCTTCGAGGTCGCCGCCCCGCTGCTTCTGCTTTCGCCCTGGCGCAATCCCTTGATCCGCACGGCGTTCGTCGCCACGGCCATTCTCATGAACCTCGCCTTCTGGCTGTGCCTGCGCATCGGGATCTTCTCCTGGGTCACCATGGCGGCGGTGCTGTTGTTCTTGCCGACGGAAGCCTGGGACCGCCGGTTTCGCAGCTCGGTGCCCAGCGTGGTGCCCTGGCGGCCGGAGCGTTCGCACCGCCGGCAAGTGGCAAGCATCGCGCTGGCGTTGCTGTTCGTGCTCATGCTCGCCGGCAACACGCGCGGCCGCTTGCGGCGCAACCTTCCCCTGCCCGGCTTCGTCTGGACGATCATCAACTCGGTCGGCCTCGAGCAGCGCGGCTGGCCGATGTTCTCGCCGACCGCGCGCGACCACGGCTGGTTCGTGGTGCCGGGCGCCCTCGCGAACGGCGCCGTGGTCGATCTCTACGAGGGCGGGACCGCCGTCGACTATCAGCGCCCACCCCTCCTGTCCGCGGACTTCGCCAGCTATCGCTGGCGGAAGTTTTTCATGAACCTCAAGCGCCACGGCGGGCGGCCGCGCGAGCTCTACGCCGAGCACCTGTGCCGGCAGTGGAACGGGCACCACGCCGCGGCCGAGCGGGTGGTCGAGCTGGAGCTCGTGTACATGCGGGAGGTCACGCTGCCGGACTATCGTAGCGCACCCGCGCGCGGCGTATCACTGCTCCGTCACCGCTGCCGATAGGATCGGCCTCACGGCGCGCGCCTGCTCGCCTGCCCTGGCCGGATGGCCCGGCCTCACAGCGCCCGGATCAGCGCCGCGACCACGTCGCTGGTCCGGGCCCGACCCCCGAGATCGCGAGTGCGGTAGCGAGGCTGGCGCAGGATACGGATCACCGCCGCCTCGATCCGACGCGCCACCGCCGCCTGCTCCACGTGCACGAGCAGCATGCAGCCGGAGCGCAGCGCCGCGATCGGATTGGCGAGGTCGCGCCCGGCGATATCCGGGGCCGTGCCGTGCACGGCCTCGAAGATGGCGCCCCGCGCCCCGATGTTGGCGCCGGGTACGATGCCGAGGCCGCCTACCAGGCCGGCGCACAGATCCGAGACGATGTCGCCGTAGAGGTTCTCGAGCAGGAGCACGTCGAACTGCTGCGGCCGTTGCACGAGCTGCATGCAGGCGTTGTCCACGATCATCTCATCGTAGGTGATGCCGGGGTATCCCTTCGCGATCTGCCGGGCGCATGCCAGGAACAGGCCATCGGAGAGCTTCATGATGTTCGCCTTGTGAATGGCCGTGACCCTGCGCCGCCGCTCGCGACGGGCGAGCTCGAAGGCGAAGCGGGCGATGCGGCGTGACGCCCGCGCCGTGATGACCTTCACGCTCTCGACGACTCCCGGTGCGATCTGGTGCTCGATGCCGGCGTAGAGATCCTCCGTATTCTCGCGCACCACCACGAGATCCACATCGCCGCGGGCGCCGGGTAGGGCCGCGAGGCTGCGGATGGGCCGGATGTTGGCGTAGAGGTCGAAGTAGCGGCGGAGCGCGACGTTGATGCTGCGGTGCCCCTCCCGCCCGACGCGCGTCTCGAGCGGGCCCTTGAACGCCAGGCCGTTGCGGCGGATCGAGCGCAGCAAGGGCTCGGGCTGCGGCGTGCCGTATTCGAGCACGGCGCTCTTGCCGGCGAGCTGCTCCTCCCACTCGATCCGGGCCCCGGCGGCGTTCATCACGTCGATGGCGGCATGAATGACCTCGGGGCCGATGCCGTCCCCGGCGATCACCGTGACCGTGGGTACGCCACGGGAGGGCCGGCGGCTGCGACTGCGTCGCCGTGTGCGCACCTCGACCCGCCCGCGTGGCATTGGCGCGCGGCGCCTCACGGCACGCCGAGGATCTTGTGCGTTTGCGGCACGACGCGGACGTCGACGCCGCAGGCGGCGACGCGGCGGTAGAGCGTCTCGAGCGTCTCCGCCCGGATGCAGGGCCGCCCGTCGTGCCCGGCGGTGATGGGTTGCAGGAAGATGGGAATCGCGTCGTCCACGGCTGCGACCAGCCGCGCCCCCGCCTCGAGCTCCGCGGGATCCGTCCCATCGTCCACGAGCATCTTCACATACACGTCCCGGCCCACGCTCATGCGCAGGCACTGCTCGTGCGCCGCCCAGCGCGCCGTCTCGCCCGAGTTGCTCGGCAGCTTGATGTCGGCGCTGACGATGTCGATCCATGGCAGCACCCGCTCGAGCTGTGCCGGCAGCGTGGCCGCGGTTTCGAGCAGCACCGGGAGCCGCACCGAACGCTGGGGAAGCCACTCGGCGAGAAATGCGGCCTGCGCCAGCGGTTCGCCGCCGGTGAGCGCCAGCGCATGGGCGCGGATCTCCGCCGCGGCGCGCGTGGCGACGAGGTCGTCGAGCTCGCCAACGGTCAAGGGATTCGGGCGCTCTTCCTCTCGTCGTCCAGGCCAGTAGATGCGGCAGGTGGGGCCCGGATCGAGGCTGCCGGGGGTATCACAGTAACGACAGCGCAGCGGACATCCGCCGAAGCGGACGAAGACGTGCCGCCGGCCGACGTGCTCGCCCTCCCCTTGCACGGAGGCGAAGATCTCGGACACGTTCCCGACGCAGGACCGCATGCCTCGCCTCTACCACATGGATCGGGGGAGCTAAACGGCGGGCGTGACGATGGCGATCTTCACATCCATCACGTTGGTGCCGGTCGCGCCTGGCGAGAACAGGTCTCCCAGAGCGGCAAAGAAGCTCCAGGAGTCGTTCGCGTCGAGCGCGCCGCGCGGATCGAGTCCACGGGCTCGGGCTGCGCCCGCGGTGCCGCCGCTGGCGAACGCGCCGGCAGCGTCGGTCGGCCCATCGATGCCGTCGGTGCCCGCGCTCAGCAGCGCCACGCCATCGGCGCCGTCGAGCGCGAGCGCCGCCGCCAGCGCAAACTCCTGATTCCGACCGCCCCGGCCCCGTCCGCGCACGATGACGGTCGTCTCGCCGCCGGCGAGGATGCACGTCGGGCCCGTGACCCCGCGGCGCTGGCGCAGCAGATCGGCCGCGAACTCCTCGGCCGCCCGGGTCGTATCGCCGTGGATCGGGGCCTCGCGAACCACGGCATCGAGCCCGAGCTCGCGCGCCCGCTGGGCTCCGGCATCCAGGGCCCGACGATTCGTACCGATGATCTCGTGGCGCACGTGCCGGAAGCAGGGATCCCCCGCTTTCGGCGTTTCGTCGTACCGGCCGGTCACGCCGGTGCGAAGATGCTCCAGCATTGAGACGGGGACCTCGTCCGCGATGCCGTAGCGCGCCAGCACCGACAACGCGTCGCCGAAGGTGGTGGGGTCCGGTGCCGTAGGGCCGGATCCGATCGTCGCCAGGTCGTCGCCGACCACATCGGAGAGAATCAAGGCCCAGATCCGCCGCCCGGCCGCGCGTTTGGCGAGGAGTCCCCCTTTCACGCCGGAGAGGTGCTTGCGTACGGCGTTCATCTCCGCGATGGGGGCGCCGCAGCCGAGGAGTCGCGCCGTGACCTCCCGCTTTGCATCGAGCGTGACGCCCGCTGCCGGGCTAGCCAGCAGCGCCGACGCACCACCGCTCAGAAGAAAGAGAATCAGCGTTTCCGGCGGGGATGCAGCGATGCGGGCGAGAATGGCAGCCGTGCCGGCGACGCTCCCGGCCGTCGGTAGGGGATGGCCGCCCACGTGGATCCGAATGGCACCGAGCCTTTCGACCATCCCGGCACCGACGACATCGCCCGGCGTTTCCGCGCCCAGCACCTCGAGGGCGGCACGCGCCATGGGGCCGACGGCCTTGCCTGCACCGACGATCAGGATGGGTCCAGAATGCCGTTCGGATGAGAGGGAGGCGGCACCCCCACGCAGAACAGCCGCACCGTTCGCCAGCGCCAGCCTGGATGCGACCAGCCGTGCCGGGTCCACGGCCCGCACGGCCGCGTCGAAGATGGACCGGAGGAGGGCGCGGGACTCAGGAGAAATCGTCTTCGGCGTCCGAGGGGCTGATGCGACGGTACGAGCGATCCTCCTCCCGTCGCGCCATCTTCTCTTCGCGTTCGCGCTCTGCCTGACACGTCACGCACACGCGGGTGAAGGGCATCGCATCGAGCCGCCCTTCGGCGATCTCCGACTCGCAGCTCTCGCAGACGCCGTACGTTCCCTCGTCGATGCGCGCGGCCGCCTCCTCGATGGCGGTCAGCTTCTCGCGCTCGCGGTCGTTCAGAATCATCGAGATTTCGCGATCTCTCTCCTCGGTCGCGAGGTCGTAGGCGTCCATGCCCTCGTCCTTGCCGCCCTCACGACCTTCCCGAATCCCGGCATCGATCTCGCGCAGAATCTCCCGCTTCATGGCCGTCAGCCGCTCGCGGGCGCGCTTCAAAAACGCCTTGCGCATAAGCACTCCGTTCGACGGGGGGCGGGACTGTAAAGGGAAGAGCCGGACGTGTCAAACGCGCACCGCGGCGCTGGTGTCCAGTTGCTCTGCCCTACGCTACTCTCGTAGCCGCCCCGCCAGCAGCTCGCGCGCCTGCACGATTTTCGTCGCGCTACGCGAGCGGCCCCGCTCCCTAGGAATCGGCCACGACCAAGATAAAGAGCCCCCCGGGCAGGGTCAAACAAGGTGGGACGCGCGCCAGGCCCGGGTCACATGCCAGGAAAGCTCGCCGTCCCGGGACGCGGACTCACTCCCGGAAGTTCACGAATTGCAGCGCCGCATCGAGATCGGCCGCCTTGATCCGGGCGATGATCGCCTGCAGCTCGTCCCGCTTCTTCCCGGACACGCGCACCTCATCGCCCTGAATGGACGCCTGAACTTTGAGCTTGCTCTGCTTCACCAGCTTGACGATCTCGCGCGCGAGCTCGGTCGACACGCCCTGTTGAATCGTGATGCGCTGCTTGGCGCGGCCTCCGGGCCCCGGCTCGACCGCGCCGGATCGGAGCGCCTTCAGGGGGACGGAGCGCCGCGCCAGCTTTGCCAGCAACACCTCGGTCGCCGCCTTCACTTTGAAGTCGTCGGCGGATTGCACCTGAATCTCCCCGGTGTCGCGCGTGAGCTCGGTCCCCGATCCCTTGAAGTCGAAGCGCTGGTCGATCTCCTTGCGGGCCTGGTTGAGGGCGTTGTCGACCTCCTGCAGGTCGACGCGGGACACGACGTCGAACGATGGCATTCGTCACTCACTCAGGAGCGCACTCGCAAGCTGGGACGCCGCACACTCAGGACGGGGGAACGACGACATCGACACCGTTGGGGATGGCGAACTGGAAGAGCGCGTCCTCGAGCGCCAGGTTGCGCTCCAGATCCGAGAAGCGCCAGCGCGTCATCCCCCCGGTCGCGTCGGTGACGACGGCGCCGACGATGTCGTACGTTCCCGCCGACAGCACGAGCTCCAGCGCCCCGACGTCCCCGTCCTTCGCCCGCGGGCGCAGACGCAGGCGCACGACGTCCGTCGCCGAACTCGGCTCGAGCTCTGCGTCGAAGTCGTCGCGTAGCTTGCCGAGCCCGACGAGGAACGACAGCGGGGTGGTGGTTCGGAAGGCGCTTTTCAGCTCCATCTTGACGACCTGGCGCTGTGTCTCCTGGTACAGCCAGATGGACCGACCGTCGGCGACCACCGTCTGCTTCTCCGGCGCCACGAACTCCCATCGCATACGGCCGGGCCTGCGGTAGTACACCGTCCCGTGCGAATCGAGCTTCTGGCCGAGGGCCAGGCTTTCGATCTCCTGGCGGAAGGCGGCGCGGAAGCTCGCGGTGTTGTCGTATCGCGCCTGCAGCGCGGCGACCACCTCCGCGGCGCTCGGGCGCTCGGGGGCTGCCGCCGGCGCCGCGGCGGCGACGACCAGCGACGCGAGCATCGCCGCAGTCACCCTAGTCCGCATTTCCGACCAGGCTGCCAACGTCCGGGCTACCCATCGATGCCGTCGATCCTCCGCGCGAGCACTTCGCGCGGGCGCCCACCCTCGGCCGAGCTCACCACGCCGTCCTGCTCCATCCGCTCCACGATCCGCGCCGCGCGATTGTAGCCGATACGCAGGCGACGCTGTACCCAGGAGATGGAGGCCTGCCCCGTCTCGGTCACCAGGCGGACCGCTTGGTCGTACATCTCGTCGTACGGCTCCTCGGCACCCTCCGCGTCCTCGGACTCCTCCGCTTCGAGCAGCTCCATCCGGTACTCCGGCTGGGCCTGCTGCCGGACGAACTCGACGACGCGGCGCACCTCTTCGTCGGCCACGAACGCGCCGTGCAGACGCTGCACCTTCGCCGTGCCCGGCGGCATGTACAGCATGTCGCCCTCGCCGAGCAGGCGCTCCGCGCCGATGCAGTCGAGGATCGTGCGCGAATCCGGCCGCGAGGTCACCTGAAAGGAGATGCGCGCCGGAAAGTTCGCCTTGATGAGCCCCGTGATCACGTCGACCGACGGACGCTGGGTCGCCAGGATCAGATGGATGCCGGCGGCGCGCGCCTTCTGCGCCAGGCGCGTGACCGACTCCTCGATCTGCCGTCCGGCGGTCATCATGAGATCGGCGAACTCGTCGATGACGATGACGATGTGGGGCAGGTGCTGGTGCACGAGCGGGGCATCGTCGGGCCGCGCCGGCGGCGGCCGGTCCGTGACCTCGTCCTCGACCGCCTCTCGCAGCTCGATGACGTCCTCGCCGTTCTCCGTCTCTGCACCGCCCGCCCCCTCTTGCTCGATCGCGCGGTTGTAGTTGGCGATGCTGCGGACACCCTTGGCGTGCAGTAACCGGTACCGATACTGCATCTCCCGGATGACGTTGGCGAGCGCCGCGGTCGCCCGCTTCGGATCGGTCACGACCGGGACGAGCAGATGCGGAATCTCCTCGTAGATCGACAGCTCGAGCATCTTGGGATCGATCAGGATGAAGCGTACGTCCCGGGGCGAGCTGCGAAACAGCATGCTGACAAGCATGGCGTTGATGGATACCGACTTCCCCGTGCCCGTCGCCCCCGCGACCAGAACGTGCGGCATGCGGGCGAGGTCGGCGACCGCCGGCCGGCCGGTCGTGTCCTTGCCCAGCCCGAGCGCAAGCCAGGACGACGCGTCCCGAAACTCCGGGCTCTCGAGGATCTCGCGAATGAACACCTTCTCCCGGCGCGGGTTCGACACCTCGATACCGACGACGGGCTTTCCCGGAATGGGCGCGAGGATCCGCACCGAGAGAGCGCGCAGCGCCATCGACAGGTCGTCGGCCAGAGTCACGATGCGATTGACCTTGACGCCGGCCGCCGGCTCGAACTCGTAGGTGGTGATCACGGGACCGGGTTGCACCGCCACGACGCGCCCATCGACGCCGAAATCCTTGAGCTTGCTCTCGAGGATGCGGGAGCTGGCGATGAGGGCGCCCTCGTCGATATGTGCCTCCGAGCGTACCGGAGGATCGAGAAGTGAGATCGGTGGCACGGTGTAGGCGCCACGGGCATGGAAGGGGAGCTCGGCTTGGACCTCCTTCGCCCGGGCACGGGGCCGCGGCTTCTCGGACTGCCGGATTACCGCGGGCTCGTCGATCTCCACCACCGGCGCCGTCAGCACCACCGGTTGCGCCTCGCCGCGTCCGCGCCGCGCGATGCGAGGCGATTCGCTCTGGATACTCGGCTCGCCCTGACGCCCGCCCCGTGCCGCCTTCTCGCGTCGGCTCTCGCGCCAGCGCCCGAGACGTTCGGCACCGGCGGCGGCGAGTGCCGTCGCCACCTCGCGCAGCCGCCGGCCGACCGCCGGAAGCGACGCCTCGGTCGCCAGCAACCCCGCCAGGAGCAGCCAGGCCAGCGTCACGATCGCGGCCCCGAACGAGCCGAGGACACCCCGCAGCTCTGCCGCCACGAAGCCACCGAGCACGCCAGCGCCCGCCGTTCGCGCGCGCCCACCGGCGACCCGCGGAGTTCCCTCGCCGAGCAGCAGCAATGCGAGGGCCGTCGACACGGCGAGGACGAGCAGCGCGCAGCCGGCAATCCGGGCCGCGGGCAGCGCCGGGCGCCCCTCGTCACGAAACGCCCACGAGGCGAGCAGCCCGAGGTAGAACGGAATGAAGTACGCGGCCCAGCCGAACGCCGAGATCAGAAGGTCGGCCACCGCGTGGCCGGCCGGTCCACACAGATTACCCTTCGAGCCGTCGGGAGAGTAGGAAAGAAAACTTGCCAGGAGAACGAGCGCCGTGACGGCGCCGACGATTCCCCCGACCTCGCGGAGCAGGCGTGGCCCCACCCCCTCGGCTCTGCGCGCGCTGCCCCCTCGTCCCACAAGCCCCTCACCCGCCACCGAACGCCGCGGGCGCACCCCGCATCAGCCCACGGCGCAGCACCGGGCGGAATACCCGAGTTTGCGCCGACGTACAAGGCACGGCGCCCGGCCAGGGTCCGACCTCGCGAAGGGTGCGAGCGACCTGGCCACTCGGCTCGTCGTGGGCGTCACGTCGTTCGTCGCGCCGAAAGGCGTGCTACATCTCCACCACGAACGGCAGCACCACCGGCCGGCGACCGAACCGGCGGTTGAAGTAGCGCCGCAGTGCCTTGCGGATCTCCTCCTTCACTTCGACCGGGTCGGTGCGCGACTCGGGATTGAGCCCCGCGAGCGTCTCGAGGATCGCGCCGCGCGCCTCGTCGATGTAGTCCCGGTTCGCCTCCTCGAGCAGAACCCCGCGGGACACCAGATCCGGACCCGCCACCACGTCGCCGCTCTGCTGATCGATGGCCACGATGGCGAGCACGAGGCCGCCGGCCGACAGATGGCGCCGATCGCGGAGCACCACCTCGCCGACGTCCCCCACGCCCTTGCCGTCCACGAACACGCGACCGGCGCGCACCGGGTCGCCGCGGCGCGCCGCGGTCGCGCTCAGGTCGAGAACGTGCCCGTTCTCCAGCAAGAAGCAGTCGTCCGCGGCGAGCCCCACGCCCTGCGCCAAGCGGCAGTGCTGTACCAGGTGCCGATACTCACCATGGATGGGGACGAAGTACCGGGGCCGGGCCAGGGCGAGCATCAGCTTCAGCTCCTCCTGGCTCGCGTGCCCGGACACGTGGCACGGCGCCACGTGGTCGGTGATCACCTCGGCGCCACGGCGATAGAAGTGGTTGACGAGATTCGTGACCGCGCGCTCGTTGCCGGGGATGACGCGGCTCGAGAGCACCACCACATCGCCGGGCGCGGCCGATACCTGCGGGTGATCGTGCATCGCGATCCGCGTGAGCGCGGACAGCGCCTCCCCCTGGCTCCCGGTGGCGAGGATCGTCACCTCGCGCGGCGGCAGCGCGCTCGTGGCGGCGAGGTCCACGAACAGATCGCTCGGTGCGCGCAGATGCCCGAGCTCGGTGGCGATCGCAACGTTGGTCGCGAGGCTGCGACCGACGAGTGCCACGCGCCGGCCGAGCATCCGCGACACGTCCAGGACTTGCTGGATCCGGTGCACGTGCGAGGCGAAGGTCGCTACGAAGACCTTCCCCGCCGCGGCCCGGACGATGCGCTCGAGATACCCTCCAACCGCGCGCTCCGACGGCGTGAAGCCCGGCCGCTGCACGTTCGTCGAGTCCGACAGCAAGAGCAGCACGCCGCTCTCGCCGAGCTGGGCGATGCGACGCAGGTCGCTCGGTCGTCCGTCGAGCGGCGTCTGATCGAGCTTGAAGTCTCCCGTGTGCAGGATGGTGCCGGCGGGCGTCCGCATGGCGAGCGCGACCGAATCGACGATGCTGTGGGTGACGTGGATCGCCTCGACCGCGAACGGCCCGATCTCGACCGGCGTCCGCAGGGCGAGCGGATGCAGGGGAACACTGTCGAGGAGGGCGTGCTCGGCAAGCTTCTCGCGCACCAGGCCCAGGGTCATCGGTGCGCCGTACACCGGCACCACGCGCTCGCGCAGCACGTACGGCAAGGCCCCGATGTGATCCTCGTGGCCATGGGTGAGAAAGATCGCGCGCACGCCGTCCCCGAGCTCGCGCAGATGGGTCGTGTCGGGAATGACGAGGTCGATGCCGAGCATGTCCTTGTCCGGAAACAGCACGCCGCAGTCGACGAGAATCGCCGTCTCCGCGTACGAGACGACGAGGAGGTTCATGCCGATCTCGCCGAGACCGCCGAGCGGCACCACGCGAAGCGGAGGCGATCCGTTCATGTGGGTCGCGGCGAAGGCACAGGCTGTGGATAAGATCGCGGAATAACGAGAAAAGCATATGTGCCGCCTGCGGAAGAGTCAACGCAAACCACATTGACTTGACCGGTCGGCGCTGTTAGGGTCCGCGGCGACTCCCGCTCCCGCATCCCGACGGAACGCTGAAAAGCCCGTCGAGGACAAACATCGAGGGAACATCACCATGTCGGTCAATAAAGTGCTTCTGATCGGCAACCTCGGCCGCGACCCGGAGATGCGCTACACGCCCTCGGGACGACCGGTGGCGCGGTTTTCGCTGGCGACGAGCGAGGTGTGGAACGACGCCGAAGGCAATCGCCAGGAGCGCACCGAGTGGCACAACATCGTCGTCTGGGGCAAGCAGGCGGAGAGCTGTAGCCAGTACCTCGCCAAGGGTCGGCAGGTCTTCGTCGAGGGCTCGATTCGTAGCCGATCGTACGACGACAAGGACGGCAACCGGAGATACATCACCGAAGTGATCGGCCAGCGGGTGCAGTTTCTCGGTGGACGGGGCGGCGAATCCGACGCGCCACCCCCACCCGCCCCTGGCGCCGATGAGCCCGCCGCAGGGCCGCCGTCGGCCGCCGACGACGACGACATCCCGTTCTGACCTCCCGCGGGGGTCGGCGGCTCGACGCGCGCGGCCGCACCCCATCCCGGGCGACGGACGTCACGGCAGCAGCCCGCGCTCGACGAAGCTCGTGTAGGCGTCACCACCGACCACCACGTGGTCGAGCACTTTCACCCCCATCACGTCGCCCGCCTCCCGCAGCCGCCTGGTGATGGCCACGTCCTCGGCGCTGGGAGTTGGATCCCCGCTCGGGTGATTGTGTACCAGAATCACCGCCGCCGCCGACTCCGCGACCGCTGGCCTGAACACATCGCGGGGATGCACGACCGCGGAAGAGAGCGACCCCTCGGAGACCTTGGCATCCCCGAGAATCCGGTTCTTCACGTCGAGCAGCACCACCCAGAAGGTTTCGCGGAGCGCGCCGATCATGCGCGGCCGGTAGTGCCGGTACACGTCACGGCTCGAGCGCAGCACCGCGCCGCGCCGCAGCGGCTCGGCGCTCAATCGCTTGCCGAGCTCCAGCGCCGCCTTGACGCCAGCCGCCTTGGCCGGTCCGATGCCAGGGACGCGGCGCAGCTGGCTGACCGGAGCGGCGTCGAGCCGGCGCAGTGAGCCAAAGCGGCGCAGGAGCGCCTGCGCCTGGTCGAGCGCCGTCTCACCCGTGCTCGCGTAACCGACACGCAGCAGGATGGCCAGAACTTCCGCATCGGAGAGCGCCTCGGCACCCATGCGCAGGAGCCGCCCCCGAGGACGTTCGCTCTCCGGCAGGGGTTCGCTGGTCGGCCAGCCTCGAATCGTTCCGTTGTGGCTCTCCGGCACCTCGGTCGGCCGTCGTCGCACGCACGCTCCTCGGGCGGGATACCCCGGATAGCGCGTGGCGAGAGCTCAGTCGATGGGGGACCCTGGTCGCTCCGATCCCCGTGAAACGCTCAGCCGAGCGTTCGAACGAGCAGCCCTTTCAGATAGTCGCCCTCGGGATGGGCAAGCCCGACGGGATGGTCGGCGCCAGGCCCGAGGTAGCGCACGATCTGCGCCGCGCGCTTCGCCTCCGCGGCGGCGGCCATGACGGCCACCCGGAACGCGTCGCGGGAGATGTGATGCGAGCAGCTGCAGGTGAGGAGCCAGCCCCCGGGCGCGAGGCGCGAGATGGCCTGCCGGTTGATCTCGCGATAGCCGCGGATCGCCGCGCCGGCATCACGCCGTCGCTTGGCGAACGCCGGCGGATCGAGAACGACGAGGTCGGCTGGATCGTGGGCGTCGCGGAAATATTGAAACGCGTCGGCGCGCACGAACGTCGCCCGCTCGGGCGGCAGCTCGTTCTCGCGCCAGTGTCGCTCGGCGAGCTCGAGGGCCGGGGCCGACGATTCGACCGAGGTGACGTGCGCCGCGTCGCCGAGCCCCGCAAGCACGCCGAAGCCACCGGTATACGCGAACGCGTTCACGACCCGCCGGCCCGCTCCGAGCATGCGCGCCAAGGCCCGATTGTCGCGCTGATCGAGGAAGAATCCCGTTTTCTGCCCGCCTCGCACGTCGACGAGAAAGCGCGCCGCACCCTCGCGCACGGGAATCAGATCCGGCGGCTCCTCACCCCAGCGCGCTCCGGTCCGATCCCGCAGGCCATCCTCGCGCCGCACCGTGCCCTCGCTGCGCTCGAAAACGCCGCGTGGCGCCAGGACGTCGGCGAGCGCCTGATCCAGGAGCGCACCGATGCCTTCGGCGCCGGCGGTCTGAAGCTGCACGACCGCGAAGCCATCGTACCAATCGACGACGACGCCCGGCAGCCCATCGCCCTCGCCGTTCACCAGCCGATAGGCCGTCGTGTCGCCGGCGAGAACCGTGCGGCGGAGTTGGAGCGCCGCTTCCAGCCGGCGGCGCACGAAGGCGGCGTCGACCGCCCCATCGCCGCGCACGAAGAGCCGCACGGTGATCGCACCCCGCGCGCTGAAGGTTCCCCGGCCGAGGAGGCGTCCGTCGGCGCTGCGAACGCGGACGACATCGCCCGCTGCCGGGTCGCCGTCCACCGTGGCCACCGCTCCCGAGAAGATCCAGGGATGCCCCCCGACCACGGGACCGTCACGGCCCGGCTTGAGCACCACCTGCCCACTCTCCCGCATGAACACGGCTCCGTCACTCTCGTCTCGCGCCGGCACTCGGAAACCCGCCCCTATCGACACCCCTGGACGTTGCGGCCGACATCACTGCCGCTCCCCCGGCCGCGTGAACGTACCGCTCTTGCCGCCCGTCTTTCGGACCAGGCGAATCGCATCGATGACCATGGCGCGATCGACGGCCTTGCACATGTCGTAGAGGGTGAGCGCCGCCACCGCGACCGCCACGAGCGCCTCCATCTCGGCGCCGGTCTTCGCCACCAGCCGCACGCGGGATTCCAGCCGCGCGCAGCCTGCCCGGCGGTCGAGCGCGATGTCGAGGTCGATCGCCTCGAGTGCGAGCGGATGACAGAGCGGAATGAGCTCCGCGGTGCGCTTGGCCGCCAGGATGCCGGCGAGGCGCGCGGCGGCGATCACGTCTCCCTTGGGGGCTCTGCCGGCGGCGATCAGACGCAACGTCGCCGGGCGCATGCGCACCGCGGCGCGGGCCACGGCCTCCCGGGCCGTCGCCGCCTTGGGGCCGACGTCGACCATGTGCGCTCGGCCACGCGCGTCGAGGTGCGAGAGACTTCGTCGAATCCGTGCTCGCCGCCTCGGCGGTGCCATCGCGTGCTCCGTGCGCTGCACGCCGCACCCCCTGCCGGGGTCGGACCGCCGGGCGCAACCTTGCGCCTGCCATAGCAGGATCTTATAAGAGACGGAAACCGCGCACGGGAACGCAATCGAGATGACGACGACCGAGACGGTGCACAAGGTGGTGATCATCGGATCCGGGCCCGCGGGCTTCACGGCGGCGCTGTACGCGGCGCGCGCCAACCTCGCGCCGGTCGTCATCGAGGGCGGTCAGCCCGGCGGCCAGCTCACCATCACGACCGACGTGGAGAACTATCCCGGATTCCCCGACGGCCTCCTTGGTCCCGAGATGATGGAGCTCTTCAAGCGCCAGGCGGAGCGCTTCGGTGCGCAGTGCCTCTTCGGCGAGGTCACGAGCGTCGACCTCCGTCAACGGCCGTTCACCGTCACGCTGGGGGACGGCACCGTGCTCCGCGCCGCGACGCTCATCGTCGCCACCGGCGCCTCCGCCAAGCTCATGGGCATCGAGTCCGAGCGGCGCCTCATGGGACACGGCGTCTCGGCATGCGCCACCTGCGACGGGTTCTTCTTCAAGGACAAGGAAGTGCTCGTGGTCGGCGGTGGCGATTCGGCGATGGAGGAGGCACTCTTCCTGACCAAGTTCTGCACCAAGGTCACGGTCGTGCACCGCCGCGATCAGCTGCGCGCCTCGAAGATCATGCAGGACCGCGCGCGCAAGAACCCGAAGATCGCCTTCATCTGGGACAGCACGGTCGAAGAGATCACGGGCAACCCGGCCAATGGCGGCGTCACCGGTGCGCGGCTGCGTAACCTCAAGACCGGCGCCGTGACCACCGTCCGCACCGACGGCGTCTTCGTCGCCATCGGTCACGAGCCGAACACGAAGCTCTTCGTAGGCCAGCTCGACCTAGACGAGCGCGGCTACATCGTCACGAACAAGGCGACCACCGCGACCAAGGTCCCGGGGGTCTTCGCCTGCGGCGACGTGCAGGACGCGTCCTATCGCCAGGCCGTGACCGCGGCCGGCACCGGCTGCATGGCCGCCATCGACGCCGAGCGCTTCCTGGAAGCCCAGGGACACTGACACACTACCCTCCCGTACAGCACGAAGCGCCATGGACGTGGCGCCTTCTTTTACCTTGACGGACGGGCCCGTCAGGGATATTGCCTAGTTAGGTTACATACGCCCCGCAGGACCTCCCAGCCCGTGCTGGCAACCGAGGAGGGGTCCAATGCGCCGACGAGATCTCGTGCTGGTAGCGGTGGTCGTCCTGGCCGTACCTGCACCCGGCCTTGCCCAGAAGGTTCCTCTGGGACCCGAGTTCCAGGTCAACACCTTCACCACGGGCGACCAGGGCGCGGCGATCGATCACTACGACTACTACGGCCAGGGTCAGGCCGTGGCGTCCGATGCCACGGGGAACTTCGTGGTGGTGTGGCAGAGCGAAGATCAGGACGGCGGTGCCTTCTCGGGGGTCTTCGGTCAACGCTACGACAGCGGCGGATTGCCACAGGGCGGTGAGTTCCCGGTCAACACCTTCACCACGGGCACTCAGACCGCGCCTGCCGTCGCCGCGGACACCGCCGGCAACTTCGTGGTGGTGTGGCAGAGCCAGTACGCCGACAGCGGGGGCTACTACCCTGCCCACATCCGCGGCCAGCGTTACGACAGCGCCGGTGCCCCGCTCGGCGGCGAGTTCCAAGTAGACACCCCCACCTCACCGGTCGACTACAACTTCAACCCCGACGTGGTCCGCGATCCGAGCGGGAGTTTCGTGGTGGTGTGGGAGCACCGAATCCATTCGCCGACCGAGCCGGAGCTCCGCGACATCTTCGGCCGCCGCTACGACAGCGCGGGAGCGCCGGTCGGCGGCTCGTTTCTGGTGAGCACCACGCCCGACTACTACAACGTCTTTCCGGCGGTTGCCGCCGACGCCGACGGCAACTTCGTCGTCGTCTGGCAGAGCTTCTACACGGCACTGGGCCGGCGTTTCGATAGCAATGGGACGGCCCAGGGTGGGGAGTTCAGCGTGAGCCCCATGCCCGGCTACGATGTCGAGAGGCTGCCGGACGTGGCGATGGCCGCGGATGGTGAGTTCGTCGTCGTGTGGTGGGGTCTCTACCTCGACGACGGCGGTGGCATCGGCGCCCGCCGCTTCGACAGCACGGGCGCACCGCTCGGCGGCACGTTCGTGGTCAACTCCTACGACTACGCGGGGCAGCGGCGCCCCGGCGTGGCCGCGGCGTCGGATGGCGCCTTCGTCGTGGTGTGGGACAGCGCCGCGCAATACTACGCCTACGACGTCTTCGGACAGCAGTTCGACAGCAGCGGGATTCCCGTCGGAGCGGAGTTCCGGGTCAGCTCCGGGACGGCAGGAGCCCGCCTGTCGCCGAGGGTTGCGGCAGACGCCGGTGGAAACTTCGTGGTCGCCTGGCTGGACTACTACGACCGTGACGGCAGTGGAACGGGCGTCTTCGCGCGCCGCTTCGGCGACGCCGGCCCGTGCAGCCCGACACCGCAGACCCTCTGCCGCGAGCAGACGGCGCCGCGGGGAACGTTCCGCTTCCGCGAGGCAGCCAATCCGAACCAAAGCACGCTCGCGTGGCTGTGGACCAAGGGCGTCGAGACGACGCGCGAGGACCTCGGCGATCCGCTCACCGATACGGACTATGCGCTGTGTGTATACGATGCCTCCGCCAACCCGCAGCCGATCATGAGCGCACGTGCGCCGGCGGGCGGGACGTGCGGAACCGCCGCCATCCCGTGCTGGCGGGAGATTGGCGGCCCCGGTCCGCCGGTCGAGTACTACGACTCGCTCGCCACCTCCGACGGCCTGATGCGGGTACGGCTCAAGCCGGGGGCCGAGGGCAAGGCCCGCGTGATCGTGGGCGGCCGGGGCGCCGCGCTCTCGCTGCCGGAGCTGCCGCTGGCGCTTCCGGTGACGGTACAGCTCCAAGCCTCGACCGGCGAGTGCTGGACCGCAAGCTACGAGGCCTTCGTCAGGATGAACGCCGACGGCACCTTCCGCGCGCGTCCCGGGACCACGACCACCACGAGTGTGGCGACGACGACCACCACCAGCTCCACCACCACGGGTCCTCCGACGACCACGACGACGCTCCCCCCGGTTTGTGGCAATCTCGCCCTCGAGAGTGGCGAGGGGTGTGACGACGGCAACACGGTCGGCGGCGACGGCTGCTCGAGCACATGCCAGTGCAACCCGGCCACGGCGCCGCCGGCATGCGACCTCACCGGCACATGGACAGTCACGGAGTTTCCCGGGTCGACCCTCACGGTCACCGAGGACGCCGCCGGCAACTCGACGACGACTGGAACCGTCTCGGGCGACCCCTTCGCGACCCAGGCGACGCGATCCGGCTCGTGCGGTTCCGGCACCGTGATCGACCCCGTGAACGGGCTGCCCTTCCGCTTCACGGTGAACGACGCATGCGACAGGCAGTTCCACGTGGTCCATCCCGGTATCTGGGGCAGCTTCACGCTGGTGCGAGTTCCCTAGGGCAAGTCCGCTCTCACAACGCCCGCCCCAGCCGATCCGTGAATCGATGCCCCTCGGCATCGCCGGCCCGCAGCACGAGGTGGCCGTCGTGCAGCTGGCGGTGATGTTGCGTGGGCACTGCGGTCACGTCGCCGCCCTACCTCGGGCCATCATGGCATCGAGAGTGCCACGATCTCTCGCAGCCAGCGCGAGCTACAACCGTACGCAGACACCCCGGTCGCGCAGATACTCCTTGCATTCGCGAATGGTGAATTCGCGGTAGTGGAACACCGAAGCCGCCAGCGCGGCGCTCGCTCCGCCGGTGACTAGCCCGTCGTAGAAGTGCTCGAGGGTCCCGACGCCACCCGAGGCGATGACGGGAACATGCACGCTATCGACGATGGCGCGGGTGAGCTCGAGATCGTAGCCGAGCTTGGTGCCGTCGCGATCCATGCTCGTGAGCAGGATCTCGCCGGCGCCAAAACCCTCCATGCGCGCTGCCCACTCACACGCGTCGATCGCCGTGGGCGTGCGGCCGCCGTGGGTGAAGACCTCCCAGGCGGCCCCCGCGCCGGGGCGGCGCTTGGCATCGATGGCGACGACGATGCACTGTGTACCGAACCGCTCGGCGGCCTCGGCGACGAACTCGGGCCGCGCCACGGCCGCGGTGTTGATCGAGACTTTGTCGGCACCGGCGCGCAGCAGCTCGCGGATGTCATCGAGCGTCCGCACGCCGCCGCCGACGGTGAGCGGCATGAATACCCGCTCCGCGGTGCGCCGCACCACGTCGATCAGGATTGGCCGCTCGTCCGACGACGCGGTGATGTCGAGAAACGTGATCTCGTCCGCGCCCTCCGCGTCGTAGCGCTCGGCGATCTCGACGGGATCGCCAGCGTCGCGCAACCCCACGAACCGTACGCCTTTGACGACGCGTCCGCCGGTGACGTCGAGGCAGGGGATGATGCGGGGCGCGAGACGGCTTGCTCCGGCCGGGCTATCTGCCCCGGTGACGGTGCTAGGCAGCATTTCTCACCACGTGCTGCGGCCTCCCGCGCCGTTCCCGACTTCCTCGCGTTGGCACGATCATCGCTCTCGTTCCTCCGAGCACGTCATCGCGGTGCTGCAGCCACACCGACGCAGTCCCGGGTCGCCTACCTCAGGCATGCGGACCGCGCCCGGCAGGGGATGGACCGGCGGCCGCAGCAATCGCGTCGCGCAACGTCACGGCCCCGGTGTAGAGGGCCCGGCCGATGATCAGGCCCACGACGCTGTCGCCGCGGAGCGCCGCCACCTGCTCGACGTGCGCGAGCGACCCCACGCCGCCCGAAGCGATCAGCGGCACACCGTGGGCGCCAAGCGACTGCGCCATCGCGCGGATCCCGGCGACGTTCGGGCCGAGCTCGGTGCCATCACGGGCGATGTCGGTATAGATGACGCACGCCACCTGCGACCGTGCGGCCTGCTCGGCCAGCCCCACGGCACTCTTCCCGGAGCGCTCGGTCCAGCCCTCGCCTGCCGCCTCGTCGCCGCGCGCATCGATGCCGACGGCGATCCGCCCGGGGAACTCCCGGCTCAGTGCCGCGACCAGCGCGGGATCCCGGTACGCGGCCGTACCCAGGACGACGCGCCTCGCGCCGCCGGCGAGCAGCGCGCGCGCGGCTTCGGCGTCGCGCAGCCCGCCGCCGACCTGCACCGGAATCGAGACCGCAGCGCAGATCGCCGCGATGCTCGCCGTGTTGAGGGATCGCCCGGCGAGCGCGCCGTCGAGGTCGACGACGTGGAGCCACTGCGCCCCCTCCGCCACCCAGCGCCGCGCCATGGCCACGGGGTCGTCGCCATACACCACGGCCGTCGCCATCTCGCCGCGCAGGAGGCGTACGCAGCGGCCCTCCTTGAGGTCGATGGCCGGCAGGATCTGCATCACAACCGGGAGGCGGCGACGGCGGCGAAGTTGGCAAGCACCTTGAGCCCGGTCTCCTGGCTCTTCTCGGGGTGCCACTGGACGGCGAAGACGTTCGCCCGCTGCACGCTCGAGGCGAACGGCACCCCGTAGGGCGTCTCCGTGGCGACCATCGCCGGGTCGCGCGGCACGACGTAGTAGGAGTGCACGAAATACGCGTAGGCGCCGTCGGGCACCCCGGCCAGATGCGGCAGCTCCGGCGCGGAGCCTCGGCGCTTCAGCACGTTCCAGCCCATGTGCGGCACGCGCAGAGCGCCGACCGCGCCGTTCGCGAAACGCACCACGCGCCCCGGGAAGATCCCGAGCCCTCGCACCGGGCCGAACTCCTCGCTCTCCTCGAACAACACCTGCATGCCGAGGCAGATGCCGAGAAACGGCGTGCCGCGATCGATCACCTGCCGGAGCACCGGCACGAGGCCGAAGCGCTCGAGGTTCGCCATGCAGGCGCCAAAGGCCCCGACGCCCGGCAGGACGACTCCACTCGCTCCGGCGATGATCGTCGGATCGCGCGTCACGCGCGCGCTGTGGCCGACCCGCGCCAGCGCCTTTTCAACGCTCCGCAGGTTGCCCATGCCGTAGTCGACGATCGCGATCACGTTAGAGAGTGCCCTTCGTGGACAGCACGCCGCGCACGCGCGGGTCGCGCTGCGTGGCGTGGTCGAGCGCCCGCGCCAGGCCCTTGAAGGTCGCCTCCACGATGTGGTGCGGGTTCCGCCCCCGGTGGCAGGTGACGTGCAGGTTCATCCCCACTTGGGTCATGAACGCCTGCAAGAAGTCGTGCACCAGCTCGCCATCGAAGCTCCCGATGCGGGTGTTCGGCAGCGCGACGTCGTACACCAGATACGGCCGCCCGCTCAGATCGACGACGACGCTCACCAGGGCCTCGTCCAGCGGCACGGCGGCCTCTCCGAAGCGCCGGATTCCAGCCTTGTCGCCCAGGGCGTCGCGAAACGCCTGCCCGAGGGTGAGCCCCACGTCCTCCACGGTGTGGTGCGTATCGACCTCGAGGTCGCCGGTGCCGGTGACGGTGAGATCGAAGAATCCGTGGCGGGCGAAGATCTCCAGCATGTGATCGAGGAAGGGCACGCCGGTCGACACCCGCGAGGCGCCTGCGCCATCGACCTGGAGCTCGATCTGCACGTTCGTCTCCCGCGTGGCGCGCGTCACGACCGCGCCGCGGCCGCGGCGCCGCTGCTCACCGCGCGGCGCCGCCTTCTCCTTGCGGGCCGGCGCGGCGCGGCCGCCGCCTCTGGTTCCTCTGGCCTTTGCTCGACGCTGCATCCGTTGCCTCCGCTCCGGACCGGGCCGTTCCGCCCGATCGACCAGGTTCTACCATACTAGCGCGGAACATTCACGACCGTGTCGCTGCCACCGCCGATGGGTTGGCGCCACGCTCGTGGATCCAGGCCGGCCGCGCGCCGCGCTCCCTAGTGTGCTGTATCCGAGATAGCATCCGTCAGCGTCGACGGGCCTTCCTCGCGCGCCGCGCTCGGGCCGACCGCCCCGGCGCCGGGCGGGCCAGGCGACGGCCCACGGCGAGCCGGTGGGCGTCGAGTCCCTCGAGCGCGGCGAGCCGTTCGACGGCCGGGCCCAGGCGGCGCAGCGCGGCGCGGCTTGCGGCGATCACGCTGGTGCGCTTGACGAAATCATACACGCCGAGCGGCGAGGCGAAGCGCGCCGATCCGCTGGTCGGCAGGACATGGCTCGGACCGGCGAGGTAGTCGCCCAGGGCTTCGGGCGTCTCGTGGCCGACGAACACGGCGCCCGCGTGGCGGATCCTGCGCACCCAGCGCCCGGGGGCCCGGACCGCCAGCTCGAGATGCTCCGGGGCGATCGCGTTGGCGATGTCCACCGCCTCCGCGAGTGAGCGCGTCACCACGACGGCGCCGAAGTTGGCGAGCGCCCGGCGGGCGGTGCGCTGCCGCGGCAGCTCGCCGAGCTGCCGTGCCAGCTCGTCCACTACCCGCGCCGCCAGACGCTCGTCCGGCGTCAGACACACCGCGGCCGCCAGCTCGTCGTGCTCGGCCTGCGCGAGCATGTCGGCTGCCACGAGCTCCGCCCGGGCGCTGGCATCGGCCACCACCAGCACCTCGCTCGGGCCGGCGAGCAGATCGATGCCGACGCGGCCGAAGACCAATCGCTTGGCGGTGGCGACGTAGACGTTCCCGGGCCCGACGACCTTGTCGACCGCCGGAATCGTCTCCGTACCGTAGGCGAGCGCGGCAACCGCCTGCGCCCCGCCCACCTGATAGAACGCATCGACGCCGGCGACGTGCGCCGCAGCGAGGACCGCCGGATCGTAGCCTCCGGGCCGCGGTGGCGACACGACGACGATCTCCTCGACACCCGCCACGCGGGCAGGAATGACGTTCATGAGCACCGAGCTCGGATAGACCGCACGGCCCCCGGGGACGTAGACGCCGACCCGACCGAGCGGCTCGATCTTCTGCCCGAGCACCAGTCCCGCCCCATCCCGGTAGCGCCACGAGCGCTCGCGCTGCCGGCGGTGGAACGCGGCGATGCGTCGCGCCGCCAGGCGCAGATCGCCCAGGGCGCGCCGCGGCAGCGAGCGGGCGGCCGCGATCATGGCGGATCGTGGCAGCTCGATGCGGCCGCGCCGGAGCACGACGCCATCGTAGCGACGCGTGAGCGCGATGACGGCGGTGTCGCCGCCGCGCCTGACGCTGGCGATGATCCGCGCCACCCGCGGCTCCACCCCACGGCTGGCGATCTCGCCGCGCCGGCAGATGCGGTCGAAGCGGCGCCGGAACCCCGTGTCCCACGAGCGCAGCAGGATGCCGCTCTGTCGCCCCATCTTCGTCACGCGGCGCCGCCAGGAGATCGCCCGGCCAGCGCCGCGAGACGAGCCGGACCGGGCACACGCCGGATGTCGGCCCCGAGCGCCGATAGCTTTCCCTCGATACGCTCGTAGCCACGATCGAGATGGTAGACGCGCGCCACCTCCGTCGTGCCGCGCGCCGCGAGCCCCGCCAGCACGAGCGACACGCTGGCACGCAGATCCGTGGCCATCACGGGAGCGCCACCGAGCGTCACCGGGCCACGGACGGTGGCCGCATTGTTCTCGACCCGCACGTCGGCGCCCATGCGCAGGAGCTCGCCGACGTGCATGAAGCGGTTCTCGAAGATCGTCTCCGTCACCGTGCTGTGACCCGCGGCCTGGGTCATGAGGGCCATCATCTGCGCCTGCAGATCCGTGGGAAATCCCGGATAGGGCTGGGTGGTGACATCGACACCGCGCAGGCGTCCAACGCACGCCACCGCGATGCCGCCGGAGGTCTCGCGTACCTCGACCCCCGCCTCGCGCAGCGTGGCGAGGAAGGCCGTGAGATGGTCGGCGCGCGCCCCGAGCGCGTGGACCTCCCCGCCCGTGATCGCCGCGCCGACCATGAACGTGCCCGCTTCGATCCGATCGGGGATGACCGTGTGCTCCATCCCACCGAGCTCGACCACGCCTTCCACCGTGATGGTGGAGGTTCCCGCTCCGCGCACCTGCGCACCCATGCGCGTGAGCGCCGCGACCAGATCCTCGACCTCCGGCTCCCGCGCCGCGTTGTCGATCACCGTCGTTCCCGCCGCCAGCGTCCCCGCCATCACGAGCTGCTCCGTCGCCCCCACTGCGGGCACGGCAAGATGGATGTGCGCGCCGCGCAAGCGCTCGGCCTCGGCCTCGACATAGCCGCCTTCCACCCGGATCGTGGCACCCATGCGTTGCAGGCCGGCGAGATGGAGATCGACGGGCCGGCTGCCGATCGCACATCCGCCCGGCAGCGAGACGCGCGCGCGTCCGAAACGGGCAAGCAGGGGCGCCAGGATCAGAAACGATGCCCGCATGGTCTTCACCAGCCCGTACGGCGCTTCCCAGCCGACGGCCCCGGTCGGATCCATGAGGAGCATCTGCCCCTCGTCGCGCTCCTCGACGCGCACCCCGAGCTCGCGCAGGAGCGTGCACGCCGTGCGCACATCGGCGAGGCGCGGCACGTTGCGGAGGCGGCAGGCGTCGCTGGTGAGCAGCGTGGCGAACAGCAGAGGCAGGACGGCGTTCTTCGATCCCGCCACCTCGACCTCACCGGCGAGCCGGGTCGCGCCCCGAACGACTATCGAATCCACGAGCCTCTCCTCGCGCGTGCCGCCGGCGCCGTTGTCGACGCATGGCGCGGGGCTGGGAATCCGTGTCGCTCCCGGTAGCCGCGCGGCGCAACCCGGCGTGAAGCGTGCACACTAGCCACACGCCCGCCCGCGCCTGAAGGCCAGGCCCCGCTCGATGCCGCGATAGTCGGCGATCGACGTCGGCGCGTCGAACGCCGCCGTCGCCGCGAACACGGCCTCCACGTCCTCGCGCTGCCTCGCGCCGATCTCCACCACGACCCACGCGCCCGGGCACAGTCCACGCGCGGTCGCCGGGGCGAGGCGGCGGTAGAATGCCAGTCCATCCGCACCGCCGTCGAGCGCGATCAGTGGCTCCCAGTCCCGGACCTCCGGCTCCAGGCGCTCGATGTCGGCCGTGCGCACGTACGGCGGATTGCAGACGACGAGCCGCAGCGTGGCCAGCATGGCGCCGAGCGGATCGAGCAGGTCGCCAGCGGCGAAGGAGACGTTGCCGGCGCCGGCGCGCCGCGCGCTTTCCGCCGCGAGGGCCAGCGCCGGGGCGGACACGTCCGTCGCCATCACGGTCGCCGCCGGGCGCTCGGTGGCGAGCGCGATGGCGATGGCGCCGCTGCCGGTCCCCACGTCGGCGATGGGGCCAGCGTCGTAGACCTGCAGGCAGAGATCGACCACACGCTCCGTCTCCGGGCGCGGAATCAGCACCTGCCGGTCGACCCGCACCTCGATCGAGCGGAACGGCTGCGTGCCGAGGATGTGCTGCAGGGGCTCGCGGCGGGAGCGCCGGGCGCACCACTGCTCGAACCGCCCCCTGGCGTCGCTCGGCACGGGCACCGCACCATCGAGGTGGAGCGCGGCCGGGCTCGTGCCGAGCGCGGCAGCGAGCAGCCACTCGGCGTCGCGCCGGCCGTCCGGAACGCCGGCGCGCTCGAGACGCGCGCACCCCGCGTGCAGCAGCTCGATGATCGATCCGCCTGCCGCCGGGGCACGCAGCGTCCGCGCGGCGGCGTCAGGACGACGCATCGCGCCCCGCCTCCGTCGTCCGCGCCGGTCCCGGGCTCTCTGCCTTCAGGGCCTCGGCCTGATGGTGGGTGAGCAGAGGATCGATGATGACATCGACCGCACCCTCGAGCACGCGATCGAGGGAGTAGATCGTGAGCCCGATGCGGTGATCGGTGACCCGTCCTTCGCGAAAGTTGTACGTGCGGATGCGCTCCGACCGATCGCCGCTGCCGACCATGCTGCGACGGCTGGCCGCGATCTGCGATTGCTGCTCCGCGATCGCCCGCTCGAGCAGCCGCGCCCGCAGGATCTTGAGCCCCTTCGCCTTGTTCTTGTGCTGCGACTTCTCGTCCTGGCACGTCACCACGAGCCCGGTGGGCAGGTGGGTGATTCGCACCGCCGAGTCGGTGGTGTTCACGCTCTGGCCCCCGGGGCCCGAGGATCTGAACACGTCGATTCGCAGCTCACGCTCGTCGATCTTCACATCGACCTCGTCGGCCTCCGGCAGCACCGCCACCGTGACCGCCGAGGTGTGGATGCGCCCGGAGCCCTCGGTGACCGGCACGCGCTGCACGCGATGGACGCCGCCCTCGAACTTGAGGCGGCTGTAGGCGCCCCGGCCGTCCACCGAGGTGATGACCTCCTTGAAGCCGCCGAGACCGGTTGGGCTCGCGCTCAGGATCTCGAATCGCCAGCCCCGCCCTTCGGCGTAGCGACCGTACATGCGGGCGAGTTCGGCCGCGAAGAGACCAGCCTCGTCGCCGCCGGTGCCGGCGCGAATCTCGATGATGACGTTGCGATCGTCGTTGGGGTCCCGCGGGACGAGCAGCGCCTTGAGCTCGGTTTCGAGAGACTCGAGGCGCGCCCGCAGGCCGGGAAGCTCGGCCTTGGCCAGCTCCCGGATCTCGGTGTCGTCGTCGTCGAGCAGCGCCCGGTTCTGCCCGATCTCTCCCTCGACGCGCCGCCATTCGCGATAGCACGTGACCACCGGCGCGAGATCGGCGTGCTCCTTCGCCAGGCGCGCGTATTCCTTGGTGTCGGCGACGACCCCGGGCTCGGCAAGAAGCGACTCGAGCTCGCCAAAGCGCCGCTCGACGGCCGCGAGCTTGTCGAGCATTTGCATCGCTGTCGGAAACAGAAAGAGGGCTCAGGGACGCTCCCTGGCCCTCGCCACCGCTCTGATCCTGCCCCGCGCCGTCGCGGAGGTCACTGCTTGAGACCGTACTTGCGACGAAAGCGCTCGACGCGCCCGGCCGTATCGACGAGCTTGTGCTTGCCGGTGAAGAACGGATGGCAGTTGGAGCAGATCTCGACGTGAATGACCGGCACGGTCGACCGCGTCTCCACGACGTTCCCGCACGCGCAGGTGATCGTGCTCTTCTCGTACCGGGGATGAATACCTTCCTTCATCGGGCGCGGATCTTAACATTCCGCCATCCGCACGCGCAACTCACGCGCCCGGATCGGCAGCCGGGCATTCGAGGGCAACTCGGCGTCAGTCGGACGCGACGGGAGACGGGGTCCGCACCCGTGAGACGGCCTGCATCCAGCCGTGGTAGAGCGCTTCGCGCTCCGCGGACGACATGCGTGGCTTGAAGCGCCGGTCCACGTGCCGAAGCCCCTCGAGTTCCGCAGGCGATGCCCACGTCCCGACACCAAGCCCGGCGAGAAACGCCGCACCCAGCCCCGTGGTCTCCACGACCTTCGGCCGCTCCACCTCGACGCCGAGCACGTCCGCCTGGAACTGCATCAGAAAGTCGTTGGCCGCCGCGCCACCGTCGACGCGCAGGATCTCCAGCCGCTTGCCGGCATCGGCAGCGAACGCCTCGACCACGTCGCGGGTCTGATAGGCAATGGCCTCGAGGACCGCCCGCGCGAGATGCGCCCGCTCGACACCGCGGGTAAGGCCGACGACGGCGCCGCGCGCCTCGGCGTCCCAGTACGGGGCACCCAGGCCCACGAAGGCCGGCACGACGTAGACGCCGAGGGTCGACGACACCGAGCGCGCGAGCTTCTCGGTCTCGGCTGCCTTCCGGATCACGCCGAGCCCGTCGCGCAGCCACTGCACGGCGGCGCCGGCGACAAAGATCGATCCCTCCACGGCGTAGGCCCGCTCCGCCGCCGCGGAGGCGGCCGCGGTGGCAAGCAGCCGCGTCGTGCGCACCACCTCGGCCCCGGTGGGCATGAGCAGAAAGCACCCGGTGCCGTACGTGTTCTTGGCCGTGCCGGTGGCGAAGCACGCCTGCCCGACGAGCGCGGCCTGCTGATCCCCGGCGATGCCGGCGATGGGCACCGTGGCGCCGAGCACCTCGGGGTCGGTGTGCGCCACGACCCCGATCGACGGATGCACCGACGGCAGGATCTCGCGCGGCACCCCGAAGAGTTCGGCGAGCGCCGGATCCCAATCGAGCGTGCGCAGATTGAACAGCAGCGTGCGCGACGCGTTGGTGCGGTCGGTGACGTGGGCACGTCCGCCCGAGAGCTTCCACACGAGCCAGGTGTCGATCGTGCCGAAGCACAGCTCGCCGCGGGCGGCGCTGTCCCGGGCGCCGCGCACGTGCTCGAGGAGCCACTCGATCTTGGTCGCGGAAAAGTAGGGATCGATCACCAGCCCCGTCGCCTCGCGTACGCGTTCCGTGGCGCCCTGCCCGCGCAGCCCCTCGCACCGCGGCGCCGTGCGCCGGTCCTGCCACACCAGGGCGGGGTGGATCGGCCGTCCGGTACGCCGATTCCAGACGACGGTGGTCTCGCGCTGATTGGTGATCCCGATCCCCGCGAGGTCCCCCGCGCGCACCTTGGCGCGGCGCAGCGCCCCGCGCACCACGCGCAGGGTGACGCGCCAGATCTCCTCCGCATCGTGCTCGACCCAGCCGGGCCGGGGATAGTGCTGGGTGAACTCGGAGTATGCCCGTCCGATGATCCGGCCGCGCCGATCGACGACGAGCACCGTGGTGCCGGTGGTTCCCTGATCGATGGCGACGATCGCGCTTCGCGCCCGAGCGCTCATCAGCCGAAGAAGATCGACCGGCGCCGACGCAAGCCGTCGAGCACCATGCGTTGGACGCGCTGGCGAATCTCCTCCCGCAGCCGCCCGACGAGGGCCGGGTCCTCGGGATCTCGGCCATCGTGGAGCGCGGCCAGATCGATGGGCTCACCGAACCGTATGGTCCATTTGCTCGGCAGCGGCACGAGCCCGAGCAGTCCGAGCCAGGGGAACGTCGGCGTGATGGGGAGATAGGGCAGCCCTAGAAGCCGGCCCGCGGTGACGGCGCGGGCGATCACTGGATGCGCTTCCTCCGCCCCGATGACGCTCACCGGGACGAGCGGCGCCCGCGTCTCCAGACACAGGCTCACGAAACCGCCGCGCCCGAACCGTTGCAGGTGGTAGCGCTGCCCGTAGGGCTTGCCGAGCCCCCGCTGGCCCTCGGGAAAGACGATGATGGCCGCCCCGGCGCCGAGTAGCCGCCGCGCGTTGCCGCGGTCCGCGCGAACCGCGCCCATCCGTGTCAGCCAGGTGCCGAGATGGGGGAAGTGATACAGGTAGTCCTCGATCAGCGGCCGCGCCTGACGCGCCGACGGATGGTTGGCGCGCAGTGCGGTGGCGATCATGAGCGCATCGTACGGCAGCAGCGCGCCTCCATGGTTCGCCACCAGCACCACGGGGCCGCGCGCGGGAACACGCTCGGCGTCGAGCACCTCCACGCGCCACCAGCGCCGGAAGAGGAACCCGAGCAGTGGCTCGGCCCATCGCGCCGCCGCCGGGTCGTAGCCGAACTCGTCCACACCGAGCCCGCGCGCGAGCATGCGGAACCGGACGAGCAGGTCGTTGGCGCGGGCGGCCCGGTGCCGGAGGTCAGCGTACAGCCCGACGACGGCGTTGACCGTCTCGACGAGCAGGTCTTCGCTGAAGCTCCCGGCCCGCAGCCGCGAGCGGGTGAGCGCCTCCTCGACCTGGGCCTCGAGGGTCTGCAACCGCACGAGGAGCGCGTCCGGCGAGCTGAAGGCGCGCGCAGCCCGCGTCGCCGCCGACTGTCCCTTGCGATGGCCCTCGAACACGCGCAGACGAGGCGTCGTGCCCTCCGCGGCGGCGGACGGATCGTGCGGGCGGGCAGGCGAGCTGTCGGCGGGAGGCTGTCCGTGGGGAGCTTGGGGTGCGTCGGTATCCCCCATCGACGGTTTCCTATTGAAGCGCCGGCGAAATGTCAATTGATCGCCGGCAAATTGACACTGCTTTCCACCCGAGGGTATGAATTTTCAGTGGCAGGGTTTCCCCTGTTCGATCGGCGTCTCGTCATCTTCACCGGCAAGGGCGGAGTGGGGAAGACCGCCGTCGCCATGGCTGCGGCGCTCGCGGCCGCGGCGGCCGGCCGCCGCACTCTCCTGGTGGAGCTCACGGACATCGGCGCCCTCGGCGAGCGGCTCGGCGTGGCGCAGCCGCTCGGGCGCGAGCCGCGTCGCGTCCGCCCGAACCTCGCCGTGTGCCGTCTCGATGCGCGGGATGCGCTCGAGGATTTCGTGCGCGGGCTCATGCCCTTCGGGTTATTCGCCCGGCGCCTGCTGAACAGCTGGTCCTTCCGCACGGTCGCCGCCGCCGCGCCGGGTCTCGACGAGTTTCTCGCTCTCTACCAGCTCTCGCAATGGGAGACCGAGCGGCGCCCGGGATCGCGCCGCTCCCGCTACGACCTCATCGTCGTCGATGCCGTCGCCACCGGACATTCGATCCCGCTTCTGACGGCCCCCGACACCTTCGTCCGCATGGTGCCCGTCGGGCCGTTCGCCGATCTGGCCCGCCGGCTGCGCACCCTGCTGCGCGATGAGGACCGTACCGCCGTGACCGTCGTGACCCTGCCCGAGGAGATGGCCGTCAACGAGGCGATCGATCTCTACCGCCAGCTCGACGCGCTCGACCTGCCGCTCACGGCGCCGGTCGTGAACGCCGTGCTCCCTAGACGCTTCTCGCCCGAGGAGGAAGCGGTGATCCAGGGCGGCGGCGTGCCAGCACCCTGGGCACGCCACGCGGCGGCGGCCCGCTTCGAGCTTGGCTGGCGCCGGGTCGCCGACCAGCACATCGAGCGGCTACGCAGCACGCTCGCGCCCGAGCCGATCCGCCTGCCGTATGTCTTCACCCCTGCGCTCACGCTCGTGACGGTGGGTCCCCTGCGGGACGCCTTGGCCGAGGCGGCGTCTCCGGGAGCGGCGCGCGGCTGACGCCATGAGCGATTTTCCTGCCCACCTGCTACGCGAACGCCGGGTGCTCGTCTGCGTCGGCGCCGGCGGCGTGGGCAAGACGACCACCGCAGCGGCCCTCGGCGTGGCCGCAGCCCGAGCCGGGCGCCGCGTGCTCCTCCTTACCATCGACCCTGCCAACCGCTTGGCCGACGCGCTGGGCCTTCCGCCGCTCAGCGGCGTCGCCACCGCCGTGCCCCTCGGCTCGTTTGGCGAGACGGCGGCGGGAACGCTCACGGCCATGCGGCTCGATGCGCGGGCCACGTTCGACGGCCTCGTACGCCGGCTGGCGTCATCACCGGCGGTGGCGAGCGCGATCCTCGCCAACCGGCTCTACGTCAACATTGCCGGCAACCTGTCCGCGTCCGAGTCCTACATGGCGGTCGAGAAGCTCTACGAGCTCGCCACCGCCGAGAGCGCCGATCTCATCATCCTCGACACTCCGCCGACCGAGCACGCTCTCGATTTCCTCGACGCGCCGAGACGCATCCTCGACGTCCTCAACTCCCGCGTGCTCGGCATTCTGCAGAATCCCGCCACCATCCTCACCAGCGCCGGCTCGCGCCTGTCTCAGATGCTGCTCGGCCCCATCCTGCGCACCCTCGAGCAGTTCACCGGGCTCACGCTACTGAGCGACGTGGCCGAGTTCGTCCGCGCGTTCGACGGTATGATCGACGGGCTGCGCGAGCGCGCCGCCGCCGTGCAGCGGCTCCTGCGCGACCCGATGACGGCGTTCGTGCTCGTCACCGCGCCGAGCACGCTGGCCGTGCAACGCACCGAGGCCTTCTACCAGGCGCTGCAGGACGCCCACGTGCCGTGCGCCGGGCTGATCGTCAATCGCGTGCTCCCGCGGGAGATCTTCGGCACCGCGGCACGAGCGCCCGCCGACGGGGCCGGCATGGCGCCGCCGCTGGCCGGCAAGCTCGCCCAGGCCTACGAGGACCTGCACGCCCTGGCGCTCGCCGAGTATCAGGTCGTCGATCGGCTGCGGTCGCGCCTGGCCCTCGGGGACCGCCTGGTCGAGATTCCCGCGTTCTCCGGTGACGTCGCCTCGCTGCGCGACGTGGTCCGCATGGCGGACCTGCTGACACGGGATGTCACTCCGGTCGCGGTTGCTCCCGAGCCGCGAGGAGTCGGTCGACTTTGATGTTGAGGTTGACGAGGCTGCCCTGGAGCACCTCGACCTTGGACAGGAGCCGGTTGTAGTCGGCGCGCGAGGGCAGACTCAGAAAGCCGAGGATCGCCTGCATCGCACGGTCGAACCGGCCCTTGGTCTCGGCGGCTCGCTTGGCGCCGCGAGCCAGGACGTCCCCGACCCCGCGGCCGCCACCGAGCAACCCCAGCACCGTCGCCAGGGCCTGCTCGCCCAGACCGCAGAGTCCGGAGAGGACTCCCCACCCAGCCATCACCACCCCCGCCAGCCCCGGGGCTGTCCCAGTCTCGGGAGCTCAGGACAGCCACCCCAGCCCCGGATCGCCTCGCCCTCCAGCCACCTGATAGTGTAAGTGTTGTGCCTCCGAGACGCCAACGGTGGGCGTCAGGGAGCGCGGTGCGATGTCCCTCGAGACGGTCCTCGGCTATCTCTCCACGCTCCACTGGATCGCACCCGGCCTCGACCTTCCCACGCTCGTCGGGACGACGGCCACCCTCCACGCGTGCGACGGCGTGATGTGCCGACTGTTCGCCCGCAACAACGGCTACCCCCAGCGGCTCTGGACGTGTCTGGGGCTCGCGCTCGGCGTGTGGGCGGTGGCGGTGCTGATCGTTCTGCCGCGGCGGGAAGCATCCCTTCCCGGGCAGACGCCCGTCGCCGCTCCGTAGCCGCAGGCTCTCTCAGCAGGCCGCGCACGCGTGACAGGTGGCGACATCGCAGGGCGGGGTCTGGAAGGCCGCGAAGGCCTTGCGGCGTTCGGCCACCAGGAAGCGGTCGTCGATGCCGTGATCAATGAAGGCCCACGGCAGCAGCTCGTCTACATCGTAGGTGCGATGTACGTAGAAATCCGGTGACGGCAGCACATCGGATCTCCCCCCGCTACGGCGCAGCTCCTGCAGCACTTCCCACCATGCCCCATGGCGCCGGTGGATCTCCGCGAGCACGCCCCCGACCCGCCGGTCGCCTCGGGAAAGCAGCGTCTGATAGTACGCCTCCCGCGGAGACTCGGTGTCCACGGTGACGTTCGCGTAGCGCTGGAGGCGGCGGCGCAACCGCGTGAGCTTGCGCCGCAAGCCGTCGAGGCACTCCATCGCATCCCACTGAAACGGCGTCCAGGGCTTGGGCACGAACGGATTCACGGAAAGGCCGAGGGCCCGGATCCGTCCCGAGATCTCGGGGAGGCTGCGCAGCCGCTCGACGAGATCCGCGATGGCGTCCACGTCTTCGTCTCGTTCGGTCGGCAACCCGACCATGAAGTAGAGCTTGAGGCCGTCGACGCCCTCGCCGATGAGCCAGCGCGCCGCCCGCAGGATCTCCTCCTCGGTGAGGTTCTTGTTGATCACGCGGCGCATCCGCTCGGAGCCGGCCTCGGGCGCCATCGTCACCGAGCGATTGCCACCGGCCGCCAGGGCGGTGGCGAGTCGCCGCGTGATGACGTCGGCCTTGAGCGAGGACGGCGAGGGGCGCCCACCGGCCGCCGCGATTCGCTCACACAGCCCCGCCACACCCGGTAGGCTCGCCATCTCGGCGCCCACGAGCCCGATCGTGGTGCGATGGGCGAGGCCTTCGGCCGCCGCGGCCCGCAGCGCCTCCTGGCTCCGGTACCGCACGGGCCGGTACATGTACCCCGCGGCGCAGAACCGACAGCCCCACTCGCACCCGCGGCTCGCCTCGACCATGAACATGTCGCCGAAGACCGCTCCGGGGGCGAGCACCTGCGTGGTGGTCGGGAAAGCGTCGAGATCGGCGATCAGGCGGCGCTCGACCCGCCCGCTGCCCTCGTAGGCGTGCTCGAAGGCCTGGAGGCGACCGTCGGCACCGTAGCGCGGCGTGTAGTGCTCCGGCACGTACGCGCCGCGCACGGCTCGCACCGCCTCGAGCACGTCCGCTCGCGGCGCACCGGAGACGGACAACATGACATCGAGGAACTCGGGCACCATCTCCTCACCCTCGCCGATGAGGAAGAGATCGACGAAATCGGCGAGCGGCTCCGGGTTGAGGAACGTGGCCGGGCCCCCCGCGATGACCAGCGGCCCGCGCCCCGCCTGCACGCGCTGCGAGCGGCCCAGGGGCAGCCCCGCCGCCGCGAGGATCGCCAGCACGTTGACGTAGTCCGTCTCGAAGGACACCGAGAAGGCGAGCACATCGAAGTCGGCCAGGAGGCGTCTCGTGCCGAAGGACCGCGCCGGAGCTGCGGATTCGTCCGCCGGGAGATACGCGCGGTCACAGAACACCCGGGGATTCGTGGCCAGGATCCGGTAGATGGCCTGGAAGCCGAGATTCGCCATGGCGACCGGATAGGTGTTGGGGTAGACCAGACAGACGGCGAGGTCGGTCCCGCCGGCTGCCCTGAAGAGGAGCTTCTCGGCCTCAGGCGCATCGACCCCGTTCGTGGCTGCGCGGGGCGGCGCGCCCCCGGGGCGGCGCGCTGCCCGAGCACGGCCAAGCGTCCCGTCCGAGTTCGAGGTGGGCATGGATTTTCTTGCCGGCAGCCACAGGGCCGGCGAGAGGATCTTATACGTACGCTGCCGAGCGCTTCAATCGACGTCTGCGGTGTCTGCTATATGTGCGATTTCCGGCATCCACCACCGTCCGGCGTTCGCGGTTGTGGCGTTCCGGGAGTTCGGGTGATTACCGCTTGCCGCCTGCTACGACCGCCGCGGCGTTCTTGCGGGGATCGAGGACCGCCCCTTCCTAATTCTGCCTCGACGAGGCGCTTCGCCGGCAGATTCTGAGCGGCAAGCGCAGGCGCAAATTGCGGAACGGGGCGTAGTCCGCACAAACGCCCGAGTTGACCGACCGTACTTTCAGACCTCCTGACCTACCCCGGTGCCGAGATGTCCGGTTTGGGGCGTTTCGAGGCTGATGGTGAGTCTTCGGTAAGGGTTCGCGCGCCGGGAAAGGCCAGGCCGCGTACCGGCGGAGCGTC
>Ga0187892_10002598_pt1 | contig 35449 bp, 33 predicted proteins | sample MA1701073metaG_FD_139345 | JGI IMG/M metagenome (GOLD analysis project Ga0187892, IMG submission 139345) | Bio-ooze microbial communities from a basaltic lava cave in the Kipuka Kanohina Cave System on the Island of Hawaii, USA - MA170107-3 metaG ... | reverse complement strand
TTCCGGCTGTTCTGATGTTTGATTCAAGTTTGATTTGTGTCCTGTGATGATCTCTTACTGCGGCGCTCAGACGCCTATCATTACAGACTTTGCCCAATTTTCAAAACTTGCAACCAGTTCAATTGGAAGTTTACGATCCGGCGGCGAACACGTGGACACAACTCGCTTCGATGAGCGTGCCGCGCAATCACACGGCGGGCGGCGTCATCAACGGCAAGTTTTATGTCGCCGGCGGACGGCCCGGCGACACGGCAGCGAGCGCACTGGAAGTTTACGATCCGGCGACCAACGTCTGGACGCGGTTGCGCAATATGCCGACGGGAAGGTCGGGCATCGGCGCGGCGGTCGTCAACGGCGAGCTTTACGTCTTTGGCGGTGAACAGCCCCGCCAGTTCAGCGAAGTCGAGGTCTACAACCCGCTCAACAACACGTGGGCGCAACTCGCGCCGATGCAAACGCCGAAACACGGCATCTTTGCCTCGGTGATCGGCAATAAAATCTACCTCCCCGCCGGAGCGACGCAACAGGGCTTGGCCGCGACGAACATCAACGAGGTCTTCACCGTCAACACCGCCAGCACAATCTCCGCCGCCAGCTTCAGCGACAGACTGGCGAGCAAAGCGATTGTCGCGGCGTTCGGAACGGGGTTGGCGGCGACGACGCAGTCTGCCAGTTCGCAACCTTTGCCAACTGAACTCGGCGGCGCGACGGTCAGAATCACCGACAGCCTGGGCGCGACGCGCAACGCCCCGCTCTTTTTCGTTTCACCGCTACAGATCAATTATCAGATTCCCGCCGACACAGCCATCGGGCCGGCGACCGTGCTCTTCACCAGCAGTGATGGCCGCGCTTCGACCGGCTTGATTCAAATCCTCGCGGCGGCGCCCACGATCTTCACGCTTTCGCAGGACGGACGCGGCCCGGCGGCTGCGCTCGACGCGTTCACCTTCACTCCCGCGCCGTTCGACGCCACGAGGAATGGGCAGCCGAATGTCATCGCGTTTTTCGGTACCGGGCTGGGAGCGGACGCGACTGATGTTGACGGCAATGTCGCCGCGAATGTACAGGTGACGATTGACGGCAATCCTGCGGTAGTGCAGTATGCAGGCCGCGCTCCGGGATTCACCGGACTCAATCAACTCAATGTGGTATTAACCGCCGGCATTTCATCGGGAACACACAACGTCCAAGTCATGCGCAATGGTGTGGCGAGCAATGTTGTGACGATTGCAATCAGATGAGTAATGCAAAACATATATACCGCTAAGATTTACGATCTAACAGTTGACCAAGCGAAGGAGGGGAAACCAATGACTTCCGTTTCAGTCGAGTTGCCGGAAAGCGTCTTTTCAGCATTGCGACGCGATCCGGAAGGATTCGTCAAAGAGATGCGACTGGCCGCCGCGGTAAAGTGGTATGAAGTGGGACTGCTGTCGCAAGGCAAGGCGGCTGAAGTGGCTGGCCTGACGCGCGCCGGATTCATCAATGCGCTGGCGCGCTTTCAGGTTTCGCCCTTCCAGTACACTGCCGAAGAACTAATGGAGGAAGTGGCGTGTGCCGAGTGACCGTGTCGTAGTCAATTCGTCACCTCTCATTACTCTGTGCAAAAGCAACCAGGAAGATATTTTGCCCAAGCTGTTCAGCGAAATCGTCGTTCCGGCTGCTGTTTGGGAAGAGGTTCTCGCCGGCGGCGTGTCTGACCCGGCAGCGCAAAGATTGCCTAACCTCAACTGGGCGCGCCGGGAAGATTCCATTGTTCCCCCGCCTTTAATTCAAGCTTGGGATTTGGGAGATGGCGAATCGGAGGTTTTGACTTTCGCCTTTTCAAACCCAACGCACTTGGCGATTATTGATGACACCGCCGCCCGCCGCTGCGCGAAGGCATTGAATGTCTATGTAGTTGGAACTGTCGGCATCTTTGTGATTGCCAAACGAAGGAATCTGATTACTGAAGCGATGCCTCATATTGAAGCTCTGCGAGATGCTGGCTTATGGCTGGCGGAAGCGTTAATCGAAGATCTCAAGCAACAGCTTGGAGAATAAAAGCAAAATTCTCAAACCACTGACTATGTTTGTTCATTCCGTTTACTTCTGGCTCAAACCCGACTTGAACGAAGAGCAGCGCGCGAAGTTTTGGGAAGGCGCGCGTTCACTGACGACGATTGAAAGCGTGCGACAAGCATTCATTGGCGCGCCCGCGTCAACCGACCGTCCGGTGATTGATCGGTCTTACTCGTGCGCATTGATCGTCACGTTCAACGACGATGCGGGGCACGAGGCTTACCAGACTCATCCCGTTCACGACAAATTCCGTGAAGAATGCTCGACGTTCTGGTCGAAGGTTTTGATCTACGACGCGGTGAGTTGACACCGCCACATTTTCAGGAGAAAGCTATGCTCACAAGAACCTCGCTCATCAGGTTTGCTCCGTTTGCGAGCCTGGCAGTCGCAATCTTTGCCGTGGCCGCGTGGAGCTACCACGCCACGGTCCAAATCCCCGAACCCAAAAACGAGCCGAAGATCATTGACCCCGGCGACACGACGCGCGCGCCTTCCGACGCCATCGTCCTGTTCGACGGCAAGGATTTGTCGAACTGGGTCAGCGTCAATGGCGGCGGCCCCGCGAAATGGGACGTGAAAGACGGAGCGATGGTCGTCGTCGCCCGGACCGGCGCGATCAGAACCAAACAGGAATTCGATGACGTTCAATTGCACATCGAATGGGCCACGCCAGCGGAAGTCGTCGGCGAAGGCCAGGGGCGCGGCAACAGCGGCGTCTTCCTGCAGGGCCGTTACGAAGTCCAGGTGCTCGATTCGTACAACAACAAAACCTATTTCCACGGCCAGGCCGGAGCGATCTACAAACAGCACCCGCCATTGGTCAACGCCAGCCGCAAACCCGGCGAGTGGCAGACCTACGACATCGTCTATCACGCGCCAATGTTCGGCGATGACGGAAGAGTGAAGAAGAAAGCTACGATCACCGTGTTGCACAACGGCGTGTTGATTCAGGATCACGCGGAGGTCTTCGGCAATACGACGCACGAGCCGGTGTTTCCGAGCTATTCGACACACGGCAAAGGGCCGATCGTTTTGCAGGATCACGGAAATCCAATGCGGTTCAGGAATGTTTGGGTGAGACAGTTGTGAAGAAGAGGTGGGGCGCACGCAGCCTTTGGCTGTAGCATGATCTACGAAAATGGCCGTTCCCGAATCCTGTCCCGAATCCTGGTCAGGAACGGCCATTTTGTCAGTCTGACTACCCTGGCTGCCCTCGCCTGGAGACAACGACGGTTGCTGTCTGAAAGAACAAACGGCCGTCGGTCATGGTGAAGAGCACAATGTAATTGATCTGCCTTTCCTGCTGGGCGTTTTCGCGCGGGACGCCTGAGAGCGAAACGCCGTTGGTGGCGGCGATAAAACTCGATCCGCCGAACGGTGAGTCCCTCGGACTGAAGCGGATCTCAACCTTCCCCGAAGGGCTGCTCCAGGCGGCTTGTTTGTCAGGAGCCAGAATCAGGTTGGGTGGCTCGATCCGGATGGCGCTGTCGTCCTTAATGAAAGTGATTTTGACCTCCTGGCGTGGAGGTTCGATAAAATTGCTTTGTGGTCGCGGGATCGGGAACTCCGGAAGCGGCTCTTCATCAGGCTTCTTCTCTTTTCTTCGCATCAACATCCACAACACGAGTAAAAGCGCAATCAGATTCAGCAGAAGTAGTGTTTCGATAACCATGTCGCATCCTCTATGTCAGCCATCTCAAATATCCGCGCGAAAGTAGACTCTCTTTCTTCTTCCCATCACTCGGGGATCGAGCTCGCCGGAGCGTGTCCCATCAGGCGTTATTACCCGGACTGAGTACTTGAAAGCTCTGAACGCCGCTGCGTTCGGCGCCAATTGCCCTTCGACCATCGTCCCTGAAATTACTGACCCGTTGACCTGAGTTTGATATTGGCCTCCCGAGCTTGCGCTGGGGTCGAACGGGTTGGCGACAGGCTCAAAGTTCACTTCGACCGAACCATCCGGACAGATCCAACGAACCTGGTCTTCATCCTCAAGCGACAGGAAAACGGTTGACCGATCTAGACTGACAATCAACGTGTCTTCGGTATTCGGATCAGGTGTTGCCCTAACGGTGACAACTATCGGATCTGGCATAGCTTTGATTTCTCCATTTGATCGCTATTTGGTTATTTGTCCCCACATTTTCCGCGCCGGCTTTGCGCAATCTGCTCAATCCGTTTGAATTCAGCCCGGTCTCTCAGCGCGATCAGTTGGGGATTGTTTATTATCAGAAAGGGGCTATAGCCTTCGTCCACAGCCCTCGTCGCCATTCGCAGGGCCAGGTCGTCCTTTCTTGCGAGATGATACACGATCGTCGCCGCGGCGACGCATTCCAGACAATTCAGTTTGCTGTCCAATGTCTTCTCGATCAGGCTGACCGGATCGTTCCGCCTGTCGCTCTGGCCCAGCAAGCTTAGCTTGGCGAGAATTTCCGCTTTCAAGGCTGTGACTTGATAATCGCCGCGAAGCTGCGTCAAATAACGGTCAGCCAGTTTGATCGCTGTGTTGTAAGCGTTCCGGGCTTCGTTCGGCTGGCCAATCTGAGAATAAGAATCTCCGAGATTTCCCCAGGCCACGATCAGGTTTATGTCTTCATCCGCCTCAGGTTTGCCGGTGACGTATTGCAGGTGGTTGATCGAATTTCCATAGTCACCCAGGTAGTAATAAGTAGCGCCCAGGTTGACGCGAGCTTCGACGGTCTCTCCTCCCCTGGCAATGGAGTCCCCATACTTATTCACCGCTTCATTGAAACATCCGAGATAAAGAAGGGCGTTGCCGAGGTTGATGTAGCCGGTCGGACTCATCGAATTCAGCTTTACCACTTCACGCCAGCAATCGGCCGCCTGCTCGTATCTGCCTCGTTCAAAGTAATACCAGCCAAGATCATTGAAATCTCCCCAAAAAGGTTTCCCTTCACGTTTTTGCCGCGCGTCAATTGTCGCCCGGTAAAATCCTTCCGCCTGATCTTTTTCGTCGCCGCCGAAATCGCTCGCCAGCGCCAGTCCCAGCAGAATCTCCGGTTCATCAGGACGTTGGCTGCGCGCCTTCTCAAAAATCTCTATCGCTTCGTTGAATTCGCCGATGGAAATCAGCGCATTTCCCTCAGCGATTATCACCTCCGGCGTTTCTGCGCTGAAGTTCTTGGCCCTGCGCACAGCCGCCAAAGCGTCGTCCTTATCCTTAGGGTCTTTGGTCAGATAAAATTTGAAGAGATATGCCTGGGCCAGGATGGCATATAACTTCGCCGATTCGCCTTCTCTTGTGATCACATTCTTTAGCTCACTGATGATGTCTTCAATGACCTGCCGGTTGTCAGAGTTATTCATCAGCGCCTTCCACTGCTCGCTTTGCAACAACTCATCCGATGAAGGCTTATCTGGCATCAATGCGGCGTTCGCCAAGTCAGACGTCATTTCCTTAATGGCTTCTTGAAGAATCGCCGCCAGGTCTTTCTTACCCACGATGGAGATTCTCTTTTGGGGCGGCAATAACAAATCTCCCAGCGAAGTATATTTCAACGCCAGAACGGCGAGTAAAACCAGCGCCACTGCCGCGAACGCTATCTTTGTCCTTCGATCAATCTTCAAGAACCGAGTCTTGAGATAAAGCAGCGGCGCAAACTTGTTTGCTGTGATCGCTTCAGCGACCGTGCGCCGGGCTTCTCCTGCGTTCTGCAATCGCTGATTCGCATCACGCTGAAAACAGCGAAGCAGCATATTTTGAATGACGAGTGGCGTGTTCGATGGCAACGCCTGCCAGTCCGGACTCGCGTCGAAGACGCGCTTCATCGTCTCAGCGCGGGTGGCGCCGGCGAACGGCGCCCGCCCCGAAAGCATTTCGTAGATCAGGCATCCAAACGCCCACAAGTCCGCGCGTTGATCCACCGTCTGTCCGTTCCACTGTTCGGGACTCATGTAAGCCGGCGTGCCGATCAGCACTCCGCTTTCAGTGAGCGAAAGGCTGCGGGCCTGCAATTCGCTCGTCTCCGCGTCTGAGAAGTCGGGCTGGAACCTTTTGGCGAGACCGAAGTCGAGGACTTTGACCTGGCCTTCGGGTGTGATCTTGATGTTGGCCGGTTTCAGATCGCGGTGGACGATGCGTTGCTGATGCGCCGATTGCAAAGCGTCGGCGATCTGAAGCCCGATCTGCAAAGCTTCGGGCGCCGGCAATGGCCCATTGCGAAGCCGCTCCGCCAGCGTGTCTCCCGGCACATATTCGAGCACGATGCACGGTTTGCCGTCGTATTCGGTCTGTTCGTAAATCTCGGCGATGTTCGGATGCTTGAGGGATTTCAACTCTTCCAGCATCCGGCCCTCGCGGCTGAAACGCGCCAGCCGGTCTTCGTCCAAATCGAAATCTTTCGGCAGAACTTTGATGGCGACCAGCTTCTCATCGCGCGTGTCCTCGGCCAGGTAAACGATGCCCATTCCGCCTTTGCCCAATTGACTGAGGATGCGATACGGGCCAAGCGTCCAGCCGCCTTCACGCAATGTGTCGGGCATGGTTTGTTTCCCGGCGTCAGAAAGCGTCAGGCGGTTGGCCAATTGGCGGGCGGCGTCCTGCAAGGCGGGCTTTTCGAGGAAGGTAGCGTCAGGCTCGTGAAAATTGAGCAGTTCTTCGACTTCGCGCCGCAACTTTTCGTCATCGGCGCAGGCTCGATCCAAATACGCGGCGCGATCTTCCAAAGTAAGTTCGCAGGCTGTTTGAAATATGTCTTCGACGGTTTGTCTGACTTCGGATGCCATCGCGATCCTCAACGCAGAGGGGAGTTGCTTTCACGAACCATTTCACGTTTCAGCCAGGCCTTGGCGAACCGCCAATCGCGCATCACCGTGTCGGCGGAGACTTTCAGGACTTCCGCCGTCTCTTCCACAGTGAGGCCGCCGAAATAACGAAGCTCGATGACCTGGCTCTGGCGATGATTGATTTGGGCCAGCGATTGCAGCGCCAGATCGAGCGTGATCAGATCGAGGTCTTCTCCTTTTTCGACATCCAAGGCTTCATCCAGCGCAATGACCAGGTTGTCGCCGCCGCGACGTTCCGCCCGGCGCGCGCGCGCTTCGTCAATCAGAATGCGCCGCATCACGTTGGCCGAAACGGCGAAGAAGTGCGCGCGATCCTGCCAGTTCATGTCCTTCACCTCGGCCAGACGCAGATAGGCCTCGTTGACCAGCGCCGTTGTTTGCAACGTGTGGCCCGCGTTTTCGCGGCTCATGTAACGATGAGCCAGACGGCGCAATTCGTCGTAAACGATCCGGTACAACTGGTCGAGCGCGGATTGATCGCCCTGACCCCAGGCGCGCAACAATTGAGTTACTTCTTGTGACGGAAACGGTTTCATAAATTCTCAACCGGCTGATTCAACCGCAACTGGCCGCGATTATAACGGGGCGAAAAATAAAGTCGAGAATTTTTTCACCCTCTTCCAGTTTTCATCTGCTTTTTGCGCTTACGTAAGTGGGAGGGCAAGAAGAGACCGAAAGGTTGATTCAAAGCCTGCAAACGCCTGAAGTGAGGCAGGCGTCCTCAGCGATCTATGAGACAGCAGCAGTCCTCAGCCGGTTATTTTACCGCCAGATATTTTCACCTCAGCCAAATTCTTCCTTCAGCCTGCATCAACAACCGGGCCGATGAAAACTGGGCATCATCGGCTCCGGCCCTTCCTCGCCGAATCACGCAAAAATTTCAAGTTGGAACGCGCCGACGCGCAGATTGACACAGCCAGAACGCGAAGCAGAGAATGGTCAGGTCTTCGCGGAATCGTTACCAAACCAAAGACGCAAATTTCGCATCTGAAGCGCGTCATTTCGGCAAATGGTTGTCGGCGTGACGAAGGAGGAGGAACATTAAATGTCTCTCGGATCGAAACTAAAAGTTGCTTTAGGCTCTCTGATTCTGATTTTGAGCGCAAGCGCGGCGTTGGCGCAATCAGCTTCAATCACGCTTCGCTCGGTTGATGGCCGCGAAGTCAGGCTGGCTGATTTGAAAGGCAAAGTCGTGGTGATGTCTTTCGGCGGAACCTGGGTTCCGCTGGCGTCGAAAGAGTTACCCGCGCTGCAAAAGATCGCCGACCGTTATTCGGGGCGCGGAGTTCAGGTTTTCTGGGTGAGCATCAATAACGCGAAGCCGGGCGCGCGCAATTACGCTTCGGACACCGATCTACAAGCCTTTGCGCAAAAGCACAACCTGAAAGTACCGGTGCTTCGCGACCCGGATCAAGTCGCATACAAGGCTTTCGGTCTGGACGCCGTGCCGACGGTTGTGATCCTCGATCAGCAGGGCAATGTGGTGCGCAAACATGTCGGGTTTGGCACGGATCAAGGCGAAGCTTACGGAGAGATTACCCGCGAGTTAGAACAGTTGTTGAAATAGCGGGAAAGTTGGAGCGTAAAACGAAAAGCGCCGGCGATGATAGATCTTTCAGTCATTCGCTGGCGCTTTTGTCATTCAGGGTTCAGGAGGAGAAAAAGAACTGCCCAGCAAACGTCACTGGCTCGCCAGAATCAGGTCTACTCGCCTGGAGACTTCACGCAAATAGGCTTCATCACCACCGGGCAGTTCGACGGTCAAATAACCGCTGAATCCGATCTCTCCAATTGCCTTGCGTACTTCTTTCCAATCAATGCTGCCTTCGCGCAACGCAACGAACTGTCTGGTTTTGGTCTCGAAGTCCTTGAGGTGGAATTTGACGACACGCTTGCCGAGCGCGCGGATCCATTCCTGCGGAAACCCATACATCACAACGTTGCCGACATCGAAGTAGGCTTTGACCCAGGGACTTTTGAACTCGTCCACGTATTTAGCGGTGTCGTAAGGCGTCAACAGGAACTTGTTCCAGACAGGTTCGATGCCGATGACCACGCCCAGTTCTTTGGCCAGCGGGATGAGCTTTTTGATGTGCGGCTGCGAACGCTGCCACGCTTGCGGGATGGTCGTGTCGGGTCTGACCACGGCTGGTACTAGCAAAACCGTATCCGCTCCCCAGAGCTTGGCGTTGCGCAGCGAAATCTCCATCCGCTCGGCGCTTTTTTTCACGTCGTCGGGATTAGGGCTTGAAAACGGCCACTCCCAGTGCCCCATGTTCATCACCGAATGGATGCGCAGCTTCGCCTTATCGGAAGCCTCTTTGATCTGGTCAGCCTCTTTCAGATCGGTGATGGTTTGCATCTCGATGCCTTCAAAACCCACGTCAACCGCCAGCTTGAAGCGGTCGAGGTAACTCATCTGTCTCGGCAGCATGCTGATGAGCACCGCTTTTTTGAGTTGCCCGCTCTGCGCAGAGATTGGCGTTGGAGAGCTGGCAAGATTGTTTTGCGGAAGCAGCGTCGCCGCCGCTCCGATTGCGGATATCTTCAGAAAGTCTCGTCTATTGTTCATAAGATTCGCGTCCTGTTTTCATGTGATGTTGATGCGAACAACGTTTGCGATCTGGTCATCCACAATGAGCGCCAGATCAACCTCTCCACTTATGAAAGCAGTCTAGCAGTTTGTCGGAGAACCTTGAACGGTCGACGAAGAATCAACAACTTACGAGAGATCGCTGGTCTGTAAGTTGTTGATTTCCCGTAGGTGAACTTATTTCTCCGACAAACTGCTAGGTCACCAGTTTCTTAATTCGCGGGCAAGCGCGCCGAAGCCGGCGGGAAAGTAATTTTCGAGCAGGGACGGGTCTTGCGCGAGTCGCAACGCCTCCTCTCTCAAGCGTCGTTGTTTGAGCTGAGAGGGAGCCATATCTTTGCCATAAAAGCGCGCTTCAACTCTTTTCTGAAGCTGGCGCCGCGCATGCTTTGCCCACCTTGCAACCAAGCGGCTTCTGATGCGCGGGGATCAACTCCGCACAAATACCAGGCTTCTATGGCAGGGACAGCAATCCCGACTGCGGCTTTGATCGTCACTCGGCCGCCAACGGGATTGAGTTGAGAAAAAGTCAACTTCATCTTCTCACGTAAAGAGCAGAAGCGACATTCACCTTCGGTTTTGCCCGCCTGCTCGTGCGTTGCTTGATGTAAAGGAGAATCGTCCGAATCCGCCACGATCACTATCGCTTCAGCCTCAGTGTGATAGTGTAGCCGTTTCAGAACGGCAGGCAGATCGTTGCATACTGCGGGCCAGCCACGCGCTCGCGGTCGAAAAGCGATGGCGTGTGTTTGCTTGCCCAAGATTGCCTCAATCAAAATACGGAGAGCGGTCTCATCCAAATCTGATTCCCCAAACACCGCGACTTTCATACGTGAGCCGGAACTCCCCCGAGAACCCCTGTGTACCACACGTCGCCCAAGTGTGAATCACGGAGGATCTCGTCAATATGCGGCTGATCCGCTAATCGCTCAAATCGCACTCCCTGTTCCGTTTTATCGGCAATGACTATGTGTTCCGGGTAATCGCGGTAGAGATCGAGCAAATACGGCGAGTGAGTCGTGGCAATGACCTGCACAGGTGCGCGATCTTCATCATAGTTTTCCGGGTAGCTCAAGCGGTAAAGCGCATCCCGAACATCACGTAGCAAGCGAGGGTGAACGCCACGATCAGGCTCTTCCAGACAAACTATGGACGGAGGATCAGGTAGATAAGATAACGTGAGCATTGCCAGAGCCAGCAACGCGCCTTGAGATAATGAAGCGGCTGGAATTGAGTGTTTACCTCTGCTGGTCCGTAACAGAAAAGCACGTTGCCCTTCCCCCGGGGTCTCAAACAGAATCCTGTCGAACTCCGGCATCCATTGATTCATCGCTTCATTGATCGCCTCGAACCTTTCCGGGTGGTCGTCCCTGAGTTGGTCAAGGACGACCACAAGACCGGCGCCATTGTGCGATAGCTCTACTCCCTTGCGCAGTTGAGAAGGCGCGGCAATTAATTGGGCGTCTAGTGAATAAAGCCTTATTCTCCGTAATATCTCGATTAACTCCCCGGGCACAGCAATCGCGCTTCTGTCGGGAGAGGCGCTCGTATATTGGCTAAATGGGCGGTCGCCATAGCGCCATACAGACCTCAGGCTGATTTGATCGTAGGGTTGGCGAAAGTTAGTTACCGTTTCTACCACAGCCTCCCGCCCCAGCCCGGCGCTGACCACCTCATCGTAAGGCCGCGACGCTGGATCGGGCGCTGCCTTTATCGCTTGCAACGCCGTGCTCTTTCCACTCGCGTTTGGCCCGATAAGCAACGTAAACCGGTCAAGGGGCAGAGTAGTATTCCGCAGCGCCTTGAAGTTTTTGAATTGCACTGACTCAATCATAAAACCACCTGAGCAAGACAATTGAAAGTTGACGAATCGCGTTTATGGGCTTGAACAATGTGGATTATATCTCGGTGTCCAAAGTTGGCAAAGCACAGGCGCTATTGATAAGATGCCTGTGTTTTCAGAATACTTACGATTCACCTTCGCAATCACCCGACGGATCATCAATCATTTCGCCGCGCAATCATCAGACTTGCGCGGTTGGAGGAAGCGCGTATGGCTCAAACTCAACTGGCAATCGAGCAAATGACAGTTCAACCACTGACCATTTTGTCGGAAGAAGAGAAGCTGTTTCGAGCGAGCGTCCGCGAATTCGCCGAGGCCGAGATCAAACCCTACGTCCGCGAGATGGACGAGAAGCAGAAGATTCGCCCCGAAATCATCCAGAAATGCTTTGAGCTTGGCTTGATGGGCATTGAGCCGGGCGAAGAGTATGGCGGCGGCGGCGGATCATTTTTCATGGCTTGCCTGGCCATCGAAGAATTGGCGCGCGTTGATCCTTCGATCAGCGTCTGCGTTGACGTGAACAACACGCTGACGATCAACGCGTTCTTGAATTACGGAACCGAGGCGCAAAAGAAGAAATACATCTCGCGGCTGGCGACGGACACCGTCGGCGCTTACTGCCTGAGCGAAGCCGGATCGGGTTCCGACGCTTTCGCCATGCAGACCAAAGCCGAAGACAAAGGCGATCATTTCCTGCTCAACGGCCGCAAGCTGTGGATCACGAACGGCAACGAGGCAGGCATCTTCATCGTCTTCGCCAACGCCGATCCGGGCAAAGGTTACAGAGGCATCACCGCATTCGTCGTCGAGAGAGATTTCCCCGGATTTTCAGTCGGCAAGAAAGAAGACAAGCTGGGCATCCGCGCTTCGTCAACCTGCGAACTGCTCTTCGACAATTGCCGCGTGCCGAAGGAGAACGTGCTGGGAGAGTTTGGCAAAGGCTACAAGATCGCCATCGAAACGTTGAACGAAGGCCGCATCGGTATTGGCGCGCAGATGGTTGGGTTGGCGCAGGGCGCGTTCGAGTGCGCGCTGGCTTACACCAAAGAGCGTAAGCAATTCGGCCAGGCGATCAGCGAATTTCAGGGCGTCCAGTTCCAGATCGCCGAAATGGCTGTGAAGATCGAAGCTGCGCGGTTGATGGTTTACAACGCTGCTCGGTTGAAGGATGCGAAACAACCGTTCATCAAGCAAGCAGCGATGGCGAAACTTTTTGCTTCGGAAATCGCAGAGGAAGTGGCTTCATTGGCGGTGAATTTGTACGGCGGTTACGGCTACGTGAAGGACTATCCAGTCGAAAAATTCTTCCGCGATTGCAAGATCGGCCAGATTTACGAGGGCACGTCGAACGTGCAGAAACAGACGATTGCCAAGTTGCTGCTGGCTGAATGAATCTCCGAAAGCGCGAATAAAAAAAGTGGGAGAGAAACGTGAATTTGAATTCGCTTCTCTCCCACTTTTGTTTTTAGGCTCTGAGCCAGGATTATGCCGTCGCCGGATTGCTCCCCGTGATCGGAGGAAGAATCGGTTTCAGCACCGGTTCCTTGTCCGCGGGCTTCCCAGCATCGGGTTCAATCCTCGGCCTCGGAGTGTCGTCGTCAATCGGCAGGCCGGCGACGACGCGGCGGATCTGAACCGAATCGAGCGTTTCGCGCGCGAGCAGTTCCTGAGCCAGACGGTCGAGCGCGTCGCGGTTTTCCAGAATGATCTGGCGCGCGCGTTCGTACTGCTCCATCACGATGCGTTTGACTTCCTGATCAATCTTGATCGCGGTGTCTTCGCTGTAATCCTGATGCTGCGCGATTTCGCGGCCCAGGAAGATTTGCTCTTCCTTCTTGCCGAAAGTCAGCGGGCCCATGTTCGACATGCCGAATTCGCAAACCATCTTGCGCGCCAACTCAGTCGCGCGTTCGATGTCGTTCGAGGCGCCGGTCGTGATCTTGCCGAGGAAGATGTCTTCAGCCAGACGGCCACCCATCAGAATCGCGATTGAACCTTCAATGTAATCGCGGCTGTGAGTGTAACGGTCGCCTTCGGGCAACTGTTGGGTCAAGCCCAGCGCCATTCCGCGTGGAATGATCGTGACTTTGTGAACCGGATCGGCGTTCGGGACTTTCAATCCGACGATGGTGTGTCCGGCTTCGTGATAGGCCGTTGTTTGTTTCTCTTCTTCGGACATCACGGCCGATTTGCGCTCCGCCCCCATCAGCACCTTGTCCTTGGCCCACTCGAAGTCGAGCATCGCCACGACCTTCTTGCTGTAACGAGCGGCGTTGAGCGCGGCTTCATTGACCAGGTTGGCCAGATCGGCGCCGGTGAAGCCTGGGGTGCCACGGGCGATGACTGAAATATCAACGTCTTCGCCGAGCGGAATTTTGCGCGTGTGGACGGCCAGGATGCCTTCGCGGCCTTTGACGTCGGGACGATTGACGATGACGCGGCGATCAAAACGTCCTGGACGGAGAAGCGCCGGGTCGAGCACGTCGGGCCGGTTGGTCGAGGCGATCAGGATCACCCCGTCGTTCGATTCGAAGCCGTCCATTTCGACCAGCAACTGGTTCAAAGTCTGTTCGCGTTCGTCGTGTCCGCCACCCAATCCCGCGCCGCGATGGCGGCCAACGGCGTCAATTTCGTCAATGAAGATGATGCAGGGAGCGTTCTTCTTGCCCTGCTCGAACAGGTCGCGCACGCGGCTGGCGCCGACGCCCACGAACATCTCGACGAAATCGGAACCTGAAATGGAGAAGAAAGGCACATTGGCTTCGCCCGCGATGGCCCTTGCCAAAAGCGTCTTTCCAGTGCCTGGCGGCCCCATCATCAAAACGCCTTTCGGAATGCGCCCGCCCAGTTTCTGGAACTTCTGCGGCTCTTTCAGGAATTCAATGATCTCCTGCAATTCCTCTTTCGCTTCTTCAACTCCGGCGACGTCTTTAAACGTCACGCGCTTTTGCTGGTTGGACAGGAGTTTGGCCCGGCTCTTGCCGAACGAGAGCGCCTTGTTGCCGCCCGATTGCATCTGGCGGATCATGAAAATCCAGAACGCGATGATCAGGATGAAAGGCGCGTAAAAGATCAACATCTGCAAGACCATCCCGCTGCTCGACGAGCTTTTGAATTCGAACTTCACGTCGTTCTTCTTCATTGCTTCCGCCAGATCGCGCGCGACGTGTTCATTAGGCAGTTCGGTGGTAAAAGCCACACCACCCTCCAGTTTGCCCGTCACCTTTTCCTTCTCGATGATGGCCGACTTTATCTGTTTGTTTTCAACTTTGGATACTAAATCCGAATAGGTAAGCTGTTGTGGTTGGTTGGTTGGGGAATTATTGAAGAAACGATAAAGCAAAATCGCGCCTCCGATAATCACCACCCAGAAAATCACTTGTCTGATTGTCGAGTTCAAAACCATTTACCTCCGTTAAAGGCCTCCGGCGGCATTCTAGCCCATTTCCCGGAATTTCGCTCAGCATTTTTCCTTACAAGAACAGAAGACGCCGTTCACGGTTACTGAGTTTCGTCATTATGGCAACCGCCGGCCAGGACTGTCTCAGGTTTCACTCAGTCTCTGAGCCGTAACTAAGGCGCACACTGAATCATCGCTCTCAGGCGCAAACACGCCCGCGACAGGCAATCCCGGCGCCCAAACGATTCGGTCATCGGCCGTCACCAGTATCGGATAATCATCGCGTTGCGAGAGGGGGATTTTGCGCCGGATCATTAGTGTTTTGAGCTTGGTCGCGTGGTGATGTCCTTCAGGAACGTAAGCGTCGCCTTCTTTCCTGACGCGCACCCACAGTCCGTCGGGTTCGGCGGACTGGCGCAAAAGCGCGAATTCGCACTCCGCGCCGAGATTGCCGACCATCGCGCCGATTCGCGCGCGCGCGACATCGCTAAAATAGCTCAGTTCAAAATCGCCGAATATTATCTTCGCGCCTTCGGTCAAGAGCGGGATCGCAATCAATGCACATTCGTATTTCCGCGCGCAACTCAACTCCAAAATGTCGAACTCTCTTTCAACCCGCCAGAAGCCGGGCAACTGAATGAAACGTCCGCTCTGGCTTCGCGTGGCAAGGTTTTCAATCGCGGCGACGTGCGCGGCATTAATCCTTAGCAAAGTTCCCAGTTCACCGCGCAGCCATTGCCGTAACACACGTCGAACGACGGCCGGATGCGCCTTTTGCAATGGTTTGACGTTCAGACGCGCGCCTTCGCGGGACTCTTCCAACACTTTCTCGGCGAACGGCTGTAAAAAATCTTCGTCATCCGCAATCAGTTCAGACGCGCGCGCCAATGATTCTTGAATGCGCGGGTTGAATGTTTCGAGCATCGGCAGCAATTCGTGGCGAATGCGATTGCGCGTGAAATCCATCGAAAGATTCGAGCTGTCGCTGCGAAACGCGAGGTTGTAACGCTGGCAATGTTCGATCACTTCGGCGCGCGTCACGGCGAGCATCGGGCGCGCGAGCTTCAACTGCTCGCTCAAAACCACGATTCGATGAATGCCGCGCAGGCCTTCCGCGCCGCTGCCGCGCGCGAGCCGCATCAGAACCGTCTCTGCCTGATCGTCGAGCGTGTGCGCCGTGAAGACAAAATTCGCTTCATGCTCTTCCCCCACTCTTCGCAAAAAATCGTAGCGCAATCGTCGCGCCGTCGCTTCCAGATTCTTTTTTTCCGATCTGGCATGATCGGCGACAGTGATTCGTTCGACACAGACTGGAAGATTCAACTGATTGGCCAGCTTGCGCGCGAAGTTTTCGTCTTCATCCGATTCTTCGCCACGCAATAGATGGTTGAGGTGGGCGACGATGATCTCGCCATGCTGCTCCTTGCGCTCCCGCAATCGCGCCAGCGCATCGAGCAATGCGGTAGAATCGGCGCCGCCCGAAACGGCGACGACGATCTTCTCCTGCGCGCCGACGCCCAGTCGCCGCAATGCCGCCTGAAGTTTTTTCTCCAGCTTTGTCATCTCTCGAAAGTTTGCGCTAGGCTGTCTGCATGAAGCTCCGGTATTTTTTGTCGCTGACGCTGTTGCTGACGATCTCAGTCTGGGCGCAGAACTCCGCGCGCCCAACGTCCGCCGCGCCACGCTCGCTGCCGCGCATTGATTCGCAGGCCGAATTCGACCAACTGGCGCGGGTCTATTTTCAAGGCCGGTTTTACGCGCTGCCGCACGTGATGTTCGTCATTGACCGCGCGGTCAAACCCGGCGCAGAAAACCGAATCTATTACGTCAATTCAAAGCGATATTCGTTTCACATCGAATTTGCGAACGCGAATTATCTCACGCTCGAACGCGGGCGCGACTTCTTCCGCCACAACTACCTCGAAGCCAATCGCCGCTTCATTCTCGGCTCAATCGGGCGCCAGACCCGGATCGGCAAATTCACTTTTGAATTCTGGGAGGGCGATCTGGCGACGGCAGAAATCGTGCGCGAAGCCCACCAGGTGATCAGCGCCAGCTTTTTCGCGCCGGTCTATTTCAAACCCAATTCAGCGCATCAGGAAGAAGCGTCGTCGGGACTTGCAGACGTGCCTCGCTTGCTCGCGTCTGAAACCAATCCGCCAGCGGATTACCTCCCACTGAATGTCGCAACTGGCGTCGGCGTGTTGCGGATCATTGATCGAATGACCGACTCCACGATCATTGATCGCAACGAGATCGTCATCTTCCGCGAGCCGCCGATCTCATTGACGCCACTCCAGGGCGTGATCACGACGACGTTTTCGACCCCGCTTGCGCATGCCAATTTGCTGGTGAAAGGCTGGGGCGCGCCGAACGCTTATGTCAAAGGCGCCGACTTGTTGTTCAAACCGCTCGAAGGCAAATTCGTGTACTTCGAAACGCGCGCCGACGGTTACACGCTTCGGCCTGCGGAGACGAATGAGACTTTGGAAGCGGGAAGAAAACTGGCCGAACGCTCCGACCTGCTGACGCCTGAAGCCGACCTGGAATTCAAACAACTGACTGAGCTGAAAGCCCAGCGCAAACGTGACGCGAAACGCTTCGGCGCGAAATCGGCCAATCTGGGAGAAGTGATTCACGCCGCGCGTGCTGGAGTTGTCCGAAACATCATCGTGCCGCCCGGGTTCACGATCCCATTCTTCCACTACACGCAATTCATCGAAGAGAACAAACTCGACGAGCCGATCACTGAAATGCTGGGCAATGACCGTTTCAATCACGACCCTGTTTATCGCAAACAGCGGCTCGCCGAATTGCGCGCGAAGATTCAAAACGGAAAGTTGAACGAAAGTTTCGCGCGAGCCGTGGTCGAAAAACGCCACGCGCTGCTCGGCGAGAAAGGCGTCTTTGTCCGCAGCTCCACCAATTCGGAAGACCTGCCCAATTTCAGCGGCGCAGGTTTATACACCACCGTGCCGAACGTGCGCGACGACGGCGCCCTGCTCGAAGCGATCAAAAGCGTCTGGGCGTCATTGTGGAATTACGAAGCCTACGAAGCGCGCGAAAGCTTCGGCATCAATCATTCGGCTGTTTATCCGGCGGTTCTGATTCAGGAAGGCATCAACGCCGAAGCGGCGGGCGTGCTGATCACGACCAATCCGTTCGACCAAGACGACCGCCACGCCGTTTACGTCAACGCCAAACGCGGACTCGGGATTCGCGTGGTCGAAGGCCGCCGCGTGCCCGAACAATTGATCTTCAACCCGCGAACCGGCGCCGTCCGCGCGCTGACACGATCAGGTGACGACACGATGCTGACTTTCGACGAACGCGGCGGCGTGCGCGAAGTCAAGATCGAGACCGAGCGAGCGGTGCTGACCGATGCGGTTGTGCGGCGGTTGGCGCGCGCGGCGCTCGAAATCGAACGGGCGTTCGGCGGGCGCGATCAGGACATCGAATGGATCATTGTCAAAGACCGAATCTATATTGTGCAATCGCGGCCTTACGCTGAAAAGTAGAGGGAGAGATGAAAAAACAACGAGATTGTACGGTTGGTGGGAAGGCGATGTTTTATTTCGCTTGCCTTCTGTTGCTTCATGCGCCCGGCTGTTCGCCTCCTAACCAGGGAGCGGAAAAGCAAGCGGCTCAGGCGGCGATTGATGAATTCTTCGTCAAGGCTCGTTCGTGTGTTCCGGCCAGTGAACCTGAAGATAAATTGAAACTCGCCATTACGCAGGTCACCAATCAACCTAATGCGACGCACGTGCGGCTGGTCGCCTACGCGCTCGACGAAGCGGTTGATTTCGACTTTCCCGTTTATCTGATGAGCGCCGGGCGATGGTTGATTAACGAAAAAGGCCGCACGTATTTGCTCAATGAACAATGCCGCGAGTTCATATTGAAAGACAGGAAATCTTCTTTCGGGGAGAGAAAGATTCCGCGGGAAGGGCGAGTCAAGTTGAATCCTGGACAGGCTTTTGAAGTGACTCTGATCTTTAACCGGCTGCCCGATCAAACGCGGGTTGGCGCATTGGTTTACAACGGACGCGTTTTGCCTTTCACCTTGCATACCGAGGCTCAACCGGGCGAAACCAAATAATCACATTAGCGCAACGCTTCGGACGCGCCGATGGCGCCGGGTTCGCGCCGGTCGCCGTCGTCAATTCTCGCGTAAAACGATTCACCACACGAACGGCAGGTGAAGGCTTTGTGGTCAGTAACTGAGAACGCCACTCGCTCCATCAGCTTCCGATGCCGGCGCTTGACGTTGTGCGAGCCACAGGACGCGCAGGCAGGCAAGGCAGACGAAGAATGGTTCGGCGCCGGACCGATTTGGCGCGGTTGGTCTTTCGCGCCCTGCGCGTAAAGTTTGGTGATTTCGGTTCGCAGATCGCGGCGCACGGGCGAAATTTGGTCAACCACAATCGCGCCGTTCACTTCTTCCTGAACCGCCGACTGTAATCTCAAGGCTTCCAAGTCAATCGTGAAGCGCCGTGGTTGTTCCAATTGAACCTGCTCGGCCTCGACAACTTCGCCGATGAGATAGTCCGGATTGGCGGCTGGGGCCGGATTGGAAACGTCAACTTTGTGATTGGAATGACGAGGCGCGCGGCTTTTCGGCGCCCGCAGGGAAAAGGCCTTGAACTGATGGTTGCAATGATCACATAGCAAAGCGCGAATGCCGAACAGCCGCAGCGCCAACGGCGCGGGCCTGTAATCACTGCGAATGCGGGAGCTACTACAAGCTGGACACAGTACCATTGGATTATCTCCTACCTGTAACCTTTTATCCTTCCAGTGAGTCTGCCAGTGAACCTGGTTGACGACGGGGCCTTGCAGGGGAGCTTGAATGATGATCCCACCGAACCGAGTCGAGTCTGGGGATCGCTTGGGGTACGAGATAGGCTTAATCCTGTTCTCGACGGTGATGGCGTAATTTAGCACTATCACTCGCCGAACGAAAAGACTTTTTTGCCAATCGCTAACAATTGAACTCCTCAAGCGTCCGGCGCTGGATTGCCGGGACCGGACTTATCACAAATGCGGGATAGGCTTTTCAGAAGGTTATTCAGACCGCCCTCCAGGCTATACCACAGTTCGTTTTCATTTTTCTGTCCGCTATTTTCTGTTCAGAGGCCATTGGCGAGTAACTCTCGGTCAGGAGATGGCTGATACTGATTCGCGCTACCAATCTCCAGTTCTGTCCCAGGCAGACTGTTTCAGCCGCGACAGCATTCCCGGCGACAACCTACGTCCGTCAGAGTACGAAGTATTCGCCGCGACGTGGTTTCCGGTTCGCATTCCAGGAATCACCGTATTGACGGCGGCGTGGCTGAGCGTGTAGCGCAGAGCCAGTTCTGGCAAGCTAGCAGCTTCATCGCCGAGCAGTCCTTTCAATTTTTCCACTCGGTCAAAGACTTTCTGTTTGCGGTCGCCACGGAAAAACCAGGATCGAAAATCGTCGCGGGGGAAGACGGTGTCGGGACGGATGGCGCCGGTCAATCCGCCTTCGTCAAAAGGCACGCGCGCGATCACTCCGACGTTCAACTCCCGGCAAACCAGGTAAAGTTGATCCTCCGGCGCCTGCTCGAAGATGTTGTAGATCACCTGGACGGCGTCAATGTGGCCTTGCCGCAGCGCCTTGATCGCGTTCCACGGTTGGTAATCGTTGAGCGAGAGGCCGAAGTAACGCACCTTGCCCTGCTCGCGCAGCTTCAGCAGCGCATCAATCCATTCGCTTTCATCCGTCCAGTTGTCGTGCCAGACGTGCAGTTGTTGTAGGTCAATCGTCTCGACGCCGAGGTTACGCAGGCTCTGTTCCGTGCATTCGATGATGTAATCGCGCGGGAAAACTTGCCTGAGCGGCACGTCGCGCGCGGGCCATTCGCGGTTCTTCGGCGGAACTTTCGTGGCGATGTAGATCCGCTCTTTGCGCGAGCGCGCGACCTCGCCGGCCAATCGTTCGCTGTGTCCGTCGCCGTAAGCCAGCGCGGTGTCAATGAAGTTCAAGCCATTGTCAATCGCCAGATTCAGCGCGCCCCTCGCCTCTTCGTCGCCGCCGCCCGTCCATTGAATTCCGCCGATGCCCCACGCGCCGTAGCCGATTTCAGAGACTTCGATCCCGGTTCTTCCCAATGTGCGGTATTTCATAGCTGCTCCTTTAGTGGTATCAATTGCGGCGCGATTTACTCACTCTCCAGATTGCGTTGTCAAGATTCGGAAAAAAGGAGGCTGTTGCCTTGCACGCTCAAGATCTGCTGAAACTCATCGGCGTCGTTATCGTCGTCGTCGGCATCGCGCTGCGGCTGCGCACTACTCTGGTCGTTGTCGTGGCCGCGCTGGCGACGGGACTGGTGGCCGGGTTGCCGCTCTTTTCGAGCGAAGGATTCTTTCAACATCTACCCTTGCTGACCAAGCCTGGGCAGACGGGCATCATCAACACGTTGGGCCGCGCGTTCGCCGACAACCGGTTGATGACGCTGTTCATCATCACCTTGCCCGCAATCGGCCTCTCCGAACGTTACGGTTTGCAGGAGCAGGCGGCAAACTTGATCCGCAAGATTCGCGTGGCGACGGTCGGGCGATTGCAGATCGTCTATCAACTCTTCCGCGTGCTGCACGGGTTGATGGGCATCAGGCTTAACGGCCATCCGTCGTTCGTGCGCCCGTTAATCTTCCCGATGTCGGTCGGCGCAGCGCAGGCGTCCGGATCAGTACCGCGAGCGGTAGCGATCGGGTCAATCACAACGGACAACTCGCTCGCTACCGCTCGCGGTACTGATCCCATCGAGAAGATCAAGGCCGCCAACGCCGCTGCTGAAAATTACGGCAACTTCTACGGCCAGAACCTGTCGCCGGTGCAGGCAGGCATTCTGCTGGTTTTCGGTGTGATGCAGGGGCTGGGCTTTACGGTCGGCGTTTGGGACTTGGTGTGGTACACCGTGCCGGTGGTTGCGGCTTCGATCATTTTGGCCATCATCCAGTTTTCGTGGCTCGACCGCAGTTTGGGCAAAGCCGTGGAGGTGAAACAATGATGGCCTCCGTCTTCAGTCTGGACGCGGTTTATGTGTTGACCGGCGTTGTGCTTTTCATCTTTGCGTGGATGACGTTTGCTGATCGCACGAACCCGCGGCGCGTGGGCAGCGGGTTGTTCTGGCTCACGCTCGGAATCATTTTCGCATTTGGGAGCTTGATGCCGTATTGGCTGACGGGATTGCTGGTGCTGTTTATGGTTGCGCTTGACGGGGCGGGGCGCGTGAGTCGCGGCGCTTATCAAAGCGATCAAGCGTCGCAAGCGGAACACGCCCGGCGACTGGGCAACCGCATTTTCGTTCCTGTGCTCGCCATCCCGATCGTCACTTTCGCCTTCGCTCTGACCTTCCGCTGGCTTGGGATGGACGCGAATCGCGGCGCGCTTGTCGGGCTTGGCTTCGGCGGTCTGGCCGCAATGCTCGCATGCCTGAAACTAACCGGCGGCGGCGCGCGCGCTTTGATGAACGAAGGGCGGCGATTGAACGAGGCGATGGGCGCGGTCAACATCCTGCCACAATTACTGGCGTCGCTCGGCGTGATCTTCACCGCCGCCGGGGTCGGCAATTTGATCGCGCAGGGCATTCAGCAAATCATTCCAGCGAACAATTTGTTCCTGCTCGTGCTGGCTAATTGTTTGGGGATGGCTTTGTTCACGATTGTGATGGGCAATTCGTTTGCGGCTTTCCCGGTGATCGCCACCGGCGTGCTGGTTCCGCTGATCATCAAACCGTTCGGTGTGAACCCGGCGATGGCCGCGATCATCACGTTGACCGCCGGGTCGAGCGGGACGTTGATGACGCCGATGGCCGCGAATTTCAACATCGTGCCGGCGGCGCTGCTGAACATGCGCGATCAATACGGCGTGATCAAATTTCAATTACCGTTCGCGCTTACGATCTGGTCGTTCCACGTGTTATTGTTGTGGCTGCTGATCAAGGTCTCCTGAATAATCTGTACGGTACCGGGAGCGGTAGCGACCGGACGCTCGCTGAGCAGATCTCCGCGAGTTCACCGGTCGCTACCGCTCCCGGTACCGTACCGCTGCCTAACGATGAGGTGAATTGATGAACACGAACTCCCGCAGTCTTCGTTTCAGCGCCGCGTGCGCCGCATTGGTGTTTGCTCTCCTGGTTCTGGCCGGGTGGCCGGTCTCGCAGAATAAGGTCGCGGCGAGCAGCGCCGCGCCTGAAATCTGGCGCATCGCTCCGCCCGCGCCGAAGATCGCCGAGGTTGATCGTTTGGCCGAGCTGCGCGCGCGCCGCCAGGAAGTGATGAAGCGAATGGGCGACAAGGCGGTGATGGTTTTGTTCAGCGCCGAGCCGCGCGTTTACACCAACGACGTGGATTACCATTACCGGCAGGAGAACAATCTTTATTACCTGACCGGAATCAAACAACACGGCGCGACTCTGGTCCTGATCCCCGGCGCGAAACGGACGCGCGAGATTCTGTTTATGCCGCCGCGCGATCCGAGGTTCGAGACCTGGAATGGGCGGATGATGAGCGCCGGCGAAGCCAGCGAGCGCAGCGGGATCCAGGAAGTGTGGGATAGCAAATTGCTCAATGGATTCCTCGCGTTCCTCGCGCCGCGCGCCGAAGCCGTGATTGCCAAACGCGGCGCAGTGTCGAAGCCCGACGCGCAATTGACCGAGCAATGGCAGAATGAATTCCAGACTTTGATCGAAGCGGTGAAGGCGGATCAGGCCGAGATTTATCTGCTCGCGCAGTCGAATAACCGCGATCTGCGCGAATACCGGCAGGAATACGAATTCGCCGAGGGAGTCAAAGCCGCGACCGCAGGATTGAAGATCAAGTCAGCGTTCCCAATCTTCGGCGAATTGCGCCAGATCAAATCGGCGTGGGAGCAGAAGCTGATGCAGCACGCGGTTGATATAACAGCCGAAGCTTTCCACCGAGTCTTCGCCGTCACCGCGCCCGCGATGTATGAGTACGAAATCCAGGCCGAGTTCGAGTACACGTTCCGCCGCCGCAACGCCGACAACTGGGGTTATCCGTGCATCGTGGGCGCGGGGCCGAACGCGACGACGTTGCATTACATCACCAGCCAGGATCGCCTCGACGATGGCTCGTTGCTGCTGATGGATTGCGCCGCCGAATTCGATCATTACACCGCCGACATCACGCGCACGATCCCGATCAACGGCAAATTCACCAAAGAGCAGGCCGAGATTTACCGCATCATCTACGACGCCCAGCAGGAGTCGTTCAAAAACGCCCGCCCAGGCAATTTCATGAGCGGCAATGATCCGAAGAACTCAGTTCACGGACGTTCAGCGGAAGTGGTCAAGGAAGGGTTGTTGCGGCTCGGCCTGATTACGTCGAAAGAGAACAACGAATTCCGCACGTGGTTTATGCATGGTACCAGCCACTGGCTGGGGATGAACGTTCATGATGTCAGCGCGCCCGGAAAAGCTCTCGCGCCAGGAATGGTCTTCACTGTCGAGCCGGGAATCTACATCCGTCCCGACGCGCTGGACGTTTTGCCGAAGACGCCTGAAAACGAACGCTTCATCGCCGCTGTGCGCCCGGCCTTTGAGAAATACAAAGGCATCGGCGTGCGCATCGAAGACGACCTGTTGGTCACGACGGGCGAGCCGGTGATCATGTCCGCGGGGATTCCACGCAAGCTGGAAGATGTTGAAGCGACGATGGCCCGGTTGAAACAGGAGTTGCGCAAATCGGGCTGGCCGTCAGTCGCAAGCAGATAAGAAAGAAAGGAGTGGTATCTATGACTGTGAAAGTTAAACCCGCCGTTTCGCCAGCGGCAATAACGAAACACTCGAAAGGAGACTCAACTATGGGGGAAGTTAGAGTGCGAGTGAAGCTCGTCAATGCCATTGACGAAGGGATGATGAGAAGAGGGTTGCTGACACCGGATCAGATGCGAACATACGTGGCCGATGCGCTGGTGGACACAGGCTCGGTCAGGTCGGTATTGCCCGTCGAAGTGGCGCAGCAATTGGGGCTTGCCATGATCGGGAAGACCAGAGCTGAGTATGCGAATGGCTCAGAGGAGATGGTAGACCTGACTGAGGCGGTCGTGATTGAAATTAACGGACGCCGCGCCATAAAAGAGACTTTGGTGTTAGGCAATGAAGTGCTTATCGGGCAAACCATCCTGGAAGAGATGGATCTGTTGGTTGATTGCCTCAATCAGCGAGTGATTGGCAACCCGGCGCACCCCGATCAACCGGTCTTCAAGGTCAAATGAAACAATGATACGAAGATTGATTGACGTTAGCCACGAAATCGAAGCCGGAATGATCACCTATCCCGGTCTTCCCGCTCCGGTCATCTCCGATTACCTGAGCCGTGAGGCTTCGCGCGGGCGATATGCCGAGGGCACGACTTTTCAGATCGGGCGCATCGAGATGGTCGCCAACACCGGCACCTACATTGACGCGCCGTTCCATCGCTTCGCCGAAGGAATTGATCTGGCCCAGTTGCCGCTCGAACGTATGGCCGATGTCGAAAGCGTTCTGGTCAATGCGACCAGACGCAATGATCGGGCGATTGGCCCGGATTTTTTTGAAGGATTGGCTCTGTCCGGGCGCGCGGTGTTGGTTCACACTGGCTGGGACGCGCATTGGCGCACGCAGCAGTACGCCGTAGACGCCCCGTTCCTGACTCGCCGCGCAGTGGAGTTGTTGGTCGAAGCCGCGCCAGCGCTGGTCGGCATTGATTCGATCAACATTGACGATATGCAGGACGGCGAGCGTCCTGCGCATACGTTGCTGCTCGGCGCGGGCATTCCCGTCGTTGAGCATCTTTGTCATCTGAATAAACTGCCCGCCGGCGGATTTCGTTTTCACTGCGTCCCCGTGAAGTTTCGTGGCGTGGGGACGTTTCCAGTGCGGGCTTATGCCGTGATTGAGTGATCCGTATGTCAATAAGTCTCTCACTTCCGGAAACGCGATTTGCCGTGGCGAGCATCCCGCTCGAACACTATGGCGAAGTGATCGCTTGTTTGCGCGAGGTCGAAGGATTCGTTTCGATGACGCGCGACAAGGATGAAATCACTTTGATCGTCGCTGAAGAAGTCTGGCGGGAGTTGGCTCCACGATTCCCCGACGCGAAAACGCAGGGCCAGCGGCGATTGATCCGTTTCGATACCGTGCTTGATTTCTCCGTCGTCGGCTTCATCGCCGAAATCAGCCACGCGCTGGCCGAAGCCGACATCAGCATCCTGAGCATCTCGACTTACAGCACCGACGCCGTGCTCGTCCACGAATCGCGCTTCGAGGCAGCGGTCGCCGCCATCAAACAGGCGCTGGTCACACTCCGATTCACTCATCTGGCGCAACACTGATGAGCTGACTTTTGATGGAAGCAAAAGAGGCAAAAATGGCAAAAGAAGCAAAGAAACTCTTTTTGTTCTTTTTGCCCTTTTTGCCTCTTTTGCTTCCACTCTCACAGCCCTATCTCAAACGCTCAAGGGAAAGACAATGTCAAAAGAAAAACCCGAACTGGAAGGCTTGCAATCAAAAGCCGTCTACGCCGCCAAACCGTTGAACCGCACCTCGGCCATCAGTCCGCCGATCTGGCAAACGACTACCTTCAGCGCCGAGACCGCCGAAGAGTTCGCTGAAATCGCCGTGGCCACGAAACCGCAGGAGTTTTACACGCGCTACGGCAATCCGAACCACGCGATGGTCGAAGCGACGATGGCCGCGCTCGAAGGCGGGGAGGCGGCGCTGGTCTTTGGTTCGGGGATGGGCGCGATCTTTGCCGCGATGGGCAGCTTGCTCGAAGCTGGCGATCACGTCGTCGCGCAGCGCAATCATTACGCCGGAGCGACGACGCTGCTCAAAGAATTCCTGCCGCGCTGGGACATCGACGTCACATACGTTGATCAGACGAACAATGCCGAATTTGCAGACGCTGTGCGACCGAACACGAAACTGATTTACGTCGAGACGCCGGTCAATCCGTTGATGCAACTCACCGACCTGCGCTTCGTCGTCGAATTGGCCAGGCAGCGTGGGATTGTGACGATCTGCGACAACACGTTCGCCACGCCCATCAATCAACGTCCGCTCGAACTCGGCGTGGACGCCGTCATTCACAGCGCGACGAAATACGTCGGCGGGCATCACGACGTGACCGCCGGCGCGCTGGTCGGGTCGAAAGAATTCACCGACAGGGTCTGGCGATTCGCGCTGGTTGCCGGAGCGACGCTCAGCCCGTTTGACGGATGGTTGTTGCTGCGCAGACTCAGAACTCTGGGTCTGCGCGTCGAGCGCCACAATCAGAACGGAATGGCGCTGGCGAAGTTTCTCGAAGACCACCCGGCGGTCACTCGGGTTTACTATCCTGGCCTTCCGTCGCATCCGCAACACGAACTTGCCAAATCGCAGATGAGCGGGTTCACCGGAATGCTGAGCGTCGAGTTGCGCGGCGGGTATGCGGCGGCGGACAAACTGATCTCTTCGCTCAAACTGGCCACGCGCGCGGCCAGCCTCGGTGGTTTCGAGACGCTGGTCGTGCATCCGGCTTCGATGTGGAGCTTGCAACTGTCGCGTGAGTTGAGAGAGTCCACGGGAATCAACGAAGGCCTGGTGCGGATTTCAGTTGGCCTGGAAGACGAGGTTGATATGATCCGCGACTTCGAGCAGGCGCTGGCGGAAGTTTGATGGATGTTAGCTTGTCCAGAAGCTGACAGAAAAAGTAGGGCAAAAACAAACGACTCTTTTTTCTGCCCCACTGTTTCTGTCAGGTATTTGTTTGATGATAGGCAAAAAAATAAGGAGAGACCTTTCAATCTCTCCTTTAAAGGCTAGCTTTGCTGGGATGAAAACTTGGAAGACAATGGCGCCAAAACCTGTCTGGCGCGCGACAAGGATATGAGCAAGACTGATGCCACGATTCGATGAGAAGCTCTAGTGGCGGTAAGTGCCTGATTTAGCGGTAAAAGCGATGGGAGAGACCGAAGTTAAAACGGCAGGTTTATCCAGAATTTCGTATTCGAGCTTCAATTTTTCGGAGATGAACGAATCGCCGGATAAGACTCACAGCCAGTCCTGCGGCTTGAAATAAGTCCAGGCTTCGGCCTCCGGCGTGTTCGGCTCCGGCGTGTAATCGTAAGTCCATCGCGCCAGCGGCGGCAGCGACATCAAGATAGATTCCGTCCGCCCTTGCGTCTCCAACCCGAATATCGTTCCTCGGTCATAGACCAGATTGAATTCCACGTACCGCCCGCGTCTAAGCAATTGAAATTCGCGCTCGCGCATATCGTAATCGTAATCGCGGCGACGTTCGATGATCGGCAGATACGCTGGTAGGAAAGCCTCGCCTACGTCCTTCACGAAAGCGAAAAGTTTTTCCGCATCGCCCGTCAGGTAATCGAAAAAGATTCCGCCCACGCCGCGCGTCTCGCCGCGATGTTTGATGAAGAAGTATTCGTCGCACCATTTTTTGAAGCGCGGGTAATAATCGGGATCGTGTTTGTCGCAGGCTTCTTTCAACGTGCGGTGGAAATGCTCGACGTCTTCGCGGAACGGATAGTAAGGCGTCAGATCGGCTCCGCCGCCAAACCAGCTCGCGCCGCCTTTTTCCAGATAGCGGAAATTCGCGTGAACCGTCGGTACGTAAGGACTGTGCGGGTGCAGAACGAGTGAAACGCCGGTGGCGAAGAATTCGTGGCCTTCTGCATTGGCCACCTCAGCGCCTATCTTTGCGGCGAAGGCTTCGGGCAGTGTGCCTTCGACGGCTGAAAAGTTGACGCCGGCTCTTTCAAAAAACGAGCCTTCTTCCATCACGCGGGTGCGCCCGCCTCCGCCGCCTTCGCGCTGCCAGAGGTCTTCCTGGAAACTGGCCTTCCCATCAACTTCTTCCAGCGCGCAGCAGATTTTGTCTTGCAGATCAGAGAAAAATTCCTGCGCTTGCAATCTCATTGTCGCGTTGCTCATGGCCTGATTGTTGCGCAATTTGGCAAATTGCGCCACTGCGGGCTACGTCGCCTTGTTCATGTCTGATCGTGGCGCAATTTGGCAAATTGCGCCACTGCGGGCTACGATACGCGGCCTATGGACAGCGAGCAAAACAACCGTGGGGAACTGGCCATTCGCGTTTCGATGCTGCCGCGCGACACCAATCCCAGCGGCACGATCTTCGGCGGCGTGATCCTATCTCACCTGGATTTGGCCGGAGGAATCGAAGCGCGAAAACATGCCGACAAGCTCTTTGTCACCGTCGCCATTCGCGGCGTCGAGTTCATCGCGCCGGTCTTCGTGGGCGACGTGGTCAGCTTCTACACAAGCACAGTCAAAATCGGCCGCACATCCGTGACCGTCAGCATCGTCGTCGAGGCGATGCGTTACCGCAACCGCGACGAAGTCGTTCGGGTGATGGAAGCCGAAGCCGTTTATGTCGCGGTGGACGAAACTCGAAAGCCGATTCCGATCAGGGGCGATGGGGAGTAGGGAGTGGGGAATGGGGAGTTGGGGATCGAAGACGTAGATGCCATGACTCCCCATTCCCCACTCCCCATTCCCCCTGCTTCCACGTCTATGCGCGTCTGTTACTCCGATCGTTACCTGGTTCCACTCCCTCCAGCGCATCCGTTTCCGATGCCGAAGTACCGGATGGCGCGAGATCGTTTGCTGGCCGAAGGCTCGATCACTCACTGGCATTTGATCGAGCCGCCGCTCGCCTGCGACGAAGACATCCTGCTGGTTCACACGCCTGATTACTGGTTTCGCTGCGTGCGCGGCGAATTGACTGCGCACGAAATCCGCCGCATCGGTTTTCCCTGGTCCGAAGGTTTAGTGCGTCGTTCGCGCGCAGCCGCGCAGGGGACGATCATCGCGGCGCGGAACGCTTTGCGTGATGGAGTGGCGTCGAATCTGGCTGGGGGCACGCATCACGCTTACCCGGATCACGGCGAAGGTTATTGTGTGCTCAACGACATTGCGATTGCCACGCGGGTGTTACAGCGCGACCGTTTGGCCGAACGCATAGCTGTGATTGATTGCGACGTGCATCAAGGCAACGGGACGGCGGCGATTTTCAAAGACGATCCCGATGTTTTCACTTTTTCGATTCACGGCGAGAAGAATTTCCCCGCGCGCAAAGAACAAAGCAAACTCGACATCAGTTTGCCAGACGGCGTGGGCGATGAAGGCTATCTGGCGATTCTGCGCGAACACGTCCCGCGCATCCTCACCGATTTCCAACCGGAGTTTGTTTTTTACCAGGCCGGAGTTGATCCGTTTGAGGGCGACCGTCTGGGCAAATTGAAGTTGACGATTGGTGGCTTGAGGCGGCGCGATGAGTTCGTGATCGCAAGCTGCCGCGAGCGCGGGGCGCCGGTGGTGACCATAATGGGCGGCGGTTACGCGAAAGACATCAACGACACGGTCGAGGCGCATTGCAATACGGTGCGGGTGGCGCTCGGATTTGTTTAATTGACCTCAAGCAGCAGCGCCACCGTGTAAGTGATGTCCACTTTGTCGCCGACCTTCAAACCTTCCAGGTTCTTCACGTCGCGGATGCGGAAGCTGAACAAGTTTCCGTCCGGGTCTTTGACCGTGACTGACGGCGCCGCGCGGTCAATTTCCTCCACGGTCACAGTGACTGTCTTCTTATCGGTGATAGTGGAGCCAGGCGCTCCTCCTCTCACCGGTTTGATCATCGCCTTGTCTTTTTCCGGCGCTGGTTCACCAGGCCTGCGCACGCGGATGGCAATGGATTCGGAGTAGGTCGCGGTGATCACGTCTCCGACCTTCAACTCGTCGAACCGCTTGACCTTGTCAGTGGCGTAAACATCCACCAAGTTGCCCTTCGGCCCTTTGAGCGTGATGATTCGGTTGGTCTTGTCAATGGCCTCGATCGTGGCCTTCACCGTGACTGTCCGGGTCTGCGAGATCGGCTTCGGCTTTTGCGTGGCGAGCGTGGTCGCAATCGTCATCGCTGCAATTAACGCAATGAAGATGGGCGCGGTGAGCGCCACGTTGCGGATAAAATTGAAATTGAGTTTGGTCATAAGCATTGCCCTTTCTTTCATCATTTTTGAGCCGCTGCGCTGCGCCGCTTTTCGCGTAAACCCGAGATTGATTTGTATGCGGTGTAGTACTTGTAAATGTTGCCGACGTAATCAACCGTCTCGCGTCCGATCTCGCGCGACGCGACGATCTCGACGTGGTTGAACCATTTGTTCGGATCGAGTCCCATCTGCTCCGCCTTGCGCCTGAGACCCGCCACCCGCGCTGGCCCGGCGTTGTAAGACGCCAACGCGAACAGCCCTTTATTGAGCCGGTCCATCGGCGCGTCCTTGAAATATTGGTCAACCATGAACCGCAGGTACTTCACTCCCGCCCGGATGTTGTTTTCGGCTGAGCTGATGTCGGGGACGCCGACATCGGCGGCGGTCGACGGTTTGACTTGCATCACGCCGACAGCCCCGGCTGCGCTGCGGCGGCTCTGATCCAGACGCGACTCCTGGAAACCCTGCGCGGCCAACAGCAGCCAGGGAAGGTCGTACTGGTCGCCGTATTTGCGGAAGAAGTCGGCTAATTCGCGGAACCTTCCGATCTCAACGTCGGCAGTGGGATTCCTCAAATGCTCGACGCTGCCGAGATAGCGTTTGAGCATCAGGTTGCCGAACATCGTGCCGGCGCGGCGAGTCTTGACGAATTCGTTGACTACACTCTTCAACTCCGGCGCATTCTGGCGGATGGCCCAGGCTATCTGGCCGCCGCTGCGAACAACCAGGTCTTCGCGCGCTTTCGCGCGGTCGTAAAGCCTGGTCCAGAAATTGGCGATGTGGTCGTCAATTATGGTGACGCCGATTATCCCGGCGTCCACCATTTGAATCAGGTCTTCGTTTTCGAGCAGTTCGTCGGCGGGCCGGATCACCACAGGCTCTTTGCCTTCACGGCGGAACCGTTCGTTGAGCGCCACCAGGCTTTCGTGATAGCTGCTGGAAGGGCGCACGTGAACTTCTTTGCCGGACAGGTCGTCCAGATCGGCGATGGGCGGAGCCGACGGCCCCGTCACCACCAGTTCTTTGACGTTGTCGAGAACCGGGTCGGAGAAATCCACGCTCTTCCGGCGCTCGGGCGTGATCGTCAGGTTGCCGATGGCGAGGTCGCCGTAACCGGCGGCCAGGGCCGGCAACAACCGGTCACGGTGGGTCGGGATGATCATGATCTTCGGCGCAATCACGCCCCGGCCCGAGCTGGCGCGCAATTCCTTTTCAAACTCGACCAGCGAATCGTAAGCCATGCCCCGCTGCTGGGCGTGATCAATGAAATAGGTAGTCCGGTTGAAGGCGACCAGCGCGCGGATGTAGCGCCGTTCGCCGAGCTGGTCCAGGTCGCCTTTCCAGGGCTGGTTGAGTTTCAGCAATTCGGCGGATTCGAGGTCTGTCATTGGCACTGGGTCAAGACCGCCGGCGGACGGAGCGGCAACCGTACTCTCGCCAGCCGGACTGGCGGCGGTTTGACTCGGCGCCGATGTATTCTCCTCGACCGGCTCCTGGCGCTGACAACCGGACAGCGCAAGTGTCACGGCGCCCAGAGCTGCAACGCGCGCGAACCATTGAGCCGTCCGCCAGATTAAATTTGCTCGCTCCCTTAACCACATACAGTCAGATTTACCTCCGTAAACACATCGAATGCGTCAGCAATAGCCGTTCCAGTCCGTGAAAGGCGCGTGCGCGCCTGCTACGGCCATTAGTTCACGGTTCTTTGGGCTTTCGATACAGGTCATATTTGAGACTGACCTGTACCCGGTTACCGGTACCTTCGGAGCCATCTTTCAGCTTCTGCCAGCCGTACAGGAACTCGGCGCCGATGGTGAAATGGCGGAATTGTTTGTATGGACGCCAGATTAAGTTGCCCGAGGCGTAATAGCTCTTGTTGAATGCCTCGGGCGGCTGGGATGCCGTATTCTGAATCCGGTCGTAACCGAAGGAGACGGTGGAGCGGAGTTGGTCAGTCCAGTGATGCTCGTAAGCGGCATAACCGCCAACGACGGGCAAAGCCTTGATGGCCGTGCCCTCGTCGTTCAGATCGAAATCCAGTTCGAGGGCATCGAGGTTTGAAATGTAGCGGGCTATGCCCTCGCCGTAGGTGGCGTTGAGCAGCAGGTTGTCACGCTTGAAAAACAGGATACCGGCGGCGAAGTTGAGGCCCCAGCCGAATGCCTTGTCTTCGGCGGTGGGACTGCGGAAACCGAGCAACCGGTAAAGTGATCCGAGATGCGCGTGCCAGCGCTCGCGCTCATACCGGTATCGCACAACGAAATCTGGCATGGGCGAATACGGACCGCCGCCGAGCGTAATGTCCCGCGCCTCAACGCCCGGACGTTCGATGGAGAAGGCAAGGCTGTGGTAGCGGCTGAAGGGTTGGGTATAGCGGAACTGCGCCTGGCGCGTGCTGATTCTGCCAGCCGGCCCTTCATCATCGAGCGTGTCGGGGATGGTGTCCGGGTCGGTGAAGGTCGTCCATGTATGCCCGGTGAGAACATTGAAGATCTGTCCGTAGAGATGGCGCAGACGCGGGTCGGTCGGGCCGCCAGCGCCGAAGAAATCCACCTCGGCGTAAAAGCGGAAATCGGCGCCTTCCTTGACCGGGGTTCTGAAATCCAGGTTGATGCGCGATTCCCGAAAGATGACGTTCGAGCTGACCACTTTCTGCGAAGGCGTCAGATTTACGGGGATGGTGGTGGTGATGAATTCGTCCGGATCGCCAGCCGGGCGGGGATCAATCATCACGTCGAGCTTCGCGTAACCGTCTATCTTCAGCTTGGCCGGCGTGCCCGGGATACGGAAAAAACCTGTCAGTTCCGGGTCAACCGGCTTGTTATCAATCCTGGGTATCGTCTCTCGGTCGCGTTTGACCATATCCTGCTTTGCCAGATCGGTAATCGGCCGCGTTTGTTGAGCCGGGCCTTGCGGACTTGGAGTCCCCGCCGGCTGTTGGGGGGGAGGAGCCGTCGCTGCCTGCGTTGCGCGCATTTGCTGTTCTTCCAGATGCGTGACCGACTGGCGGAGCGCCTTCACTTCTTTTTCAAGCTCGGCCAGCCTCCGTCTGAGTTCCTCGATATTCTGAGTTGAGGATTGCGCCCCAGCGGTCTGCGCAAACGCGGTCAGGGTAGTGAGAAGACCGAGAATGGTTGTCGCAACCAGCAAATGAACTACCGTCACAAAGTTCCTCCCACGACTTGTGCTGGTTGAAACTCGCGGGCGACCCGAAGCTTCAGGAGACGGCGTTTAGAGTCCCGGCTTCAGCCGGATAGGCTTGATAATCAAGCGCCATCCGGCTGAAGCCGGGACTCTAAACGCCGTCCTGCGATGCGGCGGGCTGCCTCCGGGTCATAGCACAGGTCGTCTCCCGATGTTTAATCTCCAATTGATCGCCATCTCTCCACTGACGCTTCGCCTTCATCGCGGTCTTCGTCTTTCGCCAGCCGGCTGCGGCCTTGATCCAACTGGAAGAAGCCCGCATCGCAAAGCGCCTGGGCGCGCCGCAGCAGAGGCGGCGATTCATTCGCGATGTCGGACAGCCGCGCCCAGAACCCGCGGTATTCGCGCGCCTGCCTCAGATAATCTTCGAGATTCATATTCTTGAGCATTTTGCGCCCTGTAGCCTGCGCGAACAGATCATTAAGTCCGCTCGCGGCCAGGAACGCGCCGTACCGGTCACACGAGTAGGTGCGCACGGCGAGCAGTGGAGATCTCAAGAAAGGAATCTTGCTGACGTGGGCGATGAGCATTTCATTCCACCACTTCAGGTGGCCGAGCCGGATGCGGCCCAATTCGCGGCCCAGCATGAACGCGAGCGCCGCGCGGTTTTCTCCCATCTCGCTCTCGGCCAGTTTCAAATTGAGCACGATGTAATCGCGCCGCCAGGCGGAGAAAGCCTGCGCGGGACCGGAAATGGCGTCCTCCGAAAGGTAGAGTTCGGGAACGTAGCTCATGCCGAGTTTCTCGCAATGCTCTTCGAGGGCGCCGTAGATTTGCGGTATTTGCTCTCTGGAAAGACGGATAGAGTTCCCGCGAATGAAGGCGCTATGAATGCTGTGAATCACGGGGATGGCCAACGGCGCGATCAGGGCCAGGATGATCACCGCGGCGATCCGCTCGATGAAATCAGTGAAAACGGGATGGGCCTCCAGATATTCCCGAAAGAGTGGATGAGCCCCAACCCAATTAGAACCGGCTTTGATCATGGCGATTCCCGCGACCACGACGGCGATGTTCATGATCACATAGGCGATGAAGACCGGCCTTTCCAGCGGGTGCTGAAGCTGCGCTTCGTCCAACTGCCTTGACGTCATTTCCTGCTGCCTCAGTTTAGCTCGTTCTGCCAATTGCCTTACCTCCCCTCCGTCAAATGTTTGGCTTGCTTCAACGGAGCGTCCGGCGTCCGGTCACGCCGTCCGGCATCAATTCAGGCGCTGAGGTTTGGGGGCAATTGACGTGCCGATGGTTGTGGCGCCGAACACATCTGGGGCAGCAGAAAAAAGCCGGGCAGAAAAATCAGGCTCAGCGCGCTTGAGCGCGATTTTTCTGCCCGGCTTTTTTCGGTTCTATCCCGCTGTGGCTAAGGACATGCCGCCCGGCATTTTTCGACCTGTGCAAGTGCAGAAAAGCCTGACAGAAAAATGAGGGCAGAAAAAAACAGGATTACCTTGGAGGTCATTATTTTTCTGCCCCCCTATTTCTGTCAGGCTTTCGTTGTGCAACGTA
>Ga0187892_10002597_pt1 | contig 35461 bp, 29 predicted proteins | sample MA1701073metaG_FD_139345 | JGI IMG/M metagenome (GOLD analysis project Ga0187892, IMG submission 139345) | Bio-ooze microbial communities from a basaltic lava cave in the Kipuka Kanohina Cave System on the Island of Hawaii, USA - MA170107-3 metaG ... | reverse complement strand
GTGGGCGGCGGACCGCAAGTCGGTCGTGATCAAGCTGCGGCCGGGCGTCCGCTTCCAGGACGGCGAGCCGTTCAACGCGGAGGCGGTGCGCTTCAATATCGAGCGGCACCAGAACACCCCGGGCTCGTTCCGCAAGACCGAGATCGGCGACATCCAGAGCGTGGACGTGGTCAACGACCTCACGGTGCGGCTCAACCTCGCCCAGCCGCTCGTGCCGCTGCTGGCCACCCTGACCGATCGCGCCGGCATGATGGTCTCGCCCAAGGCGGCGCGGGCGCAGGGCGACAAGCTGGGCACCCAGCCGGTCTGCGCCGGGCCCTATCGCTTCGTCCAGCGGGTGGCCCAGGGCAAGATCGTGGTCGAGCGGGTCGCGGACTACTGGGACAAGGCGAGCTTCGCCGTCGACCGCATCGAGTTCGTGCCCATCACCGACTCGACCTCGCGCCTGGCCAGCCTGCGCTCGGGCGACCTGCACATGATCGAGCGCGTGTCGCCCACCGACCTGGCCGAGATCCGCGGCGACGCCAAGCTGAAGGTGGTGGGCGTGGCCGAGCTCGGCTACCAGATGATCCCGATCAACGTGGCGAACGGTCCCAAGAGCAAGACGCTCGCCGACCCCCGGGTGCGGCAGGCGATCGAGCTCGCGGTCGACCGCGACACGCTCATCAAGACCGTGTTCGCGGGCGAGTACATCCCGGGCAACCAGTTCGTCAGCCCGGCGAGCCCCTTCTACAACGCCAAGGTGCCGGTGGCCAAGCGCGACGTGGCCCGCGCCCGACAGCTCCTGCGCGAGGCCGGCCAGCCGTCGCTCGCCTTCACGCTGATCGTGCCCCCGGAGCGCGATCGGCAGGAGGCGGCGCTGATCCTCCAGGCCATGCTGGCGGAGGCCGGCATCACGATGACGATCCAGTCCCAGGAGAACGTCACGATGCTGCAGGCGGGCCGGCGGGGCGACTTCGAGGCCTACTTCACCTTCTGGAGCGGCCGCCCCGACCCCGACGGCAATATCTTCAGCTTCACGACGTGCAAGGGCGCCCAGAACGACAGCCACTACTGCAATCCCGAGGTGGACGCGCTGCTGGCCCGGGCCCGCCAGGTCGCGGACCCGGCCGAGCGCAAGAAGCTCTACGACCAGGCCACCGAGATCCTCCAGCGCGACGTGCCTCGGCTGATCCTGTGGCACCGGCGCGTGTTCACCGGCCTGAGCGCCAAGATCCAGGGCTTCACCCCCTACCCGGACGGCATCATCCGCTTCAGGGGCCTCCGGCTGAACTGAGGCGGCAACCGCATGCCGCTCTGGCTCTACGTCGCGCGCCGGCTCGCGGTGCTGGTGCCGACGCTCTTCTTCGTCTCGATCCTGATCTTCTCGCTCCAGCAGCTCCTGCCCGGCGACGCGGCGGTGGCGTTGGCGGGCGAGGAGCACGACCCGGTGGCGGTCGCGGCCATCCGCGCCCGCTACCACCTCGACCGGCCGATCCCGGTGCAGTACAGCCTCTGGCTCGGGCGGGTGCTGCGCGGCGACTTCGGCGAGTCGCTGCGCAGCCGCATCCCGGTGCGCGAGCTGCTCGCCTCGAAGCTGCCGGTCACCATCGAGCTGGCGGTCTGCTCGATGGCCATCGCGCTCCTGATCGGCCTCCCGGCCGGCATCATCTCCGCGGTGCGCAAGGGCACCGCGGTGGACGCGGCCGCCAATCTCCTGGCGCTCTCGGGCCTCTCGGTGCCGCACTTCTGGCTCGGCATCATGCTGATCCTGCTCTTCGCGGTGCACCTGGGCTGGTTGCCCGCGTCGGGCTACGTGCCGCCGTGGGAGGATCTCCGCCGGAACCTGACCACCATCCTGCTGCCCTCGTTCGTCCTCGGCACGGGCGTGGCGGGCGTCATGATGCGCCACACCCGGAGCGCCATGCTCCAGACCCTGGGCGCCGACTACGTGCGCACCGCGCGCAGCAAGAGCGTGCCCGAGCGGCTCGTGGTGCTGAAGCACGCGCTCCGCAACGCGCTGATCCCGATCATCACCCTCGGCGCGATCGAGTTCGGACGGCTCCTCTCCGGCGCGGTGCTCACCGAGCAGGTCTTCGCCATCCCCGGCTTCGGCAAGCTGCTGGTCGACGGCGTGTTCAACCGCGACTATGCGGTCGTGCAGGCGGTGGTCCTGGTCTCGGCGGGCCTCTACGTGCTGCTGAACCTGGGCGCCGACGTCCTCTACTTCCTCGCCAACCCGCGCCTGCGAGGCTCCGCGTGAGCGCCACCCCGGTCGTCCTCGCGGCGCCCACGTCGGGCGTGGTGGGCCGGCGCTACAAGGCGGTGCGCCAGCTCGCGCGCCGGCCGGCGGCGATGATCGCGCTCGCGGTCGTCCTGGGCTTCGTCCTGGTGGCTCTGCTGGCGCCGCAGCTCGCGCCGTACAACCCGACCGCGATCGACTACCGCGCGGTGCGGAAGGCCCCCTCGGCCGCGCACCTGCTCGGCACCGACGAGGTCGGCCGCGACGTGCTGTCGCGTCTGCTGTGGGGTGCGCGCGCTTCGCTGCTGGCCGGCGTCATCCCGGTGACCATCGCGGTCACGCTCAGCGTGCCGCTCGGGCTGCTGTCGGGCTACGTCGGGGGCTGGGTCGACGGGCTCATTATGCGGATCAACGACGCCATGCTGTCGATCCCGTTCCTCATCGTCGCCATCGCGCTGGCCGCCTTCCTGGGCCCGGGGCTCGGCAACGCGATGATCGCGATCGGCATCGCGGCCCTGCCGGTCTTCATCCGGCTGGTGCGCGGCACCGTGCTCGCGATCAAGACCGAGGAGTACGTCGAGGCGGCGCAGGCGCTCGGCTGCTCGCGCCCGCGCGTCGCCCTCCGCCACATCCTGCCCAATACGCTGCCGCCGCTCTTCATCCAGGTGAGCATCACGGTGGCGGCCGCCATCATCGCGGAGGCGAGCCTGTCCTTCCTGGGCCTGGGCCAGCAGCCGCCCGCGCCGTCCTGGGGCAGCATGCTCAACGCGGCCCAGCGCTACCTCTCGCAGGCGCCCTGGATGGCGCTCTACCCCGGCCTCATGATCTTCGGCATCGTCATGGCGCTCAATGTCCTGGGCGACGGCCTGCGCGACGCCCTGGACCCGCGGTACCAATAGCGCCCGCGGTACCACTAGTGAAGGAGAGACCCGTGAGCCACGTCTGCATGACCCCGATCACCAGCCCGAAGGCCTGGCGGGGCGAGACCCTCGCCCGCGAGACCTCGTGGATCGCCACCCTCAGCGACGCCGAGATCGCCGACGTCGACCGCGCCCTGGCCACCGCGAAGGCCTCCGGCCTGCCGCTCGAGGCGATCCAGCGCGAGCATTTCCCGCTGACGGTCATGCGCGCCCGGCTCGAGCAGGCGGTGGCCGAGATGTACGACGGCCGCGGGTTCGTGGTGCTGCGCGGGCTGCCGGTGCCGCGCTACCGCGACGAGGACGTCGGCCTCATGTTCTGGGGCTTCGGCCGCTACATGGGCGCGCCGCTCTACCAGAACCCCCAGGGCGAGCTGCTCGGCCACGTCTACGATCACGGGCGGACCTACGGCAATATCGACGTGCGCGGCTACGAGACCAACGCCTACCTGCCCTACCACACCGACGCGGGCGACATGGTGGGGCTGCTCTGTCTGCGCCGCTCGCTCGAGGGCGGGCTCAGCAGCATCGTGAGCTCGACGACGGTGCACAACGAGATCCTGGCCCAGCACCCCGAGTACCTGGGCCTTCTCTACAACGGCTACTACTACATCCGCCGCGAGGCGGCCCTGACCGAGCGCGGCGTCTCCGAGCGCCCGATCCCGGTGTTCGGCCACCGGGACGGGGTCGTGAGCTGCCGGTACATCCGCAACCAGATCAACGCCGGCGCCGTGAAGCGCGAGGTGCCGCTGACCACCTTCGAGCGCGCCGCGCTCGACTTCCTCGACGAGCAGACCCGGCGGCCCGACCTTCGCCTGGACATGAATCTGGAGCCCGGCGACATCCAGTTCATCAACAACTACACGATCCTCCACTCCCGCACCGGCTTCGTCGACGGCCCCGAGCCCCACCAGAAGCGCCACATGCTGCGCCTCTGGCTGAAATTCCCGAAGCCGTGGCCGCTGAGCGAAGAGTTCCCGATCCACATGGGCTACGAGCCGTCCCAGGACGCGCCCGAGCTGGTCGAAACCGAAACCTAGAACCCTCTCCCCCCCGCGGGGAGCAGGCACTCACAACCCTCTCCCCTCCGGGGAGAGGGCAGGGTGAGGGGGAGTCCACCATGGACCTACAAGGCCAAATCGCGATCGTCACCGGCGCCGGCCGCGGGATCGGCCGCGCCACCGCGCTCGAGCTGGCCCGGCTGGGCGCCGACGTCGTCGTCGCGGAGCTCGACAAGCCGGGCGCCGAGCGTACCGCCGGCGAGGTGACCGCGCTAGGGCGCCGCGCGCTCGCCCTGCCGACCGATGTCACCCGGCGGGCCGATCTCACGGCCATGGTCGAGCGGACCCGGGCGGCCTTCGGTCGCCTCGACATCCTCGTGAACAATGCCGGGATCTACCGGGCCGCGTCGACGCTTCAGATCACGGAAGATCACTGGGACGCCGTGCTGACCATCAACGCCAGGGCCGTCTTCTTCGCCAGCCAGGCCGTGCTGCCGTCCATGATCGCGCAGAAGAGCGGGGCGATCGTCAACCTGGCCTCGATGGCGGGCAAGATCGGCAGCGTCAACAACCTGCCCTACAATGCCAGCAAGGCGGCGGTGATCAGCATCACCAAGAGCCTCGCCCTGGCCCACGCCGCCGACGGCATCCGGGTGAACTGTGTCTGCCCGGGCTTCGTCGAGACCGATATGTGGACGGCGGTGTCCAAGGAGCTCGGCGCGCTGACCGGCGTGCCGGCCGAGGAATTCACTCGCCGGCGCCTGGCCTCCGTACCCCTGGGTCGGATGGAGACCCCGGAGGACGTCGCAAACGTGATCGGCTTCCTCGCCGGGAGCAAGGCCGCCTACATGACGGGCCAGGCCCTCAGCGTCGACGGCGGCCTGGTGATGCACTAGGCCGGACTATGCGTGAACATATCGCCACCCTCACCCCGACCCTCTCCCTCGCCGAGGGAGAGGGAGTCGTTTCGATCCCCTCGCCCCCGGAGGGGGAGAGGGACAGGGTGAGGGGGCGCATCGGGCCCTAGGCGTCTGCCTCCGCGTCTTCGGACGACCTACGCGACGGAGCTCCTCTGTGGCGCGGGCGTCGAGGGCGCGGGATCGGCGGCGGTCAGGACGACTCCGTAGTCGCGGAGGGCGCGGGCGGTGTCAAGCGCGCGGCCGTCAGCGATGATCGCCCTCGTCATCCTCATCGCGATCGCCAGGATCAGGATCCCGGCCGTGACCGACCACCGCGACCAGGAACCCCAGGGCCATGACTGCCGTGGCGACCAGGAAGACGACCAGGCCCAGCTGGCACCCGGGATCGCTCCAGGTCTTGCTCGCCAACCAGCCGAGGAGCACCCCAACGCCGACGAGCCCCGCGTTCCTCACCGCCCGCGGGGGTCAGCCACGCTCCCGCTCGGCGAGGTGCGCATCCTCGAAGAGCTCGACCCGGCCGCGGGCGTTGTCGGTCAGCGCGAAGACGTCGTAGTACTCGATCTGCGGCCGCATGCCGTAGCGCTCGACGATGCCGTCGAGCCACGCCCCGCCGTAGAAGACCTGGGCGTCCTCGCGGGTCTCCCACTGATAGACGCCGCCCGCCCAGCCGCTCTCGCTCCAGATGAAGTGCTTGCTGATCAGGCCCTTCACGTGCTGAAACCCGGGCGCGATCCGGTGAAAGTGCGCGCGGCAGGCGGCGTGGTCGATGTGGGGCGGGAGCTGGTAGCGGACGGTGGCGGTGATCATCGGGCCGTCCGGGCGAGCACTTCCGCCGCGGCCTTCTCGACGACCGTGCCCTTGAAGAAGTCCGGGTTCACCTCACCCCAGAAGCGCACCGCGTTCTCGAACATGAAGTCGCGGAAGTCGTCGTCGGTGATGAGCCCGTGCTCGACCATCTCGTACGCCTCCGGCACCACGCCGGCCATGTCGGGGACGTCGAAGTGGCCGATGTCGGAGCTGAAGAGGGTATTGAGGCGCGCGCCCATCGGGCTCATCTTGCGGTTGAACGCCCACGAGTTGGTCGGGTCGTCGGCCTCGCAGCCGAAGTAGAAGCGCGGCTGGAAGCGGTCGAGAAGATCCTGCTTGCTCCCGATCCCGCAGCGCGAGTAGTCGTCCAGGTCCGCGACGCCGCCGGTGCCGTCGCCATTGTCGTCGAGCCCCTCCCCGCGGCGGACCAGCTCCGCCACCGCCTCCCGCCCGTACTTCGTGGCCAGGTCCAGCAGCCGGGCCCGATCGAGGTTGGCGGGCTTGGTGTTCTCGAGCCCCTCCGGGTTGCGCTTCTCCCAGTGGCCGATGAGATCCGCCAGGAGGATCGAGGCCCAGCCCACCCCGCCCTCGAGGAAGGCGAAGTTCAGGTCCGGGAAGCGCCGCGTGACGCCGCCGAAGAAGAGCGCCTTGCAGAGGGCGTGGCCGGCGGAGGCGAAGTGGCCGATGTGGTTGTAGCAGAAGTTGGACGGCGAGTTCCGCAGGAGGATCGAGCGCGCCCCGTTGTGGAAGCTGGGCGCGATGCGCAGCTCGCGGCACTTCTGCCACACCGGATCGTAGTCGTGGGGGCTGTCGATGCCGAGCACGTCGTACCACTCGATGAGCTTCGAGGCCTCGGGGTGCTCCTCGGCCAGCGCGGGCACCGGGCGGCGGACGAGGCCGCCCATCATGACGACCCGGAGGCCGAGCTGCCTGGACGCGAACTCGAGCTCCTCGATCGCCTCCTCCGGCGTGTGCACGGGAATGATCGCGGCGGGGATGATCCGGTCGCCGTACGGGCGGAACTGGTCGGCGGTGAACACATTGTAGGCGCGGCAGAGCGCGCGGCGAAGCCGGGCGTCGGGCACGCGGTGGTAGCCGAGGCCGTTGGTGGGATAGATGACGGTGAAGTCGAGGCCCAGATCGTCGAGCCGTTCGTACATGAGGCGCGGCAGCATGGCCGTCGCCCGGTCGAGCGTGTTCTTGGTCGGCAGGAACCAGAACGCTTCCTGGCCGATCCGGCGCCGGCTCCGCTCCGCCACCGACATCCCGAGCGACGTGGGGATGCGCCGGCTGGCGAAGTCCAGCGCCTCGACGGCGGCGTCGCCGCCGATGCGGCGGAACTCGGCGCGCATGTGGGGCAGGTACTCGACCCAGTGGCCGTCGGCGTCGATGATCGGGTGGGACAGGCTGCCGCGGAGCTTCCGGGCGGTCGTGAGCATGGACGGCCTCCTGGGAATGTCGGTCTGGCGCGGATCATACCCGCCGGCGGGGCGGTTGGCGAGTGTCCGCCGTCTCGCGGCCTGGCACAGGACATGCTCTACCGAGCGTGGCCGAGAGACCCAAAGAGGAGGATGCACATGATGGCGCTGCTCCGGACGGCGCACCCGAGGGTCCGCGCGGGCGGACCTACCGAGTACTTCTTACGGCGCGACGGATCATGAACCCATCGCGGCGGGCGTTCCTGCGCCACTCGATCGCGGCACTCGCCGGGCCTTTGCTCGTATCCCGAGGGCTGCCCGCCGCGCCGGCCAGCGCCCAACCCAAGCTCAGCGTCCGCGCCTACGGCGCCAAGGGTGACGGCCAGGCCAGCGATACGCGCGCCATTCAGCAGGCCCTCGACGCCGCCGGCCGGTCGCGCGGCATCGTGTACTTCCCGCCGGGCCGCTACCTCTCGGGCACCCTGCGGCTCCGGAGCCACACCACCCTCGAGCTCGATGCCGACGCGGTGCTGGTCGCCAGCAAGAATGACGACGATTTCGACCCGATCGAGGATCTCGGCTACGACGCCTTCGCGGATCCCGAGACCGCGTCCTTCCGGTTCGCCCTGCTCCAGGGACGCGGCCTGGAGCAGGTCCGCATCCTCGGATCCGGGCGGATCGATGGCAACCGCACGAGCCGGGAGGGCCCGAAGCCGATCGCGCTCAAGGAGTGCCGGAACGTCGAGATCCGCGATGTGACCATCGGCAACGCCGGCAACTACAATATCAGCCTGCTTGGGTGCGACCGGGTCGACATCGTCGGCGCGACCATTCTGAACGGTTATTCCGACGGGATCGATCCCGACTGCTGCCAGAACGTCCGGATCGCGCACTGCCATGTGAGCACACGGGACGACGCGATCTGCCTGAAGACGAGCTACGCGCTGGGCCGCCGCGGCACTACCCGGAACGTGACGGTGACCAATTGCCACCTCACCACCCTGCACAACGCCTTCAAGCTGGGCACCGAATCGGCCGGCGACTTCAAGAACATCGTCTTCAGCAACTCCTCCATCGTCGGGCGCCGCCATGCCTGGAAAGGGTACCTGAGCACCGGGGTCGCGATCGCGACGGTCGATGGCGGGCATCTCGAGCAAGTCTCGGTGTCGGACATCCGGATGACCGATGTGCGCGCGCCGCTGTTCATCCGGCGGGCGGAGCGTGGCCGCGCGCCGGGCACGCCCGCCGCGGGCCGGCTCCGGAACATCTCGATCACGAATGTCGTCGCGGTGGGCGCGCTGGCCGCCTCCACGATCACGGGCATCCCCGGCCATCTCGTCTCGAACGTTGCCCTGAAGAACATCCGCACCACCGTCGGGGGCGGCGGGGCGGCCGAGCTCGTGGAGCGGATCGTGCCGGAGCTGGAGAACGTGTACCCGGATGCCTACATGTTCGGCGACCTTCCCGCCTACGGTCTCTATTGCCGACACGTGGACGGCCTGACGCTGGATGGAGTCGACCTGAACGTCGATCAACAGGACGCGCGCCCCGCGGTGGTGCTCGATGACGTGCGGCGCTCCGTCATCCGAGCCCTGCAGGCGGCGCCGTCGGCCGAGGGCAGCCCGCTGGTCTGGCTCCGCTCGGCGCGCGAGTGCCGGTTCGAGGGCCTCCGCCCCCGTCCCGGCACGAAGCTACTCCTGCGGCTCAGCGGGTCGGATACGTCAAAGATCCAGGTGGTGAAAAGTGACCTCCGACAGATCGAGAAGCTGGCGATCCTCGATGACGGGGCGGTCACAACTACCTTGCAGGTGGAGAGTAGCGCCATGCCGCCGACCGCCGGGCTCGTCGACGTCGTCCGAAAGAACCAGGACCGGCGCTGACCGCCCTACCGCAGCGACTTCGGCCTCCCATCAACCCTCTCCCCTCCGGGGAGAGGGCAGGGTGAGGGGGCCCCCGAGCACCCGCTCTTCGTGAGCTGGCGCGGGCGCATCACCAAGCAGGTGATGGTACTGCGCTGCAAGCGCGTGAGCCGCCGCATCGGCCAGCTGCTAAGTGTATCGCCGGCTGGACGTTGACAAGGTGAGTGCAAGTGGCACACTCTTGTGTGGTATCATTTCGATACCATAGGAATCAGGAGGCGTCGTGATAATGCCCGCCATACACATCCGGGATCTATCGCAGGCGACCCTCGAGCGGCTCAGGGCCCGGGCCCGTCGCAACGACCGCAGCCTCCAGGCCGAGCTCAAGAACATCCTGGAGGAGGCTGCGATCACCGATTGGTCGGGTACCCGCGCCCTGGCCGCGAAGCTACGGAGAAGTCTGGCCAGGCGTACGCACTCGGACAGCGCAGAGCTCATCGCGTCCGATCGCCGCTCGCGATGAGCCGCTACGTCCTCGACGCGAACGTCCCGATCAAGTGGTTTGTTCCGGAGGACCTCACCCCTCAGGCGGTACGCCTCCTGGAGAGCGACCATCGCTTCATCGTGCCAGATCTCGTTTACCCGGAAGCCGGCAACGCACTGTGGCAGAAGCTTCGGCGCCGTCAGATCACGATGAGCGAGGCCCGGGCAGCCCTGGACGGAATCGTGAGCGCCCCGTTCACGACCTACCCGACCCGAGAGCTGACGTCCTCAGCTCTGGAGCTGGCACTCCATCTCGACTGCACGGTCTACGACGGCTGCTACCTCAGCCTCGCGGTTCTCTCGGATTGCCAGCTCGTCACCGGAGATCGCCGCTTCGAGGGCCTCGTGTCAGGCCCCCTTCGTCAACACCTGCTGCCGTTGGCCTCACTGCCGAGCTGAGCCGCCGACCATGCATGCATCCCGATCGGGTGTATCGCCAGGGCGACATTGACGGGGTGGACAGGGCAGGGCTAGCTTGGACGGCATGGCGATTTCCTCGGTACGCCCCAAGCACTGGACCCGGGTCGAGTACGAGCGGCTGATCGATCTGGGCGCGTTCCGACCGGGCGAGCGCCTCGAGCTGGTCGGCGGCGCGGTGGTCGTCCGCGAGCCTCAAGGCGGTCCCCATGCCACCGCCGTCGGCCTCACCGAGGATGCGCTGCGCCAGGCCTTCGGCGCCGGCTGGACGGTCAGGACGCACAGTCCCATCGCGCTCGACGCGGATTCCGAACCGGAGCCCGACATCGCGGTCGTACCCGGGAGCCGACGAGATCACCGCCGCGTCCATCCGTCCCACCCCGTTCTCATCGTCGAGGTGGCCGACGCCAGCCTGGAGTTCGACCGGCGTGAGAAGGCCAGCCTCTATGCCCGAGCCGGGATCGCGGACTACTGGATCCTCGATCTCGCGGGGCAAGTGCTGGAGGTGTACCGCGAGCCGGGGGCCGCCCCCTACGCGCGGTACGGCCATCGCTACGGCGCGACCATCACGCTGAGCGCCGGCGATACCGTGAGCGCGCTCTCCGCCCCGACCGTCGCGGTCCTGGTCGCCGATCTTCTGCCGTGACCGAGATCGCCGGGGCCTCCGTCCGTACCAAACGCTGGACGCGCCTGGAGTACGAGCGCCTGATCGACCTGGGCGCCTTCGCTCCCGACGAGCGCCTGGAGCTGCTCGGCGGCCAGCTGGTCGTCCGCGAGCCGCAGGGCCGGCCGCATGCGGCCGGCATTCGCCTGGTCGCTCGCGCGCTGCGCACAGTGTTCGGCCCCGACTGGAACATCGAGGCGCAGCTGCCGGTCGCCCTGGACGACGAATCCGAGCCGGAGCCGGACATCGCCGTCGTGCCCGGGGGGCCCCGCGACTACCTCGAGTCTCACCCGAGCCGCCCCGAGCTCGTGGTGGAGGTGGCCCTGGCGAGCCTCACGCTGGACCGCGGCGAGAAAGCCAGTCTCTACGCCCGGGCGGGAGTGGCCGACTACTGGATCGTCAACCTGGTCGACAACGTCCTGGAGGTGTACCGAGAGCCGGTGGCTGACCCGCGCGGCGCCTATGGCTGGCGCTACGCGTCGACGGCAACCCTGCGCCGGGGCGACTCGGTGACCCCCCTGGCGCTCCCTGACTCCGCCATACCGATCTCGGACCTTCTGCCGTGAAGGAAAACCCTCTCCCCTCAGGGGAGAGGGCAGGGTGAGGGGTGGTGAACCCCGACCGATCCTCCTACTTCAACACTTCATCATCCAAGGTGTACAGGATGGCCGCGTGCCCCATCTCGTCCACGGTCCGCTCCCCCCAGCGCACGTCCCGCGGCGGCTTGTTCGGATTCCGCGGGTTGCGCTCGGAGTTGTCCCACGCCGCGGTGAGCGCGATCCACGTCGCGACCGGCAGCGCCACCGGGGTGCGGAACCAGTAGAAACCCTGCCAGTGGAAGTCCCAGTCGTCGATGTGAATGAGCGGCGTGACGGACTTGTCCTTCATCTCCGCCCAGACCTTCATCTCCCGCCCGAGCATGTGCATGTGCGGGTGGATCGCGATCAGCCGCATCGGCTGGTGCACGAGGGTGCCCGCCTCGATCTCGTAGCGCGGATTGCCGGCCAGGATCGACAGGTTGAACCGCCCGACCCGCATGAAGTGCAGCTTCTTCTGCACCGGCCCCTTCGCCGCCTTCAGCCGCAGCTCGGTCAGGTCCGTCTGCGCCGCGAGCTGCGCGTTATGGTAGTGCAGCTGGAACACCACGCGCGCGCCCTTCGGCAGCAGCATGCCGACGCCCTCCGGCAGGTCCCACGGCCGCGCCCCCGGCGCCCAGGCGCCGAGATAGCCCTCGATCCGGAAGCCCGGCCCGCCGAAGCACGGATAGCCGTACTCGCCGTCGCGCCCGACCCCACCGGTCGTCATGTGCGTCGACGCCCCGTTGGGGTCCACCATCGCCAGCATGTGGTGGACGATCTTCGGATTGCCCGGCACCACCACGGCGGTCGTGAAGTAGCGATCCTCGGCGAACGAGGTGGGGATGCTGAAGCACCGGTAGATGTCCCCGCCGCGCCCGGCCACCGTGAAGGCCTGATCGGGCCGCAGCACGAGATCGGCCGCGTCGAGCGCGCTCGGCCCCGCGAACTCGCGCGCCGGCGGCAGCTGGCGCCGATCCCCCTCGGCCGCGCCGGTGGCCACCCAGCGCGCGATCGTCGCGATCTCGGCCGCCGACATCCGGCGCTCGCCCACGAAGTCCCCATGGCCGGCGACTGCCTTCCACGGCGGCATCCGCCGCTTCTCGACCGACTCGAGGATCTTGTCCCGCCGCTGGTAGACGTGCGTGTACTCGCCCAGCGTGAACGGCGCCCCACCCCCCGCCCGGTGGCACTCCTGGCAATGCTGCTGCAGCAGGGGCGCAACATGCTGGCTGAACGTCACCGGCGCCGTGTCGGCCACCGCAACCGCGCCCCCAGCCACCACCGCAAGCCCGAGAAGGAGGAGAAGTCGCCAGAGCATGGCGCATCCTACCCCACCCTCCCCCACCCCGCGAGACTCCCCATTCACCCCCTCCCCCCTGAGGAGAGGGCAGGGTGAGGGGCCTGGGCTCACCGGCCCGCAGCATCCCCGAACTTCGCGTCCCGCGTCTTGATCCGATCCTTCACGCTGCCCTTGGCCCGCGCCGCCGCGCCGTAGGTGCCGAGCGCCTGCCGATGGGGAATAGTCAGCATGTAGTTCTTGAACGCCGCCTCGAGCGCCCGGCGCTGACCCTGGATGTCCATCGTCTCGTTCACCGACGCCTTGGCGAGCTTGAGGGCGAAGGGATCCTGCAGCGCGATGCGGCTCGCCAGCTCGAGCGTGGCGTCGGCCAGCTTCGGGCGCGGCACCACCCGGTTGACGAGGCCGAGCTCGAGCGCCGCGGCCGCGTCGATGTAGTCGCCGGTGAAGAGATACTCCTTGGCCTTCCGCGGTCCGAGATCCCACGGCATGCTGAAGTACTGCACGTGCGCGCCGCCCCAGCGCACCATCCGGTCGGCGAACTGCGCATCGTCGGCGGCGATGATGAGGTCGCAGCACGAGGCCAGCATGAGCCCGCCCATGATGCAGTAGCCCTGCACCTGGGCGATGGTCGGCTTGGGCACGTCGCGCCAGCGCAGCGTGGCCTCGAGGTACAGCTCGGACAGCCGCTTGAGGTTCTCGGGCATGCCCGGGCCGACCGGGTGGGCCTTCTGGTCCTCGAGCTCCTCCGGGCTGCCGAGGTCGTGGCCCGCCGAGAAATGCGCTCCGGCGCCGGCCACGATGATGACGCGCGTCGCGTCGTCCTCTGACGCCGCGCGGAATGCTTCGTCGAGCTCGAGGATCATCACGCGGCTCTGGGCGTTGAGCACCTCGGGCCGGTTCGCCGTGATGCGCACGACGGCGCCCAGCTGTTCGTAGCGGATGGTGCGGAAGTCCATCGAGCCCTCCTGGCCCTGAGAATGACCGCCCCACACTAGCCCACGCGGGCGCGTCACGACCAGCCCCCTCGCCGTGGTAGGGTAAGCACCCCAAAACATCCAGGGAGGTCTCCAGATGGCGGGCCGGCTTCGGGACAAGGTGGCGCTGATCACGGGTGCGGCATCGGGCATCGGCGCGGCGACGGCCGTGCTGTTCGCGCAGGAGGGCGCGAAGGTGGCGCTCAACGACCTGCCCGCCACGGACCTGGAGACCGTGGCGGCCCAGGTCAAGAACGCCGGCGGCGAGGCGCTGGTGATGGTGGGCGACGTGACGAACCGGCCCGACTCGCAACGGCTCGTCGACGAGACGGTCAAGCGCTTTGGCCGGGTGGACGTGCTCGTGAACAGCGCCGGAGTGGCCCCCCGGAACGCGCCGCCCGACTGGGACTGGGAGAAGGTCTGGGACTACGTGATGGTCGTCAACATGAAGGGCACGTTACTCATGTGCAAGGCCGTCGCGGACCAGATGGTGAAACAGGGCGGCGGCTCGATCGTGAACCTGTCCTCGATCTACGGCCTGGTGGGCAGGCCGCGGGAGCTCGGGACCGGGCTGGACCCGTACGTGCACAGCAAGGGCGGGGTGGTCCAGCTCACCCGGGACATGGCCGTGCACTTCGCCAGGGAGGGCGTGCGGGTGAACGCCCTATGCCCCGGGTTCGTGTTCACCAACCTCACGAAGGCCCTGACCGACAAGCCGGAGAGCCGGAAGTTCCTGGAAGAGAAGCATCCGATGGGCCGGCTCGGCCAGCCCGACGAGATCGCGCGAGCGGCGCTGTTCCTGGCGTCGGACGACGCCTCGTTCGTCACGGGCGCCTGTCTACCGGTCGACGGAGGCTACACCGCTCAGTAACGACGCCGGCCCGACGAGCACTGAATGAGGCCTATGAAACGCCGGTTCGTTCTCGTTGCCTGCGTCCTGGTCGTGCTTCTGGTGGTGGCTGGCGCGGTGATGAGTCCGCTGAGAGCGGAGCCGCCGAGATTCTCGGTGGTGGCACCGGGCATCGCGCACGCGGTCTTCAAGGTGCGGCCGGCAGACACGGAGCCGTTCTCGGGCCACGCCTTCAAGATCGACCTCGAGGTGGCGGAGCTCCGTCTGATCCCCGCCGGAGACCCTCCGCTCCGGCGCACCGTGGAGCAGATCGTCGCGCCCTACCCCCTCGTCGTGGCGGCCAATGCCAGCTTCTTCGACACCGAGGGCCGCGCGATGGGCCTCGCGGTCGACGAAGGACGGGTCATGGCCAGGAGCAACCGGCGGGCCTGGGGCGCCCTCGTGATCGATGGCACGCAGGGGCGGATCATGCTCGGCGCCGACATCCAGACCCCGCTCGACCACCGCCTCATCGTCCAGGGTATCCCCCGTCTCCTGGTCGGGAGAAGGGTCCTGCAGCTGAAACCTCAGATCGCCGAGCGAACCGCGGTGTGCGCCGGGGGCAATCTCGTCGTTCTCGTCGTCTCGACGAGGGTCGAAGCCACTGCCTTCGCGCGCTTCCTTGCCGATCCGCCCGACCGGGGTGGACTCGGGTGCTGGGATGCCCTCAATCTCGATGGAGGTCCGTCGACACAGCTCGTGGTGAAGCTCCCTGGACTGGCCCTGTCGCTACCCGGCGGATGGGGGGTGCCAAACGCGCTACTCGTCGTGCCTGGCGGGCCGTAGGGGTCTGCCGGCGGCACCGTCTCCACTTCGTGACATTGACGCGGTGGACCGGCCCCCCTAGCCTCCAGCCACACCATGACGCTGGCCACCCTGCACGCACGCTTCCTCCAGCACTGCACGGTGGAGAAGCGCCTCCGCCCGATGACGATCAAGTCCTACCGGAGCGACTTCCGCCTCTTCCTGCACTTCCTCCACCGCCGCTCCAAAACCCTCTCCCCTCGGGGGAGAGGGCAGGGTGAGGGGCCCAGGGTGAAGGGGCCCGATCTCCGCCGCTTCACCCCGGCAGTCATCCGCGGCTACCAAGCCCACATGGCCACTCGCCGCTGGAGCGTCAACACGGTGCGTCGCCGCCTAGTCGAGCTGAACCGCTTCGCCGGCTGGCTCGTGGAGCGCCGCTATCTCCAGCGGAGCCCCATGATCGGCGTCTCGGTACCGCGCCGCGAGCGCCGCCTGCCCCGCGTGCTCGACTGGAGCCAGGTCGAGCAGATCGTGGCCGGCGAGCGCAAGCCGCGGGACCGTGCCATCCTCGCGCTGCTCGCCTACGGCGGCCTCCGCCGCGGCGAGGTGATGGCCGCCGACGTGGGCGACTACTCGCGCGAGGCCCCGAGCCTGCTGGTGCACGGCAAGGGCAACAAGGACCGCGTCGTGCCGCTGCACGCGGTGGCCCAGACCGCGCTCGACGCCTACCTGGCCACCCGCCACGGCCTCGCCCCCGAGCAGCCCCTCTTCCTGAGCTGGCGGGGGCGCATCACCAAGCAGGTGGTGGTGCTGCTCTGCAAGCGCGTCAGCCGCCGCATCGGCCGACGCCTGCACCCGCACCTGTTCCGCCACACCTTCGCCACCGAGCTGCTGAACCGCCGCGCGGATTTGCGCGTGATCCAGACGCTGCTCGGGCACGAGTCGCTGGCCACCTCCGTGATCTACACCCACGTGAGCCCGGAGCGGGGGCGGGAGGCCGTCGAGCTGCTGCGCGTATCGCCGGGTGGACGTTGACGGGTGGACGCGGTGGGACTAGCTTGAGAGGCATGGCGATCCGCATGAAGCGGTGGACGCGCCTCGAGTACGAGCGCCTGATCGATTTGGGCGCGTTCGGCCCCGAGGACCGCCTGGAGCTCCTCGGCGGTCAGCTCGTCGTCCGCGAGCCGCAGGGGCGCCCGCACGCGACGGGAATTCGCCTGGCCGCCCAGGCCCTCCGTACCGCGTTCGGCCCTCTCTGGAGCATCGAGGCCCAGCTGCCGGTCTCGCTCGACGCGGAGTCCGAGCCGGAGCCGGACGTGGCCGTCGTGGCCGGTGGGCCGCGCGACTACCTCGCCTCTCACCCGAGTCGCCCGGCCCTCGTGGTGGAGTTGCGCTCACGAGTCTCGCGCTCGATCGGGGTGAAAAGGCCAGCCTCTACGCCCGAGCCGGGGTCGAGGACTACTGGATCGTCAACCTGGTCGACAACACCCTGGAGGTGCACCGGGGTCCGGAGGCGAATCCTGACTCGCCGTATGGCTGGCGCTACGGATCGGTTCTGACGCTGAGTGCCCGCGACCGCGTGAGGCCGCTTTCGGTACCGAACGCCGAGATCCGCGTTGCCGACCTGTTGCCCTAGGTTCGAATCAGCGATCGCCGTCCGTGGCTGACTGCCGACGAATGTGCTCGAGCAACGCGTCGTTGATGAGAGTCTGGTAGTTCCCGCCGCCGGCCTTGTCCACTTGATCTCGGAAATACTTCACTGCTCCGTTGTCCAAGCGAATGGAGATCCTAGTCTTTCCAGACTGGGCCTTCGTGACGGACCCACGCTTGGCGCGAGAGAAGTCGATATCCCGGTACGGTTCAGCTGCGGCCTTCTCCATAGCGAATGCTCGGTCGTTCGGTCAACCGTTCGGTCGTCGCGTGCTCGGGCGGGAGTCCAGCCAACTTCGCAGAGAGGTCTGTGTCTCCCCAGAGGGTCGACCAGCAAGAAGACCGGAGACGTTGACATCTTCGTCAAGATCAGGCCAGTGAATACCTTCGCCCCGACCGATCAGACGCCAATGCTCGCGTTCCGCCGGCGTCCCATGCACTAGGCGCGGGTACCACGACAACGGCACGCTCACGGTGCGCCCGTCAACTAGATCGACGACGAGCGCGTCCTCGGTGACGGTCACGCGCTGGGCCAGAGCCCCGTGCGCCTCACTCGGTAAAGTACTCATCCCAAGCCAGCCGAAGCTGAATGGCGTTGTCCCTCACCAGCGCCTCCACCCGTCTGATCTCGGCCCGCCCAAAGCCACCGCTCTCGGCCAGCCGCACCGGGTCCAGCCAGAACTTCGCCAGGTTCGCTTCCCGTTCGACGTGCACGTGTCGAGGCTCGTCTCTGTCCCCGGAGTAGAAGAACAACCGATAGGGTCCGCTTCGAAGGACCGTCGGCATGGGTACGATTCTAAGCCAACGTCAGCCGCCGCATGCCGCCTTGTCTTGATGACGGCAGTGTATCACTACGTCCACGCCTAGACCCTGCCGGCCGAAGGCTTATCGTCTCCTGGTCGCTCGCTCGGCTAGCACGGTACTTCGGCACCTCCGACCGGTTCTGGTTGAATCTCCAGGCTCGACACGACCTCGAGACGGAGAAGGACCGCCGGCGGCCAGACCTTGACTAGTACGTACAATAGTGCGATCTTGTCAGTACGGAGAACATGATGCTCAAGAAGCTGACGAAAACTGGGAATAGCCTCGCGCTCGTGCTGGACAAACCCATGCTCGACCGCGCGCAGATAGATGCCAACACGCCTCTCGAAGTGTCCACCGATGGCGATGTAATCGTCATCACCCCTGTGCGCGACCGTCGGCGGACCGCTCGCCTCAAGCGCATTGTCGCCGAGGCACACCGGGAGTACGGAGGCGTCTTCAAGCGACTCGCGGACTCGTGAAAGTCGTCTTCCTGACGCTCGACGAGGCCATCGCACTCCACGCTGACCAGATCGAGCGATACGGAGGACGATCGGGCATCAGGGACCTCGGCCTTTTGCAGTCCGCGCTAGGAGTTCCCTCGGCTACCTTTGAAGGGCGATTCCTACACGAAGGCCTCCACGAGATGGCAGCCGCCTACCTCTTTCATGTCGTCCGAAATCACCCGTTTGTGGACGGTAACAAGCGTGTTGGGCTCATGATTCTTCTGGCTTTCCTTGGCCTGAACTCGCGCCGGCTGGCCGCCAACCCTCAGGACCTCGAACAGTTGGTGCTAGGCATTGCTGATGGCAGGGTCAGCAAGGCAGAGGTGGCGGTCTTCGTCCAGGAACACCTCCGAACGAGATCTGGCAAGTAGGTTCTGCCTTTTAGCGCTGCTAGGAGTCCACTGCCCGGCTTATGGGCCTAGCTGCAACCTCCCGTTCAGCGCAAGCCGGGCCAACCTCGCCCCGTCGATCAACCGTTCAAGCCAGTTGGACCGACACACCCCCCAGCCCTGAAGGGGGTCGCCATCTAACACACTAATTTTAGGTTGTATTCCGGGAGCCGACCTTTGACGAGGCGAGACACTCTGAGATAATATGGGTCGTCTGTGACGAGTGAGTCTATAAGTTACATGCTGTGACTAGAGGGCTACCCGGTGCCAATCGAAATCGACGGGGTCACGTACTTCTCACCGGGGGATATTCGTCGAGAGGTCGGGGTCCCTCGGCAGACGCTCTGGCGTTGGCGTAAGGCCCGGAAAATCCCGCCGGGCCGTCGCTACCGCGACCACCAAGTTGTCTTCACGAGCCAGGAAGTCCAGGCGATCCGTGACTACGCTAATCGGCTCGAGCCGGTCGAGCCCGGCGAGGCCGATCCATCTAAGCTCTTCGGCACAAGGTCGCCGAAACGGAGCCCGCAATGACAGGTGTGACGTCCTCCGAGGGAACAACTGGACCCGGAGACCCAACGATGAAAAGCGCAAAGGCTCCAAAGAACCAAGGATTCTCTATCATCGCACTTGACAGGTTCATCCAAGCTACGCGGGACTCCGGCTATAAGGGGACTGCTAGCGCCATTTCTGAACTCGTCGACAACTCAATCCAGGCGGGCGCCGCCCGCATTGAACTCTCGATTACGGCCACAATTGCGAGTGACGAGGAAACGAGGATAGAGGTCTCTGTCTTCGACAACGGATGTGGGATGGATCCGTTTACGCTCCGACAAGCGCTCCGCTTCGGCGGAAGTACGAGGTTCGGCAATCGTAGTGGGCTCGGCCGGTACGGCATGGGACTTCCGAACGCCTCTCTTAGCCAGGCTCGTCGAGTGACAGTGTATACATGGCAATCCTCCGTGCAACCGACGGGCAATGGCAAATCTCGCCTAGCTCCCAATCTTGACCCCGGACGAGTGTACATGTCGTACCTCGATGTGGACGCAATCGTCGGTTGCGAAATGGAGGAGGTACCGCGACCGGAGATCGTCAAGAATCCGCCAACCGTGTGCAAAGGGCCTTCTGGCACACTCGTAACCTGGACTCAGTGCGATAGACTTGACAACCGTCGGATTTCCACAATCGCCCGCAAGCTCGAGGCTGAACTTGCTCGCCGATTCCGGCACTACCTTTGGAAGGGCCTCTGCATCACGATCAATGGCAGTCCGGTTGTTCCTTTCGATCCGTTGTATCTTCATACGACCGCGGAAGTCTCGGGGGCTCGTGCATTCGGCGAGGACCTACTCTACGAAGTTCGGGCAGATCCGGGCGGCCCACAGATCACTGGGTGGGTTCGCGTACGATTCTCGGAACTCCCAGTGCATGAATGGCACAAGCTCTCGAACGACGAGAAACGCCGACTTGGTGTACCAAAAGGTGCCGGCGTCTCGATCGTGCGGGCGGGTCGTGAGGTCGACTATGGATGGTTCTTCATGGGAACCAAGCATCGCGAAAACTACGATGACTGGTGGCGGTGCGAAATCCAGTTCGATCCTATTCTGGACGAGGCGTTCGGGATCACCCACACGAAGCAACAGGTCCGCCCCCAGGCCCACTTAATTGAGGCCTTGACGCCCGATCTAGAGGCTACAGCGCGAGTGCTGAACACCCGCGCGAGAAAGGCTCACCTCGCCGTCAAGACTCGGGAACGCTTTTCTGAGGCTGAGCGCGTCGCCAACGACCGCGATCATCTCCTGCGGCCTTTGCCGCGAAGAGCCGACCTGAGAGCTAAATCACTAATGACAGCTCTTGAGAAGAGTCACCCGACACTTCGGCGTGCCAAAGACGAACACGCATCGCGTTACGCCCTCGTCGAGGGCACGGTTAGAGACACGTCCTTTTTCACGTACGCATACGACGGGGAGAGGCTAGTCGTTGTTCTGAACCCCGACCATCCATTTTATCGCGACATTTACAAACCGCTAGCCGATAGTGACAGCCCGCGTGATGAGCTACTCCGTGCGAAGCTTGAGCTGCTACTTCTCGCACATGCCCGTAGCGAAGCAGGCTCGAAAGGAACCCAGCAGACCATCGCTCGGCAGCGCTTGGAGTGGAGCAACACTCTCGCTACGTTCCTCAATGACCAATGATCCGCGAGACTGTCAGCTCCTGGACTGAGCTCAAGCCGGCCCTCCGAACCACGGCCTCTCGGAAAGCCTTCGTCGCCCATGCGCGTGCCCTCGCACGCGCACACAACAACGCATCCGGGAACGAGGCCTTCGAGCAAGGCCGCGGTCCGCTCATCGAAAGCGTGACTTCCCCCGATCCTTCGGAGCGACAAACCCTCACGGCCGCTGGACTCGTGCTCGCTGACCTCGCAATGCAGGGGTGGCAGCTGCGTGTCCGCCGGCGCCGCGTCGAGGTCCGTCCTCCCGCACAGATCATCGGTGATCGTCTCGGAGAAAAGGGACGGATTCGCCGTCAAGAACTCGTTAGGCGAAACTCGCAACTCCGTACGGCACCAGTGCGGAAATTCATCCGGTCAATGGAATCGGTCCGCGTCTTCAATGGCAGGCTCACCTCAGTTTTCTCGCTCCTGCGAGACGGCCGCGAACTCGCGGAGAGCCTACGGTCGCTCTATCGGCCAAACGGCAGCGCTTGCCTCGACATGCTCGCCAGCGTCGTCGACCCGTACCTCGCGTTTGTGGAGTCCGAGGACAATACATGCCCCTTTACGGGTCTTCGCCTCATGGACATCTGGCGTTACTTTCGTCATACATGGACGAACCAGTACACGAGCGTCCCGGGACGGACCATGATGTTCCTCGTCAGAGATCGCGCCGCTCCGTTTCATCCTATCGTCGGCATCGGCGCGCTGAGCAGTCCGGTGATGCAAATTCGGGAGCGAGACTCTTGGATAGGTTGGCATACAGATACGTTTTTGGCCCGCGTCAAGACGAAGCCGACGCCTGAACTCGCGAGGTGGTTAGTCGAGGTCGCCGACGCGGCAATCACAGAACTCTACGTCGTTGACTTTCTAGAGGACGGACTGCTTACTCTTCGAGATCTCGACAAACCGAGTGCCAGGGTAATCGATCGGCTCTTCCAAGAGAGCGCGGAGCAGCGCCGTCTCCACCACCGTTACGTTCGCTCGCGCGATCACAAAGGCACACGGGCCGATGGGCCGGGAACAGAGTACTGGGTCATGCGCGCTCGAACGCACCTCTTCCGCAGTAAGCGCGCCCTCGCGCTCGCCTCATATCTTCGCGCCCGCGCCATCGTCAAGCAGGCGTTCGGCGAGCGCCCAACCGCCGATACACTTGCAGCCCTCGCCTCCACACGGCACGGGAGTGATGCGATTCATACATTCCTTAAGAAGGCGAAAGCCGATCGCCTTGGGATTGCTGTTGCGGACATTACGGTTTGCGGTGCTGTCCAGCCTTACAATTCCATCCTGGGCGGAAAGCTCGTAGCGATGCTCGCCGCAAGTCCCGAGGTGGTGCTCGAGTATCGGCGCCGCTATTCCGAAACAGCGAGCGAGATCGCTTCGGCCATAGCGGGCCGGGCCATTGTTCGAAGGCCGACGCTTGTGCTCTTAGGCACCACGTCCCTCTACGGTGTCGGTTCAAGCCAATACAACCGTATCAAAATCCCGTGCGACCGCCTTGGCGGCTCACACGATGAGTCGCTTCGCTACGAAGAACTCGGACACTCGAAAGCGTTCGGAACCTCTCAATATTCTGAGGACACGGTCAATGCTCTGACACACCTAGTCCAGCAATCAGCCAATGGGCAGCGAGTCAACAGCATCTTCGGCGAAGGCGTCAGCCCAAAACTCCGCAAAATCAGGCAAGGGCTAGATCTGCTGGGTCTGCCGTCAGATCTCCTCCTCCAACATCACCGGCAGCGCGTCGTGTATGCAGTAAGCCTCGTCCGCAACCTTTGTGATCATCTACTTGGCGTAGAGCAGGATCCTCGCTACCTGTTTCCGGTTGAGCATGGCCCAGCGGCTACTGCCCGAATCGCTGGTTGGTGGCGAGAGCGCTGGCTCCGCAATCGAATCGGCTCTGACGACGTCCTGCGGGAGGTCGCGCGACATACGCTTATTCGCCCGATTCGTCATGGAGGTCGCGTCGAGATGCCCTCGCTAGCCGACGAGCAGTTCGTGTTCGCAGACTCGTTCTAACCCTCGACATCTCCAAGCCTCTCGAACCCCCAGGCCCCTCGAACCAAGCCGAAAGCTATCTCTGCCGGTATCAACCGAACTCTGTCGAATAACGTCTAGACCTCGCGTGACCCAGTCTCTTGGCCGAGCCTTCCCGTGCCGGATACGAGGAAGGCCTCGCTCATCGCAGTCAAGGTCCCAACTGCCGGATGGCTCGTATCTTCGGCAACAGTTGACACATGAACATTCAGCAATCGGATACGGTCGCCGCTACTGAAGCCGACCTCAGGAGATGGGGTACGCACCACAATCTGTCTGCCGGTGGGTACATGCTGCGCCACTTCTACGACACCATCCCAACTCGAAGGTCCGTGCCGAGCTCCGATGGACACTTGGAGGTCCATGAAAGGAGCCCTATCCGAGTCCTCTGCGGCGAGCGACCTTGCGGTTGCGGGCTGCCAATACTCCTCGCACAGGTGGCGGACGGCGCAGTACCGACAGTTCCCAACACTGGGTCGTGCCTCCGGTGGGAGCGTGCCGAGCGCCCTCAAGGCGGCTCGGCGTCTATCATCAAGCTCACGCTCGAGTGCATCAAGCTCGGTGGACGTTGGTGGATCAACCCGAACTTCGCCAGTTGGATAGCAAAGCGTGAGTCGTTCAACGGGCCGAGTGGTCGGATTCAACTCACAGTCCCGACTCCATAGCATCGCATACACCCGAACCTGGAACTCATGAGCGTCGTCCTTAGCTCCAGTCTTGAAATCCACGATCTCGCAACCGGACTCCGTGACTGTCAGAAGGTCGACCGTGCCATGCCACCGAATGCTGTGTGCGGCAAGTTCAATCTCTGAATAGGTACCAGGGACCAAAGGCCTTCGGAGGTGGTCCCTGGCCACTGTTTCTCCAGAAGCTGTTACGGCTCTGCGTAACTTGACCCTCCCAACGAGGCTCTGCGCCTCAGCTCGCATCTGCGGGACCTGAGATCGTAGGGAACGGAGCGCGACGTCGAGTCTCGGCGCAACCCGGGGGTTATCAGCAAACCGACTCAGAACACGTTGGACGCATTCGTTGATAAGTCTACTGTAGCCGCCGAGTTCCCTCATCACCTGGACGGCGCCGACGTCGTCGGCAGATGAGCAGCCGCCGCGCACCAGCGCCTTCGTGAGGATCTCAAGGGCCAAGTGGACAACACTGCCCGTAAGGCTTCCCATGGAGAGGCGCGGCGGATACCCGCGGCGGTCCCACAACTCAGGATAGGCTCCTGAGGTCAATGCCCACCGCCGCGGACAGACCTCGATCTCGCCAAGGGTGGACACGGACATCTCCTCCGGTGCTGCTGGCCACACTTTGGGTCCGGCCACAAGCCAAAGAGTGCCGCTGTCGCGGTTCCTGAGCATCCGGCCTATCCGACCTTGCTGATGAGATCGCTCGTGGCGGCAGGCAGATTCCGCCGTACCACTAGCTCGTCTACTAGAATGACCGGTAGCGCCGAGTACTCCTTAAGATCTCGAAGGCCATCGTTCGGGGGCTCATCCGGCGTGAGCGGCCCGTGCAGCCCGATCACGAACTTGCTGCCATCCTTCTTGGTAACGAACATCGGGACCGTAGTATCAGGGAAAGCCGGGAGTGTGACGATCCTGTTCCGTTCCACTGTGAAGCTGTCGAGTCCCTGCCGTTCCAAGTCTTGAAACAGCAACTCGGTCGAACGCTCCATGCGTGCCGCGTCGAGCACAGGCGCGGCGCCAGTGATTAGAAAGCGGAGCAGGCTGGCACCGAGGAATCGGTCGAGCAGTTCGTGTTCGAACTTATTCTTGTAGCTGCGCAGGCAACGATAGCAGGATCGGTCGCAGTTGTCGGGGCAAGTCTCAAGGATCCTCAGGGCTTCTTCAAAGAGGGGTAACCCGAGGGTCCCTACCCGCCTTGCGAACCCGGCGCCCCCAGGCAGCGTATCGTACAAGTAGAGTTCCGCCTCATGGCCATCCCTACCGACTGCCGTCAGCGCAGGGCGATACTCCGCCTGGAGTTCGTTCGCCTCGAGTTCGAGCTTCGTGCACGCCGCCTTCGTGATCGCCTCACAAAGCGTACGAAGGGCAACATCCGTGGCAAGAAGACTTGGCAACAACGTGAGGGGCGTTTCGACGCTAAGCGAGACTAGTAGGACATCGGTGATGAAGTCCGTACCCAGAACGAGGCCCTTAGTCGCTGCACCGCCAGGGCAGTCGCGGTCGCGTTGATCAGGGTACGGCTTCTTGTGCGCCGCGCTGACCGTTCCGGCTGGAATCGCCGTCGGCTCAATTAGGCCACACCTCGTGCAATACGTGTAACCTTCCTCGCGCGGCCCACGGTTGGTAACTAGGAGATGTTCTCTTCTGTGATGGACCCGAATTCGATCATTGAGTCGAGACCAGCCGCTCTCGTCTGCCGGGGTGGGCGCGGTGAGCTTCGCGCGCGTCGCATAGCTCCGAGCCGGCTGGTCATCAGGAGAGGTGCCTTCGGCCTTGCCCACCGGATGAGCAAAACCTGGCGGGCGAAGCCAGTACGTTGCCGGACCAAACTTCTCAGACCCACAGGCTTCGCAGTCCTTGGTCTCGCCACGCTCCCCTTCGGCGAGGGGCACTGTCAGTGCGTAGTGGCAAGAGCTGCATTCATAGTAAAGGCGACGATTCTGCCACGAAATAAAGCGGTCGTTTCGCATCGGCGAGTAGATAGCGCCTGACGTCCATAGTTTGCTGGCAATCCAGACCTCTTTTCCAGGCGCATACTGGGACAGCGCCGCCGGCAGCCCTTGCGACGGAGTGAAGCGGAAGGCGGGGCGATACAATGTCGATCTTACTTCGTCAAAGACATGGAAGCTGGCTACGTCAGTCGGAAAGGCATAACGGGGGAGCACACCCTTGTACAGGAGGCGGTCCAGCAACTTCTCGGTAGCCGGATCTCGCCCAGGGCGCTCCTCGCCCTCCTCATCCGGCTGCTCGTCCGCCGATTCAGTATCCGCTTCGTCTAGGGCGGAGGGCCCGGCTGGCATCGTGGCCGACTGGCCGCCCGGCGAGGCTGCGTACTCGATGGCCTCGTCGAGGGGGCGCATGGTCCCCGGTACGAGGTCACGTAGCAGCACTTCCTTCTCACTCTGCGGCAGCTCAGCGGGCAGCCACGACGCGACCTCGGCACGAAGGGCCGCTTCATTGTCACTCAACCAACGAGCAAGGTCGTCCCGGTTAAGGATCCTACGAGGATTCTTGAACTCGCCGACCGAACCGAGCACAGCGAACAGGTGTGGCTGATCCTCCGGCTTGATCGCTGGGAGCCTGGTCTGGTGGTAGCGCTGCAGAAGGTAGGCGGTCACGTGGCGTCTTGCGATTTCCCTGTTGTCGAGTGTCAAGGTCGGGTCGTCGACAGCCCCGCGAATCATCTGGTCCGGGTGGGTGAAGTAATGCTCGTCATGGCTATCGGCACTGCCAAATGCTGTAACCGTCGCCACCGCATTGCCGCGTCTTCCCGCACGCCCCGCACGCTGCTGGTAGTTCGCCCGAGCGGGCGGCATATTCCGCAGCGACACGCCCGAGAGCGTACCGATGTCAATACCCACCTCCATAGTCGTGGTGCATGAGAGCACGTCAACGGCTGGCCGCTCATGACCACTGTCGTCAACACCAAGATCAACGTCCTGAAAGAGGAGTTCGTTCTCCTCGGCCTTCGAATAGACCTCATCTGCCTGCGCCGTGTTGAGTTGTGCGGTGTGTTCGGCGGCGATCAGTGCCATGGGAGATCGGGGTGGCCTCCTGAGCGCCTCAAGCGTGCTGGTCCGGTAGTACCCTTTCCGAGCCCCGAAAACAGGATCCTTGTTCGGATCGATCGATGTTGCGGTTTCCTTGCTGCAGTTCACGCACGTTGTGCGACCAGGGAATTGGCGCTGAGTGGTGCGGCAGGATTGACAGTATGCCCAGTCCCCTCCAATCTCGAGAGAGAGTTCGACGCCTTTGAGACGGTACTTACCCGGCCCCATCTGCTCCGTGAACCACCCGATAAGCTTCGGTACCCACTCGCGCTCGAAAGCGGTGCGAGTCGCCTTGTCACGGAGGAGACGACCCAGTTCCTGAAACCTCCCCGTTCGAGGCAGGATATCGTTCGAGAACCACGCGGGCGGCATGCGACTGAGCCAAAAGCCCGCGCGCTGCCAGCAGCGTAGCCATGCCCGTCCGAGGGCGAGCTTCTGCTCGGCGGTAGTCGCCAGCCCAGGGAGACCGGGTAGCTCCTGAATCTTGGCAGTGTTCTTGGCTCGTTCGATCACGGACGCGAGAGCGAGCGATTCCAAGCCGTAGAATCGATCGGTCAGGCATTTTACGATCGCGCGCAAGAGAGATGCCGGTGGCTGTGCATCCTTGACGCTCAAGAATAAGCCTAAGAGATCAGCGTCGCGAGACAGCACACCATTTTTCACCGCTTCCTCGACGATGTTCTCCTCGTTGAAGCTCTCTCCGAGCGTGACCTCTGGTCGCAAGCGAACCCCGAGATCTTTGGCCGCAATTAGCACCGCAAAGTACAGGTCCTCAAGTGACAGGTGAGGCGCCAGGGCAGCCGATCGTTGGAGGCGCGAGTAACCCGCCACGATAAGCGGGCGCAGAGCGTCCTGCGTTGAGTATGTCTGGAGGTTGGGCGCGAGCCGAGCAGCAGTCTGCCGTGAATCTGAGAACACGAGCACCTTCCGGCCACGGAGCGGCGCGAGCTTGGTCGCCAAGGCCGTCCCTGGCGGCTGAACCTGAAGCTGCTTAGTAATCAGGGCCTGGAACGGCTGATCACCCTTCGTCTGGTGGTCTTGGATCGAGGAGCGGCCGAATGTGGCCGTCTCGCCACACACAGCGCACGGGCGGAACTCCCCCGCTCCGGCATTTCGTCCGTCATCATCACCGGTATCAGGAGCCAGCCGGTTCTTCCGAAGGTACACCTGACGATTCCGAAGTCCGAGCTTCCTAGGGTTCAGCCGGCCCGTGATGAGATCGTACTCGGCTGGATCCGCCTCCTCGACGACAGGAACCTCCAGAAGGAGATCGAGCGGTTCCAACTCGTCGACCGCTCCACTGTGGGTCTTGAAGGCGCCGCCAGGTTCAGCCCACAGGAAGTTCGGCTCGGCGATGTCGTTCGTGTACGCACGCGCATAGGCGGTTCCGCAGTTCCGACACGTATAGAGCTCCAAGACGCGCGCGCCACACTCGCACGCGTCCCTCGGTTGACTGAAGAGCGCGCCGGTCGGGCCTCGGCCTCGCTCGTCTGCTGGCAGCTCCGAGCACTGCTGGTCCATGCAGACCCAAAGCCCAGGAAGTCCTCTATAGAATGAATGCACTCGGCATGGGAGCAGACCGGGTTCCGTGCGGTCGCGACGAGCGAGGCTGCCCAGAGCCATCAACGTAGTTACGGCGTGTGCAGCAACTTGAGGCTCCACGCCGACGAAGATTGCCTCACCCAGACTGTCGACCGGGCGGGCCTCGGTCATTGTCAGGTTGACTAAGTGGGCCATTGGTGGAAACTTCTCCAACGCGTCGTAGAGTCCACGCTCGAGTTCGCCTACACGCTTGACCCCGCGATACGCAAGAAAAGTCTTGATCTTCGCTTCTCTTCCGTCGTCCGATTCAGCTTCGTAGAACCCAGTAAGGTCCACTTCGCACAGCGCCTCCGCGTCAGCGCGTGACCCCGGGCCACCACCGCTCCTCAAAAGGAGGTCGCCCTTGACCGTGTCAAAATCCTTCACCTCTTTACCACTGAGCTGAGCTCCGAACTTAGCTGCATAGGCCGGGTCCTTAAAGCTCGCGCTCGTGCAAATTACCTGAAGTCGCGATGGTGGAATCCCGAGACGCGTGCGCAAACGCCGCAAGAGGAGGGCCACCTCCGCCCCTGCAGCGCCGCGGTAGAGGTGCGCCTCGTCGATCACGAGCATAAGGGACTCGTCTGGGTTCGCCTCAAGCCACTGTCTCGTGCGGTCGAAGATAGGGCGCTCTAAGGGTCGCATGAGCATGTATTCGAGCATCGAGTAGTTGGTAACAAGGACGTCCGGCGGAGCCTCCTGCACCTCGTGCCGTGTAAGCAGTTCTGGATCGTACGGCTGGGTCACACAGCGCCTGTACTCTCCTGTTTTCTGATCCTTCCACCGGCTGCCTTTCTTCCCGTACCAACTCAGCAAATCGGGCTTCGCTGGCCACTTCCCGCGCTTCTTAAGCTCCCGCACCAAGCTCTGCGCACGCGCCTGCTCCGGAGAGGCGATCCCTGAAGCCAACTCGAGCGCGCGCACATAGTACTTGCCGATTGGTAGAAGCCTGACTTTGTCCTTCTCCTCACCTCGAACGCCAGGGTAGAGGGTCCGGCTTGTGTATCGGGCAAAGCGGGCGGGGCGCCCAGTCCAGCCAATGAACTTCTTGACCAGCCGCTCGTCGCCGAACAGTAGCCGGAGACGGCCAAGTTGGTCGTTGACGAGCGCGTTCATCGGGTAGAGAACGATTGCTCGAACGGCTGGGGTAGCCCCGAACGTCCTAGGTTCCGCCTTCGCCTCACGAGCCAGTTTGCCGAGGATCGGCAGCAGGAAGCATTCCGTCTTCCCGGAACCTGTGCCGGTCATGACAACTAAGCTCCGCTTGTTCACAAGGGAATGTTGAACCGCGGCGGCCTGATGCTGGTAAGGCGGATCATGAATCAGAAGGTCCAAATCTCCTGAAGGCTGTGAGACAGCAGCGAACACTTCCAGGGCTGCCGCGTCAAGTCCGAGGTCACGGAACGCATGTCCAGTCTGATAGCGTGGGGTGCTCTCAAGGAACGGCCTCTGGTAGATGACTCCGCGCTCGTCGAGGAGTCGGCGGCGCTGCGCTACGAGGACCGGATGGCTTACGTGGTACGTCGCCTCGACGTAGTCCCGGAGAGAGTGCTGCAACTCCTCGATGGTCTCGCCAATCGTCAAGGTCACGAGAGCACCTCCTACCTTTTCTCGCCTTGTTCAAGCTCTGCGAGCCAGAGATTCTCATCGAGAAATCGAAACTCCTCGTCGACCTCACTGCCTAGAAAGCAGTAGGAGAACAAGCAGCCGGAGCTGACTACCGGCTCGCCGACGGCGTCCCATCGACGCCTGGCCCACATCGGGACAGGAGAAAATAAGTCAATCACCCTTGTCCGCGATTTCGTGACACCTTGGCGGACTCGAAATCGCTGCGGTGTGGCGCGCTCCGCGTCGACCGCTGCTTGGAGGCGCCACGCTTCGTCGCAGCCCCGCGCACGACTCCCCCGCAGAGGCAGGTCCAAGAACCTGCGCGGTCGTCCCTGATCCATCTCGACATAACACCAGAGGTCCGCTCCGTACGCCTGACCTCGGCGACCGACGAAACGGCCCGTTTGAGCGCTTGGCTGAACCCAACGCCCGCGGTAGTATCGAACGGACCTCGTTGGATCAATCAAGGTGAGTCCTGGGATCTCCAGAGCGGGAACCTCGGCATCAAGTAACCTATTCAGCCGAGCAAGGTGCTCCGCCGCCGGCTCGACTCCCGGTGCTCTCAACCACGCCTCAAATGAGAGTTCCACTAGCCCGAGTTGGGACAGCTGTGCCGCTAGGTCATCAGCCACCGTTCCAGGCAGCCGCCGCACGTGGTTGATGTACTGAATCTGTCTCTCTAATTCGTCAGGCAAGGGGGACAGTCGCTGCGGTGCAATCCCCAGGATGAGGATCGCCCCGCTCTTACGGCGAACGAAACTGGGCGGTGCCGCGTACAGCAGAGTTCCTGGATGCGTTTCCTGCTCCGCGGCTATATCGCGGTACTCCAGGAGGTCACCGTGCGCAGTGAGCGCTTCGAGCGTCTCCTCGATATTCTCTTTGAGAGACTCTGCGTCCGGAACGAGACCTTCGAGCGGCCGGCTTACGGCACGCACTAACGTCGTCCCAGAACACGGGCAAAGAAACCCAGCCGCACGCCGGATAGCAGCAGCGATCGCTTCGCTCGACGTTAGGTCGAGGGCTGTAGCGTCCAAGCCCAGCTCCGCCGCCTTGCGCGCATGAACCTCAGCTATTGTGAGGCGTCTCATCCCAACCCCAAGCCCGATAAAGACGTCCGTCCATGGCCGCAGGCGCCTGCGAGTGCCGGTCCACGGCCATAACAAGGAAACGAGCCGCCCGGGCCAATATCGGAGACTCAAGAAGCCGCTCTACGCCTTTGCGCAAGTGGTCCCCCGCCCAGGTCTCCAGACCAGCCGGTGAGCTTGCCAGGCGCAGCGCAAACTCGCAGATCCAGTCGGGATTCGCCGGGCCAGAGGGGCGTCGAAACAGCGTCGCTCCGCCTGCGCTCCCTGCAACGGCAATCGGCGGCGGATCCTGCATCTGCAACAGCCGCCGAGCAATCAATCTGAACCGAACCACTCTGTCGCTCGTCCCGAGAAGCGCGTAGGCATCGCAGTCTTGCAAGAGCGCCGTCGCGAGCCTGACGCCCAGCGGCTGACTCGACACGGCCCGCCGCAGCGCTTCAAGCACCGCACCCCCGTCTTGGAAGCGCAGTGCTCTTTCCGCGTTCACCCAGTTCTCGCCCCCAACAATAGCGAAGATCTCCTGAAGCAACGCGGTCAGAACGGTCTGCCTCCTAGTCGCCGAGAACAACCCGGTAAGCCGAGCACCTGACCATAGTCGGACGAGCGACAGGAGTTCCTCTACAGCGCTCGCAGCGCGGGGTCTTCTTCTAATCTGGGGCGCGACGTTCAGTTCCTGTAACGTCAATCCCCTGCCGGCAGGGGGTAAGATCACGGCGCGTTCGAACTGGGCTGCACATACTCTGTACAGACCACCGGTGGGCGGAACCAGACACCCCGCCAGGAACGTCGCAGTGTCTAGACGGACTGGGTTGTCCGGGGCGGTGAACTCGTACCTGGAGACGTCGGGAGGGTTCGGCGAGCCGCTGTCGTCCAGTAGTGAAAGTTCGTACGCAGGTCCGCGACGCCGAACAACCCAGCGAAGAGGAGAGAACTCGCGCTCACAGGTGAGCGATGCGCGACCCAATTCCTCGGCATTCAATTCCAAGTGGCAGACGTGCGCCGGATCATAGTGCTGCTGGACGTCCCTGGCGTCTCGGAAATGCCTTTGGAAGTGCGATCGCCAAGCGTCCGCGTCCGCGGGAATCGCGAGCGGCGGGAGTCGTTTCCGGATGGTCGCGACGCTGGTGCGCCGCCCGAAGAGACTGATGATTGGGATGATCTGACGTCCCGCCGGACCCCGAATATCGATTGCTACGCGTCCTTCCCATACCTCCTCAAGGGTCGGGGCAGGTGGATCGACATTTATCCGAAGCGCTCCCGGGCCACCCATACCCGGCGCCCATACACGGGGCTCTCGAATCATGACATCGAGTTCACCGGCCTGTTCTTCGCCAGAACGTCCCACGCGCGCCGCGACTCGGAGCCTATGGACGCCTACTGCTAGCGGCGGCAGTTCGACAAACACGGGGAGGCCGGGCGTCGGAGACACCACCTCAAGGCGCTGGGTGTCGGCGATCCCTAGCGTCACCGTGATGGCATCGAGCGCGTGATCAGAGCGCACACCAATGCACGGCCGCTCCGAGGTGAGCCATTCTGCCCGGCCTTGCCCGTCCCAACTCGCCGCAGCCAAGCCGGCCGGCCAGACTTGGATGCTCTTCGCCTGGTTGAGACCCAGAGTTTGCAAGCGTCCAGCCCACTCCCCGGAGATCGCGGTAGGCACGTCGAATCGTGCACCATGAATTCCTTCGCACGCAAGGCGGACGGGGGTCATGCCGGCGTCCAACTCGAATGGGCCACTTGAACGCGCGAGCACGTAGCTTTGTCCTGGCCTCACGAAGTTGCCCCGCAAGCCGTAAGCCAACCGGTCGGACGCGATCCTGAACAGCGAGAGGGGGCCAGGCCGCAGAAGACACTCCACGCGCAGGAGGTACTCACATTCTGGCGGGACGGGCTGTTCGAAGCGAAGCAAGATCTCAGTTGGACGGGGCCATGTTCGAAGGATCACCTGTTGCGATCCATGTAGCAAAGCTCCACGCGGCAGGGGCCGGCCCGACGACCCGGCAACCACGCAGCGCGATTCAGTGAGTACACCGCGTAACGCCGGGAACCTGACCAGTAAGTGAGAGAGATCCGGGAACTCTAGCAGTACATCCCACGACTCTTCGCTAGTAGGACGCAAGATCAACCCCGGCTCAATGGCCAGCGCTGCTACCTGCTCGCGAGCCCGCTCGACGCCCGTGACGGGACCCGTATCGATCACCGGCAACGTCCCTGAGGAGAGCCCGTGGAAATGGACGCGCTGCTGCGCAACGCGTTGCGCACCACGCAGCCACTCGCGGGCGGTCTGCGCACGCTCGAGATCTGCTCCGATACGGCTCAGGGTCGTGGGCAGAATGAGGCTATCGGAACCATGCGCGCCCTGAAGCAGCAGGGCGGTGGCGATCTGGCCAATTAGCAATGGTTCCTCCGTGAGGTTCTGAAAACGTGAGTTAGCGTCCCAACTACGTGCGGCGATCCGCTTCCCCAGCACCATGGGCGATTTCAACAGCTCCGCGGAAAAGAGATCGCGCATGTAGTAGAGGACTTCAGCGAGTTGTCGCTGGAGATCTCGCGGTAGGATCGCGTGCGTGATCGGCCAGCAGATTATGGAGAAGTGTTTGGCCCAGGGGCCCGACGGCTTCGCGCCGCCGAACTGCCTGTGAAAAGACTGGAAGCGTGCCCGAAGCCAGTCACGGTCCCCGTAAATCTGCCACCCGGGCGTCTCCTCCGTGAACGTCTGCCAATACTCGTCTCCCGCGTAGCGGTAGCCGATCTCGGCAGCGTACACGATCCAGGGAAGGGCGTGATCCTTAGACGGCGCCTCCTCCGCAATGTGAGATTTGATATCCGCGGAGAGTCCCTTTAGTTCAGACGGCTCCAGGCCATGCTCCAGAGCGAAAATCGGCTCGTCGCCGACGGTGGACGAGCGATCTCGTCGAAGGCCCTCGAAGTGCTTGTGGAGTCGCTCTTGCCAAGTCGTAAGCGTCATTCGACCTACTTTGGGCCTTACACACCATTCGGACTCGTCCGCAGAGCACCCAAGGGGCCTTGGAACTGCAATGTTACCGGGCGCGGTCTTCCCAGAAGTCCCCCCGGGAATTATTGCACGTGCACAGTCTTGCCTAGTGCGGCTATGTGTCCTTACTGATTCACCTCCCGGTTTCCGGTCCTCGGGTGCGTGCTGGCTCGTCTGAAGACAAGTCCAACCGATGCCTGTGAGACAGCCGGCGGCATCTCAGAGCGCGATCGGAACAACCGGCACCACCACCCGCGACTCCCGCCCCCGCTCATGGAACACGGTATTGTCCGCCACCACCCGCCGCCGCTCCCGCCCGATCGCCTCCCCCGTGTTGGGATTGACGTCGAACCGCGGGAAGTTCGAGCTCGACACGTCCAGCCGGATGCGGTGCCCCGGCATGAACAGGTTACTTGTCGGATAGAGCGTCAGCGTCACCTGCACGGGCTCGCCTGGCTTGACCAGCTCCCCCCGCTCGCGGCCGTTGCGGTAGCGGAGCCGCGCGATGCTGTCGGTCAGGTTGAGCGCGTAGCCGTGCGGGTACCACGCGCTCGGCGGGTAGACGTCGATCAGCTTGGCGGTGAAATCGGTGTCCACCGCGGAGGTGGCCACCCACAGGTGCACCTCGATGGGCCCGGTCACCTCCACCGCCTGAGGCAGCGGCGCCGTCTGGAACACCAGCACGTCCGCCCGGGAGCCCAGCGGCAGGTAGGGCGGGCGGCAGCCGTGGAAGCCGGAGGCCTCGCGCTGGTCGAAGCCGCCCGGGCGCATGACGTCCACCGTGCGCTCGGCGCGGCCGGCGTAGCTCGGGTCCGCGAGGCCGGGGGGTAGCGGCAGCACGTCGCGCAGCGATGACACGTTGCCGCCGATGGACGGCACGGGGCGGGCCGGGTCGAAGCGGTAGGTGGTGGCGGAGCTGGCCTCGCGCGGCGGCTCCGTCGTCAGCGACCCGTCGCCGTGCAGGTAGTAGTCGGTGAAGCGCGTGCGGGCCAGCGGCCACTCGTGCTCGTCGCGCCAGTGGCCGCCGTGCACGAGGCGGCCTGCGCCCGAGCGGCGGCCCGAGCCGCCGCCCATCACGAAGATGCGCAAAGGGGCCTCGGCGCCGAGGCCATTGTCCACCCCGCGCAGCCACCGGTCGTACCAGCGCAGGTGCAGCTCGTCGAAGCTCGGCAGCGCGGCGTCGGGGCCGAACTCCACGTCGCCGGCATGGGAGAGCTCCATGGTCTTGCCGCCGTGGGTCCACGGGCCCATCAGGGCGCGCACCGGCCGCCGCCCGCCGGCGCCCAGGCCGACGAAGTTCTGGAAGGTCGCGCGCGTGTAGGAGTCGTACCAGCCGCCCACCAATAGAATCGGCATGTCGGGGACGCGGTCCCAGTGGCGGCGGAAGTCCACGCTCGGGTGCTTCCAGTAGTCGTCGTAGTCGGCGCGAGTGAGGATCTCGAGCGCCCACTTCTCGTAGGGCGGCACCAGGGCGAGCTGGGTCTGGCCGGGGTGTCAACGGGCACCCAAATTTCCCCATCTGTGGTCATCGAAAATTCCCCACCCCCGGGTTCACTCCGTGGCCTCGGCGGGGCGGACGAGGCCGGCCTTGAGCTTGTCCTTGAGCCGGTACGAG
>Ga0187892_10002596_pt1 | contig 35463 bp, 30 predicted proteins | sample MA1701073metaG_FD_139345 | JGI IMG/M metagenome (GOLD analysis project Ga0187892, IMG submission 139345) | Bio-ooze microbial communities from a basaltic lava cave in the Kipuka Kanohina Cave System on the Island of Hawaii, USA - MA170107-3 metaG ... | reverse complement strand
GAGCGAGCATCCGCTGGCGCTGGCGATTGTCGCCGAGGCGAGGGAGCGAAAGCTTGCCCTCATCGAACCGGAAGGCGTCGACTCTCCGGTCGGCAAGGGAGTCTTCGGCAAGGCGGGCGGCCGTTCCGTTGTCATTGGCAATTCAAGTTTCCTCAGCGAGCGCGGGGTCGATGTCAGTTCCCTTGAAAGGCAGGCTGATGAACTGCGGAGAGACGGTGCGACGGCGATCTTCGTCGGGATCGATGGGCGCGCGGCGGGCGTCATCGGCATCGCCGATCCGGTGAAAGAGACGACGCCCGAGGCGCTTGCCGCGCTCAAAAAGGCCGGCGTCCGCGTCATCATGCTGACCGGAGACAACCGGACGACGGCGGAGGCGGTGGCGCGACGACTCGGCATCGCCGATGTGGAGGCCGATGTCCTTCCGGACCGCAAGAGCGCGGTCGTGGCGAAGCTCAGGTCTGAGGGTGCTGTGGTCGCCATGGCCGGCGACGGCGTCAACGATGCGCCGGCGCTCGCCGCCGCCGATGTCGGCATCGCCATGGGCTCGGGAACCGATGTCGCCATAGAGAGCGCCGGCATTACGTTGCTGAAGGGCGACCTGAACGGCATTATCCGCGCCCGGCGCCTGAGTCATGCGACGATGCGCAACATCCGCCAGAATCTCTTCTTCGCCTTCGCCTACAACGTCGCCGGCATCCCGGTCGCGGCGGGCGTCTTCTTTCCGCTGTTCGGTTGGCTCCTCTCGCCGATTATCGCCGCCGCCGCGATGGCGGCAAGTTCGGTCAGCGTCATCGGCAACGCCTTGCGACTGAGGAGCGTGCGAATATGAGCGGGCGCGCCGACTACACGCCGGCGCTCGGCGTGCGCTGGCTGACGCCGATTTACGACTCCGCGATCGCGTTGCTGACCCGCGAAAGGGCATGGCGGACGATGCTGGCCGAGGCGATTGATTTGAAGGATGGCGAACGCCTTCTGGATGTCGGGTGCGGCACTGGTTCGCTCGCCGTCCGGCTGGCGAGCATCCGGTCAGGCGCGGATGTCCACGGAATCGATCCTGACCCGGACGTGCTCAGCCGCGCACGATTGAAGGCGGCGAAGGCTGGAGTGAGGGTTGAGTTTCACGAGGGCTTTGTCGATGACTCGTTTCTTGCCGGGCGGGATCAGTACGATGTCATCACGTCGTCGCTGGTGTTCCATCAGGTTCCGCTCGAAGGAAAGCGGGAGCTCCTCGCTGCAATGCGCCGCGCGCTCAAGCCGGGCGGCCGGATTTGCATTGGGGATTACGGTCATCAACGAACTCCCTTAATGCGCCGGCTGTTTCGCGCGACGGTGCAGGTGCTCGACGGCGTCGCCGACACGCAGCCGAACGCAGACGGCGTTTTGCCGGACCTCATTCGGCGCGCCGGATTCGACAGCGTCGCAGAGATCGCGGCGCTTCCGACAGCGACCGGGTCGATCTCCATTCTGTCGGGACATTGCTGACAACCGGCTGCGCCGAATGGAGAACAACACACTTTTATCACCTGCGGTGATCGAGGAGCGGAATGCCGAGGCGCTTGGCTTTGTCGGCGAGGTTGTCGGTGACGCCGGAGCCGGGGAAGACGATGAGGCCGATGGGCAGGGATTCAAGGAGCGCGTCGTTGCGCTTGAATGGTGCGGCCTTCGCCCAGCGCGTCCAGTCGGGCTTGAAGACGATCTGCGCGACTTTGCGCGCGTCGGCCCAGGCGGCGGCGATCTTTTCGGCGCCGCGCGGCGTTCCTCCGTGGAGGAGGACCATGTCGGCGTGCTTGGCGTGCACGTGGTCGAGGACGGCCCAGATGCGCTGATGATCGTTGCAGAGGGCGCCGCCGGCGAAGGCGATCTTCGCGCCCGCTGGCGTTAGCGGCTCGATTTCGGCGCGGCGCTTGGCGGCGATGAAGTCGCGGCTGTCGATGACGGCGGCCGTCAAAGCCTGATGGCTGACGCGCGATCCATTGCGCGGACGCCAGCATTCGCCGAGATGGCGTTCGAAGAGCGTGACGGCGGCGTCGCGCATCAGTTCGTGGGCGTTGCGTCGTTCAATGAGCGAAAGTCCCTCGGCGAGGAGACGTTCGAGTTCGACCGAGCGGATTTCGGAGCCGTCCTGATCGCGCTGGCTGCGGCGCTGATCGCTTTCGTTGCGGTCGAGCGCGCGGTCGATCCGGCCGAGGCTTAGATGGAAGACATTGGTCAGCGACCAGAGGAGTTGCTGAAGGTCGGCTTCGAGCCGCGTGTCAGAGAGCGTGGCGACAAGGGCGTCGAATATGTCGGCGACGGCGCCGTGGAGCGGTCCGGCTTCGGGAAGCGGCCTTGGATCGGGTTCGTCAGCGCCCGGCCGATAGCCATAGAGCTGGAGTTCTTCGAGAACTTGCGCGGTCGCCGTGAGCGTCGGCTGTTCGAGATCGTGGGCGAGGTCAGTCATGGAAGCTTCTCCTTGTCCGTCCCCGCGCGGGAGCGCTCGGGGCTCTATGGGCGAGGACAAGGCCGGATCGGCGCGGGACCCGCACCCGAAGGGCCGCAGCGCAGCGAAGGATGCCGGGACGAGGATTTCTTGCCTCGCGAGGAATGGCGGTTCGTTGAACTCGCCCGTGCGTAGCGCGGCTCTCAACCTTTGTCCGCCAGGGGAAGAAAACCTCGGTCCGGCGTTGCGGGACGCGCAGCGCATCCGGCACTCTCGCCCGACATTGGAGCCCCGTGCTCGCGCGCTGGATGCATGAGGCCATCATTGCGAAGACGCGCGCATTGTCAGCCGCCGTTATCGGCCGCTTACGCTCAGGAAGCGCTGCCGATCGTCGGCGATGAACTGGTCGGCAAGGCGCACCCGCAGCATGTCAGGACCATCGGCGACGAGGTCGTCGTTGAAGTCCTTGCGCTGCGGCTTCAGCTGGATGATCTCGATCGACCGGGCGCTCAGCCGTTCCGCGAGGCGCGCAGCCGCGTTTCGGCCGGCGGCGTCACGGTCAACCGCGATGTAGAGCCGTCGCAATCGCAGCGGCGGATTGAGCGCGGCGAGATGCGCCGCCGACGAAGCGGCGATCATCGACATGGTGGGCATCGCCATGCGCAGCGACAGCATGGTCTCGACGCCCTCGCCGGCGGCCATGACATCGTCCTGTGGACCAAAGCGCACGCCATTGCCCGGCGAGAGCGCCCATGGCTCGACGCGGCGCATCGATCGGCGCCTTCCGCGATCCGTCGGCGCTCAGATACGTGCGCATGAGCCCGGTGATACGGCCCGCATTATCGACAACGGCGGCAAGCATGGCTGGCAACGCCCGTCGTTCGTGCGGCGGGCGATAGTCTCGGATGAAAGCGCAAGGCGTCCAGAGCGACGTCGGGATCGATGCAGCGGGCGCGAAGATAACGAGCGGCTGGCGTGCCGGCGATCGGTTTTCCGGCTGCAAAGAGCCGCGCCGCTGCTGTGTCGAGCCGACGGTGATCCTTGGAGAGATTGGCGCGGGACACGCCAAGGAATCGTTCGGCCTCGGCGAGCGCATCCGCGTGGCGATCAGATCCAATGGCCGTTGTGATGATGTCGAGGAGATCGCCATGCTCGCCAGTCGCCGCATCCGTCCATTTCCCGGCGACGGGCGCACCGTCGCGGTGAGGGTAAAGACGAAGGTAAAGGCTTCGCCCCGTCGCGTTTCGCCGATCTCCGACGACCCAGTAGCCGCCGACCTTCCGGCCGTTCGACAGGTATTGGCGGCATACCTCTTCGGCCCGTTCCGCCAGGCGGCGGACGATCTTTTCCGTTCGCTCGCGCATGATGCAATCTCCAGACGAAGGAAGCGCGCCCTTTTAGGGCGCGCTTCGATCGTATTGATCCGAAAGCGGCTATTCGGCCGCAATCGCGGGAACTGCTGGGATGTCGCCGCAAGACGCCGATAATTCTTCGGCGTCAACGGCGTTTATCGGGAGAGGCGTCGGCGTGCGGAGGGCGGTGGGCAGCCAGTCGGAGTCCTTAAGCAGCTCCTCGGCGGCTTGCGCCATTTCGGGCTTCTTGAGACTCGCGATGCGGTCGGTGGCATCCTTGCCTTTCGCCTCGCAAACCGCTTCGAGGATTTGCGCCTTGGTGACGCGCCCGAAGTAATTGTCCGTTGTCGGACGCCAGCCCGCCGCGCGGACGTCGAGCGCGACCGCGCTTGCGAGTTGATCAGCATGCGCGAGTGCCCCCGACCGGCGATCGTATGGCCGAAAGACAGCGTCTGCGGTAATTGCCACGCAATGCGCGAACAGCGCCCTGCAAGCGGCGTCCTCCATATTGACGATTTCGTTCCAGAGATCGTCCGGATCCGTCGGCAAGGCATCGGCGAAGGCCTGATGGCGGGCGTCTATTGAAACGGCCGCTGCGCTGTCGGCAAGCCCGGCCGCGCCGCTTCCAAGGACGCTCTGGCGCGCCGCGATGTCGAGGCAGCTGTGCCGTTCGCGCATATAAAAGAGGTCGAGGCAGAGCGTGTGCAGCGCGGCGATGAAAGCGATGTCCGGGCGCTGCGCCAGCGTATCCCGCAATGCGAGCGTCTGCCACTCGGTCAGTTCGATGAGCAGCCGGTCCGGCAGCGGCCGGTTGGTCTCCGCATCAGTGTCATTTGATTCTTCGTCCGCGCTCGGCGATGCAGGGCTTTCGCTTTTGGCCTCATCGACGTGATAAGTGGCGTGTTCTTCTGAAACGCCTGCGTCTTCTTGCGGCGCTTCATCTTCGGGTTTCACGAAGCCGCGTTCGATGCGGAGCTGGCCGGAGGGATCGAGACTGACGAAGACGCCGGCGCGGGCGACCTCCTCGGTCGGGAAACGCCAGGGGCGCTGCTCGATCGCTTCTATCTCGGCTTCGAGTGCGCCGAGCCGGTGATCGATTTCCTCGGGCAGCTCCTCGGCGCCGTCATGCTCCTCCTGCGGTCGGTCGTATTCGAATTTGGACGAGTCGTAGCTCGCCTGTTCCGCCTCGGTCAGCGTCGGCTGCTCGCCGGCAAGGCACCGGAGCCCGAAGGTGTGGCCATAGGGGAAGTCGACCGCGGCCTCGATCCAATTCCAGCCCTCGCCGCGAATCTCGGCGACAGTCGTGTCGAGCTTCTCGGCGACAAGACGATTGAGGAGGCCTGCGTCCTGCAGCCAGCCGTCCTCGGCGTCGGAGAAGAGGTCGCGCAGGACGGCGCCGCCGGCCGCTTCATAGGCGTCGAGGCCGACAAAGCGCGCTCGCTTGTCGGCGGCGCGAACCGCGCCCTCCGTCAAGAGGCGGCGGATGTGATAGGGCTCGCGCGCATAGGCGTTCTTCAGCGCCTCCCAGACCTCGCATTGGCGCTGATGGTCGCCGTTCACTGTGAAGGCCATCAGCTGTTCGAGGCTCATCGCGTCGTCCGCATAAAGATTGAGCAGCGACGGCGCGACGGCGGCGAGCTTCAGCCGCTGCTTGACGACGGCCGGCGTCACGAAGAAGGCCGCAGCGATCTCCTCTTCGCTCCTGCCCTTCTCGCGCAATGTCTGAAAGGCGCGAAGCTGGTCGAGCGGGTGCAGCGGGGCGCGCTGGATGTTTTCGGCGAGGCTGTCCTCCTCGGCGAGCCCGCCCTCGCGGATGACGCAGGGGATCGGCGCATCGGGCGCGAGACGCTTCTGCTTCACGAGGAGTTGCAGCGCGCGGAAGCGCCGGCCGCCGGCCGGGACTTCATAGATGCCGGTCTCGGCGCAGGTCCCGTCGAGGACCGCCCGGACCGTGAGGCTCTGCAGGAGCGTGCGCCGGGCGATATCCTCGGCGAGTTCCTCGATCGAGACGCCCGCCTTCACCTGGCGGACATTCGCCTGAGAAAGAACCAGTTTGTCGAGCGGGATATCGCGCGACGCGCTCAACGTCAGTTTCTGAATCGCCTTCGGATTCGATTTCGACTTGGCCATGGAAGGTCTCCGCGACGGGCCGGTCGAAAGACTTTCTCTCGACCTCAAGAACCTGTCACGAAAATCTCAGGTCCCTCTCGCTCTGTGATGGCGCACAAGATGGAATTTTTGCGACTCCTTCCCTACGCAGGGGAGTCGCATATCGCGCGTCGCGAAGCACGGCGCCGATCTAACGGACCGCGGATTCCTCATCGGATTGAAAATCCTACGGCGGGCAGACGAACTCATTGTGGCTGATCTCGACACGATTGAGCGCCGGCGCAGGCTGGATCGTAATCGGGCCGGAAGGAACGTATGTGAACGGACCCTGCGCCCAGTAGCATGGCTGGCTGCTATTGTTCGCGTTCGGATAGGTCGTTGCCGGCGCCGTCTCCGCGACTGTGCAGCTGGCGCCTGCGGGAGCGCTGACGAACGTGTACCGCGCCGGGCTTGTCATGGTCGCGGCGTAGGTTCCTCCCGGCGCACAGCTGATCGCGAAATTGAATACGGCGCCGGTCGGGTAATGCGGGTTGCTCGTGTTCCAGGGCGGCGGCAGCGGCAGGTTGTACTTGTACTCCTTCCAGATCATCAGGCCCTCGTCGCAACGGATCTCGTTTTGAACGCTTAGTGTCGCGGAGCCTGCAATTCCGATCGGCGCGTCCTGACCTTGCGGATACGTCGTGCTCCAGTAACAGAAGGGCACGGGGTCCGCCGGCGTTTGCTCGCTGATATGGCATTGGCTGCCTGCCGGAATGTTGCTCACCTGGCCGGAGAGCGTCGTATTGCTGAGCTGGACCGTCGTGTTCGTCACCGCTCCGTTCGGGTCCGTGCACTGAACAAGAACCGGGAAGGTCCCGGTTCCGAGTGTGGGGACACCTGTATTGTTGACAATGTTCTTGGTGACGGTCAGCGCGCCCGGCGGCGGATTGCATGTCGCCCGGAGCCGGGCCGCGATCATCAACCCCGTCGGTCCCCCGCCGACGTTTTGCACCTGAGCCTCGAAGGTGTTCAGCCCGCTGAGCAAGGTTCCTAGAATAGTCGGGAAGCTGAAGCTGGCGTTGGTGTTGGCGGGGAAGCCGGCGCATTGCTGGGCGCCGCCGGCGGAATTCACTGACATTTGTCCCGCGTCGTCGGACCGGCATTCTCCCGCGATCCCCATGGCGGAGAACCAGCCGATCGGGTCGGCGATCTGGAACCGTACCTGATACGCATAGGACCCGCTGGGCGCGGACCAGTTCGCGTTCGTGCCCGACCATGGATGGATCCACGTCGCGGGCGGCGTTGGCGGCGCCCAGGCCCATACTTTGTTGATGGAATAGGTGTCGCTTGGGAAGGTGGTCAGCCCGGAACCCGCGGGGGTCGCCGCGACGTCCCATTTCGGATCGATGGTCCCCGCCGCATTCGTGCTCGGCAGGCTACCGCTGGTTCCCGTGCTGAGGTCCAGTTCGACGACTTGGCCGGCATGGCTGCAGGATGGCAGCACCGGAACGAGCGTCGAAAGGAGCGGCTTGCCCCCTCTCGGCGCGGCGCGCGCCGGGGCTTCGGGCTTCGAAGGGGCATCAGGCGCTCTTGGAGCGGCCGAGGCGGCAACGTCGTTTGCGAGCCACGAAGCGATGGCCGCGCCGACAGCAATTGTCCTTATGCGGACGCTCCGCCGGAGTACTTTCTTTTCCATTTGCCCCGTCCCTCCCAGTAGTAATGCGTAGCGGTCTTCTTCTTCCGGTCGTCGTACGGCTCTAATTTGGCGTACCGGCCGCGTGTGGATGCAAGGTCGCGGCCCGCGGCAAGCGCGAGCTTAGCGTGGGACGAGCTAACCCCTCACGCACTTGCCGGTCCTGCGGTCGCGCTTCGTGCCCCTTGGGCACGAGGCGCCCGGCGCTTCTGTCGCGGGCGCCCTCCGCTCGGTCTCGCTGCCCTCGGGCTGCGTCACGCAGGTATAGGAGTTGGTCACGGAGAACGTGTTCGTTCCCGTTCCGACCGCGGGAGGCGACTGCGTCCACGTCGCCGGATTCCACGTGCAGGTCTGCGCGCCGTTCGCGAAAGTCATGGATGGCTGCTGCGTGCCATGTAGCGACGGCGGCCATTCTTGCGTGAGTTGACACTGACCGCCCAAAGGCACACCCGAAAACGACCTTTCGCCGGAAGGCGGTATGCCAGTTCCCATGATGCCCATATTGAATGGAATTCCAGGTCCGGGCGGCGGCGTACACGTGACCAGTATTTGAAAATAGGAGTCCGCAACACCGGCAGGGTCAGGCTGCACTACTTTCTCGAAGGTCAGCGTGCCGGTTGGCGCGCAGTTGAGCTCGTTCGTCACTTCGAGAGTCGCCGTATCGAGGTTCTTCGGAATCTGAACGCTGTCGCCGCTCGACCATCCGCCGCCCGAACCCGGATGGTTTTTGTGCGTCGTCGTCCATGCGGCGTAGCCGTCGGTCGAGATGCCGGGAATGCCAGGACACTTCGGCGTCTTGATCATTGGCGGCTCGGCTTCGACGATTTGACAACTGATGCCGGATGGCGAGGCGGGGAAACCGGAGTACCCCGTTCCCGACGGATTGTTCGTAGACGTCGGATTCGCGGGCGTCAGCGCGAAGACCAGTGCGTTGGGGTCGTTCGAGCAGGTGAGCGCCATCCCGAACTGGAAGTTCGGGGGAACCGCCGTGCCTCCCGTCATATCCTTGATTTTCTTCGTGACTCGCAGATATCCCTTATCGCAAACAAGGGTGTTCGTGATCGAGACATTGGTCACGCTTCCGCCCGCGATCGGCACGCCGCTTGTCGGCGCAGTCGCAGGAACGTAGGCTTGGGCGATTGTCCAACTGCCGCCGTTGCAGATGAAACTCGGGCCCGCTGGCCCCGACGTCGGCAAGTCCTCCGTCACTGTGCACTGATAGCCGGCGGGTATGTTGGATATCGTCAGGCCGCCGGCGGTCTCCACGACCTGATCAAGATAATCCGCAGGCGGACCGCTACCGGTGCAATGGACATCGACCTCAACGTTCGTGCCGCCCGCGCCGACAATGGTCTTGTCGATATGCAGTGAGCCGGTCGCCGGCGCGCACGTGTAGCTGTTGTTCACGGTCGCGTAATTGACACCCGCCTGGATCGTGATGCTTCCGATCACACCGTTCGACGGCGAATAGGTCGGGGGATCCCATGTACAGCCCGCGGGTGGAGCGGGCGGCGGCAAGGGCGTTTCCTCGAACTGGCACGTGGACCCCGCTTCGAGGCCGGTCGTGGCCCAATAGGTGGTGTAGGTAGGGGCGGGAGTATAGGTAGTGACATTGCTTAGCGTATCCGTGCACGTCACCGTCATTGGAAACTGCGGCGTTCCATAGGACGAGCCCGGCGCAGGCGTGATGACTTTCGTCAGCTGCAAGGCGCCGGTCTGCGCTTGAACCTCAAACGCACCGATGTCGCACCCGGCGCCGCTTGGGCGCGGGAAAGCGGGGCCGCGTTCATCGTGGGTATACGGGGCGCAATTTGGTATCGTTGGTATCGCGTCGATGGCATCGCTCGATGGGCCCAGAGCGACCGTATCCCCTCCCGACCCGCCATTGGCGGCAAGCGGCGACAAGCCAGGACTTGAGCTGTTCCAAATGTCGGTCCCTGAGTTCAGCAGACAACTGTTGTCGTCGTCAAGATTGTAACCCAGGGACGTGATCGTTCCGCCGTTAATCGCGATACAGTTCTTTTTGGTACCTGTACTGTTCGTGTTGGTTGCGACGATGCTGTGCTTTAGAGAAATGCTGCCACTATTATTGTAAATTCCGGCGCCCGCGGCCGCTTCGTTTCCCGAGATCGTGACATGCGTCGCGCTGAAGCTCCCACAGGGCGGCGTATCGCAATTGTAGATGCCGCCGCCCGAACCTGACTTGTTGTTCGCAATTGTGCTGTTGACGATGCTGAGGCCCATGCAACCGGAAAGGGCTGCGCGATTGATGATCCCGCCGCCAATTCCTTTCGCAGAGTTTCCGCTCACCGTGCTTTCGATCAGGGTCGCGTCGCAGTTATTGAAGAGTCCACCACCGCCAATGGTGTCAGCCATATTGTCGCGGACGGTGCTCTGTTCGATGCGGAGCGTCCCATCATTCCGAATTCCGCCGTATGAGCGCGCACGATTTTGGCTGATTATGCTGCCGCCCATGATGTTCAATGTGGCGCCCTGGAAATTGTGAATGGCGCCGGGGCCATTGTCTGCCAGGTTTTCCGTAACTTCGCTGTCGTCCAGCGTCATCGTTCCCAAATTATATATGGCTTCCGATGATGCGTGCAGTTTGCCATTCTTTGTGATCTTGCTTGTCTGCACATCTAGCGTTCCGTGATTTCGGATCGCGCTTCCAGCAGAAGTCCAAATGTTTCCGTACGGTTCATCCCGTTCAGACGAGCCTTGAGTGATGGCAAGGTTTCTCAGCGTGACGGTGCTTGGGCTGTGTATGTCAAACAGGCGGTAGGTCTCGAGAGTAGGAATGTTGGTATCAAGGGCGATCGTGGCGCCAGCATAGATGTTGCCGCCATCGATTGTCAGGCTGTCTGTGATGTCCAGATCACCCTCGGCATTGACCTTTTCCTTTTGCCGCACGCCATTGACTAGGTAGCCGCCTGGCGGATATTGCAGGGGGACTTTGCTCGGAATGCTCAGGACATAAGTGGCGCCGCTCGTGAGACGGATGGTGTCTGCTCCCGGGTTCGCGTTGGTAAAGCTGACGGCGTCTCGAAGTGAACCGCAGTTCCAATCCACTGGGGCCTGCTGCGTACAACCAAAGTCGGCGCCAGTACTGTTAGAGTCTGCCGTATTGAGGACCGTGATTGTCACAGCCGCGGCGCCGGCGGATGCTGCGCCAAAACCCCAAGCCAGCGTGATCAACAACGCGAAGCGGCGTAAGCAATTTGACACAGCCATAATAGCCCCCGCAAATCAGCCCCCCGCCAGGATCCGCAGACTCTCGATCGCCGTCTTGGGCCGCATTCCTGCCTGCATTTTGGAACCGGCGGTCTTAAATGACAAGTGCGCCATTAGCCAAACCGTTGCTTTTGCGGGCTGTGCGATCCTGAATTGATTTCAAAGAAATCCGGACGAGATTGGCGAATTTGCATTCTCGATCAGGCTGCGCTTTTGAGCAGCTGCTTCGCCCTTCCCTCCATCTCCAGCCTTGCGTCCTGATGCGCCTTGCCGCGGGCGACGGCGGTGATGCCTTGCACGAAGTCGAAGACTGATGACGGTTTTCTGCCCTCTTCCGCGAGCACCGTGTCGATAATTGTCGCGGCTTCGGCTTTCGAGAAGCCTCGCTTGCGCAGGAAGTCGGCGCGGTCGTCGTCGTTGCGCGCAACGATTTGAGCGCGCGCCGTCTTGATGCCGTTGATGAAGGGTTGCGGAGAGGAATCGGCGAAGCGCGTCAGCGCGGGCGCGGCTTCTCGCGCGAAGCGGTCCGAGGCATATTTCGAGTGGCGGATGACGATCTCCTGGAAGTCCTCGACGCCCCAGAGGTTGCGGTTCTGGCAGACGGCGCGGAGGTAGAAGGAAGCGAGCCCCAGCGTTTTTGCTCCGACCTCGGAATTCCAGCAGTAGAATCCCCTGAAAAAATAATCGGGCGAACCGTCCGGCAACTTGCCCGCCTCGATCGGATTGAAATCATCGACAAGAAAGAGGAAGACGTCGCGGTCGCTCGCATAGAGCGTCGTCGTCTCGCGGCTGACGTCCACGTTCGGATTGTAAACGCCGCGCGACCAGTCGAGGACGCCCGGCACTTTCCAACGCGTGTCGCCGACGCCGTCGCCGGCGATCTTCTGTACGGCGGCGACGAGTTCGTGGTCGTAGATGCGGCCGTAGTCGGGGCCGGTGACGGCGCGGAGCTCCGCGCGGCCGTCCTCGGTTTCAAGAGTCTTCACCTGCTCGGCGCGATGCGAGGTGAGCCCGTATTGCAGGTTGATCGCGGCGAGCGGCGCCGGGAGCTGGCGCAGATAGGACGCCGGCGCGCCGACGAGGCTCGCGAGTTGGCCGAAACTCCAATGCGTGGGCGCGACGCTCTCGTCATTCTCAGGGAGCCGCAGCGCAAGCCGCTCGGCGTCGTCGCGCGAGGCCTCGACGCGGATCGCCGCGCTTTCGACCGTGCGCGTCCGGCTGCGCGCTGCACGTCCTTTCACGGAAGTATAGAGATCGGTGAGCGAGAGAAACCGCTCGTCGTCTGGACGGGAGAACCATTCGGACGAAACGCGCCCGACGCGCGTTCCGCGGCTCGGGTCGACTCTGTAGCCGCCAGAGTAATCGCGGCCGGCGTCGAGGACTTGGGTGCTGGTCATGGGAAATCTCCGCGACGAGCGGCCGCGAGACTCTCTCTGGCCCCTTAACCCGTCACGGCGCGCCCGCGCAAAATCTCTCACCCTTGCGGGCGGCGATACCCGGGACACGCCGGCTCGTGAGACGAGTGCAACGGGAATACTCAAGCCCTGACGTCCGTCGTCAGCGGACTAACTCGTGACGGTCCCGACGATCTTGTCGATCGCATCCGCCACCTTCTGCTTTGCGCGCGTGTATTCCGCGCGATCGTAATGCTTGCGAGCGACGTCGGCGTGGCGGCCGTGATTATGCCAGATATCGACCCATTCCTCGCGCAGATCCTCTTCCGCATCGAGGAGGTGGGATTTCATAGTTCGGCGAAGATCGCGCGGCTGGAACGGCTCGACGTTTTGATCTTTGCAATAGCGCCGTACAGCCTGCGCGAGGCTGTTGAGCGACAAGGGCTCCGACGCATTCAACCGATGCGGATAAAGATAATCCGAGTTCGGATCAGTGATCGCTCTTGCAACGACGAGTTGCTCTGCGGCGGCGCGCGTCAGCGGCAGGATATGCGCGGTCGCATTCTTTGTCTTCGGCAGCTCAAGGTGCGGCGTGCCGCCATTCGTCCACCACTCTTTCCGGCTGCACACGATTTCGGAGACGCGCGTGCCGCCCATGGCGATGATCATACGCGCGGCGGCGGCCGTGTGCGGCGAGGTCACAGAGGGAAAGTCCCTCCAGAAGTTTTTCAACTCGTCGATTGAGAGCTTGCGATTGCGGGGTTCGGTCGTGGCGCGGCCGCCGACATTGCGCACCGGATTGACGTCGATGCCGAAGACGATCTTGCCGATATTGGCAGTGGGGTCGTTGTCCGCCTGCATCGCCCGGCCGAATGCGGCGGAGAGATAGGCTCGCGGATGCTGGAGCTTGATCCCAGACTTGTGGATTTCACGCAGCCAAGAGGTGACATCGGCCGGGCGGACGTTCCGCGCGAGCGTCGCCTCGCCAAAGTGCTTGGCGGCGGCAAGCGGTCCGTCCCGGAGATAGATGCGGTTCGCTTCGTTCGTTTTCCCCTCGGCCTCCATGGCGGCGACAACGAAATCGAAGAGTTCCGCCACGGTGCCGTAGCGCGCTTCCTTCCTCGCGACCGGCGTCGAGGCCGGGTCGTCAGTGGTCGCTGCCGCCTTGCGACGCGCCTCGGCGAGGGACAGCTGTGGATATTTCCCCAACGCGACCCGGCGACGAACCGCCCCCGCTCCGATCATTACGGAGAAAATCTTCGAGCGCTTGCCGATCCGGACCCTCAGGTTCGGGCAAGCCGCATCGGTGTATTCGGCCCGCTCCAAGGCGGTGGCGGACTGGAGCCAACGGTCAGAAAGGTTGATGAACGCCATAAATTCACTCTCAATACGGAACCCAATTGTGAACCCAAATGCGTTTTTGGGTCAAATCCTAGATTGGGTTCAAAAGTTTTGTGGAGTGAATTCAAACCTTTAGGTGGTACCGCCTCCCGGTCTCGAACCGGGGACCTCTAGATCCACAATCTAGCGCTCTAACCAACTGAGCTAAGGCGGCCCAAGCTTCGCGCAGTGAGCGCCGCGCGGGTAACTCAGTGCGCGTTCCCGACTCGGCATTCGGGAACATGGTCTAGTGCCGGCGGAGAGACGCCGCAAGAGAGGGAGCGCCAGGGGCCCGGGACGTTGCGCAGCGCAAAGACTCCAGAGGACCCCGCCTCGCGCCGATCGGGTCGTCGGCGCCTATTTCGGCAGAATATCCGTCAGGGTTCCTTCCAGCCCGGGACGCTCTTTCTTGAAGCGGTCGGACACGACCTTCACACGCTTGCCGAATTCGTCGGTCTCGGTCGCCGTGACGACGACGTTGTAGACGATCAAATCGCTCTCCGCGGATGTCGGCCGCGGCATCGCCATCAGCGAGCCCAGTTGGAGTTGCTTGGTATCGTCAAGCGGCTCCGGTTTCACCGGCCGATAGTCCTTGCAGGTCGAGGGATCCCCGCTTTTCGGCGCGCCAAGCGGAACATCCTTGAAGGCGAAGGCGCGTTTGCCGTGGCTGACGGTCTTCGCGACGTTGCCGGCCTTGTCATAGGCGAGGCTCGTCAGCTCGACTTCGACCGCCACATCGATGGCGTCGTCGGCCGGAAAGCGCGGCGGATGATCGATCCAATCCGTCACTACTTCCCAGGGATTGAGCAGATCGAATCCGAACGGCGAGGTCATGTCGAAGGCGACCACTTTCGCCTTGGATCGAAACATTTCGATCGCATAGGGACGAATGACGAAAAGGCCGTTGGCCTCGTCGATCATGTCGATCGCCGCGCAAAAGCGCATTCCCTCAATGTAGTTTTTGCCGCCGTCTTTGTCCTCGCCGCCCTCTACCCGTCGCTCGAATAAAAACCCCGCCAAGGGCTTGGCGCGCGCGGCTTCCTTCGTCGTCCTTACGGTCCTCCCGGCCGAGTAGGACGCGACATAGCGCCCGCTTTCGTCCGCGAGCCCCTGCTCGATCCCGTCGAGAGCAAGGCCGATCAGAGCCGGCCCGAGCACGGCGACGGCGCCGGGAAAGGCTGCCCGCATGGATTCGGCGGCGAGCTCGTCCTCCTTCTCTTTCTCCTTGTACTCGAAGAACAGAGCCAGCGTCGCGGCGTCGTCGATTTTCGCTGAATTTCGGTGCGGGATGAAAATAATGTCCGATGCCTGCTCGCCGAGCGAGGAGCAGGCCGAAGTCAGCGCTGCGCATGCGCACGCGACGGTCCGTACGATGTCACGGAGTCGAAAGGATGCTGGCCTCAAAGCGCCCCCCATTCCCGGCTCGCAGGGTAGCGCCTGCGGCCCCCGCAGATTGTGACGCGCAAGTCACATCGGGCCGAGAAAGGTCCGAAGGCTGACCTAAGAGGCGGTCCCGAGAAGCGCGATTTCGCGGCGGATCTGGGCCATGCGGGTGGCGTCGGACGGATGAGTCGAGAGAAACTCCGGCGGGCCGCCGCCGCCTTTCTTCGCCGACATCTTCTCCCAGAATCGCAATGCCTGATTGGGATCGTAGCCGGCGCGGTGCATGTAGCGCAGGCCGAATTTGTCAGCCTCAAGCTCATGTTTGCGCGAAAACGGGAGAATGACTCCAAGCGTCGCGCCCATACCGAGAATGCCGGCGATCTGACCGCCATACTGGCTCCCCGAAGTCGCCACCTGCGCGACCGTCAATCCGGCCTGCGCGAGCGACGACTGGCTGAAGCGTTCGCCGGAATGATTGTAATTCACATGCGCCACTTCATGGCCGGCGACGGTGGCGATCTGGTCGTCATTCTCCATGATGTCGAGAATGCCGGTGTAGAAGCCGATCTTGCCGCCAGGCAGGGCGAACGCGTTGAGGTCCTTCGAGTCGAAGACCTGCACCTCCCATTGGGACGGGCTGTTGCCTGACGCCTGAATGATCTTCGGCGCCACGCGCTGAACGCGGTTGACATATTTCGGATTGCTGGTGGTCTTTTCCTTCCGCTTCAGATCGGTCCAGGCGGAGGCTGCGAGCTGCGCCATCTGGCCCGACGAGACGAACAGAAGCTGGCTGCGCCCAAGCTCCTCATTATAAGTGCAGCCCCCTGCGAGGACGACGACGCTTCCCGAGGCCAACCCGCGCACGATTTCGCGCCGCGACATGGTCACGGTGTAGGGCAGCACGGTCACTTCAGTCATGAAAGCCTCCACACCCCCGGGCGGCGAAAAGCCTACGCGATACCGCCTATTGGAACAATGCAGAAGCTTGACCGTTCCGGCAGGAACCGCTCCCTCCCGGAATGGCGTATGGCCGCTTGGCTCGCGGCAAATCAGAGGTATGCGCATTCTAGGATGCCGGCGGCCGAACAGCAAGTTTTCAGGTGAGCGCCAGTGGCGCTACGCGTCGCTCAATACTGTCCTTCGAGCGAGGCTTCGAGGAGCTCGATTTCAGCCGCGGTCAGATCGAAGAGCCCGTAGACGATCTTGTCGATCTCGCGCTCGGCGGCTTCGATCCCGGCGGTCAGCGTGCGGACTTTTTCGCTTTCCTCGGCGAGATATTTTTCCCACTCGCCGCGCTGCTTCACCGGAATTTCGGCCTTGAAGACGCGCTTTATCTCCGCGCGGAAGGCAGCAAAGTCGAGATCATGCCAGTCTTCGAGCTTGCGGGAAAGTCTGGCCCCGTTCCCGAGATCGGCGCCAATGCGATGGCCGACCGAGGATAGAGTTTTGTGGCGTCGGCCTGCAATATCGCTGCAGGTCTGGCCGAGCTTGGCGATTCTCCTTCTGTCTTTTGAATTGGCTGTTGGAATGGCCGTCGGCGCAACGTATTGCTGCTTGAGGCGGAGGTATCCGCCGCTTGCGATTGGTGTTGCCCCCACCCACTGGAACCACGCCGCCCTCGAGTTCAGGAAGGCTAACAAGAAATAGTCGCCTGACACCATGAATGCAGTGCAATCGATGAAGTGGTTTTCGGCGTCAAGCGCAAACGGCGGGCTATCGGCTATGTCTAAATAGACGACCTTTGGCCGCACAAACTGTGTCTGATACGCCAGTTGCGCCTGCTGGAGTTCGAACCATTCCTGCTTCGTGGCGCGCGCTTCGAGGTTCTTGCGAAACGGCAGAAGCCAGTCGCGCACGGCGGGATATTTGTCGATATCGACCTTTCCTTTGGGCGTGTTGATGAGGTAGAGGCCTTCCGGCTTCACGCGCCAGCGCTTGATGTTCTCTCCACGGAGAAAGGGCACGAGAATCTCCGCCGACTTCGGATCGCGCTTGACCAGTCGCTCGCGAGTTTCTTGATCGATAATGAAAGCGTCGTTCAATCCGGTCTTGATGCCGTAGAGCGGAGCGCCATAAACCTCGCCAAGCGTTTTCTTTCCCTTGACGATCTTGCCGCGGAGGCGCGCCAGCGCGTCGTCCTCGAGCTGCCATGGGCCGGACCCGAGTCGCGCGCGCGGCATCGCGCGCGCGGCGGCGGCGAATTCGGCTTCGAGGTCTTCGGGCGGCGCCTCGATCTTCATGAATGCGACAGCGCCCCCCGGCTCGGCGCTTCTCTTCAAGGTCAGGATCGCCGGATAGGTGGTGACGCCCTCGAAAATCTGCACGTCGCTGAAATCGACGATCGTTTCGATGGCGACCTTGCCGCCGAGGAAAGTCCGTAGATTTTCGCCCGAACCGGTCCGAAAAAATGTCGAGGAGGAGATGAACCCGAGCCGACCGCCATCCTTGAGAACGCCGACGCCCTTCTCGAAGAAATAGGCGTAAAGATCGGCGCGGTCGGCGGCGACGACATAGCGCTCCTCAAGGTAGGGTTTGACCGGCTTGATCAGCTCCATGCGCACATAGGGCGGGTTGCCGATGACGATGTCGAAGCCGGCGCCGGCGAAGACCTCGGGGAACGCCTTGCGCCAGTCGAAGGGATGGTCCGTATAGGCCGGATCGTCGATCAGGCTGTTTCCGACCTTGATCGTCGCTTCGAGATTTTGCAGCCGGTGTTCGGTGCGCGCCGTCTTCAGCCAGAGCGCGAGACGGGTGATTTCGACCGACTCGGCGTTGAGATCGACGCCGTAGAGGTTCTTCGTCACGATTTCGTCGAAGGGGTCGAAATCGATCGGCGCGCCGAGATCGCCAAGGCGGGCGGCGACGCGCCGATATTCCGCCGCCAGAAGGTCGAAGGCGGCGACCAGAAACGCGCCCGACCCACAAGCCGGATCGACAATCCTCAGCGACCGCAGCGCGCCGGCATAATCGCGCCAGAAAGCCCGTTCGAGTTCCGATTCGCTCGCAGTGAAGATCGGGTCGCCGTTCCGCGGCGCCGATTTCCCGTGGCTCTCCAGAAGCGCATCGAAGCGTTCGCCCAGCGTGACGCCGATGGTTTTGGCGGTCAGGAACCGCGTCGCCATGTCGGGCGTGTAGACGACGCCTTCGCGTTTTTTCTTGGTGACCTTGGGGGCCGGCTCGCCCCGGCTTACCGCGCGCAGCTTCTCAAGGTCGGTGACCGACTGCTCGAACAAATGGCCGAGCAGCGTCACCGGAACGTCGTCGCGATAATCCCACTCGCCTAGCTTGGCGAGACCCTTGACGAGAGGGTCCGGCACGTAAACGGCATCGACTACCGCATCGTGCGCGAACAGCCCGCCATTATAGGGCCAGATTGAGAGGCGCTTATTTCCTTCATCGACGCTGCGGAAAAGCTGCTGGAAATTGCGCCAGAGCGGCTGTGGATTGAACTCGTTGTCGGCGGTCTTCGCCCGCTCAAGCAATTTGTCCGGCAGAAGCGCCGTGCGCTGAGCGAAGGCGATGAAGAGGATGCGGTCGAGAATTTTCTGCGCCGGCCCGATCGCGTCAGCGAGCGTCAGCTTCGGGCCATCGGTTTCATGCACGAGGTAATTGATTAGCTCCGTGCGCACACCCTTGTATTGCTCGTACAGCTTGTCGGTGATCGCCTTATAGGCGCCGTCTGATTCCTTCAGCAGCGCGTCGGTCGCCCGGCCAAGGAGGCGCGTTGCGGCGAGCAGGAGCCAAAGCCGCTCTCTTTCATCGCGGTCGTCGAGTTCGCGAAGATCGAAGACCTCATAGGCCTCGCGCCCGCGACCGAAGCCGTAAAGGCGCAGCTCGATGCAATTGGAGACGAGCACCCAGCGACAACCCGGCGCGTCGTTCGCGTAGTCCCAGGCTTGCTGAACCGGGCTGCGACCCCGGCCCGGCGGAATGGCGTCGAGATCATGCGTCGCCGGGCCTTTCAGTTCGAAGGGGGCGACGACCTCGTTCCCTCTGGTCTCGTCGCCGAAGCGGCCGAGCGCGACATCGGCCGAGCCGCGTCCAAGCGGCAGTTCGAAGGTCAGGGAGTGCGGGCCGTCGGCGCTGATCTTCGTGTAGCCGAGGAATTCGCACAGCACCGCATCGCAAAATAGCGGGCGGACTTCCGTCTCTTTCATCCTGGCGAACTTCTTGGACTTGACCGTCCGCGCATAATTCGCGGCGGCTTCGATCTGCCGGCCCGAAAAGTCGAAGGTGTGCGCGTCGAGCGCGCTTTGCACGACCTTGTGCTTGAGGAGCGGTGTCTTGAGCGCGCGCGGCAAGTCGGATTTGCGGCCGCGCCCGCCCCCCGTGTCGATGTCAACGCCTGATGCCGAGAAAAGATTCATACGAGCCGTGACCATAGAAAGGCGATTCGACGCCGTCGACATGGCTGCTGTTCGCTTGTGGGAAACCTAGGGCGACGCCAAACAACGCCGCGCTCTACGGCTCCAGCACGGAATCCCAATAGAGAAAGTCCTGCCAGCTTTGATGCAGGTAATGCGGCGGGAAGGCGCGCCCGCGTTCGTTGAGTTCGAACATGGTCGGTCGCACCGGCTTCTTCGCTGGGCGCATTTTGGATTCCGACGGTAGCCGCCCGCCCTTCCTGAGATTACAGGGGCTGCAGGCGGCGACAACATTGTCCCAGGTGGTGCGGCCGCCGCGCGAGCGCGGCACGACGTGATCGAAGGTCAGCTCCGAGCGTTCGCCGGTTCCGCAATACTGGCAGGAAAAGCCGTCGCGCAGGAACACATTGAACCGCGTGAATGCCGGCGTGCGCGCGTGGTTGACGTAAGTCTTCAGCGATACGACCGATGGCAGCCGCATCTCGAAGCTTACGCTTCTGACCTTCGTCTCATATTGCGCGACAACATCGACGCGCTCGAGAAAGACGGCCTTGAGCGCATCCTGCCACGACCACAAGGAGAGCGGGAAATAGCTCAAGGGTCGAAAGTCGGCGTTGAGCACAAGCGCGGGACAACCGTCTGGGGCGTGGGCGACGACTTGCATCATCGCCTCCCTGCGGCGTCATCGACCCGGAAAATACTCTTTACGCGTTTGAACGCATCCTCCCGTCGCTCCGGCGAGCCTAACTGAGCATCGCCGGAAAACCCATAGCTGATTCTCGCTCAGCGCCCGGTGAACGGCGCAAAGGCGGTCTTGTGGCCGCAAGGTCACAAGGCGCGCGCGTCAAATCGGGACGCGGCCCTTGAGGTGCGCGTAATAGGTCCAGAGGATATGAGCCGCGAGCCCGCGCCAGGGCGCCCAGTTTTGGGCCAACAGATCGAGTTCGCGAGCCGGGTGCTTGCCGCCTCCAAGTGCCGCGCCATAGGCGTATTGCAGCGCAACATCGCCGGGAGGCCAGAGATCCGCCCTGCCCTCGCAGAACAGGAGGTAGATCGCGGCTGTCCACGGACCGATCCCCTTCAGCGACTGGAGCGTTTGGCTGGCGGCGAGGTCATCGGCGTCGAGCGATGCGAGGTCGAGGCCGCTTTGAACCGCCTCAGAAAGCGCAATGACGTAACTGGCCTTCGGACCCGAGAGTCCGGCGGCGCGCAAGCTGCTTTCGCCGCCGAGCAGAACCGCGGCCGGCGACATGGCGGGGTAAGCGAGATTGCAGCGCGCCCAGATCGCCTGCGCGCTCGGCACCGACACCTGCTGTTCGACGATGATGCGGAATAGTCCCGCAAACCCGCCGGGCCGGCGGCGAATATGCGGCTTGCCGATTGCGGCAAGGGCGGTCTTCAGCGCCCTGTCGCGGCGGCCGAGCGCAGCGCAGGGCTTTGCGACGTCAGAGAAGACGTCGATCGAGGTTGCAGGTTGGAGGTTGGAGGTCGCTGTGCGCGCGGCCATGAGTTCAATTTGCCTGCAACCTGCAACCTGCAACCTGCAACCAGCAACTTCAATACGAGATGTCGGCAAGGAGTCGCGCGCGATCGCCTTCGAATTCCTCGATGAACCGCCGCGCCGTCGTTTCTCCTAGCGTGACGCCGCTTTCGGCGATCGCCTGCAATGCGTCGAGGAAGCCCGATTCGTCCGGATTGCATGAGCCGGTGCGGGCGCGGCGCTTGAGGCCGGCGCGGGATATTTCGAGCGCGTCGAGGGCGACGTCCTGAACTGTGCGTCCGGCGATCTTCGCCTTGAACCCGAAATGGGCGGCGTCGCTGCGCAGGCGCTCGCGATCGGCTTCAGACCAGCCTTTGGCGAGATCCCACGCTGCAGCGAGGGAATCCGAATCGTAGAGGAGGCCGACCCAAAAAGCGGGAAGCGCGCAGATGCGCGACCAGGGGCCGGAATCCGCGCCGCGCATTTCGAGGAAGCGCTTGAGCCGCACCTCCGGAAACGCGGTGGACAGATGATCCTCGAAATCGCCGATGGTCGGACGTTCGCCCGGCAGCGCGGGAAGGCGGGCGTTCAGAAAATCCCGGAAAGACTGGCCGGCGGCGTTCACATAACGCCCGTCCCGACGGACGAAATACATCGGGACGTCGAGGATGTAGTTTACATACCGCTCGAAGCCGAAACCGGGGTCAAAGACGAAATCGAGGAGGCCGGTGCGGTCAGCATCGGTGTCCGTCCAGACATTGGCGCGCCACGAAGCCCATCCGCTATTTCGGCCTTCGACGAGGGTTGAGTTTGCGAAGAGCGCCGTGGCGATCGGCTGCAACGCGAGCGACGTTCTGAATTTCATCGCCATGTCGGATTCCGACCCGTAGTCGAGATTGACCTGGACCGTCGAGGTGCGGTGCATCATGTCGAGTCCGAGCGAGCCGACCTTCGGCATATAGTCGCGCATGATGGCGTAGCGCGGCTTCGGCATTCTCGGCATTTCGGCGCGCGTCCAGAACGGCGCGAACCCGGCCCCGAAAAACGAAACTCCCATCGGCCCGGCGACGTTCTTTACGGCGGCGAGATGACGATGAACCTCGTCGCAGGTCTCGTAGACGGTCGTTACGGGGGCGCCCGAGAGCTCGAACTGGCCGCCGGGCTCGAGCGATACTGCGGCGCCCTCGCCTTTGAGCCCGATGATGTTGCCGTCCTCGACGATCTCCGTCCAGCCGGTCGCGCGTCCGAGCGCCATCAGGATCGCGCCGATGCCGGTCTCGCCTTCGTAAGGGATCGGCTTCAATGTCGTCCGGCAGTACACGAACTTTTCGTGTTCGGTGCCGATGCGCCACTCGGATTTCGGCTTCGAGCCCGCATCAAGATAGGCAGCCAGCTGACTGACGTTCTCGATCGGCGGGGCGCCGGGCTCCTGCGGTTTGGCCGTGCTCAAAAATTCTCTCCCGCGGTCTTCGCCGCCTTCGCCTCTGGTCTATCGACGGCGCTTGGAAGCGCCAAGGAAGTTCTGCTCAACCTTGCGTGAGCGCGCCTCAGCCGCATCGGAAATCGCCAAGCGCGGCCTGCCACAGCGTGATCGCCGCGATGGCCGCCGTGTCGGCGCGAAGGATTCGCGGACCCAGAGTAATCGGCGTCACGAAGGCGCTTGCGCGCAAGCGCGCGCGCTCGCCTTCCGTAAACCCGCCTTCAGGCCCGATCAGAATCGCCCACGGACCGGACGTCGAATTCCGCAACACGTCGAGCGCCGGCGGGGCGCGTCCCTGACGACCGCCCCAGGCGGCATGTGGGTCGTCGCCCGCCTCGTCGCAATAGAGGAGGCGCCGCTCCACGGGCCAATCGGCGAGGATGTCCGCAAGCTTCGTCGGCTCACGCACGCTTGGAACCGACAGCCGCCCGCTCTGCTCCGCAGCGGCGACGGCGTTGGCGGCGAGGCGTTCGACATTGACGCGGGCCACGACCGTCCGTTCCGTGATCGCGGGAAGGAACGCAGCCACGCCGAGCTCGGTCGCCTTTTCGACCATGAAATCGACGGCGTCGCGTTTGATCGGCGCGAACAGAAGCCAGAGGTCCGGCTCGAACTGCGGCGTCCGCAGCCGCGCGCCGACGCGCGCCGTCGCTCGACCCTTCGAGATTGCGTCGAGCGCGCCGGTGAATTCGCCGTCGCGCTCGTTGAACACAATGAAGTCGGCGCCCGCCTCGCGCCGCAGGACATTGCGCAGATGATGCGTCTGGGCAGCCCCAAGTTCGACGATGGCGCCCTCGGCAAGCTCGCTCGGCGAATAAAGGCGCGGCGTCGAGACCATTACGAATGCCAATTCTGCGAGTCATTCGCTCATCCCCGCGAAGACGGGGACCAGGATGCATTCTAGACCACAGTTGAATAACTCGCCCCCTCCGGCTCGCTTCGCTCACCACCTCCCCCGCTACGCGGGGGAGGAAAGACGGCGACTCTTTCCTCCCCCGCGTAGCGGGGGAGGTGGCGCGCCGCGCAGCGGCGTGACGGAGGGGGGCGACGATTGTGTCCGATTCAATCTGATCCGATCTTGCGCTAGATGTGGGGCCATGAGCGGAATTCCTCAAGCCGCCGGCGCAGTCGCCGACGCCGATCGCCGCAACTGGGTCGATCGCTACGCGCCGGAAGCCGCCAAGCCATATTTGCGGTTGATGCGCGCCGATCGCCCCATCGGAACCTGGCTGCTGCTTCTGCCATGTTGGTGGGGAGCGGCTTTGGCGCAGAGGGGCGACGTTTCGTGGACGACGACCTTTACGCATGCCGCGCTGTTCGCGGTCGGCGCTTTCGTCATGCGCGGCGCTGGCTGCGCCTACAACGACATCGTCGACCGCGATTTCGACGCAAGAGTGGCGCGCACCGCCATGCGGCCGCTGCCGAGCGGCCAAATCAGCTTGCGCGCGGCGTGGATCTTCCTCGCTGCGCTGTCGCTGATCGGCCTTGTCGTCCTTTTGCAATTCAATCCGTTCACGATCTTCCTCGGACTTGCCTCGATCGCACTCGTCGCGGCCTATCCGTTCATGAAGCTGGTGACGTGGTGGCCGCAGGCCTGGCTCGGCCTCACCTTCAACTGGGGCGCGCTCGTCGCCTACGCGGCGTCGACGGGAGCCTTGTCTCCAGCAACGCTTGCGATCTACGCGGCGGGTTTCTTCTGGACCTTGGGCTACGACACCATCTACGCCCATCAGGACAAGGAGGATGACGCGCTCGTCGGCGTCAAATCCTCGGCGCGCCTCTTGGGTCAGCGCACCAAGCCGGCGCTATTCGCGTTCTACGGATCGACGATGGCGCTCTTCGCGCTCGCTGGCGTCCTGGCGGCCGCTCATCCGCTCTATTATGCAATGCTCGCCGCGCCCGCGATCCATTTCACTGGTCAAATCCGAACGCTCGACATCGACGATCCCGCGCTCTGCCTCAAAACCTTCAAGTCGAACCGGGAGGCCGGGCTTCTCCTCCTCGCAGCCTTGTTATCGGCGGCGCTCCTTTAAGCGCGGCGCAAGACCCGCTATGTCCTCCGGACCTTCGAAGGATGCCTTCATGAACCGTCGATTGTTCGTCGCGGCCCTCGGCCTCGGCGCCGCGGGCGCCGCCCTCCAGTCACGAGCGAGCGAGAATATGAACCAGCCTGACGTCTCGAAAATCCCCGATTACGACAAATGGCAGCTCTCCGAGAAGGAATGGAAAGCGCGGCTCTCGCCTGAAGCCTATGGCGTGCTGCGCAAGGAAGGGACCGAGCGCCCCTGGACCAGCCCCTTGAACGAGGAGAAACGCAAAGGGACATTCGTCTGCGCCGGCTGCGCCTACGCCCTTTTTTCATCGGACAAGAAGTTTGATTCCGGAACCGGCTGGCCGTCCTTCTTCGATGCGCTGCCCAACGCCATCGGAACCAAGAAGGACTTCAAGCTGATTCTGCCGCGTACGGAATATCACTGCGCGCGCTGCGGCGGCCATCAGGGCCATATCTTCAACGACGGCCCCTCGCCGACGGGCCTCAGATACTGCAACAACGGCGTCGCACTGACGTTTATTGCGGCGTAGGGCGGGAGCGAAGCGATACCCGCGTGCAGTGTTTCAATGCGAAAGGATGGCGGATATCGGCCTTCGGCCTCCATCCGCCCTACGGCAGCACCAATTCCGTCCGCCGGTTGAGCGCGCGGCCGGCTTCGGTTGCGTTCGACGCGACCGGCGCGAGGAAGGCGACGCCGGCGGTCTTCAATCGCGACGCTGCGATGCCGTGCTTCGCCGCGAGTTCGGCGGCGATCGCGGCGGCGCGCCGCTGCGAGAGATCCATATTATGGGAGAGCGCGCCCTGACTGTCGGTGTGCCCGACGATGTAGACGGTCTTGAGACCGGGATCGCCTTTGAGAAGCTTGGCGATCTCGGCGAGCGTCGGCGCGGATTCCGGCTTCATGTCGGCCTTGCCGGTGTCGAAATAGATGCCGTAAAGCGCGATGTGGCCGGCGTCCTTCAAGCCCTTCTTCATCTCGGCCGCGTCGACCATCTTGTCTTCGAGCGCGCCGGTCTCGGCGACCGTCACCTGGGTGTAGACATCGTCATTGTTCGGGCTGACGACGACCGTGAGCCAGGTCTCCGGATTGGCCGCGCCTTGAGCCTTGCGCGCCGAAAGATAGCGGTAATTGAACCCGTCGACCCACATCATCGGGATGTTCAGGGTCTCGATGCCGCCGCGTGCGAAGTCGAGCCCGCCGCAAACGTCCGTCTCGCAGTCGAGCAGAACCTGATAGCCGCTGGCGACCGCCTTGTTCTTATAGTTGCGAAAGACTTCCAGCATCGATGCGCCGCCGCTCGTACGATAGGCGATGCGCGTGACCTTGCCTTCGACCTTGCGCTCGTCGACCGGCTTGCCGCCCTTGAAAACCTTCGCCTCTATGAGGACGTCGTCGAAATCCTTGACCTCGTAGCCGGTCACGACGCTTCCCGAGAAGCGGCCGAGGCCCGGATAATCGGCGCTGCCTTCGACATCGCCTTGCGCGAACGCCGATGCGCACCACATCGCCAGCGCCGCCGCCAGAATGGTCAATCGCATGCGATCCTCCCGCTTGTCCGGCCGAACCTTTACCGGATATTGGCCTGCAAGTAACCGAGACTGTTGGCCTGCGCGAATGCGGCTTATGCTTGTCGCGTTAGATCGAACGAGGACCCATGGTCGACCCACAGCCTTTGCCTGACGATCGCATGAAGCGCCGTTTGCTTGGACGCACTCCGCAGCGAACGGTCATCAAGCTGGTGATCGCGAGCCTCATTGTCGGCGGCGTGCTCGGCATGCTCGGCGTTTCGCCGATCGGATTCTGGCGGAGCGTGTTCGACGGCGTCAAAGCCATCCTCTCGACGCTCGGCGCCACGGTCGGCGAAATCGCCTTGAACCTCGCGACCTATTTCGTGTTCGGCGCGGCGATCGTCGTCCCGGTCTGGGTGGTGACGCGGCTTCTCTCGGGCGGCCGCGACCGGCGATAGCCTCAAGCCCGTTTCGTCCGCCGGCGCTGGATGAAGAAGACGACCGAGACGAGAAACGCGACTGCGGCGAAGACGTTGAACAGCATTCCGTTGACGAGCAGCGGGCGCACAAGCATGGGACGCGAAGCGGCGTGCCATTCGAGACCCTTGCCGGCTGCGGCGTAGGCGGACATTTCGCCGATGAGTCCGCTTCGTCATTGCTGCTGTGGGCGGAGTTGCGACGCTCGGAAGCTTCGCGCACGCGGCGCCGGCGGCGCCGCCGCTGAGGAAAACCATTCCCTCCTCCGGCGAATCCATTCCCGCGATCGGCATGGGATCGTGGCGAACCTTCGACGTGGACCCGTCCCTGCAGGCGAGCCGCACCGCGGTCCTCGGGGCGTTTTTCGACGACGGCGGAAGCGTAATCGACTCATCGCCCATGTATGGGAGATCGCAAGCCGTCATCGGACGCGCGCTCGGCGATCTTGGCCGCGCCGCGACCGTCTTCGCCGCCGACAAAGTGTGGATGGAGGGACGCGACGCCGGCCGCCGGCAGATCGCGCTGGCGAGCGAGCGCTGGGGCGTCGAGCGATTCTCGCTCCTTCAGGTGCACAATCTTGTCGACTGGCGCGTCCATCTCGAGACGCTCTTCGAGATGAAGGCGCGAGGCCGCCTCGCTTATGTCGGCGTGACGACCTACGCCGGACTGCGACACGACGAGGTCGGCCAGATCATGCTGTCGCAGCCGATCGACTTCGTTCAGCTCACGTATAATCTCGCTGATCGGGAGGCGGAGACGCGCCTCCTCCCGCTCGCCGCCGAAAAAGGGATCGCCGTCATCGCCAACCGGCCGTTTCGGGAAGGCGACCTCATTCGGTCCTTCGCCGGCAAGCCGTTGCCGGCTGTCGCCGCCGAGATCGGCGCAGCGAACTGGGCGCAGTATCTTTTGAAATTCATCGTGTCGCATCCGGCGATCGCGTGCGCGGTACCTGCAACTCGCCGAACCGATCACATGCGGGAGAATATGGGCGCGGTCGCCGGCCCCGTTCCGGATCAGGCGATGCGCGGCGAGATGCTCCGCGCAGCGATAGAGGCCTGATCAGAGCCCGTCGCTCGCAACGACCGGGATGCGGCGAATGATTTCGGCGCGGCCAAGGTCATAAACGACGATTTCGCCGCCCGACGGCCCGGAAATTCGCAGCGCCAGCCGGTCGCCGTCGAGCGCCATCGCGGAGATGTCCGATCCCGCCTCGAGCTCTATCGGGTCGACCGCCGTGGGCGGCGCTGCGGCCGCCAACGCGGCTGTCGCGGAGCGAGGCTGAACTAATGTCTCGACCGACGAAGTTTCGCCGATCTCCACCGATTTCACTTTTTCGTCCGCCTCCGGACGGCCGAAAATCGCGATCGCGGCGGTGACGACTGCGATGAAGACAAGCGGCATGGCGATGATGGCGATCATGAGATTGCGCGATCCGATCGCGTTGGCGAAGCCCGCAAATCCGGTCGGCGCCGCTTCAGGAGCGTCATTCTCATCGCTCATAATTTGACTCCGTCGGCGGCCTCATGCATCCGGGCTTATGGCGAGAGAGGAGCCAGCCGACAAGTCCCGCGCAACGATCGTCGCCAAACCCGCAGACTCAGGCGCAAGGCTCGACAAGTGGCTCGCTGCGCGGCTCGAAGGCTTCACGCGGACGCGCGTGAAGGCGCTGATCGAAGCCGGCGCAGTCGCGCGCAACGGTAAAATCGTCGACGATCCCGCGGAGAAGCTCAACGCCGGCGACCGTTTTGCGATCGCCCTGCCGCCGGTTGAGTCGCCGGCCGCCAAAGGCGAGGCGATCGCGCTCGATATTCATTACGAGGACGATGACATCATCGTGGTCGACAAGCCCGCGGGCATGGTCGTGCACCCCGCAGCCGGGAACTGGAGCGGGACGATGGTCAACGCGCTCATCGCTCATTGCGGGACGAGCCTCTCGGGCGTCGGCGGCGTCGCGCGCCCCGGCATCGTCCATCGCATCGACAAGGACACGTCCGGCCTCGTCGTCGCGGCGAAGAACGACGCGGCGCATCAGGCCCTCGCAAAGGCGTTCGCGACCCACGACATCGAGCGCGTCTATGACGCGATCGTCGTCGGCGCGCCGCGTCCCGGCGTCGGCGTCATCGAAGCGGCGCTCGCGCGCGCCGACCGGCGGAAGATCGCTGTCGTCGACGAGGAGCGCGAAGACGCCCGCCAGGCGGTGACCCGCTATCGCGTGATCGAAGCCTTTGGCCGCAAGCGGGCGCGGCTCGCCGGCGACGCGCTTGCGAGCCTCGTCGAGTGCCGGCTCAAGACCGGACGCACGCACCAGATCCGCGTCCATCTCGCTTATATCGGACATCCGCTGATCGGCGATCCGGTCTATGGCCGGGGACCGGGACTCGGCGGCCTCAAGCCGGGCGAAGAAGCGTCTGATAAGGCGATCGAAACGCTCCGAGCCTTTCGCCGGCAGGCGCTCCACGCCCGCGTTCTCGGCTTCGCACATCCATCAACGGGCGCGGCCATGCGCTTCGAGGCCGCCCCGCCGGCGGATTTCGGCGCGCTCGCAGAGGCGTTGCGGGCGCTTTGATCTTACGGGCGTCGCGTCCGCCCCGGCTGCGTCTTGATCGCCTGCGCCGCCCCGAAGGCGATGAAAATCGCCGCGAGCCAGAGGCCCGAGGTTGAGGGCGAAGCGTCCGCTGCGAGCCCTTGCTGGGGGACAGCATGATCGGCCCCGCCCGCCACGGCTAAAATCGCGATCAACGCGATCACAAAGACGCGAAACGCCATGAACGGGTCCTCCCCGTCGATAATCGGAATCGCCGCTTAATTTCGCGCAAAGCTATAAGGTTAACGCCGAGTACATCGGCTGTGATGAAATGGCCGCAACCTGGAACTACTGTCGGCCGGCGAACTTGGATAGGAAGGCAGTTGTGACCATATTTCCGTCAAGCGCGCGGGCGCGCGCGAGGAGGGGGCCTAAGACGAATGAGTAGAGCGCTTGCCACGATGCCGGCTTTGACGCCGGAGGGAAGTCTTTCGCGTTACCTGGCCGAGATCCGGAAATTTCCGATGCTCGAAAAGGATGAGGAATACATGCTGGCGAAGCGCCTCGCCGAGCATCAGGACGCAGAGGCCGCGCACAGGCTGATCACCAGCCATTTGCGGCTCGTCGCCAAGATCGCCATGGGCTATCGCGGCTATGGCCTGCCGATCGGCGAGGTCATTTCCGAAGGCAATGTCGGCCTCATGCAGGCGGTGAAGCGCTTCGACCCCGAAAAGGGGTTCCGCCTCGCCACCTACGCCATGTGGTGGATCCGCGCCGCCATCCAGGAATACATCCTGCGCTCGTGGAGTCTGGTGAAGATCGGCACCACTGCCGCGCAGAAGAAGCTTTTCTTCAACCTGCGCAAGATCAAGGGCCAGATCGACGCCGTCGAAGAAGGCGATCTTCGCCCCGAGCAGGTCGAGCACATCGCCAAGAAGCTTGGCGTCACGCATGACGACGTCGTGTCGATGAACCGCCGGCTCGCCGGACAGGAGACCTCCCTCAACGCGCCGATGCGAACCGACGGCGAAGGCGCCGAGTGGCAGGACTGGCTGGTCGATGAAAACGCCGTCAACGCCGAAACCAAGCTCGCCCATGACGACGAATACGACATGCGCATGGGCCTCCTCGAAAAGGCCCTCGCGAGCCTCAACGAACGCGAACAGCACATCATCACCGAACGCCGGTTGAAGGATAATCCGGCCACACTCGAAGAGCTGTCGCAGCAATATGGCGTCAGCCGCGAACGCGTGCGCCAGATCGAGGTTCGGGCCTTCGAGAAACTGCAGAAGGCAATGAAGCGCATGGAGCGGGAAACCCGCGTCCGCAAAGAAGACGCCGAGACGATCGACGCGTAACCTAACCGATCGAGTATTGTGGGGTGCATTAAGCGCTCCTGCGGGCGCGCAATGCACCTTTCGGAGGCGGATAGATGGGTGCATTGCGCGGCGCAGAGGTGCGCCGCTTAATGCACCTACAATGGCGGAGACCTCGTTATGACGATCTCTGAAAGAGTCGCTGCATTCCGCAAGCTGCATGTTCCGGGAAAGCCCTTCGTCATCCCAAATCCTTGGGACGGGGGGTCGGCCCGCATCCTCGAAGGCCTCGGCTTCAAAGCCCTGGCGACATCGAGCTCGGCATCCGCCCTCACGCTCGGCCGCCTGGATTACGGCGTGACGCGCGCCGAGGCGATGGCGCATTGCCGGCTCGTCGCCGGCGCCGTCGACATTCCGGTTTCGGCCGATCTTGAGAACGGCTTTGGTCCCTCGCCTGAGGATTGCGCGGAAACCATCCGGCAGGCGGCCGAGACCGGCCTCGCCGGCGGCTCGATCGAAGACTCGACCGGCGATCCCGATGCTCCGATCTTCGAGAAATCGCGCGCGGTGGAACGTGTCGCCGCCGCAGTCGAGGCGGCGCGCCGTGCGAAAGGGGGCTTTGTGCTGACAGCGCGCGCGGAAGCCTACCTGCACGGCCGCGGAGATCTGAACGAAGTCATTTCGCGCCTGCAGGCGTTTGAAGAAGCCGGCGCGGACGTGCTTTTCGCTCCGGGCCTTCCAGACGTCGCCGCCATACGCACGGTCTGCTCGTCGGTCGGAAGGCCGGTCAACGTTCTGGCCCCCGGAAAGATCACGAACGCGTCGGTCGCATCGCTCGCCGACGCGGGCGCAGCGCGCATCAGCCTTGGCGGCGGACCTGCCTATGCCGCATACGGAGCGCTTGTCGACCTCGGCGAGGCGATCGCCCGCGACGGCGACTTCAGGGCGCTCGCTGCGTTCGGCCCCGGCGCAAAGCGGGTCAGGACTTTTCTGCGAAGCCGCCCATCTTGATCGCCAGCGCGAGCACGACGCCGGCGATTCCCGCGGCGGCGACGCGCCACACCTGCCAGATGCTCATTTCGAGCCAGGCGAGAACCAGTACGAACGCCGTCGTGGCGGCGATAACTGCGTAGGCCGTCTTCGCGAAATCGCGCGCGAGAAGCGCCTGCGCTCCGCCCACAAGCGCTGCGCCGAACAGCACGACGCCGGGAATCCCCATCTCCAGCCAGAGCTCGAGAAAGAGATTATGCGGATGGATCGGAAGCGCCGGGAGCGCCTCCGCGGCGCCGGGTATGGACGCGACGGCGCCCGCCTCGCTTAGCGCGCGGGCGTAATCGGCGCCGCAGCCGAGCGGCAGGCATCCGAGCGCTTCGACCGCGGCGGTCTTCCAGATGACGAGACGCTGCAGCCATGAGGCCGGCAGGCCCTCCGGGGCGGCGGCGAAAATCGCGTCAAGCGGCGCGAGGGCCGCGAGGGGAGCGGCGGCGAGCAGCAAAAGCGCCAAAGCGGCGAGCGCGATGATCGTCGCGCGCGGCCATTTGCGACCGGCGTAAAAAGCGATCGTCCCGGCTGCGAGGCCGGCGACATTGGCGGTGATCGAAAAACGCGCCGCAGCTGCGAAGATCCCGACAAAAATCAGCGCCGCTGCGGTCTTCGACCGCCAGACCGGAACGAGCAGCGCAAGTCCCGCGAACAACATCGTCGAGAGGGCGGTGAGCCCGCGGCCGAGGCTGATCCAGTCCCGCATCCGCTCCGGCGATTGATCCGTTGGCGGAATGATGGCGCGCAGATATCCGCCCGCCGCCGCTTCGAAGACGAGGAGCGCCGCCGCCGCTGCAATTGCGCCGGTCCAGGCGCGCGCAAGCGGTTTCAGCTCGCCGCTCGGCCGGCCGTTGATCTCCCAGATCGCAGCCCCGGCCGCGAGCACCGGCAGGCCGACATTGAGGCTCAGCCGCCATGCGCCCTCGACGGGCGACCAGAGTCCGGCGATGGTGGTCCACAGACAAAAGGCGAGGAACAAGAGGCCCGTCCGGGCTAGCGGATTGGAGAGCCGGGGCCGCGTCAGGAAGAACGGCATGCCGGCGTTCCAGGGACCTGCGCGCGTCGCCGCCGCAAGCCCCATGGCGAGAAGGACGGGCGCCACGCCGCGATGCGCGAACACGATCAGAATCGGCAACAGGGCCGCCAGTGCGATCAGAACGGCGTTCAGGATGCGGTCGTGCGTCGTCGCGCCGAGTTCGGCGAAACTGCGCGCAAGCTTCGGCACGTGAATCGTCATCGGAGTCCGCGACCGGTCCCCCGCCTTTGACCGCAATTCGCGCGAGGAGGAAAGCGCTCCGTAGGGTGCATTAAGCGGCGCATCTTGGCGCCGCGCAATGCACCGCGGGCGCCGGAATGGTGCATTGCGCACCCGCTAGGGCGGGCGCCTAATGCACCCTACTTCACCTGAATGGTGCGCCGCGCGATGATCGCCTTGCCGAGGAGCACATAGCGCAGCTCATAGGCGCCCGCCGTCGTCGGCGCAGTCAGTTTCGACGGACTGCCGACGCCGGCGTCGATATAGGAGCCGTAGGCGTGCGCCGGCTGGTCCGATTTGACGATGGTCAGCCAGTCAGCGTGATTGTTCGGTCCGGTCCAGCTGATGGCGAACTCGGCGCCGCGCCCGACGCTCGCCGGCGCGGTGATCGCCGCGCTCGCGGCCGAAACCTTGATCGGCGTGCGGGCGATCACTTTCTTGCCGCCTTGCACGTAGCGGAATTCATAATCTCCCGGTTCGACCGGCATGGTCAGCGATTTGTTCGCGGGTTTCGCGTCGAAATAGTCATTATACGCTGTTTCCGCCGCATCGGGCTTGACGATGGTGATCCAGTCGCCCGACTGGCTCGGTCCGGTCCATTGAAACGCGACGGTCGAGCCGGCGACGGCGGTCGCCGGTCCCTTGAGCGAGGCGGCGACTGCGCCGACCTTGATCGGCGCGCGCGCGATCACTTTCTTTCCGTCCTGCACGAAGCGTAGTTCGTAATCGCCGGGCTCGACCGGCATGGTCAGCGTCTTGTTTTCCGGTTTGGCGTAGAAATAGTCGTTATAGGCCGAAGCCGCCGCATCCGGCTTGACGACCGTGATCCAGTCATTGGCGCCGTTAGGACCGGTCCAGGCGACGGCGATCTTGGCGCCGGCATCGGCCGTCGCCGGCGCCTTCAAGGTCGCGGCGACGGCGAGAGATTTCACCGGAAGCGACGCCAGCACGCGCTGCGGGCGCCCCAGCACATAGCGCATCTCGTAATCGCCCGGCTCGACCGGCATCGAAACATCGACCGGGTTTCCGGCCTTCGTATACTCGTAATCGAGATAGTCCGTAACCGGAGCGCCGGTCTTGACGACGGTGACATAGTCGCCGTCGCGGTTAGGTCCCGTCCACTTGACCGAGACGTCCGAGCCCGCGGGCGCTGAGCCGGACGGGGTGAGCGCGAGGCTCGCGGCGAGCTTGAGTTCGAGCGGAATCGTCAAGGTGCGCTCAGCGCCGGCGCTGGCCTTGATGGCGCCCGATCCCGAGAGCCCGTCGGTGCGCGACACGGTCACCGTATAATCGCCGGGCGGAATCTCGGCGGTCACGACGCCGGCGTTGGCTTTAGAAAGCACGGCCGCGCCGCTCGCCGGTTTGACCGTCCAGGCGAGACCCGACGCGATTTCCGGACCGCCTGCGAGTTCGGTGGCGCGCAACACGATTCGCGCCGTTTCGGCTTTGATCGGCGCCGGCGCGGCGGCTGCGGCCGTCTTTTGAAGGGCGCCCCTGAGCTCCGCCGCGTTTTTGGCCGACAGATATTTTCCGCCCGTCGCCTCCGCGAGGCATTTGAGCCCCGCCTCTTCAGTCGCGCTCCCCAACCCGAAACCGATGACATGCGCCGTGAAGTCGACGCCCCCCGCTTCAAGCTCAGCGCCGAGCGCGCAAGGGTCTGCATTGCAGGTCTCAACCCCGTCTGTGACGAGGATGACGGTCGCGCGCTGCGATTTGTAGCGGAGCTTTTCCGCCGCCATGCGTACTGACGCAGAGAGCGGAGTCTTGCCCTTGAAGCCGAGCTTGTTGACCGCCGCGCCGATCGCCGCGCGGTCGGTTCCGACCGGAACGATCTGCTCGATATCGGCGCAGTCGCCCTCGCGGCGATGGCCGTAAGCGACAAGGCCGAGCCGCCGGTCGGCGGGAATCTGCGTCAGGAGTCCGCCGACGACCTGGCGCGCGATCTCGACCTTGGTCTTGCCCTCGACCTTGCCCCACATCGAGCCCGAAGCGTCGAGCACGAGAATGGCGTCATCGGCCGACGCAGCTCCTGATGCGAGCGCGAACAGGATTGGTGCCAGTCTTGCAATACGCATAGAATTCCCCCTCAAAGCGCGCGCGACTTATACGCTCGCCGCCGAGCCCGGGCAAATCTGATGCACGCCTCTTTGTGTTTCCTTTTAGGGGATCCTCGGATAGGGAGAGGTAATTACGCAAGCTTTTGCCTGCAGCGAGGCCAGCGCAGTGAGCACGACGGCGAATGTCCTGGTTAGTTCGGCGCTAGCCGGCTCCGAATAAACAAAACACCCATTCGCTTGCATTGTATTGGTTGTTAGAGACCTACAATCGGAAAAACCGGGCAAAACGATAACAGAACGATAGGTTGTGCTATTTGCGCCTCCAACTTCGACGTTCAGCGCACCAAAGGACGACCTGCCAAACGGGGACCATGTGGACCAGTCCGCTGTCGGGACCGACCTGACACCCCTATCGCTTATTGCACATCGCCGCTCGGCCGTCCTTTTTGCTGACTCGCGCGCAAGCAAATCGATCGCACTTTGGCGGGGAATGACGTTTACCAAGGTTCCGTCGATGAATTCCGGCGTGTTGATTATTGGAAAACTTGGCAGACGTGCCACCCGACTGTCGCTCGGTTGGCTCGGTCGTGGTGCGGTTACGCACGATTGCAGAAAGGCGGAGGCAGTGACGATCAAAACGACCGAACCCGTAGCCCGTCGCATATGGCTGTTCCTGTCCTTATATTAGTCGAGCGGTATGACAACTTCCATCCCGATAGTGTATCTTTCTAAAGGAAAATCTGGCAGTAAAGAGACCGTAAGGTGATCAATTGCGCCCACCCTCGCCGTCAAATAGCTCGAACTATCTGTTTGTTTTGTACTTAAATATACTACCTGCCCGATACTAGAGCACGTTTTGCATAATTCGAGTCGGAGGGGGATTCCCCTTCGGGGCGAACGCTGATTCCTGTGCTGCGGAGTTTCGATGGAGCGATCGGTTGGGCAAGCCGTACAGCGTCGATCTGCG
>Ga0187892_10002595_pt1 | contig 35467 bp, 32 predicted proteins | sample MA1701073metaG_FD_139345 | JGI IMG/M metagenome (GOLD analysis project Ga0187892, IMG submission 139345) | Bio-ooze microbial communities from a basaltic lava cave in the Kipuka Kanohina Cave System on the Island of Hawaii, USA - MA170107-3 metaG ... | reverse complement strand
CGAGCTCGCGGGCAGCGTCGAGACCAGCCTCTCCGTCAACTACCTCGATCACCGATCGCCCTCCGGCACCGACTACGGGGGGCTCCAGCGGTTCCGCAACCGGCTCAACCTGGAGCTCGATCTCTCGCTGCCGCGCGAGTGGCAGGCGCGCCTCTCGGGGTTCGGCTTCTACGACGCCGCCTACGCCCTGAACGGTCGCAAGGACTACACCCACAACGTCCGCAACGAGTACGAGTGGGACGCGGAGGTCCTCGAGACCTGGATCCGGGGCCCCGTGCTCTCGGGGCTCGATCTCAAGCTCGGGCGCCAGATCGTCATCTGGGGCCGCTCGGACACGATCCGCGTCCTCGACGTGCTGAATCCCCTCGACAACCGCGAGCCCGGGCGCGTGGACCTCGAGGACCTGCGCCGCCCGGTCGGCATGGCGCGCCTCGACGGCTACCGGGGCGACTGGACCTTCACGGCGCTGGCCATCCCCGAGATCCGCTTCGACCAGGGCCCCGTGGCGGGGAGCGACTTCGATTTCGCGCCGGACCTCTCGGCCGGCGGCTTGACTCTTCCCGGTGTATCAACGCGGATCGAGCTCCAGGAGAGCGTGCCCGACGACTTCGAGAGCTGGGAGTTCGCCGGCGCCGCCACCGGGACCTTCCGGGGCTGGGACGTCTCGCTCCACGGCGCCTGGTTCTGGAACGACCAGCCCCACCTCGTGAACTCGGGGCTCGCCTCCGACCGGATCGCGCTGGGGCCGCTCGCCGCCGGCCTGCGCCGGGACCACGCGCGCCTGTGGCTCGTGGGCGCCGGGGGGAACTACGCCTTCGGGAGCTGGCTCGTGAAAGGCGAGGCGGCCTTCCTGGAGGGGATCCGCTTCTGCGACCTCCGCATCGACCTGGCGGCCGCGAGCGCAGCCTGCCGCGGCGCGGAGAAGGCGAGGATCGATGGGCTGCTGGGCGTCGAGTACTACGGCCTGCGCGACACCACGCTGGCCCTCGAGGTGGCGGGGCGCCGGCTGCTCGGCTTCGAGCCCGAGCTGCGCGGCCCCGGGGACCTGGCCCGCAGGACCTCCGAGGAGATCGCGCTCCGCGCCACCCGGAGCTTCTGGAACGAGACGCTCCAGGTGACGCTCCTGGCCGTGATCCTGGGCTGGCACGAGCAGGACGGGAGCATCGTGCGGCTCTCCGCCGACTACGACCTGCGCGATGCCCTCGTCCTCGGGGGCGGGATCCTGCTCTACCAGGAGGGCGGCGCCGCGCCCCTCTCGGCCTGGGGCCGCAACGACCGGCTCTTCTTCAGCCTCAAGTGGAGCTTCTAGCGCGGGCTCGGGTCGCGGCTCAGCGAGGGCGCGGGGCGGCGGGCGCGCAAGGCGGCGTGCAGGCGCAGGGCCGGCGCCCCGAGCGCGACCGTGGCCAGGGCGAAGTAGAGCGGCGAGACGAGCGCCGCCGGCCCGTAGTTGCCGGCGAAGACGAGGGAGAGAACCCAGACACCCGTCGCGTGGAGCAGGCGCCAGCGGCGGCGGCCGAGCCAGGCCGCGCTGCGGTCGAAGGAGGTGGCCACGAGGGCCGCCAGGAAGGCGTAGCCCAGGCCCCCGAAGACGAGGGTCACCGGGTCGGGCGCGAAGCCGGCGGGAAAGCGGGCTGCGAGGAGCGCGATCCCGAGGGCGTGGAGCGCGTGGGAGACGCCGAAGGAGACCCCCAGGTAGCGCCGGTTGCGCAGGAGCCAGGCGGTGGCCGGGACCTGCCAGAGCCGGCGCAGGGCGGAGGCGGCGCTCGCTGCGGAGAAGAGCAGGAGCGAGGAGCGCGCCGTCGTGCGGATCGCGAGCCGGATCCCCGCCTCGTCGCCGCCCGTCGCCAGCAGGATCGCGAGGACGAGGCCGCCGAGCAGCAGCGCGGCCAGGCCCACGAGCGGCCAGCCCTCCAGGCGCGAGCGCGCCTCCGGCACCCCGGCCCTCCGCCTACTCGGGCTGCTTCGAGAAGTCGCGCAGGTCGATCACCGCGCCGTTCTCGAAGTCGCTGGCCAGGAGCGCCCAGATCTCGCGGGCCACCGCGTCGGGCTCGCGCAGGACCCCGGCCTCGTGGAGGCGCACGAACTTCCCCACGTCGGGGAAGTCCCGGGGCGAGCTCCTTCGGATCTCCTCCTGCATCGCGGTGGCCACCACCCCGGGCGCCACCGAGAGGAGCCGACAGCGCCCGCCGCGGCGCTCCTGCTCCGCCCCGGCGATGCGCACCCACTGGTCGCTGGCGGCCTTGCCCGCCCCGTAGCAGCTCCAGCCCTCGTAGACGCTGTGGGCGGCGCCGGAGCCCAGGTTCACGAGAAGGCAGGGGGCTTCGGTGCCGCGGGCGGCGCGCAGGAAGGCGTCGCCCAGCACCGGGAGCGAGGCGGCGTTCAGCAGCACGCCGCGCCGGTAGGCCTCCGGGTCCCCCTCGCCGGCGAAGGCGATCGGCTGGAGCGTGCCGGCGGCGTGGAAGAAGACCACGCGCTCGCCGGCGAAGCCCTCCAGCTCGCGCTCGAAGAGGCTCGCCACGGCGCGCCAGCCGGCGGGCTCCGCGAGATCCGCCCGGAAGTGCTCGCAGCCCGCTCCCCCGCGCCGGCTGATGTCGATCACCCGCGCGCCGGGGTCCGGGACGGACCGGGCCAGGGCGGCTCCGATCCCGCTCGAGGCGCCGCTCACGAAGACGAGGCTGCCGGCCACGGGAACAGGGTAGACTAGGCCCCCGCCATGGGCTGCATCTTCTGCGAGATCGTGGCGGGGAGATCTCCCGCGTTCCGGGTCTGCGAGGACGAGCAGACGCTCGCCTTCCTCGACCTCTTCCCGGTGGCCACCGGCCACGCGCTGGTGGTCCCGCGCGCCCACAGCGAGAACCTCTTCGAGGCGGCGCCCGAGGTCCTCGCCGCGGTGATCCGGACCTCGAAGCGCGTCGCCCTTGCCCTCCGCAAGGAGCTCGCGCCCGACGGGCTCGCGGTCATCCAGCTGAACGGCGCCGCCGCCGGCCAGACCGTCTTCCACTACCACATGCACCTGATCCCCCGCCGCAGCGGAGAGCCGCTCCAGGTGCACTCCCGGGTGCGCGGAGACGACCAGGAGCTCGACCGCGTGGCCCTGCGCCTGCGCTCCGCCCTCGAGGACCCGGGCGCCGGCGGCTAGGACGGGCGGCCCGGCGTGTCGCCCCTGAAGCGCGAGATCCGGAAGCTCGTCTCCCTGGGCGCCCCCGTGGCCGGCGCCCAGGTCGGGACCATGCTGCTGGGCTTCGTCGACACCATCGTGGTCGGGCGCGTCTCGGTCGAGGCCATGGCGGCGGCGGCCCTCGCCAACGTCTGGATCTTCGGCACGCTGATGTTCGCGAACGGCGTGATCTTCGGCCTCGACCCGATCGTGGCCCAGGCCCACGGCGCCCGCGACGGCGCCCGGGCCGGGCTCGCGCTCCAGCAGGGGACCCTGCTGGCCCTGCTGCTCTCGGTCCCGCTCGCGCTCCTGTGGACGGGGACCGGCGCCTTCCTGCGCCTGGCCGGCCAGGACCCGGCGCTGGCCCGCGCGGCCCACCAGTTCACGTTGGTGCAGATCCCGAGCATCCCCTTCTTCCTGGGCTTCGCCGCGCTGCGCCAGTACCTCCAGGGGCGCGAGCTCATGCGGCCCGCTCTCTGGGTGATCCTCATCGCGAATGTCTGGAACCTCTTCTTCAACTGGGTGCTGGTCTTCGGCCACCTGGGCGCGCCGGCCCTGGGTCTCGTGGGCTCGGGGCTCGCGACCTGCCTCTCGCGCATCTTCTCCTGCCTGGCCCTCGCCGGCCTCGTGGGGGGCCTGGGGCTCCACCGCGACGCCTGGGTGCCCTGGGGCCGGGCCGCCTTCGCCTGGCGCGGCCTCCTCCCGGTGGTGGCGATCGGGCTCCCGGTCGCGATCCAGATCTCGCTCGAGATCTGGGCCTTCTCGGCGGCGGCGCTCCTGGCGGGGCTCCTGGGCCCGGTGCCCCTCGCCGCCCACACCATCGCCCTCAACCTGGCCTCCCTCTCCTTCATGCTGCCGCTGGGCCTCTCCCAGGGCGCCGCCACCCGGGTGGGCAACCTGATCGGGGCGCGCCAGCCCGAGGACGCCCAGCGCGCCGCCTGGGTGGCCCTGGGGCTCGGCGCCGGCGTGATGACCCTCTCGGCCCTGGCCTTCGTGACCCTCCGCCACGCGCTGCCGCGGATCTACACACCGGACGCCGCGGTGGTCGCGGCGGCGGCGGCGGTGCTCCCCATCGCCGCGGCCTTCCAGATCTTCGACGGCACCCAGGTGGTGGGCTGCGGGATCCTGCGCGCCATGGGCCGCGTGCGGCCCGCCGCCACCTTCAACCTGATCGGCTACTGGGTCCTGGGGCTCCCCATCGGAGGCTGGCTCGCGCTGCGCTCGGACTGGGGCCTGGCCGGGATCTGGTGGGGGCTCTGCTGCGGGCTCGCCCTGGTGGCGATCTCGCTGGTCCTCTGGGTGCGCACCCGCGGTCCGCGCACGGCGGCGGTCCTGGTCGCCGCGCGAGAGGCTCTCCCCGCGCCCTAGAGCAGCGCCCCGTAGCGCCAGACGAGCTCGAGGCCCACGGTCCGGCGCTCGCCGTAGTACTGGACGGTGTAGGGCAGGGCGCCCAGGGAGTTCGGATTGAAGTCGATGCCGAAGGGCTTGTACTCCCGGTCCAGCAGGTTCCGGCCCCAGAGAGCCAGGGAGATGTCGCCGAGCTGCTCGCCCAGCGGGAGGTCGCGCAGCACCACCCGGGCCTGGAGCAGGCCATAGGCCTTCTGCCCCGCCGCCGGGTTGTCGCCGTTCTGGAGCAGCGTGCGCGACTGCCAGTACCAGTCCACGCGGGCGCCGAACGTCCCGAAGCGGCAGGGCGGGAGCTCGTAGGCCCCGCCCAGCGTGTAGTTGTAACGGGGCGTGTTCGAGAACTTGCGCTCGTCGGCGAAGTCCCTGGTGTCGAGGGGGGCCGGCGTCACGAGATCGAAGTCGACGTACTCCGTGTACTCGGCCAGCGCCATGCCGTAGGTCGCCGAGAGCACCAGGCGCTCGACGGGCACGGCCTCGAGCTCGAGCTCGGTGCCCCAGATCTCGGCCTCCCCCGCGTTGCTCACGCCCGAGAAGGTGGTGGTTCCCGCCTGGAGGAGCTGCGTGCGCTGGAGGTCCTTGTAGTCCATGAAGAAGCCCGCGGCGTTGAAACGCACCCGGCGGTCGAAGGCCCGCAGCTTGAAGCCGGCCTCGTAGTTCACGACCGTCTCCTCGTCGTAGGGCGTCTCGAGCGCCGCGAAGGGGGGAGCGGCCGGCATGGCCGCGGCGGCCGCCGCCACCGTGGGGTAGAGGGCGCGGCCGTTGAAGCCCCCCGAGAGGTAGCCCTTCCCGATTGTGCCGTAGACGTTGAGCTCGGGGATGACCTGGAAGCTGATCTGCCCGCTGGGAGTCAGCTCGGCGAAGCTCTTGTCGAAGCCGGTCGTGGCGTAGCTCGGCGTCGCGGGATTCAGGTTGAACTGGGTATTCGAGACGCTCTTGCTCTCCCAGGTCTGCCGGATCCCGAACTCGAAGCGCAGGCGCCGCTCCAGGAACTCCGGCGTGAAGGCCAGGTGCGTGAAGATGGCGTGGGCGTGGTTCTTGATCTCCGGGAACTGCCGGCTCCCCGGGGCCGAGAACAGCAGCGGATCCGAGAAGGCGAACTGGGCCGCGTCCTGCTCGCCGTCCTCGTTGAAGTAGAAGTAGCCGAGCACGTAGTCGAGGGTGCCCGGGCCGAGGTCGGTGCCGCCCACCAGGTTGAGCTCCTCGCTGAACTGCCACTGGCGGGTGAGGAGGAAGTTGCTGAAGACGTCGATGGAGGTCCCGTCGCGATCCTGGAAGGTGTCGTCCCAGAGCTCCCGGTAGCCGGTGACCGACTTCAGCGTCGCGTCCCCGAGCCCGGGGAGGTCCGCGAGCTGGTAGCCCAGCGTGAGGCTCGTCCCCACCACCTCCGACTGGTCCTGCTGGAGCCCCGGGGCGGGAGCGAAGCTGAAGCCCGGGCCGGTCTGGACGATCGCTCCCTGGGATCCCCGCACGCTGATGTCGTTGTCGCGGCCGGAGCGCAGGAACGGGTCGAGCAGGGCCTTCAGCCCGGAGGAGCCGTAGGTCTGGGTGAGCTCCATCTCGGGCCCCTGCTCCGACGCGTAGCTGTAGTCGAAGCTGAAGAGGCCCTCGAAGGGGCCGTTGTCGTAGCGCAGGGCTCCGCGCGTGGCGATCCGCCCGCGCTCGTCGATGTCCGGGCCGCCGGCGGTGTTCTTGTAGGTGGCGTCGCGCTTGAGCCCCGCGAAGCTCAGCGACGCGGAGAGCGCGCCCGCCGACTCGTCCACCGCGAGCCCCTCTCCCCCGAAGACCGGGAACTCCTGGTAGGCGCGGAACTCCGCGGTGTCGAAGCGGCCGTATTTTGCCGAGGCGCGCGTCCCGTAGGAGCCGGAGGGCTTGCGCGTGATGAAGTTGATGGCGCCGGCGCTGGAGTTGCGGCCGTAGAGGTCGCCCTGGGGACCGCGCAGCACCTCGATGCGCTCGATGTCGAGGACGTCGATCAGGTTGCCGCTCGTCATGCCCCAGTAGACGCCGTCCAGGTAGACCGCGGTGGCGGGATCCCGGGTGATCAGCGTGGCGTCCGCCTGGGCGATGCCCCGGGACGCCACGAAGAAGCCGGTGCCGTTGGCGTTGAGCTGCACGTTGACGTTGGGGACGAACTCCGTGAGGTCCACCGCGTTCTCGATGCCGCGCGCCTCGAGGCCCTCGCCGCTGAAGGCGGTCATGGAGATGGCGGTCTGCTGGAGCGTCCGCTCGACGCGCTGCGCGGTGATGATCATCTCCTCGCTCTCTTCCGGGCCTTCGATCTGGGCCGCGGCGGGGGCGGGCGCGAGGGCGAGGGCGAAGGCCGCGCCGACCGGGAAGAGTGACGGGAGCGGGAGCCGGGTGCTGAGGGCGGGCGAGTCGAGGCGACGAGATCGGGACACGGTCGATCCTCCTCCGCCGGGGGGCGACGTGGCGCCGATTCTCCCGCGCGGCGTAGAGCCGTGGCAAGCATCCTGCGCGGGGATCCGGCCGGGGCGGGTGGGGGGCTTCGACCCCGCTTCGGGACGCTCCGCGAGTGCGCTGCACCTGCCGGCCGGCTGCACCTCGGCTTCCGGCCCGCTGCCGCGCTGCTGCGGACGGGCCCGCCGCCCGCGCGCTGCGCGTCAAGCCGGGCGCGCGTCGGGCCGCTCTTCTCGGGGCGGGCGAGCAGGCCCGGGAGGAAGGCATGCGCGACGGTCGCACGCGAAGGCTCGCGACGCCGGAGGCCGCGGGGGAGGGCTCCTGGGCGGACTACCAGGCGCGCTTCAAGGTCTGTCTCGTGGTGCTGCGGGGCGGGGCCGAGGGCAGCGAGTTCGAGATCTCGGGCGAGCGGCTCGTGCTCGGCCGCGGCGGCCGGGCGGAGCTCCGCTTCGAGGATCCCGCCATGTCGAAGGAGCACGCCGCCCTGGAGTTCACGGGCGGGGGCTACCGGGTGCGCGACCTCGGCAGCAGCAACGGCACGCGCCTCAACGGGGCCGAGGTGCGGCTCGCCGAGCTCAAGCACGGCGACCGCTTGCAGCTCGGCGAGCACGTCCTCCAGCTCGTGGTGGAGCCCCGGCGGCGCGCGCCGCGCACCTACGTCATCCGCGAAGGCGACTGAGTGCGGGCCCGCCGGGCCGCCCGAGCCCGGCCGAAGAGCTCCGCCCCTTCGCAAAGGGCTCCCGCGTGACGACGCCGCCGCCGCGAACGATCGGCAGCTTCGAGGTCGAGGAGGAGCTCGGCCAGGGGGGCATGGGCATCGTCTACCTGGCGCGCCAGCCGGCGCTGGGTCGGCGGGTCGTGCTCAAGACCCTGCGCCGGGAGCTCGCCGAGGAGCCGGGCCTGGACGAGCGCTTCACGCGCGAGGCCCAGGCCGCGGCGGCGCTCCACCACCAGAACGTGGTCGCCGTCTACGACTGCTTCGCCTGGCGCGGCGCGCGCTACATCGCCCAGGAGTACGTGAACGGCTGCGACCTGGCCACCGTGCTCGCGAAGACGCGCCGGGTGGCGCCCCGCGTGGCCATGCTGATCGCCCTGGAGCTGGCGCGCGGGCTGGAGGAGATCCACGCCCGCGGCATCGTGCACCGCGACCTCAAGCCCTCGAACATCCTGCTCGGCCGCGGGGGCGAGGCCAAGATCGCCGACTTCGGGATCGCCCTCGATCCCAAGGGCCCCGCCCTCACCCGGACCGGCCACGCCATGGGAACCCCGCCCTACATGTCGCCGGAGCAGTACCTGGGCGAGCGGGTCGACGAGCGGAGCGACCTCTTCGCGCTGGGGGTGGTGCTCTACGAGATGGTGACCGGCGCGGCCCCCTTCGCGGAGGCGGATGCGGAGCAGGGTCCCGGCCTCCTGCGCCGCATGGAGGCCGAGCGCTACCAGGCGCCGCGCCGGATCGCCGCCGAGACGCCGCGCTACCTGGACCGCCTGATCCGCGCCTGCCTGCGCGGCAAGCCCAAGAAGCGCCTGCCCTCGGCGCGGGCGCTGCGCCGCTCGCTCGAGCGGCAGCTCGCGTCCCCCGCCCCCGCCGACTGCCGCGAGGAGATCGCGGCCTGGCTCTGGGAGCGCGGCCTCTTCGACCCGGCCGAGGACGATACCCGGGTGGTGCCGCGGCCGCGCGCGCGAGCGCCAGCCGCCGGCGGCCGGCGGCGGCTGGCGCTCGCGGCCGGGCTCTTGCTGGCGGGCGCGGCGAGCGTGCTGGCCGGCGAACGCATCCAGCTCGCGGCGCAAAGACCCCTCGAGCTCGCGCGCCGGCTGGCGCTCGGCGAGCCGGCCCGGGTGCGCTTCGAGCTCGAGCGCGCCACGCAGGTCCGCATCGACGGCCAGGCCCCCTTCACCACGCCCCGCGCCGAGGCCGTGGAGCTCGCGCCGGGCTTCCACGGCGTGGTCTTCGCGCACCCGGAGCGGGGCAGCGTGCGCCGCCTGCTCCACCTGGAGCCGGGCGAGGAGCGCCTGGTGCGCGACGTCCTCGCCGACACCGACCCGGCCCCGACGCCGCCTCCCCGCCGCTAGGCGTAGGCGGGGACGTTCCTTGCGTTTTTTCGTTTCGGGGGATCGCTCCCTCCGCAAGGAGCACAGCACTCGCCCCCCGAAACGAAAAAACGCAAGGAACGTCCCCGTTAGCCGGCGGACTCGACGGTGAGGCCGACCTCCTGGCCGAAGGAGAGCTCGAGGGTGTGGCCGTCGGGATCGCGCAGGAAGGCCCAGTAGCCCACCGGCGGGCCCGAGTCCTCGGGACCTCCCACGAGCCTCCCCTCCTCGCGCGCGCGGGCGGCCAGGCGATCCACCTCCTCGCGGCTCGCGCAGCCCACGCCCAGGTGCGCGAAGGGCCGCAGCGGATGCTCGACCTGCGACTGCTCCGCCAGCACGATCACGAAGGGCCGCGTGCGGTCGCTGAGCCAGACCACGCCGCCGCGCCGGTGCACCACGGCGAGGCCCGCGAAGCGGCCGTAGAAGTCGATGCTCCGCTCGAGGTCGGTCACGGGAAGGGCCACGTGGGTGAGACCCAGGTCGTGGCTCCCCTCCCGCGCAGCCGGGTTCATGGCTCGAGGACGACCTTGCCGTGGGTCCGGCGCGCGCCGAGCGCGACGAGGGCCCGGCCCACCTCCTCGAGGGGATAGCTCCGGGAGATCAGGGGCCGGATCTTCCCCGCCGCGTGCAGGGCGAAGAGCGCCTCGAAGACCTCCGCCACCCGCGCCGGATTCCGGGCCGCGAGGGCGCCCCAGTGCAGCCCCAGGATCCCGATCTGCTTGAGCAGGATGCGGTTGGCCCTGACCTCCGGGATCTTCCCGCTCGCGAAGCCGATCACGAGCAGTCTCCCGTCCCAGGCGATGCACTTGAGCGAGCGCTCGAAGACGTCGCCGCCCACCGGGTCGTAGATCACGTCGGCGCCGCGCCCTCCGGTGAGCTCCAGGACCCGCGCTGCGAAGTCCTCGCTCTCGTAGTCGATGGCCTCGTCGGCGCCCTGCTCGCGCGCCACCTCGACCTTCTCGGCCCCGCCGGCGGTGGCGATCACCCGGGCGCCCAGGGCCTTGCCGATCTGGACCGCCGCGCTCCCGACCCCGCCGGCGGCGGCGTGCACGAGGAGCGTCTCCCCCGCGGCCAGCCGCGCGCGGTCCACGAGGGCCGCGTAGGAGGTCGGGTAGGTGATCTGGAGCGCGGCCCCCTCGGCGAAGGAGAGGGCCTCGGGCAGGGGCTGGGCGGCGGCGGCGGGGAGCAGCGCGCGCTCGGCGAAGCCGCCGATGCCCGAGGAGCCGAACACCCGGTCTCCGACCCGGAAGCGCTCGACCCCGGACCCGACCTCGAGCACGACCCCTCCCACCTCCGCCCCGGGCACGAAGGGGAGCGGGGGCTTCACCTGGTACTTCCCCTGCACCATCAAGAGGTCGAAGAAGTTGCAGCCCGCCGCGCGCACCCGGACCTTGAGCTGCCCGGGCCCGACCCGGGGCTCCGGGAACTCCTTCACCGCGAGCTCGCCGGGCTCCATCAGGCGATCGACGACGGCGGCGCGCATCTGCGCGGGATTCTACCGGCCGCGGCGGCGCGGCCAAGGCCCGCGCGGGCCCGCTGGCGGCGCCGGGGCGGTACTCTTTGCCGGGGACCTGGGAGCCCGAATGCCGGAGCCCGACGCGAGGGAGCTCAAGGAGGCCGCCTGCGCCGCGGTGGATGCGCTGCGCAGCGAGCTCGTCCTGATCTCGCGGGAGATCCACGCCCACCCGGAGCTCGCCTTCCAGGAGCGCCGCGCCGCCGCGCTCCTCGCCGATCGCCTCGAGCGCGCGGGCCTCGCGGTCGAGCGCGGGGCCTTCGGACTCGAGACGGCCTTCGCCGCCGAGCTCGGCCCGAAGGGCGCGCCGCACGTCGCGCTCCTCGCCGAGTACGACGCGCTCCCGGGGATGGGGCACGCCTGCGGCCACAACCTGATCGCCACCTCCGCCCTGGGCGCCGGCCTGGCCCTCGCGTCGCTGGGCCCGCGCCTGCCCGGGCGCGTGCGCGTGCTGGGCACGCCGGCCGAGGAGCAGGGCTGCGGGAAGGAGCTCATGGCGCGGCGGGGCGCCTTCGAGGGCGTGGCCGCCGCCCTGATGATCCACCCCGCCGGCCTGAACCTCGCCAGCATGCCCTGCATCGCCATGGCCGAGCTCGAGGTCGAGTACCGCGGGCGGGCGGCCCACGCCGCCGCCATGCCCGAGCGGGGAATCAACGCCCTCGACGGGCTCGTGCTGGGCTATCAGGCGCTGGCCGCCCTGCGCCAGCACATCGGTCGCCAGGAGCGCGTGCACGGCATCATCACCGACGGGGGCCAGGCGCCGAACGTCGTGCCCGAGCGAGCGGCGGGCTTCTTCTACGTCCGCGCCGCGAGCTTCGAGGAGCTCGAGCCCTTGAAGCGGCGCGTGGAGAGCTGCTTCCGCGCCGGCGCCGAGGCCAGCGGGGCGGAGCTCCGGCTGCGCTGGGGCGCCGCCGACTACCGCGACATCCGCTTCAACGCCCCGCTGGCCGCCGCCTTCCAGGCCAACGCCGAGGCCCTGGGCCGGGAGTTCCTGCCCTGGGACGCGCTTCCCGAGGGCCTCCAGGGCAGCACGGACCTCGGCAACGTGAGCTACCGCGTGCCCGCCATCCACCCGATGCTGGCCGCGGCGCCCCTTCACTGCACCATCCACAACCCCGAGTTCGCGAAGTGGGCCGGCTCGGAGCTGGGGGAGTCCGCCGCCCTCGATGGCGCGAAGGCCCTGGCCATGACGGCGATCGACTTCTTCTGCGACGCGGACCTGCGCCGGCGCACGCGCGACTGGTTCGAGCAGGCGCCCGCCCCGGGCCGCTGAAGCCTCGTGCAGGACCTCCACCCGAGCGTGTGGATCGCCCCGACGGCGCTGCTGTTCGGCCGGATCTCGATCGGGGCGGGCTCCTCGGTCTGGCACCACGTGGTGGCGCGCGCCGAGTGCTGCGAGATCCAGGTGGGCCGCCTCGTGAACCTCCAGGACTTCGCGATGCTGCACGTGGGCTACGAGCACCCGACCCGGATCGGCGACTTCTGCTCCATCACCCACCACGCGACGGTGCACGGCTGCACCCTGGGCCCCGCCTGCCTGGTGGGGATCCACGCGACTCTCATGGACGGCGCCGTGATCGGCGCCGGCTCGATCGTGGCCGGCGGCGCCTTCGTGACCGAGGGGAGCGTCTTCCCGCCGGGCTCGATCGTGGCGGGGATCCCGGCGCGCCAGATCGGCGAGCGCGACAGCGCGCGGGCCAACCGCATGAACGCCTGGCTCTACCACCGCAACGCCGAGGCCTACCGGCGCGGCGACCACCGCACCTGGGTCGGGCCCGAGTTCGAGGCCTGGCGGCGCGCCAAGCAGGCCGAGGTGGACGCCGACCTCGACCTGGCCGCGCCGCTCCTCAGCCGGGCGGGCTGAGCGGGGCTCGGGGGATCGACGGGCGCGCCCCGCCGGCTCCCCCCCCGACCCCGGCAAAGAGCAGGTCCACGGAGCTCTCGACGGCGCGCTGGCAGCCCCGCTCGTCCAGGAGCCCGTTGGCCCAGTCGACGCGCGCCCCGGTCGAGACGTGGAGCAGGGCCCGGGCGGCCGCCAGGACGTCGAGGCCGGGCACCAGGTCGGCCTGGCGGCGGCCGGTCTGGAGGATCTCGGCCAGGAGCCCGATCGAGCGGTCGCGCAGCGCCAGGGCCTGGCGCGCCACGCGCGCCCCGGGGTAGGTCGTGGCGCGCAGGGCGATCACGGTGTAGTCCGGCTCGCGGGCCAGGAGCTCGTGCTGGAGGCGGAAGAATTTGCGAACGCGTTCGCGCGTCGGCTCCGCGCGCGTGTCCTCCACGCGGAAGCGCTTCCAGGCCTCGTCCTGGAGGTCCGAGAGCTCCCAGATCAGGAGCTCCTCCTTGGAGCGCACGTGGCGGTAGATGGAGCTCGCGGCCATCCCCGCCCGCTGGGCGATCGAGCGCAAGGTGGCGCCGTCGAAGCCCTCCTCGAGCATGAGCTCGCGGGCGGCGCGCCGCAGGCGCTGGCGCGTGCGGCGGCCGCGCTCGAGGCGACCGTCGTCGGGGCGGCGCACGGCGCCGCGACCGCCGCGCGGCGCCTGGGGGACGCCGGAGGCCGCCTTGCGGGGCGGAGCTTCGCTCACGCCGCCTCCCCCCATGAAAGTGAACAGGATCGCAAAGCCCCCGCGAGAGCGGCAGGGGGGGTCGCTCGCGGGCCGACGAACGAGGGCCCGGCGGCTCGCGCGGCCGGGCCCTCGGACGCTCGGAGCGCGCCATGTGCGCCTGGCGCGTCGCGCCGGGTGCGGGGGGCTTGCTCGGCGTCTTCGCCTCCCGGGATTCCCCAGCCGGTACTCCGGGGAGGCGCAGATCCCGGCGCGGGGTGGGAGCAATCCGCGTGCCGACCCGGCCGCGCCCTGCAAGGGGGCGGAATTCCATGATGCCCCTTGGGGATGGCGCCATCGAAAGGAACTGGAGTTCCTCCGCGGAAGAAGAAGCGTTCCGCCTGGGATGTATTTTCCCCTAGGGGCATCCCCGGGGGTCACCCCGACCGGCTCGCCTCAGCGCCCGAGGTCGCGGACGCCGGCCTCCAGGAGCTCCGGGCTCTCGATCCGCTGCTTGATCGCCTGGAGCGAGTAGTAGGAGTAGAGCCCGTCCTCGATGCGCTCGTCGTAGGTCCAGGCCACGCTCATGCGCCGCCGCCCCCCCAGCGGGGGCGTCTCGATCCGCCCCATCACCCCGAAGATCGACGCCGTCCCGTACTCCCACAGGTGGTGGAAGCCCGCCGGGTAGTCGATCGATCCCAGGTTCGCGACGAAGACCGAGGTGAAGAGGGGGTCGGCGTCGATCATCGACCGGGGCAAGAGGCCCAGGTCGTCGGCCCGGCGCGCCACGAAGAGCGCGGCCTTCACGGCAAAGCCGGGCAGGCGCAGCAGGAGCCCCATCTCCCGGTCGCTGGCGTTGCGCCGGCCGCTGCGCCGGGCGAGCAGCTGGTCGTAGACCGCGTCCACCATCTCGTCGAGGGACTCGTCGGCGGGGCGGAAGCGGCGCTTCACGGTGAGCAGCGGCGAGCCGTCCACGATCTCGCGCTTGGCGCTGAACGTGAGCCACTCGCCGTCGCGCTGCCACAGCCGCCCGCCCTTCACGAAGCGGTTCACGCCCGGCCGCAGGTAGAGGGCCTGGGAGGTGGCGCGCAGGAACAGGTGGAAGAGGGTGACCGGCCGCTCGGGAGGTCGCTGGCGGTTCTTCTTCTCCAGGTACTCGAGGGCCGCCTCGACCTCGATCTCCTGCATCATGTAGAAGAGCGAGTCGTTCCGGCGCGGCGAGACGTAGGGCATGAAGCGGCGCATGGCCGGGAGGTCGCGCACCAGCGTCGCGTCGGGTCGCCGTCCGAACATCGCTTCCCGCCCGGGAATCTAACCCGGGGAGGCGGCGCGGCGCATGCACCAGACGGGGACGTCGAGGATCCTGGCCTCCCGCTCCAGCGCGAAGCCGGCCCCGGCGTAGAAGGCCAGGTTCTCGCGCCGGTCGGTCTCGAGGTAGACCGGGAGCCCGTCGCCCGGCAGCGTCGCGAGCCAGGCGTCGAGGAGGCGCCGCCCGCGGCCGCTCCCCTGGTGCTCGGGATCCACGCCGAGGGTGCCCAGGTACCGGTGCGGCTCCGGGGGATGGAGGGCGGCCAGGGCCGCGAAGACCTCGCCCCAGCGCCGGGCCACGCGCCAGCCCTGCCCCAAGGAGGCAGCGCAGCTGGGCGGGGAAGGGGGGCAGGGGCAGGGGCCAGGCCCCCGCCGGCAGCGCGATGAGCGCTGCGCAGGGCCGACCGCCGCTGCGCGCCACCAGGACCCGCGCGCGCTCCCTCGCCACCGGCAGGCTCGCCCGCAGGCCGTGGAGATTGCAGCGCAGGCGGCGCGCCGGATCGCCGGCGCCGATCACGGCGACGTTCAGCGGGTTGTCGCGGAAGGCGCGCGCCAGCACGCGCGCAGCGTCCTCGAGCTCGTGGGGGAGGAGGGGTCCGATGGGGAGCGCCTCCGCGGGGCGCGGCCGCTCCGATCCCCAGGCCGTCTCAGTCACCGGGCTGCTCGACGAGCTCGATGAGCGTGCCGTCGGGATCGGCGATGAAGACGGCGCGCGCGCCGCGCTGGGGGAGATCGGCCCGGGTCTCCTCCAGGATGTGGACGCCGCGCCGCCGCAGCTCGGCGAGCAGCGCGTCGAGGGCCTCGACCCGGAGCGAGAGGTGGCTGAGGCCGAGCTCGTTCAGCGCTGCGGGAGCGCCGTCGCCGCGCGAGCCGGGCCGCGCGAAGTGCCGCAGCTCGATGCGCACGCCCTCGCGCTCCAGGCTGCCGGTGTGGAGATCCACCGGCGCCAGCCCCAGCAGCCGCTCGCTCTCCGGCCCGCTCTCCCGGGCCTCGCCCACGAACCGGAAGCCCAGCACGTCGTGGTAGAAGCGCAGCGAGCGCTCCCAGTCCGAGACGCAGATCCCGATGTGGCCGAAGCGCAGCCGGGGCACGTGGTGGGGGGATCGCGCCCGGCTCGCTCCCGGGGCTCAGGCGCCCTCGCGGGCCCGCGGCGAGGGGCTCGCCTCCGGCGGCAGGTTCAGCACCTCGTTCGGGAAGGCCTGGACCAGGAACTCGACGATGTCCCGCACCGCGACCACGAAGCGCGGCCGGTGCTCCTCGTCCACGACGGGCACGTGGCGGAAGCCGCCGAGCGACATGCGATTGAGCGCGTAGGCCACGGTGGACCGGAGCGGCAGCACCTCCGGGTCCGCCGTCATCACCTCGCCCAGGGGCAGGGTGGCGGGGTTCCGGCCCCGGTCGACGATGCGGAAGAGCACGTCGCGCTCGGTGAAGATCCCCGCGAGCTTGCTCCCGAGCGTGCCGTCGTCGGTGATGAGGACGCAGCCGCGGTGCTCGCGCTGCATGGCGCGCATCGCGTCGGTCACCGTGCTCTCGGCGGAGAAGACCAGGGCGGGGCGGACCGGGAGCTCGCTCAGGGGCTCGCGCAGCAGGTCCACGCCGAAGCGGCGGCGCTCCTTGGGCGGCTCGAAGTAGGGATCGTCGTCGAGCAGGTCGCGGGGATCCTCGGCCATGGCCCGGCTCCAAGCGTCGGTCCCCCCTAGGGTAGGCGCCGGGCCGGGCAGCTACAACCCCGCGGGTGCCTCGCTCCGGCCCCCGCCGGAGGAGGCCCTGCGGGGGGATATACTGCAGGCGCATGGCGCCCGAGAGCCCCGGCGAGGCCGCGCGCCCCGCGCCCGCCCAGCGGCTGCTCCGCCGCCTCGCGCACCGCCCGCTCCTCTCCTTCGCCGCGCTCTCCGCGCTCCTGCTGCTGGTCTACGCACCCGCCCTGCGCGGGCCCTACGTCTCCGACGACTTCGGCTACCTCGTGAACAACCCCTACATGCAGTGGATCAGCCTCGACACGCTGCTCGCGATCCTCGACCCCTTCGGCGAGCCCCGGCTCTTCACCACCAACTACGCCCCGCTCCACCTGCTGGGCCACCTGCTCGAGCGCCTGGTCTTCGGCAACGAGCTGCTGGGCTTCCACGTCGTGAACGTGCTCCTGCACGCGCTGAACGCGCTGCTCCTCGCGCGGCTGCTCGTGGCCTCCCACGTGGCGCCCGGCGCGGCGCTCCTCGGCGGTCTCTTCTTCGCGCTGCACCCCGCGAACGTCGAGGCGGTGGCGTGGATCTCGCAGCTCAAGTCGACCGGGGCCCTGGCCCTCTGCCTCCTGGCCCTGCTGCTCCGCCCGCGGCGCCCGCTGGCCGGGACGCTCCTCTTCGCCCTGGCCCTCCTCACCAAGACCACGAGCGCCGCCGCCCTGCCCATGGCGGCCGCCTTCGCCTGGGCGCGGCGCGCCGGCTCCCGCGAGTGGGCCTGGGTGCTGGCCTGGGGGCTCGTCTTCGCGCTCTACGCGGTCCCGCAGCTCGCGACCTTCGACGACGTGGCCTCCGTGGAGGTGGCGGCCTTCGCCGATCCCGCGGTGCAGGCCCGCACCATGGCCGCGGTGGGCGCTCGCTACCTCGCCATGGCCGCCTCCTCCTACGGCGTCTCCGCCTTCCAGGCGCTGCCGCCGGTGCGCTCGCCCTTCGACCCCTGGTGGCTGGCCGCGCTCCCGATCGGCGCCCTGCTGGGGCTCCGCGTCCTCGCGACCCTGCGCCGCCGGGAGGAGGAGGCCGCCTGGTGGATCGGCGCAGCGGCGGGCTTCGCCCCGGTCTCGCAGATCTTCCCGTTCCTCTATCCGATCGGCGACCGCTACCTCTACTTCATCCTGCCGGGCCTCCTGGGAGGAGTGCTGCTCGGCGGGGCCGCGCTCCGGCGCAGGCTCTTCGCAGGCCGCCCGGCTCCGGCGGCGGCGCCTCGGCTGCGCCGGGTCCTGCTGGGAGGACTGGCCGCGCTGCTGCTCGCCTTCGGCGCGCGGAGTCACCAGCGCGCCGGGCTCTGGCAGAGCGAGGAGCTCCTGCTGCGGGACGCCGCGGCCCACTACCCGGACGGCGACTCCGCGGAGCTCCTGCGGGCCTGCGAGGCCGCCCGGCGCGGCGACGCGGAGGCCGCGGTGGCTGCGCTCGTGGCCTCGGAGCGGACCGGCGTCCCGCGCTTCGCCGGCCTCGACCAGGACCGCCGCTGCTTCGCGGGCCTGCGCGACGACCCGGCCTTCCGCGCCTTCCTGCGCGCCTCGGCGGGGCGCTGGCTCGAGGAGGCGGCGGCGCGCGGGATCGAGACCCAGGCGCTGCTGCGCGCCCGGGCGCGCGCGCACGTGCTGCGCGGCGAGGACCGCGCGGCCGCGCTCCTGCTCAAGCGCGCGCTGGCGCGCCGCGGCCCCCTCGACGCGGCGGTGCGCGCCGAGCTCCTCGAGGTGAACGCGCGGCGGCGCGAGCGCCAGGCGATCCGCGAGGCGGCGCGGGCCGCCCGCGCCGCCCCGCGCGAGGATTCCCCCGCGGAGTGACGCCCTCCGTCACTCCTGCCGGCGAGCTGCCGGCGCGCGAACCCCGCACCGCCGCGAACGGCGCTTTTCTTTCCCGATCCGAGTCTCCTCCCGCGTGCGCCGGGCCACTCACCAGGAGACCTGGGAACCGCGGGAGGCTTGCATGGAAATCGGCTTCGAGACCATCGGGAACGCCACCATCATCGCCTACGACCGAGGGCCGGTGCTCGCCACCGATCCCTGGGTGCGCGGCGGCGCCTACTTCGGCAGCTGGGGCCTCGCCCACCAGATCCCCGCCGCGCAGATGGAGGCGGTCCTGGGCTGCCCCTACGTGTGGTTCTCCCACGGCCACCCGGATCACCTGAACGGCGATTCCCTCGAGCTCTGCAAGGGCAAGGTGATCCTGCTGCCCAACCACTCGGGGCAGCGCATCCGCCGCGACCTCGGGACCGCGGGCTTCGACGTCCGCGTCCTGCCCGACCGCCGCTGGGTCCCGCTCAGCGACCGCGTCCGCGTGCTCTGCATCGCCGACGAGGCCCAGAACGGAATCCTCCTCCTCGACGTGAACGGGCGCCTGCTCGTGAACCTGAACGACGGCATCGATCGCGGCTGGGGGCGCTTCGTGCGCAAGGTCGTGCGCCGCTACGAGACCTCGATCCTGCTGGCCCTCACCGGCTATGGCGACGCAGACATGATCAACTTCCGCGACGAGGACGGGAACCTGATCGAGCCTCCGGCGGGCAAGCGCTTCCCGATCGGGCCCATGGTCGCGCGCAAGACCGAGAGCTTCGGCTGCCGCTTCTTCGTTCCCTTCAGCTCCATGCACTGCTACCAGCGCAGCGACAGCGTCTGGGCCAACCGCTTCGCCACTCCGGTCGAGGACCACTACAAGGGCTTCTCCTCCGAGCGCTGCAAGATGCTGCCGGCCTTCATCCACTACGATTGCAGCGACGACTCCCACCGCTCCCTCGACCCCGAGCCCACGCCGCCGCGGGTCGTCGACTGCAAGGAGTTCGGCGACGACTGGAGCGAGAGCCTCTCCCACGACGAGTTCCAGACGGTCCGGAACTACTTCCAGGCCTTCCACCACCTGCCGACCTTCCTCGACTTCGTGAACGTGCGCGTGGGCGGGAAGGACCACCGGATCGAGTTCAAGAGGCGCGGCTTCGACCGAGGCGTCACCTTCGAGGTCCCGCGCGCCTCCCTGATGGACGCGGTGCAGTACGAGGTCTTCGACGACCTCCTGATCGGCAACTTCATGAAGACCACGCTGCACGGGCGCTGGCCGCAGACGCAGCTCTACCCGGAGTTCACGCCCTACGTCACCAAGTACGGGGACAACGGGCAGGCGCGCACCCGGGCCGAGCTGCGGGCCTACTTCCTCGACTACCTGCGCCGGGCGCCGCTGGCCACCCTCCACCACTGGCTGGAGGAGCGCTGCACGAACGCCGTGCGCGCGGTAACGCCCCACGACTCGGAGACCTACATCCGGCTCAAGAAGGCCTACTGGCAGGTGAAGGCCTACGTGTGAACGGAGGGGCGAGGCGGGCCCGCCGCGCCCTCCGGTCCCGCGCTCAGCGCTCGATCTGCTCCGCGAAGGCGGCGGCGACCATCTGGTTCACCCAGGTGCGATAGTGCCCGCCCGAGTGCGGGTTCTCGAGGCCGAGGGCGGGGATGGCCTCCCGCACGCTCAGGGCCCGCGCGTGCCAGTCGGCGAACGCGACGCCCCGCCGCTCGGCCCAGGCCCGGAGCCAGGCGTAGCCGCCCGAGGAGTCGCCGGGCGCGTCGGTCCAGCCCACCACGAGCCGCGCCCCCATCTCCTCGGCGCGCGCGCGCAGCTCCTCGAAGAGCGGCTCCTGGAGCTCCGCCACGTTGGTCTTGACCCCCTCGGTCTGCCCGTAGTTGACGTCGCCGTAGCCGGGGGTGCGTTCGCGGCGCAGCTCGCCGAGCAGGAGCTTCGCCCGCTTGCCCACCTCGCTCCGGAAGCCGATCCACTGGAGGAGCCCCAGGGCGGGGCCGAAGTGGGGGCTCCCCGCCACCAGGTGGCGGTGGCGGTGGCCCGAGTCGAAGAGCCGGTCGTCGCTCCAGTCGTTGGAGCAGCCCAGGAAGAGCACCGCGTCCGGCGTCCCGATCTCCTCGCGGTAGCGGCGCAGCGCGACCAGCGACTGCTTCATCCCGAACGCGGCCAGTCCCAGGTTCACGACCGCGAAGCGCTTCTCGTAGCGCCCGCCGCGGAGGTTCAGCTGGAGGTCGAGCTGGAAGGGATAGGAGGCGTCGCTCGCGACCCCCGTTCCCTGGGTGAAGGAGTCGCCGAGGGCGAAGACCAGGCGCCCGTAGCCCTGGAAGGAGTCCTGGAAGTTCACGGTCCCGAGGCGGTTCGTGTAGACCTCCTCGAGGAAGTCGCTGGTCTCGAGGTGGTGGCGCCCCGGGACGAGACGGGCCCCCAGGTCCTCGTCGTACTCGTAGGCGTCGACGTAGCCCCCGACGAAATGGAGGGGCAGGAAGGCCCGCAGGAAGACCTCCACCAGGAGGAATCCGACCGCGCAGCCCAGCGCGATCGCGACGCCGAGCGCGGCGGCGCGGCGCGGCGGGCGAGCCGTGGGTTCCTCGGGCGCGTGCTCCGGCATGGTGGCGGAACCAGAGTATCATCGAGATCGTTGCGGAAGGGGCCCGTGAATCGCAGGGAGTTCCTGGCGGGGTCCGCCGGGGCTGTGCTGGGCGCTCTGGCGGCGGGAGCCCCGGGCTGCGCGGCGCGCAGCCCCGGGGAGATGAACCTCCTCCTCGTCACCGTGGAGGACTGGACCGCGCGCGCCCTGGGCTGCTACGGCAACGAGGTGGTGAAGACGCCGCGCGTGGACGCCTTCGCGAAGGGGGCGGTGCGCTTCGAGCGCGCCTATTGCCAGTCACCCGGCTGCAACCCCTCGCGCTCCTCGTTCCTGACCGGTCTGCGCCCCGAGACGACCCGCATCTTCGGCAACCGCGACCCCATGGACCGCCTGCTCCCGCCGGAGGCCCTGAGCCTGCCCGAGCTCGTGAAGACGAGGGGCTTCCGCGCGGTGGGCATCGGCAAGCTCTTCCACGAGGGCTTCATGGCGCGCCGTCAGCTCGGCGCCTTCGACCGCCTCGAGCTGTGCGACATCCCGGAGGGCTACGCCGGCGTCTCGACGGGCTACGAGCCCCTGCCCGGCGAGAAGCCCCCGCCTCCGCGCCGCTTCCGCTTCTCCCCGGACCCGGAGCTCGAGCGCCGCCTCGTCGCCCTCGAGAGGGAGCGCGACGAGGCGCTCCGGGGCACCGTGCCGGGGAGCGGCGAGTGGCAGCGGGCGTTGATCCCCTTCCGCCAGCTCCAAGCGGAGCTGCTCGGCGATTCCGGCGAGAGCGAGGAGGGGTCCCTCGACGGGCGCCGCGCGCGGCTCGCGGCAAGGCTCGTGGGAGAGCTCGCCCGGGAGGGCCGTCCCTTCTTCCTCTCCCTGGGGCTCTCCGCGCCGCACACCCCCCTCGTCGCCCCCCGCGAGTACGTGGACCTCTACCCGCCCGAGGCGATGCCCTGGCCCCCGGCCCCCCGCGAGCTGGACCGCGACATCCCCCCCATCGCGATCCGCTTCGGCGCGAACTACGACCTCTTCAAGTCCGTGCCCACGCCGGAGCTGGTGCGCAAGGCCATCGCCTCCTACTACGCCTGCGTGAGCTTCGCCGACGCCCAGATCGGGATCGTGCTCGATGCGCTCGAGGCGGCGGGCCTGGCCGAGAGCACCGCGGTGGTGATCCTCGCGGATCACGGCTTCCACCTGGGCGAGCACGGCCTGTGGAGCAAGGTCACGCTCTTCGAGCAGGCCATCCGCGTGCCCCTCCTCGTGCGCCTGCCCGGCGCCGCGGGGCAGGGCGCGACCTGCCGCCAGATCGTCGAGCTCGTGGACCTCGTGCCGACCGTCTGCGACCTGTGGAGCATTCCGGCGCCGCAGCCGCTCGAGGGGACGAGCCTGGCGCCGCTGCTCCAGGACCCGACCCGGCGCTGGAAGCGGGCGGCCTTCGCGGTCTGCAAGCAGCACGCGAGCCTGGGCCGCTCGGTCCGCACCCGGCGCTACCGCTGGTCCGAGTGGCGGGGGCCGCACGGTCCCCAGCCCGAGCTCTACGATCTCCAGCGCGATCCCTTCGAGCAGGTGAACCTGGCCGCGGACCCGGCGCACCAGGCGGTCGCCCGGCAGCTCGGGAGCCTCCTGCGCGCGGGCTGGCGGGCGGCGCTCCCGGCGGACGTCGGCTGACGGAGGCCTCATGATCTTTCGACAGCTCCTCGACCCGGAGACGTCCACCTGGACCTATCTGCTCGCCGACGAGCAGAGCCGCGAGGCGGTGCTCATCGATCCCGTGCGCGAGCAGGTGCCGCGCGACCAGGAGCTCCTGGGAGAGCTGGGGCTGCGCCTCCTCTACGCCCTCGAGACCCACGTCCACGCCGACCACGTCACGGGAGGAGGGCTCCTGCGCGCGCGGCTCGGCTGCCGCCTCGGGCTGGGCCGCGCCGCCGGGGTCATGACCGCCGACCTCGCCCTCGCCGACGGCGAGAGGGTCCCCTTCGGGCGCCACTCCCTGGAGGCGCTCTTCACCCCGGGCCACACCAGCGGGTGCGTCACCTATCTGTGTCGGGAGGAGCAGATGGCCTTCACGGGCGACGCGCTCCTGATCCGCGCCTGCGGGCGCACCGACTTCCAGCAGGGCGATCCCGAGGCCCTCTTCCGATCGGTCCGCGAGCGGATCTTCGCCCTCCCCGACGCGACCCGCCTCTACCCGGGCCACGACTACAAGGGGCGCACGGTCACGACCGTGGGCGAGGAGAGGCGCTGGAACCCGCGCCTGGGCGAGGGGCGGAGCCTCCCGGAGTTCGTGGCCACGATGGCGAGTCTGAAGCTCGCCTACCCCAAGCGGATCGACGAGGCCGTGCCCGCGAACCTTTGCTCCGGCGTCACCGAGCCCGAGGAGGCGGCCCCCTCGGAGCGCGAGTCGGACCGCTGGGCGCCGCTGCTGCGCACGCAGAGCGGGGCTCCCGTGCTCCCGACGGAGTGGGTCGCCGCCCACGCGCGGGAGCTGCGGCTCGTCGACGTGCGGGAGACCGTTGAGTTCAAGGGCACGCTGGGCCACCTGGCGGGTGCGGAGCTCGTCCCGCTGGCCCGCCTCTCGGAGGCCGCGCGCGACTGGGACCGGAAGGCCGCCATCGTGACGCTGTGCACCTACGGCACCCGATCGGGCAAGGCGGCGCTGCGGCTCTCGGAGCTGGGCTTCTCCCGGGTGGCCTCGCTCTACGGGGGGATCATGCGCTGGATCGAGGAGGGGCGCCCGGTGGTGGAGAAGAAGGACGCCCGGGGCGGCCAGGGAGCCGAGGCCTGGCTCGGCATGGACATCTAGACGCCCGCTGCGAGGGAGAAGTATCTTCCGAGGAGAGGAGGAACCCCCATGTCCCTTCAGCTCGGCGATACGGCTCCCGACTTCAAGGCGGAGACCACGATGGGCCCGATCCGCTTCCACGATTGGATCGGAGACGGCTGGGCAGTGCTCTTCTCCCACCCCAAGGACTTCACCCCGGTCTGCACGACGGAGCTTGGAGAGGTGGCGAAGCTCAAGCCCGAGTTCGAGAAGCGCGGCGTCAAGGTGATCGGCCTCAGCGTCGACCCGGTCGCCGACCACCGCAGGTGGGCGGGCGACATCGAGGAGACGCAGGGGACGGCCCTCAACTTCCCCCTGATCGGCGACGCGGATCGCAAGATCTCCGACCTCTACGACATGATCCACCCCAAGGCGAACGACACGCTCACCGTGCGCTCCGTCTTCGTGATCGGGCCGGACAAGAAGATCAAGCTCACGATCACCTACCCCGCGAGCACGGGGAGGAACTTCGACGAGATCCTGCGCGTGATCGACTCGCTCAAGCTCACCGCGAAGCACCAGGTGGCGACCCCGGTGAACTGGAAGCGGGGCGAGGACGTGATCATCGTCCCGTCGCTCCCGGACGAGGAGGCCCGCAAGAAGTTCCCCAAGGGCTGGAAGGCGCTCAAGCCCTACCTGCGGATCGTGAAGCAGCCGAAGGAGTGAGCTAGAAGATCCAGCCCTGCGTCCCTTCCGCGGGGAGCTCGTACACGAGGCAGAACTCGAAGCCGGCGCGGGTCGCGTAGTAGCGGTCCACCTCGGTATCCCCGATGTGGAGGTAGCGGCGCGCGGGGAAGCGCTCCCTCACGTCCTCGAGGCGGTGCTTCAAGCACACGAAGTCCACCTCGATCGCGTGGCGCTGCCAGAGCTCGCTCTGGTCGCGCAGCGTGCGGTCCGAGCAGCTCCCCACGATGTAGCCCCGGGCCTTGGCCCGCTGCACCATCTCGAGCGTCACGGCGCCGGGCGGGTCGCCGGCGACCAGGGTGCCGTCGATGTCGAAGCTCACGAGCGTCATCGCAGCCTTTCGGGCCTCCGCCGGTGGGCGCCCCGGGAGGGAATCGAACCCCCGACCCGTCGCTTAGAAGGCGACTGCTCTCTCCAACTGAGCTACCGGGGCCCGGGGGCAGAGGCTAGCGCGGGGGCGTGGCGGCGGACGCCCGGGAGGCGTTTGACACCCCCCGAGCGCGCCGATAGCTTCGGCTCACCTCCGCGGTGGGCGTAGCTCAGTTGGTTAGAGCGCCAGATTGTGGCTCTGGAGGTCGGGGGTTCGATTCCCCTCGCCCACCCCAGATCCCCCGCCCTGTCGCCGGGAGGTCCATGGCCCGAGCCCTCCTCGTCGCCGCGATCGCAGCGGCGTGCGCGGCGCGCGCCGGCGCGGCGACTCCCGGCTCTACCGAGGACTTCGAGCTCCGACCGGCTCCTCTTCCGCCACGACGTTCCCCCGCTGGTGCAGTTCCCGGACTCGGCGGCGGGGGAGTTCGGGCTCGACCGGATCAGCGCGCTGCCCGCCCCGCTGCCGGGCCTGCCCGGCTGGGGAGAGCTGGCCCTCGGAGGGGCGCTGCTGGCGTCGGGGGCCCTGTGGCTCGCCCACGCGCAGCGCAGGCGCTCCGCACCGGCGCTCTCGCCGTAGAGCGGGACGCGCCGCGGGGGAATGCGACTTCCCCGCGGTGTGGAATCGGTTTCCCATCTTCGAGCCGGGGTCGCTGCCCGGTGTATGCCCCGGCTCCGCGGATTGGGAAATCGCCACGGGAGGTTGAGCGCCGGGGGCAGCCCCACCCGCGGCTGCCGGTACGAATCTTGCTGCGCGTGATTCCGAGAGACGGCCGTCGCGAGCGGGCGGTGGCGGCGGCCGGGGTCGAGCTCGATCGCTGGGATTTCCACCCAGGGAGGGCAGCCGCCGGAGGAGAACAGGATGAGGACCCTGCGTGTCGCCCTGCTGCTCGCGGTCGTGGCAGGGGCGTTCGCGATCGTCGCGCCCGGCGACGCCGCGCGCGCGGACGGGGAAGGGCGGTCGCTGAAGGCGGATCTCGACGGGTTCGAGGAGCCCCCGGCGGTCTCCAGCACCGGCAGCGGGGAGTTCCGGGCGAAGATCAGCCGCGACAGGAGCTCGTTCGAGTACACGCTCCGCTACGAGGACCTGGAGGGGACCGTCACGCAAGCCCACATCCACGTCGGACAGAAGGGCGTCAACGGGGGCATCTCCGTCTGGCTGTGCGAGACGAGCACCAATCCGGGTCCCGCCGACACACCGGACTGTCCGGGTCCGAACTCGGGCGAGGTGACGGGGATGGTGACCGCTGCCCAGGTGATCGGCCCTTCCGGACAGGGCGTCGCTCCCGGGGAATTCGAGGAGCTGCTCGAGGCGATGCGCGAAGGCGTGACCTACGCGAACGTGCACTCGACCCGGAATCCGGGTGGCGAGATTCGCGGACAGATCAGGCGACGGGGGGGCGACTGAGCCAGGGGCGGGAGCCCCTGGACCGCCCCAGGGCGAGGCCCGCGAGGCCCCCGGCGAGGAGCAGCGCGCTGTCGGGCTCCGGGACCAGGGAGCCCACGGCCCCGGCGAAGTTGGTGGGCGAGTTCGGCGCCGCGACGAGGTCCGCGCTGCCGAAGGCCCGGTGGAGCGAGTAGACCCCGTCCGTGGGAAGCGCGGAACTCGAGCCGCCGAACGCGACGCTGTCCCAGGCCTGGGTGTCGGTATAGGGGAGGAAGGGGATCCCGACGATCGGCTCGTTCGAGAAGGTGAGGGTGTCGCCTGCGCTCCGGAGGAAGCCGTCGGGGAGGATGTAGTCCGGGGTCACGGCTCCCGGCTGCGAGGCGAAGGCCGCGGTCGCGACCAGCAGGTGGCGGTTCTGGGTGGAGCCGCCGAGGTCGTTCGGGAAGTGGTACTCCCCGCCCGTCGCCAGGGAGGCCAGGAACATGAACCCGAGCAGACCCTCGCCGGGATCGTCCGTGAAGAGCTCGAGGAACTGGACGCTCCCGTCGGCGTTCGAGTAGACCTCGGTGAAGACCCAGAGGTGACCGAAGCCGGAGGCGGGGCCGGGAGCCAGGGCCAGAAGGCCGAGGGTGACCCCCCTCGCCAGCGATGCCGCGATCGCTCGGCCCATGGCCGACGGCCCCTCCGGGCGTCTGCTCCCCCGAGAGGATGTGGTCGCGGGCCGCTGCCCGTGTCGCGGATCCTAGGCCACGTAGACCGTCTTGATGTTCACGAACTCCCGGATCCCGTAGTGGGAGAGCTCGCGCCCATAGCCGCTCTCCTTGATCCCGCCGAAGGGGAGCCGCGGGTCGGACTTCACGAAGGCGTTCACGAAGCAGGCGCCGGCCTCGAGCTCCGCCTCGGCCAGGCGCTCCCCGCGCGCGAGGTCCCGCGTGAAGACGGCGGCGCCCAGGCCGAAGACCGAGTCGTTCGCGACCTCGATCGCCTCGCGCTCGTCCGCGACCGGGATGATGGCCGCCACGGGTCCGAAGAGCTCCTCGTCGTAGGCGGGCATGCCCTTGCGCACGCCGGAGAGCACCGTGGGCGGATAGAAGGCGCCCGGCCCCTCCGGGACCACCCCGCCCAGGAGGCAGCGCGCGCCCTTCTGGATGCTCCGCGCCACCTGGTCGTGGAGCTCGTCGCGGAGGTCCCGGCGGGCCTGGGGGCCCAGCACGGTCTCCTCGCGCAGGGGGTCCCCGACGCGGATCTGGCCCATGCGCTCGACGAAGCGCCGCTCGAAGGCCTCGCGCTGCGCCTCCACCACGATGAAGCGCTTGGCGGCGATGCAGCTCTGGCCGGCGTTCACGAGCCGGCTCGCGACGCAGGTCGCCACCGCGGAGTCGAGGTCGGCGTCCTCCAGGACCAGGTAGGGGTCGCTCCCGCCCAGCTCGAGGACCGTCTTCTTCAGCATCTCGCCGGCCGTGCGGGCCACGGCCCTGCCCGCCGCGGTGCTGCCCGTGAGCGTCACCGCCCGCACGCGCGGGTTGCGGATCACGGCGCTCACCTGTCGGCTCGTGATGAGGAGCGCGCGGAAGAGGTGCTCGGGGAAGCCCGCCGTGCGAAAGACCTCCTCGATGGCGAGGGCGCAGCCGGGCACGTTCGCCGCGTGCTTGAGCACACCGGCGTTCCCGGCCATCAGGGCCGGCGCGGCGAAGCGGAAGACCTGCCAGAAGGGGAAGTTCCAGGGCATCACGGCCAGGATCACGCCGAGCGGCTGGAAGCTCACGAAGCTCCGCCGCGCGTCGGTCTCCACCACCTCCCGGGCCAGCATGCGCTCGGCCTGCTCCGCGTAGTACTCGCAGGCCCAGGCGCACTTCTCGGCCTCCGCGCGCCCGTCGCGCACGGGCTTGCCCATCTCCTCCGCCATCAGGACGGCGTAGTCCTTGGCCTTCGCGCGGAGCACGCGCCCCGCCTCGACCATGAGCCGCGAGCGCTCCGCGAAGGGCGTGCGCCGCCACGCCTGGAAGGCGCCCTCGGCGGCGGCGATCGCCGTGCGCACCTGGCGCGGCGTCATGGCCTCGAGCTGCCGCAGGCTCTCGCCCGTGGCCGGATTCACCACCGTGAACGTCATGGGGTCCCTCCCAGGGTCGTGGCGTCGCCCGCGGTCGCCTCGAGGTGGCAGGCGTGGCTCGCTGTCACGCTCAGAAGCTCGGCGGCGTGCAGACGCTCACGATCTCGCAGTCCTCGGCTCCCGCGTTGCGGAAGCGGTGGGGGAGCCGGCTGTCGAAGTAGTAGGCGTCGCCGGCGCGCAGGGTAGCGGTCCGGCCGCCCACCGTGAGCTGGATCTCGCCCCGCACCACGACGCCCGCCTCCTCGGCGGCGTGGGAGAGCATCTCCTCGCCGGTGTCCCCGTCCGGCGCGTAGCGCTCGTGGAGGACCTGGAGCTTCGCGTGGGGCCGGCCCGCGGCGACGAGCCGGTAGGAGAGCTTGCCGCCGGCGAGCTCCGGGAGCTCCTGGGCGCGAAACGCGATGCGCGTCTCGGAGGGGAGCTCGAAGGTGAAGAAGTCCGCCAGCGAGACCGGGAAGCCCGCGAGCAGGCGCTTGAGCGACGCCACCGAGGGGCTCACCTGGCCCTGCTCCACCAGGGAGATGGTCCCGTTCGCGACGCCGGTGCGGCGGGCGAGCTCGCGCTGGGAGATCCCGTAGAGGGCGCGCAGGCCCCGCAGCCTCACCCCCACCTCGGTGGCCTCCGTAGCCGCGGAGGGGCCCGCGCCGGGGCGCGCCGCGGTCTCGGCCCCGGCCCCCTTCGCGCTCTCGCCGCCCATCGGTTTCTCCCCCGGCCTCGACCTGATCGTTCAATCTATTGAACGAATTTAGGAATGTCCAGCCTTAAAACCCATAGGAAACAGGATTTCTTGATATTTTCCGTTTATTTTATTATAACTTGGGACGAGAGGGGAGGAGGAGGCCCGAGAGACCGGCAGGAGGAGGGGAGACGCCATGCACCGAGGCCAGGAGCTCCTGGAGAGGCGGGCCGCCGTGGTGCCGCGGGGGATCCCGCGGATCGGCGGCGTCACCGTCGCCTCCGCCCGGGGGGCGCTCCTGCGCGACCTCGACGGCCGCGAGCTCCTCGACTTCGCCGGGGGCATCGGCGTGATGAACGCCGGCCACTGCCGCGAGGAGGTCGTGGCGGCGATCCGTGAGCAGGCCGGACGGCTCCTCCACACCTGCATCCACGTGGCGACCTACGAGCCCTACGTCGCCCTGTGCGAGAAGCTGGCGGCGCTCCTGCCCCACGGCGACCACACCAAGGTGATGCTCGTCAACTCCGGCGCCGAGGCGGTGGAGAACGCGATCAAGATCGCGCGCCAGGCCACCGGCCGGCCGGCCGTCCTCTGCTACACCGACGCCTTCCACGGCCGCACGCTGCTCGGCATGTCGCTCTCCTCGAAGGTCGGCTACAAGCGCGGCTGCGGCCCCTTCGCTCCCGAGGTGTACCGGCTCCCCTTCCCCAACTTCTACCGCGACGGGGGCGGGCTCGAGGGCGCCGCCTTCGTGGAGCGCGAGCTCGCGCGCCTGCGGGACGCCCTGGGGAGGCTCGTCGCGCCGGAAGACCTGGCGGCGGTCCTGATCGAGCCCGTGCAGGGCGAGGGCGGCTTCGTGCCGGCGCCGGAGGGCTACCTCCAGGGCCTGCGCCGGATCTGCGACGAGCACGGCATCCTGCTCGTCCTCGACGAGGTGCAGACCGGCTTCCTGCGCACCGGGAGGTGGGCGGCCTACGAGCACTACGGCATCGTGCCCGACCTCTCGGTCTGGGCGAAGTCGATGGGGGGAGGCCTCCCGATCGGCGCGGTCGTGGGGCGCGCGGAGCTCATGGACCGGGCCCGACCGGGCACCATCGGGGGCACCTACGGCGGCAACCCCGTGGCCTGCGCCGCGGCCCTCGCCACCATCCGCCTGATGGAGGAGGAGGGGCTGGCCTCGCGCGCCGAGGCGATCGGCCGCCGCGTCTTCGAGCGCTTCCAGGCGCTCCAGGCCCGCTGCCCCGCGGTGGGCGACGTGCGCGGGCTCGGCGCCATGGTCGCCATGGAGCTCGTGGAGGACGGCGATCCCGCGCGGCCGGCGACGCGGCTCGTGGCGGAGGTGCTCGCGGCCTGCGAGGAGCGCGGGCTCCTGGTGCTCGCCGCCGGCGCCCACGCCAACGTGATCCGGGTGCTCGCCCCCCTCGTGATCGAGGGCGAAGAGCTCGAGCGGGGGCTCGACATCCTGGAGGAGGAGGTGCTGCGCCGGGCGGCGCCGGCCCGGCGCGGGGAGCGGGCCCGCCGAGCCGCCGCGCCCTCCACCGGAGAGGTCGCGCCGAACCCGTGAAGCCCTTCGCCATCGCCGGCCTCCAGCTCCAGCTCTCCGCCTCCCGCGACAACCTGCCCCACCTGCGCGCGCGCCTGGACTACCTGATGGGGCTCTTCCCCTGGGTGCAGATGGTGGTGCTGAGCGAGCTCGCGGCCTACGGGCCCTCCCATTCCCGGGCCGAGCCGCTGCCGGGCCCCGCCGAGCGCGCCTTCCAGGAGATGGCCGCGAAGCACGAGCTCTGGCTCGTGAACGGCTCCGTCTTCGAGCTCTGCGACGGCAAGGTCTACAACACCGCCTCGGTCATCGACCCGGAGGGCCGGGTCGCGGCCCGCTACCGCAAGATGTTCCCCTTCCGGCCCTACGAGGCGGACGTCGAGTCCGGCGACTCCTTCTGCGTCTTCGACGTCCCGGAGGTGGGCCGCTTCGGCGTCTCCATCTGCTACGACATGTGGTTCCCGGAGACCTCGCGCAGCCTGGCGGCCCTGGGGGCCGAGGTCCTCGTGCACCCCTGCATGACGACCACCATCGACCGCGACGTGGAGCTCGCCATGGCGCGGGCCACGGCCGCCATGAACCAGTGCTTCGTGGTGGAGGTGAACGGCGTGGGCGACGGCGGCAACGGCCGCTCGCTCTTCGTGGGGCCCGCGGGAGACGTGCTCTACCAGGCGGGGACCAGCGAGGAGCTGATCCCCCTCGAGGTGGACTTCGACCGCGTGCGCCGCTGCCGCGAGTTCGGCGTGCGCGGCCTGGGCCAGCCGCTGAAGAGCTTCCGGGACTCCCCCGTCAACTTCTCCGTCTACGACCCGCACTCGCCGGCGCGGGAGTACCTCCACGCGCTGGGCCCGCTGGCCCGGCCCGAGCGCGGCTCGCGGGCCGGCATCGCGCCGGCGCCGCCCGCCGGCCGCGGGGCCCCCGCTCCCCCGCCCGAGGAGCCGCCCGGGGAGGGATCCCGGTGAGGGACGAGGCGCTGCCCCGGGCCGGGATCGGCGCACCGGCGCCGGACCTCTCCCAGCTCCACGCGCTTCCGCGCCAGCGCGCGGACACCTGGAACCGGCTGCGCGACGCCGCCCGCCAGCTCCGGCGCCTGCGGCGGCGCAGCCCCGGCGCGGAGGCCCTCGAGCGCGCCTGCCAGGCGGCCTTCGAGTTCCTGGGCGCGATCGAGCCCTTCCACGCCTTCCCCGGCAAGCGCACCGTCGAGCAGCTCCGGCGCCATTTCGAGCAGGAGCACTACGAGGCCTTCGCCCAGCAGGCCGTGCGCCTGGTGCGGCTCCTCACCACGCAGGGCTTCCGGCGGCTCGACCTCGCGACCGCGGGCATCGGCGACTACTCCGACCTCTTGAACGTCTCGAAGCTCTCCGAGGCCATCCACGCCAGCGCCACGCGGGAGCAGCGGCCGTACTTCGAGGTCCTCCTCGTCGACGACCTGGGCCCCGAGGAGGCGGAGGTCCGCACCCGCCTGCGCGGGCTCCGGCGCCCGGAGGACGCCTTCCTCTACGAGGTCGTGGTGGTCCGCTCCTTCGAGGACGCCCTGCTGGCCTCGCTGCTGAACTTCGACCTCCAGGCCTGCGTGGTGCGCAACGTCTTCCCGTTCGGCGGCGAGCACCGGCTGGACGCGCTGCGCGCCATCTACGAGCTGCTCGAGGCGGACCCCGCGGCGCTCGAGGCGCTGATGCCCGGCGAGCGCTCCCTCCAGCTCGGCCGGGCGCTGCACAAGCTGCGCCCCGTGCTCGACCTCTTCCTCGTCACCGACGCGCCCGTCGAGGACGTGGCCGGCGAGGCCAGCCTGGCCTACCGCCGGGTCTTCTACCAGCAGGAGGACTACCAGGACCTCCACCTCAGCATCCTGAAGGGCCTCCACGCGCGTTACGACACTCCCTTCTTCGATGCGCTCCGGCGCTACAGCCAGAAGCCCACCGGGATGTTCCACGCCCTGCCGATCTCGCGCGGGCGCACCATCGCGAAGAGCCACTGGATCGAGGACATGGGCCGCTTCTACGGCAGCAACGTCTTCCTGGCCGAGACCTCGGCCACGACCGGGGGACTCGACTCGCTGCTCCAGCCGACGGGCTCCCTGAAGGAGGCGCAGGAGCTGGCGGCGCGGGCCTTCGGGGCCCGCAAGACCTACTTCGTCACGAACGGGACGTCGACCGCCAACAAGATCGTGATGCAGGCCCTGGTGCGGCCCGGCGACATCGTGCTCCTCGCCCACGACTGCCACAAGTCCCACCCCTACGCCGTGATCCTGGCCGGAGCGCGGCCGGTCTACCTGGATGCCTATCCGCTCACCGAGTACTCGATGTACGGGGGGGTTCCGCTGCGCGAGATCAAGCGCCAGCTCCTCGCGCTGCGGCGGGCCGGGAAGCTCGACCAGGTGCGGATGCTGCTCCTCACGAACCTCACCTTCGACGGCATCAGCTACGACCCCGGCCGGATCATGGAGGAGGTCCTCGCGATCAAGCCGGACATGATCTTCGTCTGGGACGAGGCCTGGTTCGCGTACGCGCGCTTCCATCCCACGCTGCGCCGGCGCACCGCGATGGAGGCGACCCGCCGGCTGCTCGAGCGCCTGCGCAGCCCCGCCTACCAGGAGGAGTACCGGGCCTTCGCGGCGGAGTCCGCGGGCTGGGACCCGGAGGACGAGGCCCCGTGGCTCGAGCGGCGCCTGCTGCCGGATCCCGCGCGAGCGCGCCTGCGCGTCTACGCCACCCAGTCCACCCACAAGACCCTGACCGCGCTTCGCCAGGGCTCGATGATCCACGTGCACGACCAGGACTTCGAGCTGCGCACGCAGGAGGTGTTCCACGAGGCCTACATGACCCACACCTCCACCTCGCCGAACTACCAGATCCTGGCCTCCCTCGACGTGGGCCGCCGCCAGGTGGAGCTCGAGGGCTACGAGCTCGTGCAGCGGAGCGTCGAGCTCGCCCTCACGCTGCGCCAGCGCATCAACGGCGATCCGCAGCTCCAGAGGTGGTTCCACGTGCTCGAGCCGGGCGAGATGGTCCCCGCCGCCCATCGCAGCAGCAAGCTCGAGAGCTACGCGGAGCTGCGCTCCCGGCCGGGGCTCCTGGAGGAGGCCTGGCGCTGCGACGAGTTCGTCCTCGATCCGACCCGCGTGACGCTGCACGTCGGCCGGACCGGGATGGACGGCAACGCGTTCAAGAAGCTCCTGATGGACCGCTACGACATCCACATCAACAAGACCTCGCGCAACACGCTCCTCTTCCTGATCCACATCGGCATGACGCGCGGCACGATCGCGCACCTGGTGAAGACGCTGACCCAGATCGCGCACGAGCTCGACGACCGGGCCGAGCACCAGAGCACGGCGCAGCGCGGCGCCCTGGAGCGCAAGGTCGCCTCCCTCACGAAGGAGCTGCCCCCGCTTCCGAACTTCAGCCGCTTCCACCGCGCCTTCCTCCCGGAGCCCGGGAGCCGGACGCCGGAGGGCGAGATCCGCCGGGCCTTCTTCCTGGCCTACGACGACGCCGCCTGCGGCTTCGCGAAGCTCGACCCCGCCCTGGCGCGGGCCGTGGCGGAGGGCCGGGAGGTGGTCTCCGCCAGCTTCGTGACGCCCTACCCGCCGGGCTTCCCGATCCTGGTGCCGGGCCAGGTGGTGACGCCGGAGATCCTCTCCTACCTCACCGCTCTCGACGTGAAGGAGATCCACGGCTTCGACCCGGAGCTCGGCCTGCGCATCTTCTCGGAGGCGGGGCTGGCGCGGGCGGCGCAGGCAGCCGGCGGAGGCCTCCGGTGAGCGGGGCGCGCTCGACCCTGCGCGGGATCTCCGAGATCCGCCGCTTCTTCTACCGCAACGAGACGCCCATCTACTTCGTGAGCGCCACGAACTTCAACCTGCTCGGCATCGACGAGTGGGTGCGCAACTTCAAGTTCGTGAACTACATCGATTGCTTCGACGGCGCCCACCCCAACGTCTTCGTCCCCTCCGAGATCCCGCACCGCCCCTTCACGTGCATCGAGGACATCAACAACTACCTGCTCGAGCACAAGGAGGTGGTGGATTTCGTGGGCCGCCGCGCCGCCGGGGGAGCCGCCGGCAAGGCCGTCTTCCTCATGTTCGACGAGCGCACCGAGGAGCTCTGCCGCGAGCTCGGGCTCGAGGTGTGCTTCCCGCCCGCCGAGCTGCGCAGCCGGATCGACGACAAGATCTCCGCCACCCGGATCGCCGAGCGGGCCGGGATCGCGTCCGTGCCCAACGTGCTGGCCCGGGTGGCGAGCTGGGCGGAGCTGCGGAAGGCCGCGCACCAGCTCGGAGACGATCTCGTGGTCCAGACCGCCTTCGGCGATTCGGGCCACACGACCTTCTTCCTCTCGAGCGAGGCGGACTTCCGGCGCCACGCGGCGGAGATCGCCCTGGCCCCCGAGGTGAAGATCATGAAGCGGATCCGCTGCCGCGGCTCGGCGCTGGAGGCCTGCGTGACGCGCCACGGCACCATCGTGGGGCCGCTCATGACCGAGCTGGTGGGCTTCGAGACGCTCACCCCCTACCGGGGCGGCTGGTGCGGCAACGAGGTGCTGCCCGAGGCCTTCCCGCGCCCGGTGCGCGACCGGGCCCGGGAGACGGCCATCGCCTTCGGCGAGGAGCTGCGCCAGATGGGCTACCGCGGCTACTTCGAGCTGGATTTCCTGCGCGACCTCGACTCGGACGCGGTCTACCTGGGCGAGGTGAACCCGCGCGTCACGGGGGCCAGCGCCATGACCAACCTGGCCGCCTTCGCCCACGCCGACGCCCCCCTCTTCCTCTTCCACCTGCTCGAGTGGTCCGACGTCGACTTCGAGCTCGACGTGGAGGCGCTGAACGCCCGCTGGGCGGATCCGGCCAACATCGACCCCTGGGGCCAGCTCGTGCTCAAGCACACGGCGGACAGCGTGGAGCTCGTGACGGCCGCGCCCCATTCCGGCGTCTGGCGCATGGAGCCCGGCGGGCGCGTCGTCTTCGACCACGTGCAGACCCACCGGCGCACCGTGGAGGGGGAGGCGGAGGCCTTCCTCCTGCGCATCAGCCGGCCCGGCGACCCTCTCTACCAGGGGGCGGACCTCGGGATCCTGCTCACCCCCGGCCGCCTCATGACCGACGACTTCGAGCTCACCGACCGGGCCCGCGCGTGGATCCGCGGCATCCGCGCCCAGTTCGCCTCCCGGCCCGTCGCGCCGGCGGATCTGGGCGTCACGTCCCAGGTCGCCGAGGTGGGGAACTTCAAGATCCTCTAGGCTGTCCGATGCCGGAAAGGTGTAGACACCTTGGTCGGATATCGCGGCCGTCCCGGGCTGTCCAGGGTCGGCTGCGCCGACCGCTCCGCGGCTTCGCCCTGGACAGCCCGTGCCGTCCGCGATG
>Ga0187892_10002594_pt1 | contig 35474 bp, 29 predicted proteins | sample MA1701073metaG_FD_139345 | JGI IMG/M metagenome (GOLD analysis project Ga0187892, IMG submission 139345) | Bio-ooze microbial communities from a basaltic lava cave in the Kipuka Kanohina Cave System on the Island of Hawaii, USA - MA170107-3 metaG ... | reverse complement strand
GCCGTCCAGCAGCCGCACATCCGCCACTTCGAACCCCAGCCGCGCGAGGGAGTCGAGCCCCGCGCGCCCGCTCACCGGCACCTCGACGAGCCGCAGCTGCGCGGCCGCGGCGAGGGGAGCGCAGAGGGCCGCGAGGGCAAGCACGAGCACTCCCCCCCAGGTCCCCCCTCTCCTCGTAGAGGAGAGGGGGCCAGGGGGTGAGGTCGTCCCCGCTCTCCTCGTAGAGGAGAGGGGGCCCGGGGGTGGGGTCCGAGCGGGGGTCAAGGGGTGAGGCCCTAGAACCCGAGCCGCGCGGCGAGCCATGCGGGGGCGGGCACGTAGCCGCCGAGCACCAGCCCGAGCCAGACCAGCAGCGCCGCGACCGGCGCCCACAGCACCACCACGGGCCAGAGCGACGGCCGCCAGCCCGCGATCGTCGCCAGCTCCGGCGCCCAGCGGTCCCGCTCCGCCTCCACGCCGTCCTCGAGCGCGAGCCACGCGGCCTCGAGCCGTCGCGCCACGGTCCGCAGCGCATCCTGCCACCGCGCCACCGCCCCGTCGTCCCGCCCCGAGCGCACGTCGGCCGCCACCGCGTCGACCGCGGCCGCGGCCGACAGGAACGGCGTCGCGCCGGCCGCGAGCCGCGCCGCGATGGCACGACGCTCGGAACCCGTCAGGAGGTGGCGGCGCCGGCGGCGGCGCGGCATGCGCACGCGCCAGGCCGCCCGCTCGATTTCACCATCCAGCGCGTCGGCGACCCGCTCAGCGACACGCCGCACGGCCTGCTCCCATGCCGTTTCCCAGGCGCGGCGACCGGTGGCCGAGAGCACGCCCGCGGGATCGTCGCGCTCCGCGGCCGCCCGCCCCATCCCCGCCAGCTCGAGCACGTCGGTCGCCAGCTCCTCGCGCAGGTCGTCGAGTACGACCCAGGGCGCGTGGACCTGCCACGGCACGATCAGGCGCCCGAGGCACGGCCCCAGCTCGGGGACGCGCAATGGCGTCTGGCCGTAGGGCCGGCGGGCCGTATGGCCGGAGGCGTGCGTCACTCCAGGAGCGCGGCCAGCACCGCCGCCGTGTCCGACAGGTCGGGAAACACCCACGCCGCGTCCGTGGCGCGGAGCGCCGCGACACCGAAGAATCCCGTCGCCACGGCGACGGCCCGGGCCCCGTGCGCGTGCGCGCAGGCCACGTCGTCGGGCGTGTCGCCCACGATGACGACGTCGGTACCGGCGAACGCGCGGCCGGTGCGCTCGAGCGCGCGGCGCGCGGCGACCGCGGGCAGGTCCGGCCGGTGCCCCGAGTCCGAGCCATAGGCACCCACCGCGAAGCGCGCCGGGTCGAGCCCCGCCGAGCGGAGCTTCAGCGCCGCGCCGGCTGCGAGGTTCCCCGTAAGCAGGCCGACCAAGGCCGTCCCCTCAGCCTCATGCGGCTCGAGGGCCGCGAGCAGCGGGCCGACCCCGGCGAGGAGCCGGGTGCGCTGCGCCGGCCGGGCGAGCTCGGCCTCGAGCCGGGTGACGTAACGGCGGCACACGGCGGCGACCGTCGCCTCGTCGGTGGCGCCGGGATGGCCGGCGAGCGCGAGTAGCTCGCGCACGATCTGGGGATCGGTCTTGCCGTCGAAGCGGTAGCCCTCGATCGGGCCCGCCGTGCCAGCCTCGTCGACGAGCGCTCCGTGGATCGCGCGCCGGCCGGCGCCGTCGGTCCACAGCAGGGTGCCGTCGATGTCGAAGAGGACGAGGCGCATGACGACCTAAAGATAAGGGAGCACGCAGCAGGGAGCAGTTCCCTCCGTCGCGCGATTCGAGTCCCGCACCGTGAGGCCCTGCTCCGTGCTCCCTGCTCCCTACCGATTCGCCAGCCTCACCGCCCGCTCCACCGCCACGGGCACCGCCTGCGCCGCGAGGGCTTCGGCCTGGAGCGCCGTGACGGGAGGCCGCTCCGCCGTGCTCAGGGCGAACATCACGTCACCGTCGAACAGGGTCCCGAACGGCGTGATGCGCCGCGCCAGGGCGTCGCCCGCCGCCTGCGCGAGCGCGACGAGACCGACCTTGTCGAGCGCCGCGTTCGTGGCCACCACCCCGAGCGTCGTGTTGGGCGGCGGCGCGGCGCCGGGGGACCCGAATGGCGCACCGCCCTCGGCGAGATAGCGCACCGCGTCCACAAACGTCCCGTCGGGACCCCGCGCGCCGGCGATGATCTCGCCGCCGGCACCCCGCACGTCGCCGAAGGCGTTCACGACCACGAGGACGCCGACCACGACATCTCCGGCCCGCGCCGCCCACGTACCGAGTCCGCCCTTCATCGCCGGCTCGCGCCCCCGCACCTTGCCGACCGTCGCCCCGGTCCCCGCGCCGACCGAGCCTTCGGCGATCGTGGTGGATGCCGCGTCGCAGGCGCGCTCGGCGTCCGCGGCCGTGGGCCAGCGCGGCGCGCCGCCCGCCGGCAGGTCGAAGACGACCGCCGCGGGCACGATGGGCACCACGCCCGCCGGGCCCACCGGGAATCCGCGCCCCCGCGCGCGCAGCCACCGCATGACGCCGTCGGCCGCGCCGAGGCCGTAGGCCGAGCCGCCGGTGAGCAGCACTGCGTCCACGTGCCCGGCCAGGTGACCCGGCCCGAGGGCGTCAAGCTCGCGGGTGCCGGACGCGCGACCGCGCACGGCGCACGCCGCGCGCACGCCGCCCGGTGGCGCCAGGATCACGGTGCATCCCGTTCCCGCCCCCGTCGCGTGGCCCACGGTGAGGCCGCGCACGGCGGCGAGCGACTCGGCGGTGCTGGACATCGCGGGCGAAGATAGACTACCTTGGCGGCCATGGCCAAGGGTGATCGTTCCGGCGAGCAGCCGCTCGTGCTGGTGGTGGACGACGAGGACGGCATCCGGCAGGCGCTCGACCGGTTCCTCACGCGCCTGGGGTACCGGGTGCTCCAGGCCGAGAGCGCGATGACCGCGCTCGAGAAGCAGGCGGATCGGCCGCACGCGATGCTGTGCGACATCCGCATGCCCAACATGTCCGGCGTGGAGCTCGTGCCGAAGGCACTGGCGGCCGACCCCGACGTGGCGATCATCATGCTCACGGCGATCGACGAGCCCCGCACGGCGATCCAGTGCCTCAAGCTCGGGGCCTACGATTATCTCATCAAGCCGGTGGATCTCGAGGAGCTGGAGCTGTCCCTCCAGGGGGCGCTGCGGCGGCGCCAGCTCGAGATCGACCGCCGCGAGCTGGAGCAGTGGCTGGCGCGCGAGGTGGCGATCCGTACGCGCGACCTGGAGCACCGCACGGAGACGATTCGGGTAGTGGCGCTGGACGCGATCGCAGCCGCGCCGGCGTGGAGCGGCGCGGCGGAGGCGATCCAGCGACTGTCGACGGAGCTCGAGATCCCGGTCGCGGAGCTGGAGCAGGAGATCAGGCGGCGCCGGGCTTAGCCCCCGCGGCGGCCTTTTCCTGGCACGCCTTGCAGAGCAGCACGCCACGGAACGAGCAGATCAGACAGATGAAGGTCCCGCAGTCTGCGCAGGGATAGCCTTCCGAAGCCCGCTCCTCGTTGCCGCACGCGCGGCACACCATTGCGTCGTGTTCCCTCAACACCGGCTTCTCGCGAGGCTTGCGCATGGCGGCCCTCAGAGGTTGAGCGCGAAGGTCTTAATCTTATTGATCAGCGTCGCCCGCGAAATGCCCAGCTCGCGGGCGGCGTGGGTGCGGTTGCCGCCGTGGTGGCGCAGCGCCCGCTCGATCTGCAGCCGCTCGAGCTCGGCCAGGGTACGGGCCTGGTGGCGCCGCTCGCTCCCGCCGCCGCCGCGCAGCTCGGGCGGCAGATGGCCGGCGTCGAGCAACGGCGCGCCGCGGGCCCGGAGCATCGCCCGCTCGAGCGTCGAGCGCAGCTCGCGGATATTGCCGGGCCAAGGCGCCGCCGACAGGCGCTCGAGCGCGTCCGACGTGGCGCCTCCGGGGCAGCCCGGCAGGTCCAGCGCCAGCTCCGCCTGGAGACGCGTGATCAGCGCCAGCCGGTCCTCCGGCGTCCGCGCGCGCAGCGCCGGGAGCGCCAGCGTCACGGCGCGCAGCCGATCGTGCAGATCGGCGCGGAAGGCACCGGCGCGCACGGCCGCGGCGAGGTCGCGCCCGGTCGCCGCGACGACCCGCACGTCCATCGCCAGGTCCCGCGATCCGCCCTGGCGTCGCATCGTGCCCCGCTCGACGAGCTGCGCGAGGCGCGGCTGGAGATCGGGGGCGAGCGCGCCCACCTCGGCGAAGAACAGCGTGCCGCCGTGCGCCAGCTCGACCTGCCCGTGCCGGCGCTCGGGCGGAAGCGGGCCACCGGGTGCCCCCGTCTCGGCGCCGAACAGCTCGGCCTCGGTGACGCCCCCCCCGCCCCCGACCTCCACGAACGGAGCGGATCCGCGAGGGCTCAGCCGATGGATCATGCGCGCCACGAGCCCCTTGCCCGTCCCCGGCTCGCCCGTGATCAGCACGGGGCCGGGGTGGCGCCGGGCCGCCTCCTCGATGCGCCGCGTCAGCTCGGCCATCGCCGGCGAGGCGCCCAGCGCGTCGGGCGCCGCGTCCGCGTGATCGGCCGCCCGCAGCCGCGCGTTCTCGCGCGCCAGCCGGGTCTTCTCCGCGACACGCGCCGCCGCGGCAACCACCTGCGCCGCATCGACCGGACCGATCAGCGCCTGCTCCGCGCCAAGCTGCACCGCGCGTGCCGCACCGCGGCCGTCCCCCGCGGCGGCCAGGACGATGACCGGCCCCCCCGCCGCCACGAGCCGCGCGAGCGTGTCGAGCCCGTCGGCGCCGGTCGCGGCCGCGCGACGCGCGTCCACGAGCACGGCCTCCGGCCGCAACCGCTGGAACGCCGTCACCGCCGCCGCGCCCCCCGCCACCCAGTGCACCTCGGCGCCGGCGCGCTCGAGCGCGAGCCCGAGCGCGCGGCGGGCCTCGGTGTCGCCACCCACCAGGAGCACGGTCTCAGGCACGCCACCCCCCGCGCGAATCCCCCGCCAGCACCAGCAGCGCGCCCGGCACGATGCGGGCCTCGAAGGGCGTTTCCCCCGCCGCGTCGCCGTCCAGCTGGACCGGACGCGGCGGCCCCGCGAGCGTCTCCACGCGCACCACGTGGCCCCGCGCCATCCAGAGCCGACCCTCGGTCGTCGCCCCCCGCAGCAGCGCCAGGAACGCGGCCACGCTGTCCACCGCGCCATCCGCCCGCAGCGCGACGACGTCGAGCCAGCCGTCGTCGGGCACAATGTCCGGCCGGAGCCGCAGGAACGGCGGGATCAGCTCGCCGCAATTGGCGACCAGCACCATCGCCGCGTCGATGTCCTGGGACCGGCCGTCCACCGTGACGCGGTGCGGTGCGCTGCGCACGCGATGCAGCGTGCTCAGCGCGCGGGCCACATACGCTCCCATCTTCCAGCGCCGCTTGGCGGCCGCGGCGGTGCCCGCCATGAGCTCCGCGTCGAAGCCCGCGCCCGCCGCGACGGCGAAGTAGTGCACCCCATCGGCGCGCTCCACCGCGCCCAGATCCACCGGCACCGGGCGCGCCGCGAGCAGCGCCCGCGCCGCGGCGGCCGGGCGGCGCGGCAGCCGCAGGTTGCCAGCCAGCAAGTTGCCGGTGCCACCCGGCACGAGCCCGAGCGGCATGCCGCTTCCCACCAGGCCCGCCGCGACCTGCATGGCGGTGCCGTCGCCTCCATAACAGATCACCACGTCGAACCCCTGGCTGCGCGACGCGTCGGCCAGCCGGCGGGCGTCCCCGGGGCCGTGGGTCGCGACCAGGTCGAGCGCCCAGCCGCCGGCGCGCAGCGTGTCGCGCACCAGGGCGAGGTCGCGCGCCGCCATGCGCGCGGCCGCGGGGTTGGTGATGAGCAGCGCGCGGGTCACGTCAGTAGCGTCGCTCCCAGAAGAGGTCGAAGCCGACCTGCCGCTTGACCGTGACGGCCGTCTGACCGCCGGCGGTGGTGCCGCAGGCCAGCACGGGCTCGAAGCTCGCCTCGGTGCGCCACTGGCTATTGAGGCGGAACTGGAAGCTCGCGCCGACTGCCTCGGTCACCTGCACCTGCTTGCCGGGGCAGAACCCCGCGTTCAGCATGAGAAAGGTCTTGCGCCCGATCTGCCAGCCCGCGGCGACCCGGCCGCCCAGGCCGAGGTTGGTCGGATCGGTCGGCCGCAGCTCGAAATAGTCGAGCGGCACGCCGAGGTCCGAGACCAGGAAGCGCTCCGCTTCGGCCACCCCGACACCGACGATGGCGGACACGGCCTGCGACAGGGCGGCGTTGCGACTGCCGTACGACGCCTGATCGGTGGCCAACTCGGCCGCGGGCAACCCGAACATCAGATAGGAGATGATCTCGGTCTGTGACAGCTCGCGTCCCTCGGCCGACAGCTCGAGCTGGGGCACCAGCAGAGTCCCCCCGATGTGCGCGACGATGGTGATCGTGTCGCCCGCGCCCCCGAGCGCCGTGGGCTGCACGCGCACCACATGCCGCGCCGAGATGTCGAGCCCCGCGTCGAGATCGGGCGTCCCGAAATACCGCACCGTTCCGCGCGTCACGGTGAACTGCCGCGTGACCGGCCCGACCGCGAGCCGGTAGGTGCCGCGCGGCGCCTGCAACGTGCCGGTCAGGCGATACTGATCCCGCTCCTTGCTCACGTCCAGCGTCCCCGTGAGCTGGATGTTGGCCTCGTTCGAGCGCAGCCAGACGCCGCTGCCCATCGCCACCTGCAGCTCGCGGATGCGCAGGCTGTCGAGGAAGCGGGACTGGAACTCCGGTCCCAGGCGCTCGCGCCGGATGAGCGAGGTGTCGATCAGGTCGGCGACCCAGGGGGCGTCGAGCTTCACGACGCGCTTGGTGACGAGGTCCTCGAAATACAGCACGCCCGACGTCACGGTGCCGCGACCCGTGAGCGTGGCGCCGATGACCGGCCCGGTGAGCGACTGGCGGCCGCTGATGGTGGCGGTCAGGTAGTTGCGCTGATCGAGCGCCTTGAACTGATCGGCCTCGATGCCGAGGGCCAGCACCGGGCGCGTGAGCCGCTCGAGCCGCACGAATCCCGTGGCCGCCAGCCGCCCCCGGCCCCGCTCCCCGCGCGCGGTCAGGGAGTCGATGCGGATCGTGTCGCCGCCGAGGGTCAGCTGGCCGTTGACGTCTTCGTAGCGGACGTTGAGCGCAGGGATGAACGCGCCGGCGTGGTCGATCCGCAGCCCACCGCGCAGCACGGGAGCGTCCCACCGCCCGCCGATGCCCACGTCCGCCGTCAGCGCGCCGGTCACCTGCCGGACCAGCGGCGTGAGGGTCTCGAGCAGGGTCAGGTCCACGCTGTCCACCCGCGCCTGCACCGAGAGCGTGTCGGGGAGCTGGCGCTCGGCGACGGGCGCCAGCGCCAGATCGAGCGGCAGGTGCCAGGATGCATCCGCGATGCGGGCGCCCAGACGCCACAACTGGAGCGTGCCGTCGAGCCGCCGGTCGCGGTAGCCGACCGTGCCGTCGAGGAAGGGGATCCGGAACGCCCCGACCGAGGCCTCAGCCAGCGAGAACGATCCGTGCAGCACGGGCTCGCGGCGCGTGCCCGCCAACCCGATGCTCGACGTCAGGGCGCCGCTCACGCCCAGCGTGTCGCGCTGCAGCAGCGCGAAGACGCCCGCGAGCGGAAAGCTCTCGAGCTGGACCGCAGCATCGGCACGACCCGCGGTCGGCAGGTCGCCGTACAGCCACAGGCGGCCGGGACCCTCCAGGGCCTTCAGCGCGACGGTGTCGAGACGTGTCACCGAGTCGCCCAGCGTGAGCAAGGCGGGCCGCTCGAGCAGCCAGACGCCGCCGGGCAGGAGCAGGGCGAGGGAGTCCACGGCCACGGTCGTCGAGTCGGCGCGGGCGGACTCGCGCCGGCGCGCATACCGGCCACCGGCGAGGACGGCGGCGACTTCACCCACGCGCCCCCGGCCGAACCAGTGCAGGGAATCGGCCGTGCCCGTGGCGGCGGCCGAGACGGCTCCGAACGCCAGCTCGTCGCGGCCGAGCGAGTCGAGGGTGATGGCTCCCTCGAATGCCGGCACGGGGCCGGGCGCGAGGCGCGCGTGACCCTCCCACGCGGGCACCACCCACCGCCGCCACTCGAGCCCGCGGCCGCTGCCGTCGAGCGCCACGGTGAGCGAGTCGAGCGAGCCCGTGAGCGTGACCGTGAGGCGGGCCGAGCCCACGAGCGCGCCGGCGCCGGCCGGTGCGCCCTCGCGCCCGCGCGCTCCGGCGACCCACGCGACCAGCGAGTCGAGCTCGCTCAGGCTGTCGGCATCGAGATTGAGGGTGATCGCACCCGGCGTCCCCGCGCGCCATCCCAGCGCGCCGGAGCCCGAGGCGATGAGCCCGGGGCGGCGCACCCGCAGGGAATCGAGCTCCAGGCGCGATTCGGTGAACCGCAGCTGCGCCCCACCGGCGTCCAGGGCAACGCCCGCGAAGAGGGACGGCTCGAGCACGACGGTCACGCGCCCCGCGGGCGGGACGCCCGAGTCCACGTCGGCCGACCCGCTCACGGTGAGGCTCAGCCGCGACGCGGGCGCGTCGTCCAGCCAGCGACGCAGGTCCACGTCGGACGCCCGCAGCGTGAAGTCGCGCGCCCCGTAGCGGGGGGCGATCAGCGTCAGGACGCCGTCTCCCCGAACGCGGCCGCCGTCGCCGCGCCGCAGATCGGCATGGGTCTCCAGCTCGGCGACCGTCCCGGCGAGGGTGATGGTCCCGGCCGCGATGCCGCGCAGCGGCAGCGACGGGAAGCTGCCCCGCAGGGCGTCGAACGACAGCGAGTCGGCGACCACGTCGACGGCCACGCCGAGCGTGTCGCCCCGGCTGTCGAGCCGCACCGCGCCGCGCGCCACCGACGGCGGCCGGTCGCCGTCGCGGTGGCGCATCCAGCCGTCGAATCGCGCATTGGTGTAGGGCCCATCGAGCGTGCCCACGGCGTCGAGCGCGCCCCACAGCCGGAACGCCGGCAGCAGGCGCCGGACGGTCCCGAGATCCACGGACACGGCTTCGAGCGTGAACGGCCGGAAGGCGATCCCCTCGCGATCGTGGACGTCCACGGTGCCCCGCCCGCGCACCGTCGTCACCGGCCATCCTTCCACCAGCGAGTCGCGGTAGGACCAGTCGGCCTCGAGCGCCAGCGCGGACAGCCGGCCGTCCACGACCGTGCGCCCCGACAGCCGGCCGGCGAACGGCAGCGTATCGAGGAACGGGCGCGCGAACTCGAGATCGAAGTCGGCGGCGCGGAGATCGCCGTCGCGCACGGCGACGAGCCCCACCCCCGCCTCGCTGAGCCCCGTGACCCGGCCTTCCAGCGTGCCGCCGTTGAAGAGCAGGTCGACAGGATCGGCGCGCACATCGAGGAACCGTCCGCCGCGAGAGCGCAGGGCCAGCCGCCCGCGCAGCACGGCGGGGGCGGGGAAGCGCGGATCGATCCAGCGGAAGTCTCCGAGCGTGGCCGAGTCCGCGCTCACGTCGAGCGCGTAGAGCACCGTGTCGCGCGGCCAGCGCAGCCGGCCCCGCACCGCCACGGCGGAGCCCGGGAGCCGCACCTGGCGGAGGTCCAGCTCCAGTGAGTCGCCGTCCCCGAGCACCCGGCCCTGCGCGTCGATCATGCGCAGTGCGGGATCCGTGCCGTAGAACGCCAGGGCGCGGACGTCGGCCATGACGCCGCGCTCGCGCGGCGCCGAGATCCGCAGCGTGGCGAGCCGGACGTGCAACCGGTCGAAGCGGCGCACGCGGCGGCGGCCGTCGGGCGCCGCGTCCTCGATCTCGAGTGCCGAGTCCCCGGGGGAGGGGCGGTCCTGGAGCCGCAGGATAAGCGTGCCGTCGTCGATTTCCACGTTGCGCAGCAGGATCAGGGGCGCGGGGCGGCGCGGCCCCGAGTCCGGACGCCCGAGCCGCAGCAGCTCCTCGATGTTGAGACGGCCGTTGGCGTGCTGCACGATGTTGATGCGGGGGCGCGTGAGCCGCACCTCCAGGAACACGACGCGCCCGGCCGCGAGGTCGAGCGGGTTGTAGCTCAGCTCGGCGCGCGGCAGTGTGGCGACGAGCGAGCTGTCCGGATCGTAGAGCCGGACGCCCGTCAGGGTGATCCCGGTCAGCAGGCCGCCGCTCGCGCCCGCCACCTGGACGCTCCCGGCCAGCGCGTCCGCGAGGCCCTCGCGCGCCGCCCTGGCCAGGAGCGCCCGGCCCGCGCCCGTGCCCACGAGCGCGCCGAGGGCACCGAGGAACGAGGCCAGGAGGCCCGCGATGGACCAGAGCGCGACGCCGAGCGAGCGACGCACCATGCTAGAACGCCTGTCCCACGGCGATCTGCAGGCGCAGCCGGCGCCAAAAGGAGTCGGGCGCGTTCAACCGGTAGCTCGGTCGGTACAGGGTCAGCGTCCCGTTGGTGTCGTCGCGGAAGTACAGCGGGCCGGGCTCGCGGCCGTAGCCGTTGTATCCGACGTCGAGCCGGATCGGACCGAGCGGCGTGGCGAACCGCACGCCTACCCCCGGCGTGATTCGCACGTCCTCGAGCGTGAGCAGCTGCTCCTCGCGCTCCCACACCTGTCCGATGTCCACGAAGGCGCCGAGCCGCACGCGTTCCTTCAGGACCGGGGAGGGCAAGCGCAGCTCCGCGTCGATGACGAAGGCCGTGTTGCCGCCGGTGGGCGACACGCGGAGGTCGCGGTACAGCGTGTCATTCCCGCGCACGATGACGTTGCCGTTGGCGGTGCTGGTGTCGCCCGTGACGTAGACGGCCGGTCCCAGCTCGTTCAGCCCGTAGCCGCGGACCGAGTTGGGGCCCCCCGCGTAGAACCGCTGGTCGGGGGGCACGAAGCGGGCGCTCTGGCCCGAGAGGGTGATGCGCTGCGGCAGGATCGCCCCGGCCCGCACCCGCCAGGCGAAGACCCGCCCCCGCCCGATCACGTGGTATCGCGCCAGCTCGACCTCACCGCGGTTGAACTCGTAGAGCGAGTCCGAGCCGACGAGACGCGAGGAGTGACTGAGCGTCGCCGTGATGACGCTCCCCCGGGTGGGCTCGATGGGCGAATTGACGCGCGCCCGCGTGGCCGACACGGTGACGGCGGCGAACGGCCGCCGCTCGCGCAGAAACGCCTGGTCCGCCGCGTCGCACACCTGGAACACGCTGCAATAGACGGCCGGGGGCGCCGTCGTCTGGCCGAGGCTGTACCCGTAGCCGACCGTCAATGGAATCCGGCCGCGGTGATTGAAGGTCACGGCGAGGTCGACACCGATCGAGCGGCGCACGAACGCCTTCGGCTCGGCATAGCGCTGCGCCGACACGCCGATCGAGGCCCGATGGCGCGGGGCGAGGAAGCCCGGCTGCGTCAGGGTCGCGCCCACCGAGTAGTTCAGCGTGTCGGCCGTGAAATCGTCCTTCAGCGCCGGGCACAGGGTGTTCTCCAGGTCCTGGTCGAACGGGAAGCCGACGCCGAGGCGGGAAAACCGGCCGTCGATGTTGAGCGTGCGGGCGCCGCCCAGGAAGTCGTGCGCCGCCCACCCTCCCTGCACGCGAAAGCAGTCGACGGTGCCATACCCCGCCCCGGCGCGCACGCGGTGCCGCGGCCCCTCCAGCAGGCGCACCCGCACGCGCACGGTGCTGTCCGCCGCGTCCGCCGGCGGCACCGAGTCCAGCAGCGTGACCTGCGCGAGCCGGAAGACCTCCATGCCGTAGAGGTCCCGCTGACTCTGGTAGAGGCGGGCTTCGCGATAGAGGTCGCCGGGCTTGACCGACACCATGCGGCGCACCGTGCCCGTGTCCACGGCAGCGAGCCCCTCGATCGCCACCTCGCCCACCACCATCCGGCGCTGCGGCAGCGCCTCGAGGCGCGCCTCGGCCACCAGCGTGCCGGCGTCCGAGTCGTAGTTGCGGAGCACTTCCGCGTAGGGATACCCCGTGTTGCGCAGCCGGGCGCGCACGGTGTCGGCGGCGGCGACGAAGAGAAAGCGGTTGAACGGATCGCCCTCGCGAATCGGCAAGTCGCGCCGCAATGCGGCGACGTCCGCGATGCCCTGGAGCCCGACGATCTCCAGCCGTCGCAACCGCACCGGCTCCCCTTCGTGAATGCGGAACGTGATGAACACGTCGCGCTCCGTCCGGCGCACCACCGTGTCCACCACGGCGCGCATGTAGCCGCTCTGCCGGTACAGCAGCACCAGGCGGACCACGTCGCGCCGGAATTCGAGCTCGTCGAACGTCCGTTCTTCGCCCAGGCCCAGCCAGCGCACGGCGGGGAACGTCGCGAACCAGCTCGAGTTGGAGGTGGCGATCGCGATCTCGAGCGTCCGATCGTCGAGCGCCCGGTTGCCCTCGAAATCGAGCTGCCGCACGACCCGCGGCTCCTCCTGAGCGGGGAGGGAACCCGCCGCGAGCGCGGCGAGGAGCGTGAAGGCGACGGGGACGCGCAAGTTGACCGAACGGGGCGGCTTCCGTATGTTCGCCGACCGCTCTCTCACTGTCAACCTTTTCGACACCGGATCGCATGCGCGTCATCCCGCTCCTCGTCGCCCTGGCCACGGGCCCGGGCCTCGCCGCCGCGCAGGCGCCGGCGCGCGCCCCGTCGTCCCGCGCATCGCTCGAGCGCCGGCTCACGCGGCTGCTCGACCGCCCGCCGTTCGACCGCGCGACCTGGGGCGTCTACGTCGCCGACGACCGCGGCCGGACCCTGTTCGCGCGCCATGCCGACCGGTACTTCGCGCCCGCCAGCAACACCAAGCTCGTCGTGGCCGCGGCGGCCGCCGTCCTGCTGCCGGGCGACTACCGCGCGCGCACCAGCCTGTACGCGACCGGGCCGATCGCCGGCGGCGTCCTCGCCGGGGACCTCGTGCTGTACGGCCGGGGCGACCCGACCTGGTCCACGCGCTGCTTCTCGACCGACACCCTGGCCCCTCAGGCCTGCGACTCGGCCTCCACGGCGATCACCGCGCTGGCCGACTCGGTCCGCGCACGCGGGATCCGCCGCGTCCGCGGAGCCGTGGTGGGCGACGGCTCCGCCTTCGAGCCGACCATGCAGCATTGGAACTGGGGCCTGTTCGACGCCAACTGGTGGTATGCCGCGCCCGTCTCGGGCCTGGCGTTCAACGACAACAGCATCGACTTCCGGATCGCGCCGGGCGACTCCGTCGGCGATCCTCCGGGCATCACGTGGACGCCGGACCTCGGGCTGTTCACGTTCGAGAACCGGGCCCGCACCGTCCCGGCGGACTCGGGCACGACGATCGGCGACCGCTTCTTCCGCCGGCCGGGGAGCTGGGACATCTGGGCCGAGGGTACGGTGGCCCTGGGCCGCGCGCCGTGGACCGAGAGCTTCGCCGTGCCGGATCCGAATCTGTACGCGGCCCGGGCGCTGGCGTCCGCGCTCGAGCGCCGCAGGATCGCGATCGACGGCGGCGCAGTGGGGACGACCGACTCGCTACGCTACCGGACGGCGCGCGCCGCGGCCCCGCTCGCCGAATACCGCGGCCGGCCGCTGCCCGAGATCATGTTCCCCGTCCTCAACACCAGCCAGAACACGTTCGCCGAGATGCTGCTCAAGCTGCTCGGACGGGAGCTCGGCGGGGAGGGATCATGGGAGCGCGGCCTCGACGTCGAGCGGCGGTTCCTGATCGACTCGGTGCACCTCGACTCCACGAGCTTCGCGCTCGATGACGCCTCGGGCCTGTCGGCCGGCAACCTCGTCACGCCGCGGGCATTCGTGCAGCTCCTGACCTACATGCGCCGCCACCCGCGCCACGCCCCGTTTCTCGCCGCCCTCCCCCGCTCGGGCCGGCCGGGCTCGCTGCTCCGGCGCTTCACCGGCACGCCGCTCGAAGGACGGGTCGTCGCCAAGACGGGCAGCATCTACCGGGTGAACACGCTCGTGGGATACGTGGAGCGCCCCGCGGAACGCTGGGTCGCCTTCGCGATCCTCGCCAACGCCCACACGGTCCCGACGCGCCAGATGCTGGCGCAGATCGATTCGCTGGTGGTGGAGATCGGGCGATAAGAGCCGTCAGCTATCAGCCGTCAGCCATCAGCTTGGCTGGCAGCTGACCGCTGAGCGCTGACAGCTATTCGTCTTTCTGCCCGAACAGCGCCATGTTCGACGAGTGGCCCGGCTCGATCTTGGCGGCGGGGTTGATGAAGTGCACGGCGTGGTTCACCGCGATGCACGCTTCGGCCACACCGGTCACGATCAGCTTGAGCTTGCCCGGGTAGGTCACGATGTCCCCGGCGGCGAAGATGCCGGGGAGGTTGGTTTCCATGGTCTGGGTCACCCGGATCTCGCCCTTGTCGATGTCGAGCCCCCACCCGGCGATGGCCCCGAGCGACGAGACGAAGCCGAGCTGGGGGAGGACGCAATCGACCTCGAGCGTCTCTTCTGCCTTCGTCTTGGTGTTGACGATCACGGCCCGCTCGATCCGCTCCCCACCCTCGATGGCCTTGAGCTCCCAGAAGGTCCGCAGCTCCATCTTGCCGGCGGCGCACAGGGCTTGCACCTGCGCCACCGTGGCGTGATGGGCGCGGAAGCCGTCGCGCCGGTGGATCATCACGATGCGGCGGGCGACGGGCTGGAGATTCACCGCCCAATCGAATGCCGAGTCCCCGCCACCCACCAGGAGCACGCGCCGGTCCGCGAACGCCTGCGGGTCGAGCACGCGGTCGAAGAGCCCCCGGCCCACCCAGCGATCCGCGTCCTGCAGCGGCAGCTTGCGGGGCGTGAACGCCCCGATCCCCCCGGCGATGAGCACCGTGCGCGAGGGGTACTCGTCCTGCTCGGTGATGACGATGAGCCGTGGCCGGCCGTCGTCGGACTCGCGCCGCAGGCCCACGACCTTCTGGCCGAGGTGGACCGGCGCCTTCCATTGGAGCCCCTGCTCCGCCAGGCCCTTCACCAGATCCTTGGACAGAATCTTGGGGAAGCCCGCGACGTCGAAGATGTACTTCTCGGGATACAGGGCGGTGAGCTGGCCGCCCACCTGGTCGAGGTTGTCCACCAGTCGGCAGGACGCGCCCCGCATCCCGGCGTAGAAGGCAGCGAAGAGCCCGGTGGGGCCGGCCCCGATTATCGTGATATCTTTCAGCTCCTGCATGGGGGAATCGTAACGGACCGCCGGCGGAGCAGGGAGAGGGCGCCGGGAAGTCAACGGAGGGGGAGTGAGGATCTACACCAGGACCGGAGATGAAGGAGAAACCGGCCTGTTCGGCGGCGATCGCGTGCCCAAGGACCACCCCCGCGTGCGTGCCTACGGCGAGGTGGACGAGCTGAACGCGGCCATCGGACTGGCCGTGTCGCTCGAGCCGGCCGCGTTCGCGGCGGACCTGTTGCGCACCATCCAGCGGGACCTGTTCACGATCGGCGCGGAGCTGGCCACACCCGACGCGGCCCAGCTCCGCACGGCCATGCGGCGCAGCGGCAACCCGGTCGGAGCGTCCGACGTGGCCGCGCTGGAGGCGGCGATCGACCGGCACGAGACGACGCTGTCGCCTCTGAAGCACTTCATCCTCCCCGGCGGGACGTCCAAGGCCGCCGCGTTCCATCTGGCGCGCACGGTGTGCCGCCGCGCCGAGCGCGCGGTCGTGAGCCTGGGGGGGGAGGCGCCGGTCTCCGCCGCCGTGATCACCTACCTGAACCGGCTCTCCGACCTGCTGTTCGTGCTGGCGCGGGCGGCGAACGCGCAGGACCGCCGGCCCGACGTCGAGTGGTGACGCTGCGCGTCCCGCTGGTCGAGCGGCGGGACGCTTCTTACGACATCGTGATTGGCCGCGGCCTCCTGGCCGGCCTGGCGGCGCTCGTCGCGCGGCACTGTCCCGCCGCGCGCTACGCCGTCCTGGCCGACGCGCGGGTCGCGGAGCTGTACGGGGGGCGGCTCATCGCCGGCCTGCGGGACGCCGGGATGCCGGCGGAGCTGCTCGCCTTCCCGGGGGGCGAGGGCCAGAAGACCCGTGAGACCTGGGCGGCGTTGAGCGACCGGATGCTGGCGGCCGGGCTCGGCCGGGACGCCGCCGTGATCGCGCTGGGGGGCGGCGTGGCGGGCGACGTAGCCGGCTTCGTCGCCGCCACCTACCTGCGAGGCCTGCCGTGGGTGGCGGTCCCGACCACGCTGCTCGCGATGATCGATGCCTCGATCGGGGGCAAGACCGGCGTCGACGTCCCCGCGGGGAAGAACCTCGTCGGCGCGTTCCACCAGCCGGCGCTCGTGGTGGCCGACCTGGACACACTCGCGACGCTCGCGCCCGCGCAGGTGGCGGCCGGCATGGCCGAGGCGGTGAAGCACGGGGTCGTCGGCGACGCCGAGTACTTCGGCCTCCTGGAGCGCGAGCGTCGCGGCATCGCCGCGCGGGAGACGGCGGCGCTGGAGCGCGTGGTGGTCCGGTCGGTCGAGATCAAGGCGGCGGTGGTGGCGAGCGACGAGCGGGAGACGGGACGCCGCGCGGTGCTCAACTTCGGGCACACGATCGCCCACGCGCTCGAGGCGGTGGCGCGCTTCGAGCTGCCGCACGGCGAGGCGGTGGCGATCGGGATGGCGCGAGAGGCGCGGCTCGCCGAGCAGATCGAGGTCGCCGAGGCGGGCACGGCCGAGCGCATTAGGCGGCTGCTCGAAGCCTACGGGCTGCCGGTGGCGGTCCCGGCGGGCGTCAGGCTCGACGACGTGCTCGCCGCCATGCGCGGCGACAAGAAGGCGCGCGCCGGCGCCGTGCGGTTCGCCCTGCCCCGCGCGATCGGCGTGATGCACGGGGACGCCGCGCGCGGGTGGACGATCGGCGTCGGGGAAGACCTCGTGCGCGGCGTGCTGGAGTGAGCCGCCAGCCTGCTCCTTGCGCCAGGTCCCACCCCATGGTTTGCTTGTCTCGACGAACCCAGACGGCCCTCTCATGACCGACCCGAAAACAAGGAGATCACCGATGGTGCGCAGATCCTGGTGGATGGCGTGGGCGCTGGTGCTGGCGCCGACCGTGGCCGCGGCCCAGATGCAGGGCCTCGAGATCAGCGGCTGGGGCGGCTGGACCTTCAGCGACGGCGTGAGCGGCCAGGCCGTGACCGCCGGCGACGGGAACGTCTACAACCGCGTCGACCCGCAGGACTCCTACTCCTACGGTTTCAGCATCGCCTTCCTGGCGCGGCAGGACGTCGAGATCGGGTTCCTCTGGAGCCAGCAGCAGAGCGTACTGGAGGCGGGCGGCACGCAAACCACCGAGATCGGCGACATGACCGTCAACAACTACCACGGCTACGCCGCCTGGAGCTACGGCCGGCGCTCGAGCCGCGTGCGGCCCTACTTCCTGTTCGGCATGGGCGCCACGGACCCGGGCAAGGTGCGCTTCGAGTTCCCGGCCGGCACGACACGGGAGGTCGACGGCGATTCGCGCTTTTCCTTCACGCTCGGCGCGGGCGTCAAGGCCTACACCCAGGGCGCGCTGGGGGCGCGGTTCGGCGTGCGCTTCACGCCGACCTACGTGAAGTCGGATGCCGCCGGCTATTGGTGCGATCCCTTCTGGGGCTGCTACGTCGTGGGCGACGCGCAGTACGCCAACCAGTGGGAGTTCTCTGGCGGCCTGATCCTGCGTCTCGGCGGCCGTCGGCGCTGAGTCGCGGTATCTGGGGCGGTGCCTCGCGGGCCGAACGCGAGCGCACCCCCCCAGGGTGCCGTGTCGAGAACCTGCCGGGAGGCACCCTTGGGCACACGACAATGCGAGGCTCGCCAACGCGTTGCGAGCGCGCGCCCACATATCCACACGGTGTAAGCCAGCGTCGCGCCAGCAGGTACACCGTTCGGTTCTCTACACGCGCTGTGGAAAGTGGACAAATGGCACAACTATCGGTGCAAAATGGAATTGTGATGTGGAAAAATCACGTGATTTGCATCAACATTGGGGCATTCCTATATTGGCGGCCGTCTTTTGGCGTCCCCGCGGCGGAGCGAGTTCTCCCCGCCTCCACCCACAACGGCTGTGATCCGCAGGAGTCCCGTGCATGGCGAGGTCGACCGGCGGCAAGGTGAAGGCGTTTTTTCGCGCCACCCCCTCTAGTGCATTCGACCAGTACCTGCAGGATATCCAGAAGCTCCCGCTGATCAAGGACCCCGCCGAGGAGCGCCGCCTGGCGCGGCGGGTTCGCAAAGGTGACGAACGAGCCGCCGAACGGCTCGTCACTGCCAACCTCCGGTTCGTCATCTCCTACGTCAAGAAATACCAGGGGCACGGTCTCGACCTGTCCGAGCTCGTTGCGATCGGGAACGAGGGGTTGCTCAAGGCGGTGAAGAAATTCGATCCGGACCAGGGCGTGAAGTTCATTTCCTACGCGGTGTGGTGGGTGCGCCAGGCCGTGTTGAAGGCGCTCGCCGAGCAGACCCGCAGCGTGCGAATCCCGCTGAACCAGAACTCCCAGCTCATCCGGATGAGTCGCACCGAAACCTATCTCTCCCAGGAGCTGGGTCGGGAGCCGACCGACGACGAGATCGCGACGGCGCTCGAAGACTCGGTCGACAACGTACGCACCGCGCGTCGCATGACCGCGGCGGAGCTGTCGCTCGACGCCCCCGTGGACCGCAGCGACAAGGACGCCGCGACCCTGGGCGAGCGCTTCGCGGGGCAAGAGGGCGGCGAGATCGAGGAGCGCACGGACGGCCGCCTGATGCGAGAGTTCATCGACCGCATCTTCCAGAAGTACCTCACTCCTCGCGAGCGCAAGATCCTCTACCTCTATTACGGACTCGAAGAAGGCAGCGAAGCGATGACCCTGGAGAAGATCGGGGCGCTGATGGGCGTCACGCGCGAGCGCATCCGGCAGATCCGGGAGCGCGCGTTCGAGAAGCTGCGCGAGTCGCCGGACGGGCGGGCCCTGAAGGGATTCTGGCGGGCGGCCTAATCACGAGACGCACAGACGCGGTAGTACGAGACGCACAGATGCACCGACGCACAGCGGTGAACCGGAGCCGGTGACCCGGCCGGCCTGAGTTCCGGCCCCGACGACCTGTGCACCGCTGCGCGTCGGTTGCGTCTCTGCGTCTCGTCGTCCGTGCGTCTATCCGTCTACCCGCCTAGTATTGAGGCATGCCCCAGGCGCTCCCCATCTTCCCCCTCCCCCTGGTCCTCTTCCCGGGCGCAACCCAGCCGCTGCACATCTTCGAGCTGCGCTATCGCCGCCTGCTGGCCGACTCGCTGGCCGGCGACCGACGCTTCGGGATCGTGTACGCCCCGCCCGTGGGGCCGGACGAGGTGGAGCCGGTGCCGGCCGCTGGGGCGATCGGCTGTGTCGCCCTGATCCGCTCCGCCGAGGCGCTGCCCGACGGGCGCTCCAATATCGTCGCGGTGGGAGAGCGGCGGTTCACGCTGCTCGAGTGGGTGGACGGCGACCGGCCCTACCGGGTCGCGCGGGTCGAGCCGTTCGACGACGACCCGGAGGACCCCACGGCGGCGACGCGGACGGCCCAGGCGGTGCGGCAGCACTTCGCCCGGCTGATGGAGGCGCTGGCCGCCTTGACGGATCGCCCGGCGCTGGATCAGGCGCCGCCGGACGACCCGCAGGCGCTGTCCTTCTTCATCGCCGCCGCGCTCACGATCGGCGTTGAGACCAAGGCGGCGTTGCTGGCCGGCCGCCGCACGGCGTCCCGCCTGCGGCGCATCGACGGGCTGCTCCGACCCCTGATCGCGGACGCCGAGCGCCGGGTCGCGGTGCGCAGGCGCGCCCGCGGGAACGGGCGCGGCGGCGCGCAGCCGCGCATCGAGCGCTTCCAGTGAGCGACCTCGCGCTGGAGCTGCGCGGCATCGTGGGCGCGGCGCATGTCCGCACGACGCCGGCCGAGCGACACACCTACGCGACGGACGGCCTGCCCACCCACCGGCGGACCCCGGCCCTCGTGGTGCTGCCGGGCACACGCGACGAGCTGATCGCGGTCGTGCGCCGGCTCGCGGCGCAGGGGGTGCCGTTCGTGCCGCGCGGCGCCGGCACCGGGCTCTCAGGTGGCGCGCTCGCCGCCCACGACGCCGTGCTCGTCGTGCTCACACGCCTCTGCCGCATCCTGCGGGTCGACGCCGCGAACCGGCTGGCCGTCGTGGAGCCCGGCGTCGTCAACGTCAAACTGTCCGCGGCCGCGCGCCCGCACGGCCTGCACTACGCCCCCGATCCGTCGAGTCAGACCGCGTGCACCATCGGCGGCAACGTCGCCGAGAACGCGGGCGGGCCGCACTGCCTGAAGTACGGCGTGACGAGCCAGCACATCCTGGCGCTGGAGGTCGTGCTCCCCGACGGGGCCGTGGTCGAGCTCGGCAGCCCCGGCGGCGAGCCGTGGGGCCCCGACCTCGTGGGCCTGTTCGTGGGATCGGAGGGCTGCTTCGGCATCGCCACGCGGATCACCGTCCGCCTCGTGCCGCTGCCCCGCGCCGTCCATACCCTGCTGGCCGACTTCGCCGCGCTGCGCACCGCGGGCGGGGCCGTGTCGGCGATCATCGCGAGCGGCGTCGTTCCGGCGGCGCTGGAGATGATGGACCAGTCCTGCATCCGGGCGGTGGAGGACTCCGTCTACGCGGCCGGCTACCCCCGCGATGCCGCCGCCATCCTGCTCGTGGAGCTGGACGGGAACGCCGCGGCCGCGGTGACGGCGGAGGCCCACGCCGTCGGGCAGATCTTGCGCGACTGCGGCGCGCGCTCGGTGCGGGCCACCGCCGAGCCCGCGGAGCGGGAGCGGCTATGGCAGGGACGCAAGAAGGCGTTCGGCGCGTTGGGTCGCCTGTCGCGCGACCTCGTGGTGCAGGATGCCGTGGTACCGCGCTCGGTGCTGCCGGACGTGCTCGCGACCATCGCGCGCATCGGCGAGACCCACGGCCTGCTGGTGAGCAACGTGTTCCACGCGGGGGACGGCAATCTGCACCCCAACATTTCGTTCGACGCCCGGGATCCGGCGCTGGTAGAGCGGGTCGAGCGCGCCAGCGCGGAAATCATGGCGGCGTGCATCGCCGCCGGTGGGACGATCACCGGTGAGCACGGCGTCGGGCTCGACAAACTGCGCTACATGCCGCTCGTGTTCAGCGGCGATTCACTCGGCGCGATGCGGGGCGTGCGTCGAGTCTTCGACCCGGCCGAGCGGGCCAACCCCGGCAAGGTCGTGCCCGTGCACGCCTGCCGGGAATGGGCGGGCGTGGCATGAGCATCGCCGCGCGGCTGCGCGCGCTGCTGGGACCCGAGGCGGTGGCCGACGGCGCCCCCGACGCCGCCGGCGGGCCTCGGGTTGCCCCGGAGTCGCCCGACGCCGTGGCGCTGCTGCTGGGGACCGCGCACGAAGCGGGGTGGCGTGTCCGCGTCGAAGGGGCGAGCACCTGGCTGGCGGGCGACACCCCGGCCGACCTCACTCTCTCGACGCGCCGGCTCGACCGCGTGCCCGCCGTGCATCCCCAGGACCTCGCGGCCACGGCCGAGGCCGGGATCGGCCTCGACACGCTGCGGCAGCGCCTCGCGGACCGGGGCGTCTGGCTCGCGCTCGATCCCCCGGGACGCCCGGGGCGCACGCTCGGGTCGGTCGTGGCCACGGCGACCGCGGGCCCGCTGCGCAGCGGATTCGGGCCGGTCCGCGACCACCTGCTCGGCGTGACCTTCGTGACCGGCGACGGCCGGCTCGTCCAGGCCGGCGGGCAGGTCATGAAGAACGTCGCCGGCTACGACCTCACCCGGCTCGTCACGGGGTCGTTCGGCGCGTTCGGCGTGATCGTGCTCGTGCACCTGCGCCTTCGAGCCCTGCCACGCGCCGACTCGACCCACGTCCTCGCAGGTCCGCGCTCGGATCTCATGCAGGTCGCCGACGAGCTGCGCGCGGCGGGCGGGCCGCCGGCGGCGCTGGAGCTCGTGTCGCCCGCCCTGGCGCGGCGCGCCGACTGGGTGCTCGCCGTGCGCCTCGCCGGCTCCGCCGCGGCCGTCGAGGCCGAGGAGGCGGCGCTGCGCGCCGCGGCCGGCGGGCGCTTCGCCCCGCTGCGCGCGGAGCAGGCGCAGGCCTTCTGGCGGCACGCGGCGGAAGGCGCCGCCGCGGGCGCCGTCACGTTCCGCGTCGGAGGCCTGCCGGACGGCATGGACGAGCTGCAGGACCTGCTGCAGCATCAGGTGGGGGACGAGTGGCTGTCAGCCAGCCCCGGCGTGGGGGCGATCCGCTGGACCGGCGACTGCACCGCCGATCGCCTGCTCCGGCTGCGCCGCACCTTCGCGGCCCTCGAAGCGCCGCTGACCCTCGAGCGCGGCCCCTGGGAGTTGCGCCACGCGGTCGGGCACTTCGGGGCTTACCGCGAGGGCGTCGGCCCCCTGGTGGCCGGGTTGCGCGGCACCTTCGACCCCGGACACCGCATCGTCACGGCGATCGACGCCAGTGCAGCGGGCTGAGCCAGTGCCGCGAGGACGCGGCGGCTTCGAGGCGCTCGACGCGTGCGTCCACTGCGGTTTCTGCCTCCAGGCGTGCCCCACCTTCCTCGCCACCGGCGACGAGGCCGACGGCCCGCGCGGCCGCATCGCCCTGATGCGCGCGCTGGAGCACGGCGACCTGCGCCCCGACGATGCGGCGCTGATTACGCACCTCGACCGCTGCCTCGGCTGCCGCGGGTGCGAGCCCGTGTGCCCGTCCGGCGTTGGCTACGGCCGCGGTCTCGAGGCGGCCCGCGTAATCATCGCGCGGACCCACGCCCTCCCGGCCGCCGCGCGCGCCACCCTCCGGGTCCTCACGGCGCCCGGCGTCTCCCGCCTCGCCTACGCCGCAGCACGCGCGCTGCGGGTCACGGGACTCCCGGCCGCGCTCGCGGGCTGGGGACGGCTGCGTTTCGCGCTGGGGATGCTGGCGGCGTCCGCCCGGGACGGCCCAAGTCGGCCCATGACGGCCGACGACGGTCCAGGTCGGCCCAAGCCAGTCGAGGGGTTGTCACCCGGGCCCCCCTCGGCCGTCCGAGGCCGCCCTCGCCCGCCCTCGCCCGTCCTGCTGTTCCGCGGCTGCGTCATGCAGGGCCTCTTCTCCCACGTGCACGACGCGACGATCCGGACGCTGGCGGTGAACGGGTACGACACGCGCGACGTCGCCGACCAGGGGTGCTGCGGCGCGCTGCACGCGCACGCCGGGCTGCTGGACGACGCGCGTGCGCTCGCGCAGGCGAACGTCACCGCGTTCGACGCCGGGGCCGACGACGCCGCGCCGATCGCCGTGAACAGCGCGGGGTGCGGGGCGATGCTGAAGGATTACGGACACCTGCTCGGTGGACGCGCCGCGGAGCGCCTCGCGGCCCGCGTCCGAGACCTCACCGAGCTGCTCGCCGAGCGCGGCCCGCTCGCCGGCGCGGCGCTCCCCATGACCGTGGCCTACGATCCCCCCTGTCACCTGCTGCACGCCCAGGGGATCGCCGACGCCCCCCTGCGGGTGCTTGGTGCCGTGCCCGGCCTGCGTGTCGTCTCGACGCCGGACGCCACGCTGTGCTGCGGCAGCGCCGGCCTCTACACGCTGGCGCAACCCGCGCTGTCGCGCGCCGTGCTCCGTCCCAAGCTCGAGAGCCTGCGGGCCAGCAGCGCGACCATCGTGGCGACCGGCAACCCGGGCTGCCTCATGCAGCTCGGCGCCGGCCTGCGCGCCGCGGGCATCGCGGCCGACGTGCGCCATCCGGTGGAGCTGCTGGATCGCTCGTATCGCGCGGCGGGGTGGTATGATCGGTAGGGAGCAGGGAGCACGGAGCAGGACCCTGCGATGGCGATTGGGGCGACGGTGTGGCGCGGGCGGTACGGCGCCGTGCTCCCTGCTCCCTCCCTTGCGGGCCGGCCGCCCCCGGCACCACCGTTCCTGGACATGACCGCGCTGCTCTTCGATCTCAACGGGGTCCTCGTGGACGATGAGGATCAGCATTACGAAGCCCTGCGTGCCGTGCTCGCCCGCGAGCAGATCGCCCTGACGCGCGAGGAGTACTACGCCGGCTTCGTCGGGTTCGACGACCGCCTCTGCGTCGTCGAAGCGTTCCGCCGCGCCAACCGCACCCTCGTCGCCGAGCATATCGCCACGCTGGTGGACGCCAAGGCGCAGGCCTACCGCGACCTCGTCGCCGGCTCGTTGCGCATGGTGCCGGGCGCCGCGGAGTTTGTCGAACAGGCCGCCGGGAAATTCCGGCTCGCCGTCGTCTCCGGGTCGCCGCGCCGCGAGATCCACGCCGCCCTCGAGCGCACCGGATTGCAGCCGTATTTCGATGTGATCGTTGCGTCCGAGGACGTGCGCCGCGGCAAGCCAGACCCGGAAGGACTGTTGCAGGCGCACGCGGCGCTCACCGGCGACCGCCGCGGCCCCGCCGAGCCGTCCATCGTCATCGAGGACTCGCTGCCGGGACTGCACGCCGCCGGCGCCGCCGGCATGTCGTGCGCGATGCTCACCACCAGCCACGACGCGAACACGCTGCGCCGGGCCGGCGCGGACCTCGTGTGGGAATCGTTCGCCGGGCACCGACCCGAAGAGTTGCTGCCGCTGGTGGAGGGACGACGGTGATCGCGCGCCTGGGGCCCGCCGACGTGTCGCCGGCCGTGACGGCGGCCCTCCGGACCGGCGCCGTGATCGCCCGCATCGACGCGGCGGTCTTGGAGCTCGCCGGCCCGGGGGCCGTCGCCGCCGTCCAGGGCCTCCTGACCAATGACGTGGAGAAGCCCGGTGACGGGGCCTTCGTGTACGGCGCGCTGCTCACGCCGAAGGGGATGATCGTGGTCGACGCCTGGGCCACGCGGCTGGGCCACACGGTGCGGCTGATCGTGCCCGCGGGCGGCCGCGAGGCCGCGCTGGCGATCTGCACCAAGCACGTGCCCCCCAGACTCGCCCGCACGACCGACCGGACGCCGGACGCGGCCGTGCTGCGGCTCGCCGGGCCGCGCGCGGCCGCCATCGCCGAGGCGGCCGGCATTCCGCTCCCGCCCGGCCCGACTCGCGCCGTGCGAGCCGCGGCCGGTGGGGTGGCGGCCGAGGTCGCCCGGCCCGCGTCTGGGGCCCCGTTCGGAGTGCAGATCACGACCGCCGCCGCCGATGGACCCACCGTGGAAAGCCGGCTCGTCGCGGCCGGCGCGCTCGCGGCCGGCCCCGCCGCCCTGGAGCTGGAGCGGATCCTGGCGGGCTGGCCGGCGCTCGCCTCGGAGGTGGACGACAAGACGATCCCCCAGGAGGTCCGGTTCGACGAGATCGGGGGCGTCTCCTACACCAAGGGATGCTACACGGGGCAGGAGACGGTCAGCCGCCTACACTTCCGCGGGCACACCAACCGACAGCTGCGCGCCCTGGAGTTCGACGCCGAGCCCTCGACCCCCGCCGAGGCGCTGCCCATCACTTACCTCGAGCGCGACGTGGGCCGGGTGACGAGCATCGCGTGGCTGCCCGACGGCCCGGGGCGCTGGATCGGGCTGGGAGTCCTGCGGCGCGAGGTCGAGCCGGGGACGGTGGTGCGGGTCGCGGGCGTCGACGCCCGCGTCGGCGAGCTACCCTTCGCCTCGGTCTCGCTCGAGCCGGCGTGACGGTCCTCGTCACCGGCGCGAGCGGCCTCGTGGGCAGTCACGTGGTCGAGGCGCTCCGCGCGGCCGGCGAGCACGTCCGTGCCCTGGTCCGCGAGCCCTCGCGCACCGTGGTTGCGCAGCTCGGCGCCGAGCCGGTCACGGGCGACGTCACCGACCCCGACGCCTGGCGCCGGTCGGCCGCCGGCGTCGACGCGATCGTCCACGCCGCCGCCCTCGTCACCCAGCGCGCCCCGCTCGAGCGCTACCTCGCCGTCAACGTGGGTGGCACGCGCCTCGCGGCGGAAGCCGCGCGCCTGGCGCGGGTCCCGCTGGTGCACGTCTCCTCGGTGGCGGTCTACGGCCGCACCGGCGTCGGCCTGGTCCACGGCCGCGTGGACGAGGACTTCCCGTTCCAGGAGATCTCGCCGCGGGACTTCTACGCCCGCTCCAAGCGGATGGCGGAGGAGGTACTGCGGGAGGCAGCCGGTCGCCACCGGCTCGCGATCACGGTGGTCCGGCCCAACGTGATCTACGGTGAGCGCGACCGGCACTTCACGCCGCGCGCTCTGCGCGTGGCACGTCTCGGACTCGTACCCGTGATCGGACCTGGGACCAACCGGCTCTCCTGCGTCTACGCGGGGAACGTCGCCAGCGCCATCGTGACGGCGCTCGCCGCCCAGCCTCCGCGCTTCCGCGCCTACCACACCACGGACGACGCGCCACCGTGGCTGACCCAGCAGCAGTTCGCCACCGCCCTGGTCGAGGGCCTCGACCGGCGCCCCCGGGTGGTCCACGTGCCCCGCGCCGTCGCCCGCGCCGCCGTCGCGCTGGCCACTGCGGGGCAACGGCTGCTCCGACCCCGGCGCTATGCGGGCCTCGGCCGCGCCGCGGTCGCCTTCGCCACCGCCGACAACCCCTACACCACCGAGCGCCTGCGCCGCGAGCTGGCCTGGGAGCCCCGCATCCCGACGCCCGAGGCCATCGCCCGCACCGTCCGCTGGTTCGCCGCAAACGACTCGCCCGGGCCGTAGGCCCGGGCGCCGTGCCTACATATGCTTCGCGGTGTCGCCCGCCATCTGGTGGCCGCCCGTGTCCGCCATCGCCTTCGTCGTGTCCGCCATCATCTGCGGGGTGTCCGTGGCCATCTGACCCTGCTGTTCGGCCTTCTTGCAGGCCGCGGCCATGGCGACGATCGCCAGTGCCAATGCCAGACGCTTCATCGCAGCTCCTGGGAAAGGAATGGCCGCCAGGGCATCCCCTGACGGCGGGGCGGAAACGTACGGCCCCCACGGCCGGCGTCAAGGGAGCAGCCGCCGGGCCCGGGCCTACCAGTTCACGACGAAGTCCACCCAGGGGATGAAGGGCCAGCCTTCGGAATCCACGCCGACGACGTAGACGAACCCGAAGTCCACCGCGATCCGCTCGCCGAACCAGCGCACCCCGAACAGCGCCGGCACCTCGTGCACGTCCGGCAGCTTCCACACCTCGGCCAGCAGCTTCGTGCCCCCGCCGATGCGGGTTTCACCGCCCACCATGAGCGCCGGCCCCGGGGCGACGTCTTCGGTGCTGAACGGGTAGCCCCCCAGGATAGTCAGGGATCGATCGACGGGACCGAGCGTGACCACGGTGTAGGCGGCGCCGACCGAGGCGTCGTCCTCGCCCGGCACCGTGGCGTACGCGCCGCCGACGGCCACGTTGAGGGTCGGTCCCCGCACCACACCCACCTTCGGCGCAATGTAGAACAGCTGATTGCTCGCCCCGGGAACCAGCGAGATGCCGCCGGACGCCATGAAGCGGTCGTGGAAGCCGTAGGCGACAAAGGGGAAGAACAGGTAGTAGTCGGCGAAGTAGCCGCTTCCCTGTTCCAGGGTGCGCCCCGTTGCTCCGAAGAAGAGCCGCGTCGTATTGGGATCGGCCACCCGGTAGCCGCCGGCGGTCGCACGCCCGGAGCCCGGGCGCCACGACGCCACGGCGCTCCGCGGAACGACCACCCGCGCGCCGGCCGCGGTCAGCAACACGAGTGAGGTGTCGTCCACGGCCAGGACCCGGCCCACCAGCTCGGAGCCGTCGGTCAGCCGGACGAGCACGACGATGGCCGAGTCGGCGGGCGGGATCCCCGGACGTGGTTGCTGCGCCCCCGCCGCCGACGGGACGACGCCCGTCAGGGCCAGGAGGAGGGGAAAGAGAACGCGGGCCCGGGCCATCAAGCGAAACAGTGCGGCCCGTCACCGGGCGACACAAGAGGGGTCTGCCGCGTTGCCTCGACGCCCCACGCGGAGCCACCTTTCCCGCGGCATGCTCGACCGACGCGCGTTCGTGACCTGGCTCCTGGCGACCCCCGCCCGCCCGCTGCACCTCGGGTCGCCGCCGCCGAGCGTGGACGTGCGGCCCAGCGCGCTGTACCAGGCACCCGACGGCCGGCGCAACCTGGTGCGCGTCACCGTGGCTGGGCTCGACGCCCCGGCGGCGCGCGCCCGCGTCACCGACCGGCGCGGCGCGCTGGTGGGCACCGCCGGCCTCCTGCCTCCCCCCGCGGGGCTGACGCTCGCCGGCGAGGTATGGGTGCCGCTCCCCGGGCCGGCGGAGTTCCAGATCGACATCGAGGTGGGGCGTGCACGCGTGGCCCGCCACCGGGTCCGGCTCACGCCGCCCCGCCGCTGGACGGTGTACTGCCTCTCGTCCATCCGCACCGACGTCGGTTACACCGACCTCCAGGAGCGCGCGCTCGAGACGCACCGCCAGAACCTCGACGCCGCGGTGGCACGGCTGGCCACGCTCCCCGAGTTCCGCTGGACCGCCGAGTGCGCTCTGCAGGTGCTGTCGTACGTCGAGAACCGCGGGGCGGCCGACGCGGCAGCGCTGCTCGGGGCGATTCGCGACGGCAGGATCGGATTCCAGGCCCTGTTCGCGAACCTCCTGACCGGATTGCTCGACCACGAGACGTTCGCGCGCGTGGCGTGGCCCGCCGGCCTGCTGGCGCGCGAGCACGGGCTTGGCTTCGTCGCGGCGCAGATCACCGGGGTGCCGGGCCAGACCCTCAGCTTCCCGATGGTGCTGGCCGCGAGCGGCGTTCGGTATCTGGCGAGCGCGCCGAGTCCCGAGCGCGCGCTCCCGCTCCTGCCGGCGGCCGACGCGGAGCGGCTCGGCCTCGCGGGCGAGTGGACCTCGTACCCACAGCTCTACTACTGGGAAGGTCCGGACGGCAGCCGGGTGCTGCACTGGCGGGCGCAGCACTACGGCGAGGCGACCCGGCTGGGGCTGGCCGATGGGCCGGACGCGATGGGACGCCGGTTATCGGATTGGCTCCAGGGACACCCCGGGTTCGCGGCAGCGGCGTGGCCGTACGATGTGGCGCTGCTCTACGGGCTCGACGCGCGCGACAACGCCGCGGTGCGCGAGGAGCTGGTCGCGAGTCTGGAGGAGTTCCGGCGGCGCTTCGCGTTCCCGCGGCTGGTCCCGGGGCGTGCCGAGGACTGCTTCCGCGAGCTGGAGCGCCGCCACGGCGCGAAGATCCCCGTGCGGCGCGGCGACACCGGGCTGTATTGGGAGGACGGCGCCGTCTCGACGGCGGCGGAGCTGGCGCTGTTCCGCGAGGCGCAGCTTGCCGCGCGCGCGGCCGAGTTGCTCGCGCTGTGGGACGATCGGCTCGAGCCGCCGGATGCCGGCGGGGCCGAGCGGCGCGCACGGCGCGCCGCCGAGCGCCGCACGCTGTGGCGTGACCTGCTCCTGTTCGGCGAGCACACTTGGGGCGCCGAGGCGAGCGTGGCGGCGCCCGACGCGCGGCAAACCGTCGCCCAGTGGGAATACAAGCGGCGGTTCGTCCTCGGCGCCGCGGCGGCCGCGCGCGAGCTGGTGGCCGAGGGGCTGCTGCGCCTCGGCCGCGCCACCGAGCCCGGACCGGGACGCCTCGTCTTCAACGCCGCGTCGTGGGAGCGCACCGACGTCGTCGCGATCCCGGGCGGCGCGGGCCGCGCGCTGATCCAGGCGGGACGCGAGCTCCCGAGCGTGGACCTGGCCGACGGCTCGGCGCTCGCCGTGGTGCGCGAGGTCCCCGGCCTCGGCTACGTGGCGCTCGGCGAGCGCGAGCGCCCCCCGCGGGCCGTCGTCGCCGAGGGCGAGGGACTCGAGGCGCAGGCGGGGGGCTTCCGCGTGCGCCTCGACCCCGCCACCGGCGCCGTCGCCTCGCTGACAGGTCCCGACGGCGTCGAGCGGGTGCAGGCGTCGTCGCCGTGGTCGGGGCTGAACCAGCTCGTGCACGTCAGCGGGGGCGCGCGCTCCGCGCTCTGGACGTCGCCCGACCGCGCGGACCTGACGCGGGCGCCCGAGCTGGACCTGCGGCTGGCGGAGCTCGTGGGCGTGCGCCGCGAGCGGCTTCCGGGGATCGGCGTGCGGCTCGTCGCCGAGCGCCGGTTGCGGGGACTGACCCGGGCGACCTCGACGGTCACCCTGTACGACGAGCTGCCCTGGGTGGACCTCGAGAACCGCCTCGCCAAGGTCCCGACGCTCGAGAAGGAGGCCCTGTACGTGGCGTTTCCCTTCGCCTTCACCCGGCCCGCCGTCGAGATCGAAGTCCCGCTGGGACGCATGCGGGTGGAGCACGACCAGCAACCGGGCAGCTGCCGGGACTGGTTCTGCCACGCGCACTGGGTGTGGCTCACGGAGGGCACCGACGGCCTGCTGTGGAGCGGCCCCGACACACCGCTCCTCACCCTGAACGACGTATTCCGCGGAGCGTGGCGCCGCCGGATCGAGCCCGACGGGACCCTGTTCGCGTACGCGATGCACAACTACTGGCCCACCAACTTCGCGGCGCGGCAGGGCGGCGAGCACCGGCTGCGCTACCGGCTCTCGCCGCTGGCGCCGGGCGACGCGGCCGAGCCGGTGCGGCGCGGCTGGGCGGCGTGCGACGCCCTGTACGTGAGCGCCCGGTACGAGAACGCCGGGACCGGCCCGCTGCTGGCGCGCGATCGCGCGCTGATCGTCGGCGACCGCGGGGTCCTGGTGGTAGGCGCCAAGCCCGCGGACGACGGCGAAGGCGCCGTGGTGAAGCTGCTCGACGTGACCGGCGCGACGCGCACGGTGAGCGTGTGGCCCGGCGCGTTCGCGTTCCAGCTCGCGCGGCGCGCGTCGCTCGTGGAGATGAACGAGGAGCCGCTGCCGGTGGGCGCGGACCGGCGCGTGTCGCTGGAGCTCACGGGCTGGGGCGTGGCCGCCGCGCGGCTGTGGACGCCGCGCGAGAGCGCGGGCTGACCCGCGGCCGCGGGCTCTTTACACCCCGTGCGGGCACCGGTTAACGTCGAATCCATGCGCAAGCCCGAGACCCTCGGCGACCTCCGGCAAACCGAATGGAGCGCTGCGCCGCGCATCCGCCGCACGGTCAAGGACGAGTTGCGCGAGAACCTGATCTGCCTGCTCGAGAACGGCGCGCCGCTGTTTCCCGGGATCGTGGGCTATGAAGCGACGGTCGTCCCCCAGCTCGTCAACGCCGTGCTGTCCCGCCACAACTTCATCCTGCTCGGGCTCCGGGGGCAGGCGAAGAGCCGCCTGCTGCGCCTCCTGCTGACGCTGCTGGACGAGGAGGTGCCGATCATCGCGGGCAGCGAGGTGAACGATCACCCGTTCCGGCCGATCTCGAAATACGGGCGCGAGCTGGTGGCCGAGCGGGGCGAGCGGACGCCGATCGCGTGGCTGCCGCGCGACGCCAGGTTCGTGGAGAAGCTGGCCACCCCCGACGTGACGATCGCCGACATTATCGGCGACGTGGACCCGATCAAGGCCGCCCGTGGCGGGCACCTGCTCTCCGACGAGCTGACGATGCATTTCGGCCTCCTGCCGCGCGCCAACCGCGGGATCTTCGCCATCAATGAGCTGCCCGACCTCGCCGGCAAGATCCAGGTGGGCCTGTTCAACATCATGCAGGAGGGGGACGTCCAGATCAAAGGCTACCCCGTCCGCCTGCCGCTCGACCTCCTGCTCGTGTTCACCGCGAACCCCGAGGACTACACGGCGCGCGGCAAGATCATCACGCCGCTGAAGGACCGGATCGGCTCGGAGATCGTGACGCACTACCCGCACACGGTCGAGCTGGGTATGGCGATCACGCGTCAAGAAGCCTGGCTCGAGCGCGACGGCCGGCCGGTGCGGTGCCCGGAATTCATCGCCGACCTGATCGAGCGCATCGCGTTCGAGGCCCGGGAAGACAAGCGGGTCGACCGGCGGAGCGGCGTCTCCCAGCGCCTGCCCATCACGGTGCTGGAAAACACGATCTCCAACGCCGAGCGGCGCGCGGTGCTGACCAAGGAGAAAGCCGTGGTGCCGCGGGTCTCGGACGTGTACGCCGCCGTGTCGGCGATCACCGGCAAGCTCGAGCTCGAGTACGAGGGCGAGCTGCAGGGCGGCGAGGTGATCGCGAAGGACCTGATCCGGCGGGCAGCGGCCGAAACGTTCGCCGCGCGGGCCGGCGGCGCCAACGTGGACGACATCGTGCACTGGTTCGACGAGGGCGGCGCGCTCAAGGTCCCGACCGACGGGCGCGCCGAGGCCTGCCTCAAGGGCTTCAGCGTCGTCCCCGGGCTGCTCGACCTGCTGGACCGCACGGGACTCGCCGGCCGCAAGGACCCGGCCACGATGGTCGCGGCCTGCGAGCTGGCGCTCGAGGCGCTCGTGGCGGAGAAGCGGATCTCCCGCAGCGAAGACCTGGGCTACGTGCGCGCCCGCACCGAGCCGAAGGGGCCGCCGTTCGGGAAGCCGGGACCGAATCTGTTCTCGTGAGACGTCAGCCATCAGTCATCAGCCGTCAGCCGAGCGGAGAGGCTGAGAGCTGACGGCTGACGGCTGATCGCTTCCGTCATCCACAGGAGCCCCCCATGGGCAAGCTCGTGCTCGGCCTCATCCTGCTGTTCGTGGCCTTCCTGCTGCGCGGCGCCGCGGCCGCCGTGGGCACGGGCGGCACCCGTGGACCCGTGGGCGGCGGGTTGCGCACGTTGTCGCTCGGTGCGACGGTCCTCGCGCTGGTGCTCCTCGTCGGATCGACCATCACCGTAGTCGGTCCCGGCACCGTCGGCGTGCAGCATTACTTCGGCTACGTCAACCCCAACCCGCTGCTTCCGGGGATCCGGTTCGTGTGGCCCTGGTCGTCGGTCGAGCGGTTCTCGACCCGCGAGGAGCAGTTCCCCGAAGTGGACCGGCCCGAGGAGATCGACGCGCTGTCGAGCGAGCAGATGGGGATGAAGGTGGACATCGCGCTGCGCTGGCAGATCGACCCGCAGCAGGCACCGCGGATCTTCACCGAGATCGGGGCCGAGGGACAGATCCACAGCGCCGTGCGCAACGCCTTCCGCAACGGCGTACGCGACGGCATGGTGCAGTTCTCGATCAACGACATCGCGCAGCGCAACCGGATCGCCGCGGCGATGGAGGCCGAGGTGGACACGGCGCTGGTGACCCGCCCCCGGGCCGGCACCGGGGAGTTCCGCATTGCGTCGGTCACGGCCTTCTTCCTGCGCGACCTCCAGCCCCCGCCCCAGGTCGTGCAGGCGATCAACAACAAGATCGCCCAGGAGCAGCAGATCGCGACCGAGCGCCACCGCGTCGAGGTGGCGCGCCTCCAGGCCGAGCAGCAACGCCTGCTCAACCAGACGCTCACGCCCGAGGCGCTGACCAAGCAGTACCTCGAGGTGCTGCACGACATGCGCACCTCGAGCAACACGGTCGTGCTCGTGCCGACCGAGGGTGGCCTGCCGATGCTCAACCTGGGCGAGCTGCGGCAGAACCTGCGCCGGCCCTGATGCCGCAGCCGGTCATCACCATCACGCGGCAATACGCGTCGGGCGGCTCCGAGATCGCCCAGCTCGTGGGCCGGGCGCTGCGCTGGACGGTGATCGACAACGAGTTCGTGAACGAAGTCGCGCGGCGCGCGGGCCTGCCGCCGGACGAGGTGGCGCAGCGCGAGGAGCGCGCCCCCGGGCTGCTCGAGCGCCTCGCCCGCGCCCTCGCCGTCGCGTCCCCGGAGATGTTCATCACCACCGCCGGCGTCCCGCGCGTAGAGGAGGACGAGGCCACGATCGTCAGCGTGACCGAGCGGGTGATCCGCGAGGCGGCGCTCGAGGGACGCGTGGTGCTCGTCGGCCGGGGCGCGCAGGCCCTGCTGGCGCAGCGCGAGGACGCGCTGCACGTCTACGTGGTGGCGCCGAAGGCATGGCGCGCGCGGCTCGCCGTCGAGCGCCTGGGCGTGAACGCCGCCGAGGTCGATCGCGTCGTGGACCAGATCGATCAGCAGCGGGACCGCTACGTGAAGAGCGCCTACGGGCGCACCCGCCAGGACCCCGTCAACTACGACATGGTGCTCAACACCGAGCGCCTGGGCATCGCGGGCGCGGCGGCGCTCGTCATCGCCGACGCCCGGCGCCGAGGCTGGACCCGCTCATGACCGACCCGGCCTACCCCTACGACACCCGCCTCAACGTCCTGCACGGGCCGCTGGAGCGGATCGACGTGCAACAGCTCGCTCGTGCGGGTCGGGATCGTCCAGGGAGCGGACCACTGGCACCAGCACGACCACGATGACGAGTTCTTCTACGTGGTCGAGGGCCGGTTCATCATCGACCTCGAGGGACGCTCGGTCGAGCTGGCGCCGCGCCAGGGGTTCGTCGTGCCGCGCGGCGTCGTGCACCGCACGCGCGCGCCGGAGCGCACGATCGTGCTCATGGTCGAAACGGCCGGGATCGTCCCGACGGGCACTTAGGCCGTCCGCCGGATCGCCGGCACCTGCCACGCGACGATGCCCACCGCCGCCGCGGTCACCGCCCCACCGATCGCGACGGCCCAGGGCGCCCCGAAGCGCTCGGCGAGAGCGCCCGCCTGAAACGCGCCCAGCGGTGACATCCCGATGAAGGTGAAGGCGTAGAACGCCATCAGGCGGCCCCGCAGGTCGTCGGGGACCAGCGTTTGCAGCAGCGTGTTGGTGAGCGCGTTGTTCACGATCATCGCGCAGCCGGCGAGCGCCAGCAGCGCGACCGACAGCGGGAACGAGCGCGACAGGGCGAACGCCACGAGCAGCAGGCCGAGCGCCGCCGCCCCGGCGAGCTGCATCGGGCCCTTGGCGACGCGGCGGCTCGCCAGGGCGATGCCGAGTGCGCCGGCCAACGCGCCGATCCCCACGGCGGCGACGAGCACGCCGTAGCCCGTCGCCCCGGTGCCCAGCACGTCGCGCGCGAACACCGGCATCAACACCAGAAACGGGAAGCCGAATACACTGAGCAACGCGGTCAGCACCATGAGGGCCGCCGCGCGCGCGTCGCTGCGGAGCAACGCCAGTGCCTCCCGGAACCCATGCCAGGCGGAGGCGGCGGCGGGCGCGGGCGGCCGGGGCACGAGCCGCATGGCCAGGAGCCCCGCGATGACCGCCAGGTACGACACGCCGTTGACGAAAAAGCAGGCCGCGATGCCGAGCGACCCGATGAGCAGGCCGGCTACCGTGGGCCCGAGCACGCGCGACGCGTTGAATACAGCGCTGTTCAGCGCGATCGCGTTCATCAGGTCGTCCTTGCCCACCATCTCGACGACGAACGCCTGCCGCGTTGGGATGTCGAACGCGTTCACGATCCCGAGGAGCGCCGCGAGCGCCAGCACGTGCGCGACCGCGACGGCGCCGGTCCACACGAGCGCGGCCAGCGCGAACGCCTGGAGCATCGCAAGGGTCTGCGTGACGATGACCACCCGCCGCTTGTCGCTGCGGTCGGCCACGACGCCGGCGTACAACGTGAGCACCAGCACGCCGAGCGAGCCCAGCGCCGAGACGAGCCCCACGTAGAAGGGCGAGTCCGTGAGCGTCAGGACGAGCCAGCCCTGCGCCACGAGCTGCATCCACGTGCCCGTGAGGGACACGGCCTGGCCGAGGAGAAACAGCCGGAAGTTGCGGTGCGCCAGCGCCCCGAGCCCGGAGCGGCCGGCCGCCTCCGTCCCCGTGATCCCCGGGCTTGCGCCCGGGGTCAGTGCAGCGCCCGGGGTCAGTGCAGCGCCCGGGGTCAGTG
>Ga0187892_10002593_pt1 | contig 35489 bp, 29 predicted proteins | sample MA1701073metaG_FD_139345 | JGI IMG/M metagenome (GOLD analysis project Ga0187892, IMG submission 139345) | Bio-ooze microbial communities from a basaltic lava cave in the Kipuka Kanohina Cave System on the Island of Hawaii, USA - MA170107-3 metaG ... | reverse complement strand
CCCCTTCGGGATCAATGGCACCTTCTGGTACGCGACGTTCAGAGTGGACTTCGATTGAGCCGCCGAGTCTGAAAGACGGGCGGGAAGGCTTCGGCTTTCCCGCCCGTTTCTTTTTTGCGGGCCTGATGGCTCCGGTCAGCCTGCGGAGAGCTTCATGCGCCTGAGGATCGCGACTCGTGTGGCGCTCGTGCTGCTCGTGCTGGCGGCGAGCGTCACCGAGGCTGCGTCGCCGGTACCGCAAGGGGCGGAGCGCGGCATGGTCGTTTCTGCGCACAGACTCGCGAGTCAGACCGGCGTCGAAGTGATGCGGCGCGGCGGTAATGCGGTCGATGCCGCGATCGCCACGGCCTACGTGTTGGCCGTGACCTTCCCTGAAGCGGGAAATCTGGGCGGCGGCGGCTTCATGCTGATCCGCATGGCCGATGGCCGCGAGACCTTCATCGACTTTCGCGAGACGGCCCCCGCCGCAGCCACGCGTACCATGTTTCTCGACGCTAATGGCATGCCGGTCCCGCTTCTCTCGACGCGCGGGTATTTGTCGGCAGGTATTCCCGGCACCGTCGCAGGCCTTGAGCTCGCCCGCAAGGCGTATGGCACGCGTCCGCGACCGACGCTGATCGGCCCTGCAATCGAGCTTGCCGCTCGAGGCTTCGTGCTCGATCAGGGCGATGCCGAGTTTCTCGCGCGGGGAGAAGAGGATTTTCGCAAGGACGGCCCGGCCGGCGCCATCTTTCTCAAGAATGGAAGAGCCTATGTCGCCGGCGAGCGGCTCGTTCAGAGGGACCTGGCGCGCATGCTGCGCATCATCGCCAGGGACGGAGCCGACGGGTTTTATCGCGGAGAACCGGGCCGCCTGATCGTTGAAGCCAGCAGGAAGGGGGCGGGCATATTTTCCCTGGCCGACTTTGAACGCTACCGCGCGGTGGAACGCAAACCGTTGGAGTGCGCTTATCGCGGGTATCGCGTGATTTCAGCGCCGCCGCCCAGCTCCGGTGGTGTCGTCTTGTGCCAATCGCTGAACATCCTGTCGGGTTGGCCCGTGGATCCCGGCGGGTTTCATTCCGCGCAGTCGGTGCACTACATGACGGAGGCACTGCGTCGCGCATTCCGTGATCGCAACCTGGAGCTGGGCGACCCCGACTTCGTCCACGCCGATGTCGAACGGCTGATTTCGCCCGCCTATGCCGATTCATTGCGGCGTGGAATCGACCCAGACAAGGCGACGCCTTCCCGATCGTTGGCGGGCCCCGGCTTCGCGATCGAGGGCAGTGCCACGACGCACGTGTCCGTGGTCGATGCGGAGGGAAATGCCGTCTCGCTCACCTACACCCTCAACGACTGGTTTGGAGCGAGGGTCGTTGCCGCCGGAACCGGAATTCTCCTCAATGACGAGATGGACGATTTCTCGGCGAAGACGGGTACGCCCAACATGTACGGGCTGGTCGAAGGCGAGAACAATGCCATTGCGCCGGGCAAGCGGCCGCTGTCTTCCATGACGCCGACGATCGTCACGCGCGATGGGAACCCCCTGCTCGTCATCGGCTCGCCGGGCGGCAGCCACATCCCGACCGCGATTCTGCAGGCGCTGGTCAATCTGGTCGACTATCGGATGAGCATTACCGAAGCGGTCGATGCGCCGCGCATCCATGCGCAGTGGATACCCGACACCCTGTATTACGAGCCCCATGCGTTGAGCGCCGACACACGGGACGCGCTCGCCGCGAAGGGGCATCATCTGGAGGTCATGGAATACTGGAACCATGTCGCCGCGATTCTCATCGGCGGTCCTGCAATCGGCAGCGAGCCGCGCGGCCGCTATCGCCTGCATGGGGCGATCGATCCACGTTTGCCGGTGGGAAGCGTCGCGGGCTATTGAGACTGGTTCTGACCTCGCCCGCGCTCACCTGACGCCAGCAGTCCGGCAAGCTTCGGCGAGGCAGCGGCCGGCTAGTCTTCAGGTCCGGGCTTTCACCAGGCCGTCGAGAACTCTCGCGTAGCGGCTCTCCGGAAACACCCGCTCCTCGAGCACGCTTTCGGCGATGCCCAGATGCTCCGCCAGCACGCCCTTCATGACGGAGCGCAGGTCGAGCGTGGACCTGAGATCCCGCCCCTGGTGCAGCGCACCAACCGAAAGCCCCGGCCAGTCCGCGATCACGCGTCCGCCCGCGACCGCGCCGCCGGCGAGGAAGGCGCAGGTCGCGGTGCCGTGGTCCGTGCCGCGCGTGCCGTTGACCGCGACCGTGCGGCCGAACTCGGTGACGACCAGGACGGCGGTGTCGCGCCAAGCGGGGCCGAGCGCGGTGCGGAGATTCTCGAGCCCCTGGTCGAGACCGCGCACGCGGTTCGCGAGCTGGCCCTGCTCCGCGCCCTGGTTGGCGTGAGTGTCCCAGCCGCCCGTTTCGATCACGGCGATGCGCGGCCCGTCCGCGGCAGCCAGGAACTTGCCGGCTGCGCTGGCCACGGCACCGACCTCGCGCCCGGGATCGCGCCTGCCGCCGGCCATGCCGTCCATCCCGGAACCCGCGACTTCATCTGCCGCGAGCGCCGCCTGGAGCCGCGACGCAAAGTAGTCATCCTCCGAATAGAGGTCGGCGATCCGCTGCAGGGTATCGCTGTCCGCCTCCGGCATGCGCGAGGGCGCCCAGGAGTTGACGCGCGCATCGCCGCGCAGCACCAGCGGCACGTTCTGCGCCAGCGCCATGGCGAGCTGCTCCGTCGTGCGCTCCTGCGTGTGCGGCAGCGCAGGCAACGCGCGGTTCAGCCAGCCGTCGCGAGAACTGACCGCGCCGGTTCCGGCTTCCAGCAGGTCCTGGCCGTCGAAGTGCGAGCGTTCGCGATAGGGTGTCGCCGCCGCGTGCAGGACTAGCAGTTCCCCCGCCTTGTAGCGCGCGTGGCTGTGCTCGAGCGCGGGATGCAGCCCGAACATGCCGTCGAGCTTGCGCTCGGGCGCGGTGATGCCGAGCTCGCCGCGCTGGCGCGCGTAGTTGCCGTCGCCGTAGGGCGGCACGGCCGCAAGCCCGTCGAGCGCACCGCGCAGGATCACCAGCACGAAGCGTGAGTCGGTCGCGGCATCGGCGAAGGCGATGCGGGGAAGCACTGCGCCGAGCGCGCAGCCGCCCGCTGACTGGAGGAGCAACCTTCGGGTGATGGCGTTCATCGGCGCTGGAACTCCGGGCTGGCGAGCAGGAGCGTGATGCCCTGCGCTCCGCTCGCGGCGCGCGCGACCGCGAGCCGCGTGCGCTGGGTGAAGGACTCGCCCAGCGCCTGCGCGCCGAGCGTCAGGGGCGGCATGCGATTGCCGACGCGCTCGCCGACCGCGGTCGTCCACTCGATACGCTTCAGGAGCGCATCCGGCCCGTCCCAGCGGTCGGCCGTATCCGGCCAGCCGGCGGGCGAGCCGGGTGTATATGGCCGCTGGCCCAGGAGCTCGAACGGCGCCGCCACCTGGCGCGGCTCCTCGGGCACGTGATCGAACATGCGGAAGGTCGAAACCACGAACTCATGCGGCGTCTTGAACTTCGGCGGCGGCGAATCCCACACCTGCGGCAATGAGATGAGCGCGCGATGCACCGTCGGCAGGTCGCCCTCGCTGTCGCGGAAAGTCTTCGCAACGCGTTCGACGGCATCCGCCGGCGGATCGTCCGCGACGAAATGCCGCACCAGCTTGGTGGCGACATGCCGCGCGGTCGCAGGATGGCGCGCCAGATCCTCGAGGATCGCGCGCGGCTGCCGGATGCCGTCCTCGGCATAGCGCTTGCCGAGCACGGTCTTCGCGCCCGGTTCGTGGATGACTTCCCGGAACTCGAACTTGCCGGGCGTGCCTTCCTGGAGCCGATCGGGGCCGCCGCCGACCGACCAGCCCGTGAGCGCCTGCGCGAAGGTCGTCACGTCTCCTTGCGTGTAGCCGCCGTTCACGCCGAGCGTGTGCAGCTCCAGGATCTCGCGCGCGAGGTTCTCGTTGATGTCCAGCTTGCGCCCGGCCCGCCGGGCGCGGCCCGCGGCGCGGCTCGCCAGCTTCGAGTTCGGGCCGATGGAGCCCTGGTTGTCGAGGTAGAGGATCATCGCCGGGTGCGACTCGACCGCGAGCAGCAGGTCCGTGAACCGCCGCCCGAGGTTCGGGCGGATCGCCTCGTTCTCGAGCGTGCCGGCGAGCGCGATCACCTGCGGCTTGTCCGCGGACACGGCGAAGTGGTTGCTCCAGAAGTGCACCAGCCGCTCGCGGAAGGGCTCCTCGGTCTTCATGGCGACGCGATAGCGCGCCGCGACCTGATCGAGGTAGAGCGGGGCCAGCTTCTGGCGGATGTTGCCCGCGATGCGCTTGGCCGCCTCGGCCTCCGAAGGGGGCTTGCGGCGGGCGTCGCTGCGTGCCTCCCGGCCCATGTCGTAAGCCTCGAAGGCCTCCGCGGAGGTGGCCAAGTTCTTGATTTCAGGGGGCGCGGGGCGGGAGCCTTCGATCTGCGCGGCGAGCCAGGCTTTAGGGTCGCCCGCGAGCGCCTTCAGCTCTCCCGGGCGGGCGCCCAGGCCGAAGCGGTTAGCGGCGGTGACGGCGGCGTGGGACACGGGTCAGGTTCCGGAAGTGCCGGGTACTCTCGCATTCAACGCGGTGATGGTAGCCTGAGTTGACGCAGTCGGCGGCGAGGTGTTTACCGGAATGCCCGGCAAGTACGACCCTGGCGAGCTGTACTCGCCTCTCGAGTTCTGGTTCGCAACTACCCTTAGCTGATGAGGCTGCAACTGATCTTCCTTGGCTGGGGCCTGACCGGCGTGCTCACGTTCTGGTCGTCGCTCAGCAGCGCCGTCAAGTTCCTGGGCCACTCCAAGGAGCAGGGCCGCTTCTTCGGCATCCTCGACGGCGGCCGCGGCTTGGTCTGGGCGCTGCTCGCCTCGGTCGTCGTGCTGTTGTTCTGCGTGCTATCGGAGCCGACAGATTCGTCGGACATCCGGGTCGCGCCCATGATAGTCATGTCCTCGACAGCGGTGACGCTCTTTGGCGTGCTCGTGTTCTTCCTGGTCACCGACATGCCCACGAGCGGCGCCGACGTCCTGAAGTCCAACCAGCGCCGGTCGCTTCAGGTATATTTTGCGACAATTGCGGTTAGCGGTTTCGCAGGCGCAGGGTTTCGCATGACCTTCTGTCGGCGAAATAAAGCAAGGGAGTTGTAAGTAAGCTCTAGTGGACTACCTCGAAGGCATTTCGATCCTCTGGCTATCCAATACTGTGTGAACGATCCTTCAAGAAACGACTCATCGCTCAGTACTCACATCTGTTCCGCCAACAGCAACGGCGGATGAAAGAGTTGTGACGGACGCCATCATTCGAGAGAAGGTATCGAGAATACGGACTGGCGCAAACCTGCGCGTACTCGATCTTTTCTCCGGGTGCGGTGGACTGTCTCTCGGCTTTCGGGCAGCGGATTTCGAGATCGCAGCCGCCGTGGAAAACAATCCCTCGGCGGCAGCATCCTATGGCGCCAATTTCCATGCAGATGACCCGCTGCACGCCGTGGCGCGTGACATTACCGAAACCACACCCGGTCGGCTTGTCCGCGAGCTGAAGCTGGGCCGAATGGCGGAAGCCTTCGACGTGGTTGTCGGCGGACCGCCGTGCCAAGCCTTCGCGCGTGTCGGCAGGTCGAAGCTGCGCGAAATTGAGGCGCATCCGGAGGCGTTCCGCCATGATCCGCGCGCAAAGCTCTATACGCCGTATCTCGGATACGTAAAGTCCTGCCGTCCGGTTGCGATTCTGATGGAGAACGTTCCGGATGTTATGAATTTTGGCGGACACAACGTCCCCGAAGAAGTCTGCGAAGTGCTGGAAGAGCTCGATTACATTTGCGCCTATACCCTGCTGAACGCCGCCTTCTACGGCGTGCCACAGACGCGCGAGCGCATGTTCCTGATCGCCTATCATCGCGAGCCCACCGAGACCGTCAGATTTCCTGCACCGACGCGCTGGATCGAGCTTCCGTCCGGCTATGAAGGGTCGCGCCAAGTCGCGCTGAAAGTGCTGTCGAACGGGGGTTTGTTCGCCGACGCCCATCACTACGTGGACGCGCCGGAGGCAACGGACGCCCTGCCGCCTGCCGCAACGGCTGCGGAGGCAATGGGCGACCTGCCGAAGATCGACGCGCGCGAATTGGTCCGAACGGGAAAGCTGAAGCGCGGGGCGCGAAGACTGGGTCAACTTGTCAAATACGATGGTAGACGCGCCGTATCGTCTTACGCTGATGCAATGAAGAACTGGCCCGGCTTCGAGTCGGGCGACGGCATCTGTGATCACGTCATTCGCTGCCTGCCGCGCGACTATCCGATTTTCGCACGCATGAAAGAAGGCGATCAGTATCCGGAAGCGCACGCGCTCGCTCTCAAGATGTTCGATGAAAGGCTTTCGAGATTCGAGAGAAAGGGCGTCGTGCTCAAATCCGGTTCAGCGAAGTACGAGGAACTGAAGAGGTCGATCGTTCCGCCCTACGACGCGGGCAAGTTTCCGAACAAGTGGCGGAAGCTTTCGCGGGACCAGCCGGCACGCACGGTCATGGCGCACCTCGGCAAGGACGGCTACAGCCATATCCACTACGACGACGCCCAGGCCCGGACGATTTCGGTTCGGGAAGCTGCGCGGCTCCAGTCGTTCCCGGACAGGTTCGTGTTCGCTGGCGCGATGAACGAGGCGTTCCGCCAGATCGGGAACGCGGTTCCGCCGCTGATGGCGAAGGCGATCGCCACGGAGATGATGGAGACAATCCAGGCGTCGGCACGCGCCCGCAATACGCGACCGCAACGCCGGATTGCAGCCATGGCTGCGGCGTTGGTCGAAGCCGGTCAACCGGCCGTCCCGCGCGGGCTGGCCGCGATGGAGAAGGCAATTGAAGCTTGACGCCATCCATGCGTTCGGGGCGAAACACGAAGCCACCGACGTTCTGACGCCGGAACAGCGCCGGCTGGTGATGAGCCGGATCAGGGGCAAGAACACCCGGCCCGAAATGCTCGTGCGCCGCGGCCTGTACGGTCGAGGGTTCCGTTACAGGCTGCACGCGAAAGACATCCCTGGCAAACCGGACATGGTGTTCCCGAGATATCGGGCGGTGATCTTTGTCCACGGCTGCTTCTGGCATGGCCACGGCTGCTCGCTGTTCAAGTGGCCGAAGACACGGGCTGTATTCTGGAAGGGGAAGATCGACCGCAATATGGAGCGGGACCGGCGCGCGATGGCCGCGCTGAACGCGGACGGATGGCGCGTACTCATCGTCTGGGAATGCGCCCTGAAAGGAAGGCAAAGAAGAGACCCGCCGGATGTCTTGAGCAACGCGGAAGCGTTCATCCGCGTTAGTGGAAAGTTTCTTGCCGAGATCGCCGAATCGAGAGTATGGACAGCCGGGCATACTGAATGCGCAACGAAACCTTGAGGCTAGCGATCGCCAAAGGGAATGTCTCGAAAGCAGAGCTATGGCGCAAGTCGAGGTACGCATATTCAGGAAAGGGAGGGAGATCGCGCGGGTTATGCGCCCCCTGCGCCATATCGATGGAAAGCCGGTTGTTAAATACAAGAAACAGTTCTGGCCGCTGATCAACGGCGGCGAAGTTCACCTCGACGGCATTGCGCCCGCGGCCAGCGCGCATGCGGCGGAAGCGACCGGCGTAGCTGACAGAGACGCCCCACCTGAATTCCAGGTCATTCCCCCAGCCCGAATAGTATGGGACACGTCGCAGCGCGACGTAATCGACGCGCCGCCCGAGGACCGTCTGCTGGTCGGAGCCGGACCCGGAACGGGCAAGACCGCGGTCGCCTGTGCAAGGGTCTCCCAGTTGATCGACCAGGGCGGTTTGGAACCGAGCCGCATCTGGCTGATCAGTTTCACGCGGACAGCAGTGCGTGAAATTCGCGACCGGATTGCCGCCTATCTGGAGGATGCCGCGGCGGCATACGCGGTCAAGATCGCAACGCTGGATTCGCATGCATGGACAATACATTCGGGTTTCGATGAAGAGGCGAAAATTCTCGGCGCATATGAAGAGAACATCGAACGAGTGCTGGAACTCGTCCGGCGGGACGAGAATGTCGCCGACTACCTCCTGGATAACGTCGAACACCTAGTCGTCGACGAAGCACAGGACATCGTCGGCATACGGGCCGATCTGGTCGTCGCGATGATCCGCAGGCTGTCGTCTTCCTGCGGCGTATCTGTATTCGCGGACGAGGCCCAGGCCATATACGGCTTCGCGGACGACAGGGAGGCTCAGCCCGGCGACGTCCGGGAGTCGCCGCTGCCTGAGAAAATTCGCCGGGGCGCGGCCGGCGTTTTCCGGGAGTGTGAGCTGACGGAGGTCCACCGCACGAGTTCGCCGCAGCTGCTGAAGATCTTCACCGACACGCGCCGCAAAGTATTGACCGCAGCGGACGAAACTGGGGACAAACTCGAAGAGATCAGGGACGAAGTCATCAGTCTTGCCCATGGGGAAGCGCCGCATGTTAACGATGCGGCGCTGGCCGAACTTGAGGATGCATTCATCCTGTATCGCAGGCGCTGCGACGTGCTGCTGACGACCTCGATGCTGACGCAGAACGGTATACTGCACCGCGTGCGGATGTCCGGGCTGCCGGTGTGCCTAACGCCGTGGATTGGCGTGACGCTGTCCGGGCATACCGACGTGGACTTGAGCCGGGACCGGTTCATGGAGCTTTGGGCCGGGAGAGTGCGCGGCACGTCCCTCGCGGTATGCGAGCCCGATGAAGCATGGGAGCAACTGGTTCGCATCGCGGGCCGTACGCAAGCGGTCGTGGACTTGAAGTTGCTGCGGCAGCGTCTGGGACGCAAACAGCCGCCGGCGGAACTGTGCCATGCCGAGCTGGGACTCCGTGGCCCGATCGTCGGCACGATACACGCCTCAAAGGGCCGCGAGGCCGACACTGTGCATCTGATGCTGCCGGACACGCAGGGCGGCAACGTGGACCAGGATGAAGAGGCACGCGTCGTGTTTGTTGGCGCGACGCGCGGACGCTCGCGGCTGCTGATCGGCCGCGGGTATCGGCACTTTGCAGGCCGGGTCGAAGCGTCCGGGAGAGCCTACTGCCTTCACACAAGTAACGATCAGCCGCGCGCCCAGTTCGAAATCGGTCATGACAACGACGTCGTGGCCGAAAATCTGGCGGGGCGACGTTTCTTTGCAAGCTCGGCTGCGGTAGGGGTCGCCCAGACCCGGATTCGGAGCTTCGCCGATGAATCCGTGTCGCTCGTCGCCGAAAGCGATCGCGACGCCGGGTTCGTTTACCGCCTGAAGGAAGACGGACAGGGACAGTGTCTCGCCGTGCTCTCGCAGAGTGTCAATGCCGATCTGTTCACTGTCGGCAACGCCATTCAGGCGAAGCTCGGCGGCGGCCGGAGGCGACCGCCCGACACGATCAGGCATCTGCATGTGCGCGGCGTCCGCACCATAGTCCTGCCGCCGGATGCCCCGGAGGCCGAGACGCTGCATGAGCCCTGGAGAAGCAGCGGGATATTGCTTGCACCGCTGATCCTGGGGTACAGCACGGCGTTCTTCCCGTTTGCACGAGGGCGAAGGTGGCGGTGATATGCGCGACATTCTTCTCGACAGGCTGAGATGCGACTTGGTCGGACCGTATGCGGAGGACGAAATCCTGACGGCGCGTCCCTCGGACGTGTATCTGACAGGTATTCTCTGGCCGCGCGAAACTCGCATGGGTGCCGAAGAGGACGAACGCCTCGGTCTTTCCGGTGCGGGGGAAAGCGAATCTGACGGCGGCGGCGAGGAAGAGGAGATCTCACTTGTCGGTCTCGTGCGCCCCTGCTCGGCGGGCGTCTCTTTTGCCGCGCGCGCGGAGAAAGGCAACCCGGAACTGGATGTGACCGTGCGGTTCGCAACCTATGAACCTGTCACCGAGTCGGAAGTAGAGGAAAAGGACGGCGGCGGCGGTGCGCGCCGACGCACGGAATGGCGACGTCGGGCGCATGAAATTCCCGTAAAGGGCGTCGCGCTTGAAGACCGATCGCGGTTCATCGATCTCGAGCCGCGCGGCGCACCGCTCGGCGTGAGACTGCATTTGCGCACCGCGCCGTGGTCTGGCGGTATGCTTGCCACGATCACGCTGCTTAACCAGGCAGAGCCCGATGAAGACGAAGGTCGCGAGGGGACGGAACGGCTGACGCTGTTCCAGACGCGCGTCGAAATCCGCCCCCGCTCCGGCACTGTGCTGGTCGCGCGACCGTCGCGGCGCGCAGTGCTCGATGACGACGACCGTTCCGCAGCGCTGTTGTACCGCAACGCTCACGAATTCGCGACAGGTCACACCTGTTCGGTTGAATGGGAAACCGGGGCCGAATCGGGAATTGCCGACATGGTTGCCACAAGCTGGATACCCACCGCGACGGTTGCTGCAACCAGCGCGGTGGGTCACCAAGTCTTCGACGCGCTGCGCGGAAGTGGCAAGCACAAGCCGCTGTCGGCGCGTTGGCTCGCGACAGCCGCGCCGGAAGAGTTCGAGGATGCTCTTCAACAGCTCCCCGCGGCCTACGAACATTGGATCGTAGACAGGGAATCCGAAGTAGCCGCGCTTCCAGAAGAGTTTCGCGATCAGGCGAAAAAGAACATCGCGATCTGCCGGGAGGTCCATGCCCGCATGGCCGGTGGCGCTGCGCGGATCGCAAGCGACCCCGCGATGTCGCGCGCCTTTCGCTTGGCCAATTTCGCGATGGATGTGCAGCACGGCTGGGATCCCGAGAAAAGCAAGCGCGGACCGCTGGAATGGCGGCCGTTCCAGCTCGGCTTCATTCTTCTTGCGGCGGCTTCCGTGGCTGACCGCGAGCACCAGGAACGCCGGATCATGGACCTGCTCTGGTTCCCGACGGGCGGCGGCAAGACAGAAGCGTATCTCGCGTTGATCGCCTACCTCGCCTTCTACAGGCGGCTGTCGGCTGCGGACGCCCCCGATGCCGGAGACGGTGTCGCCGCGGTCATGCGTTACACGCTGCGACTGCTGACGACGCAGCAGTTTGCGCGCGCGGCCTCCGTCCTGCTCGCCTGCGAGGCCATCCGCCGCGGGCGCATCCGCGAAACGGAAGCCTCGCGCCGCGAACTGGGTAGCACGTCCTTCTCGATAGGTCTCTGGGTCGGTGGCGATGCGGTGCCGAACAAGGTAAGCGCGGCCGCCGCCGCGCTTGGCGGCGCTCCGGACCAGCCGACGCCGAAGCAGCTCGTGCAGTGTCCCGCCTGTCGGCAACCGCTGACCTGGGAGCACGACGAACAGGCTGACGCCATTCACGTGCACTGCGAGAACAGAGACTGCTTGCTTTTCGATCCCGACACGCCTCTGCCGGTTTGGACCGTGGACGAGGACGTGTACAGGATACGGCCGACGCTGTTGATCGGTACGATCGACAAGTTTGCGCAGATAGTCCGGCGCAAGGAAACCAACGGGCTGTTCGGCCTGAGTACTGGCAGGCCGCCCGACCTCGTTCTTCAGGACGAGCTGCATCTCATCTCCGGGCCGCTCGGCACGGTCGCGGGACTGTACGAAGTCGCGATCGACCGCATGTTTGCCTCCGGCGGCGCACGCCCGAAGATCATCGGCTCCACAGCGACAATCCGGCGCGCGTCGGAACAGGTGGCCGCCCTTTTCGACCGCGAAACGGCGCAGTTCCCGCCGTCCTGTCTGGACGCCTCGGATTCCGCCTTCGCCGTCGTGGATCGGAAGGCGCCCGGCCGCGTCTATGCGGGCATCACCACGGCCGGCAGGTCGGCCAAATTCACGCTCCAGGCCGTAGCCGCATCGCTGCTTCAATCCGCTTTCGGCGGCACGTCCGACCACAAGGTCCGCGATCCATATTGGACGCTGGTATCGTATTTCAACTCACTGCGCGAGCTTGGGGGCGCGCTCGTCCTCATGCAGGACGACGTGAACGACAGCTTGGCGCTGCTGGCGCAGCGGCGCGGCGAGGCAGCACGTCACCCCGAGTTCATAGAAGAGCTGACCTCAAGGCGCACGCAGGCCGAAGTGCGGGACATGCTGGACCGGCTGGCGATCCGCGCCGCCGCCCAAGGTGCGCTCGATGTCGTCCTCGCGACGAACATGCTGAGCGTCGGAGTCGATATTCCCCGCCTCGGCCTGATGCTGGTGAATGGTCAGCCCAAGGGCATCGCCGAGTATATACAGGCCACAAGCCGCGTCGGGCGCGGCGATGTGCCCGGCCTTGTCGTGGCAGTGCTCAACAACGCGAAAGCACGCGACCGGTCGCACTACGAAAGCTTTCCGACTTGGCATGAAACTCTGTATCGGGATGTTGAGCCGACGAGCGTGACGCCGTTCGCTTCCCGAGCGCGTGACCGCGCGCTGCACGCCGTGCTGGTAGCGATGGTGCGTCATCTGGCCCCCGGCATGATCGACCGGCCGGCGCTCGACGACGCTGCGATCGATGCCGCGAAGGGCCTGATAGACGACATCGTTCGACGAGCAGCAGCGATTGATCCGCAAGAAGCCGCTGTCAGGATGGAGCTGGAGCGATATCTCGACACCTGGGAGTTTCGCGCGCCGCAAAGCTATTGGTGGGCGCGGCAGGTCCGCAACTCTCTGCTCCAGGACGCAGAACGGGCCGCAACGTTGCGGGCGATGGGGAGACTGCCGGGCGAAGCTTGGCCGACACTGAACAATATGCGCAGCGTCGAGGCTTCGACGCGATATCGGCTTGCCGAATGGCTGCGCGAAAGAGCATCCAAGGGAGACGGCGATGGCGAATAACCGCCTGGGGGAATTGCGCCGAAGCGCCGCCGTGATGAACTTCGGGCCCGGCTCCGTCGTGGACTTTCGCGCCCACGGCGCGCCCGTCTCCGCCGTTGCGGGGGGGCTCGAAGAATGGGACAGATCCTTTCCTCCGGCGGGACTGGCCAATCCGCAAAGAATCACGGAACCGCGCTTGCAGAGAAAGCTTTCGGTGGGTGGTTTCCGTTTGCCGCCGGTCGTCGATGAGAACTGGCGCGACGATCAGGGCAATCCCGACCGCCGCACGCTCGTCGCGGCGCGTTTTCCGGAATGGCTGCAATGCCCACAATGCGACCGGCTGGCCCCGGCGGGCCGCTGGTCGCAGGACCCGGGCCGTGCCTATCGGTACTGCGCGAGCTGCACGCGCAAGGCGCCTGGTCAGCGCAAGATATTCGCAGTGCCGATCCGCTTTGTGATGGCCTGTCCCAAGGGCCATCTGGACGATTTCCCGTGGCATATCCGGGTCGGGCACAAGGCTGACTGCAAGAAGAAGGAACGGGCCGATCTGTATCTCAGATCGGAACGTCCGGGTCTCGCCGGACTCATTCTGAGCTGCCGCGAATGCAAGGCGCGACGCTCCATGGATGGCGTATTCAGCGCACAGACATGGCGCGGCTTACGCTGCCGCGGGCGGCGGCCCTGGCTCGCCGCCCCGTCCGAAACATGCGATTGTGAACCGCGCGCGTTGCAGCGCGGCGCTTCGAACCTGTATTTCCCGGTGATCGAGTCGGCGCTCAGCATTCCGCCGTGGTCGGATGCGATACAGGAAGCGCTCGGAATTTACTGGACCCCGATTGTCAATGCAGAACCGGAAAAGCGCGCATTCTTCATTAGCATGCTGGCCGAAGGCGACCTTGCCCCCGTGTTGCGGGAATTGGGTCTCAGTCCCGAGGAACTGGCAAGGCATGTCGAAGAACGTCTGACGAGATTCAATGACGACGCCATCCTGAATATCAGGCAGGAAGAATACCGCCAGTTCGTCTCGGGCACAGATACTCGCGACAGAGACGCGCGTGAGTTCGAAGTGCGCAACGTGCCTGTACCCGAGCGCCTCCGGCCGTTCATCAGCCGGGTGGTTCGTGTCGTGCGGTTGCGCGAGGTGCGCGCCCTGAAAGGCTTCACGCGTATCAACCCACCGGGAGATGAAGACAGTCCGGATATCGCGGCGCTTTCCGTCGCCGATCCCGGCTGGCTTCCGGCGGTGGAGGTTCGGGGCGAAGGTATATTCCTTGGCTTCAATCAGGACACTCTCCAGGTCTGGGAAACGCGGAATAGCGTGGCGGTGCGCGCCAGAAGGATTAATGACGCTTGGCGGATCGAATGGCACAGGCGTTACGGGGAAGGCGATCCGGCTTGGCGAATCACCCCGCGCTATCTGTTGGCACACAGCTTTGCGCATGCACTCATGCGCCAGCTCACGCTGGAATGCGGCTATTCGACAGCCGCCCTGCGGGAACGCTTGTATGTGAGCGACGGGGCAGATGGCATGGCGGGTCTCCTGATCTATACGGCCACCTCTGATTCCGACGGAACGCTCGGCGGTCTGCAGCGGCTGGGCGAGGCCCATCGCATTGAACGCGCCGTCGAGGCGGCGATCCGGGCGATGGAGTGGTGTTCCTCCGATCCGCTATGCATTGAAGGCATGATCGCCGGGGCCGACGGCTTGTCTCTTGCGGCATGTCATGCTTGCGTGCTCGCGCCCGAAACCGCCTGCGAGGAGTACAACCGGTTTCTGGACAGGGCCGCGCTTGTCGGCTTGCCGGACGCGACCGAAGTCGGGTATTTCGCACCGCTGATCCAGAGGACGTGACATGGCGGTGATGTGGCCGAGAAGATTGCCGCCCGATGTCACGGGCAACATGCTGCGCAGTACCGAATGCGAGGTGTTCAGACGGTTGGAAGCTGTGCTGGACGACTCCTTTGTCGTGTTCTATTCGCGCCCCTGGCTAGGGCTGAGACCTGACGGGGAGGAAATAGACGGCGAATGCGATTTCATCGTCGCACAAGCTCAGCTGGGCATACTCACTCTTGAGGTGAAAGGTGGCGCGGTCGCATACGATCCGCGCACCGATAAATGGACAACCCGAGATCGCTGGAAGGTGACGCACACCATCAAGAATCCTGTGCGCCAGGCCAGAAGCGCCAAGCACGAGTTGCTGAGGAGACTGAACGAGTCGCCGCACTGGAAAGCGCGACGCATCCGGGCGCGGCACGGAGTCGTGCTGCCCCACTCGTCGGCACCGCCCAGCGATCTCGGCGCGGACATGCCACGATGGATGTTCTGCTTCTCCGACGGGTTCGAGAACCGGTTGCGGGACTGGATTCTGGAGAGGCTCGGCGATGCCCCGCCTGATGAAGGGCGCACTAGGCCGTTGGGTCCAGACGGCCTTCACGCGCTGGAAACGATTCTCGCGAAGCCGTTTCAGCTTCGAACGCCTCTCGGCGCGCTTCTGTCTCGTGACGACGCCGCGATTCAGGTTTTGACACAGCAGCAGTTTCACATCCTGCGTGCGATCGAAGCCGTTCCACGTGTTGCGATCAGCGGCGGGGCCGGAACTGGCAAGACGGTGCTGGCCATTGAGGAAGCTGGCCGCTGCTCGGAACTCGGAGCCCGTACGCTGTTCGTCTGTTACAATCGCCCACTCGCAGTCGAAGTTCGCCGTCGCCTCAAGGGCGGCCCGCCCGTGACGGTGATGACCTTCCACGAGCTGTGTGCGGACATGACCCGTTGCGCGGGCATCCCCCAGCCGGAGGGCGTCCCGGAGACACAACTCTTCGAGGAACTCTGGCCCGAACTGTTGATGCAGGCATTCGAACGCCTGCCGGACGAGAGATACGACGCCATCATCGTTGACGAGGGGCAGGACTTTCTGCCGCTGTGGTGGATAGCGGTCGAGGCAGCGCTCGCTCCGAACGGAGTGTTCCGGACATTCTTCGACAACAATCAGCGCGTATACGCAAGCGCGATCAGGTTGCCAGAAAACGTTGATCTGGTCCCGATCCGTCTGACGCTGAACCTGCGCAACACGCGGCGGATCCACGAGCTTGTGCGCCAGCATTACACCGGCTATGAAATCGAGGCCATCGGTCCGGAAGGCGTCGAGGTGCGATGGATCAGGGCGGACACGCCGGACGACTTGACGCAGCGAATTTCCGATTGCGTTGTGCAACTTGATTCGCTAGAACGCGTGCCGCCTGACGACATCGCGGTTCTCGTGGCGACCGAAAAGGCAATCGACCGAGTAGCGCCAAGCAACCGAATTGGCGGATGCCGGACCGCGCGATGCGATGAAGACATGGATGGTCGGATTGTCGTTGACAGCATCAGGCGATTCAAAGGCCTTGAACGCCCGGTCGTGGTGATCGCGGCAACGCCGGACACGGTTATCGACATGGAGCTGCCGTATGTCGCGCTCTCGCGGGCACGCACGCATCTGGTCATTGCGGGCACGGAGAAGGTTCTAGACCGAATGCGCGGAATGACCGCCGCGCCTGCCGGCTAATTGGAAGTATCCGCGGTCCCTGCTATTTCTTGCAGCCAGCAATCATTGGGTTCTTCAGCCGTTTCCGCGTAACGCAGCCCGGATCTTGAGGAAGAAGTAGGCGTCATCGCGGAACCCGCAGGTCATGCGTTTGATGACCTTGATTTAGTTGTTGATCTGCAGGGCGAGCCAAGCTTCAGGGTCGCCCGCGAGCGCTTTCAGCTGGCCCGGGCGGGCGCCGAGGCCGAAGCGGTTGGCGGCGATGACGGCGGTGTGGGACTAGCGTCTGGCTCCGGAACCTCGAGCCATTTTTTTTGGAGGATAAGATAGCACGTGGGGCGAGGTTGACTCGACTTGTGGCTTCGGAGGCACGTTTGGAAACGCCGTTCGCATCGACAACGTCATCGGTGAGAGCCAGATGCGCGCCGGCAGTTGCGCCGATGGTGTTCGGCCCGACCTCGCAGGGTGATTTCGGCATCGTTCCGAGTCACGCGCCATTGCTGCCCGTGTAATGGAATTCACTTGATCACTGACAATGAGAGCCTGGAGCAAATTTCTTTGCGCGCGTGTTCCAGATCACAGAGTCTGAGCGTGACGCGATTGGACGTTATGTAGTGGAGCGCTCAGTCTCTGGATGTTCTTTCCGAAGTTGGCCGCAATATCTTGCGCATTGCAGCGACCGGCGCCGCCGCTAAATCTGAGTCATTCTGTATATAATTGATAAATAACAATAAAATCAGTTTGCGCTGTGTAAAGTTCAGTGTAAACTTAGCGTTGCGATACCCCTAGCATCGAATCAGGAATAGAGCATGACTCGCTCCAGCGGTCGGCTGAGTCACGCGCCGGTCGTGTACGCCCTGTGCGAAATCCGATTCTCAGCCGTTTTGAAGATGGCCGAGTACTTGCCAGCCATCCAAGAGGCGCTGCGCGCCAAGTATCCGCGGTTTCGGCACGAATCAATGAATACCATTGAGTTCGCTCTGCCCACCGCCGGATTAACTCAGAGAAGTGAAAGTCGTTGGATTTTGAATGACGCCGATGAGAGGAATGGCTATCTGATTCGCCAAGCCGCAATCGTGTGTCACACAACCGGATACACGGACTTTGGTGAGTTTCTGGAGCGTACACTGGATGGCATCCAGGAAGTGGCGAAAGCCGCAAGTATCGCGATTGTGGAACGTGTTGGGTTGCGTTACATAGATTTCATTGCACCAGAGTCGGGCGAAGATGCCAGCACATATTTGCACGCAGGCCTTGCCGGTATGTCCTTGCAACCTCTGGGGTTTCAGCAGGAGGCAATGCAACTGCTCTCGAGTGCACGTACAGACGCGGGCCGGTTCGTTCTAAAGGTGTTTGGCGGCATCCACACGCAGGTGGTGCCAGGCGATTTGCACCCCGTGACACTGAAGACACGTGCCCCACAGCCGGATCGTCAAACGATCCTGTTGGATTCCGATCACTTCACGGAAGACGGGTTTTCATACGAGCTGAAGCGCCTTGAATCGGTTATCCGGCAGCTACACGCTCCCATTAGCCAAGTGTTTCACGCGGCCATAACAGAACATGCACGCAACAAGTGGAAGTGATGACTGACCAACTTGAAGCGACCTGTTCCGTGCGAAGCGCAATCGGGAGCGGCGGTTCGCTGACCGGTGACTTGCTACGTACGCAAGCAACTTCTTGCGGAACTTCCCTGTTGGGATCTGTCGCGGGTGCTATCGCGGTAAGCGTTTCGGTTCTAGCGGCTCCGCCCGCGTCTGGTGCTTCGGTATCCTACAAGGGTCGATCAGAAGGGCGACACGCCACACACTGGATAATGGAGCAGGCGACAGCTGCCTACGCAGCTGAGGCGACTGAGAATGCGCCGTGGAAGGATCAGATCCTACGCATCAAGGAGCAGTTGCAGTTGGCAATGGCTGATCTCGCTCGCTTCGCAGGTGTAGAGCGTCCAAGCGTCTACCATTGGCTGGGTGGCTCGCGGCCACGGCCGGCAAAGCAGCGTCGCATTGATGTTCTTGAGAATGTCGCTCGCATTTGGTCGTCGCAGGGGTTAGGTCCGATGGGGGCCTATTTGACTCGAACCACGGCGGGATCAACCGAAACTCTAGAGCACCTGTTGACTCAGAATGAATTGCGCCTCGATGCGATCGAGTTTCACGTCGTTGCATTGAGCGAGGCTGCCGTGCCAGCGTCCCGGCCTAGGCAGTCGCTTTCTGAGCGGCTTGTAGCTCGTGGCTTCAAGCCGACCGGCAAGGAAACCTATCGTAAGCAGCGCGCCGGCATCGTGCGGTCAACCTCAACATCTGGCGAGGAGTGAAACTTGACAGATGCCAATCAGGCATGACCGGATCCGACAAAATCGTTGGCGGCAAGGTTCAATCCTTTCTATCGAAGACGGCAAGGTCGTCTTAGCGGACCCAACCAGCCAAGCGCGACTGATATTGGTTAGCCACGATTGCGATATCGTGAATCCTGGCGCACGTGAGCCAGTTGTTGAGTTGTGCATCTCTCGGCCGATTGAGCAGTTAGACGGTAACTACGTGCGCGGTAAGAACGTCCGCACACTTCACGTAAACTTGGAAATTGGCGGAAGGCTAGTTCCACACGTAATTGAAGCTTCCGAGCGCCTGCGGCTTGATCGTACTCAGCTTGAGACATTGGTTCCCGCCGATGATGCGGCCACGCCTATAGAAGAACTAAGAGTTGTTACACGCTGGCTGGCCAAGCGCTATGAGCGAGCAGCTCTTCCTGATTGCTTCAACCGCCGCTTGCGGCCAGCACAAGAAGCCATAAGAGCAGCTCTGCGTGACGACGGCAAAAGCCTCTCTGGCGTTCTTATGGCACTTAATAGTGAAGATGAACTGCAAGTCGACCAGCCGTATCGGGTCTATGTTGTTGGACTGTCGCCAAAGGAGCTTTACGACGATGACGAGGCATTTGCCTCTGGATCTCGGGCTATTGCACGCATTGCGGCGGCGATAAATGAATGTCGCGGCATAGAAGTTGAGGAGTTTGAACATCTCTCAGAAGATGATTTCACGCTGCACGATCTGCGTAGCGTTATCGAATACTCCTGTGAGGATCTAAGCTTTGGCGAGAATGACGGCGCTTCAGTACTGCCAAAAGCCTAGTTAGAGGTGATGTACTGCGATCGAGGCGCGCGATCTTTTGCTAGAGTCGAGTAACGACCGTAATTTAACTCTGACCAGATTGTGAAACAAACGTGCTCATGGCGACAAGATCACAGCGGGCAACATTAGTGCGATGCCTTCGATCGGAGTAGCAGAGAGTGGTTTCCCTGCTGCCGAATCAGGAGGTAGCGGAATTGCCAGCGAGATTGCTCCGAAACGGCTTTCAAGAACTGAATCTCGCGACCGGTCTGCACCGCAACGACTACACCCTGCTCAAAAAGAAGGCGGTTGCCAGACAGCGATTTGACTGCGTCGCTCGACATAATGGATCCGGACACGTTTAATGGGTCCGCTGCCGAGATCGAAACTTGGTCCACCGCATCATCTCGCGATACGTTCCCTAGCAGTTCCACAGCCTCCGCCAAAGCAAACTGCTCCCCCGCAAACCCGCTGACAAACCGCCCACCCCGGATCTCCCCCCGCGCCTCCATACGCCGGTACACGTAGAACAGCTCCCGCCAGGGCGGCAGTCCCGTCTCCCGTTCCAGCAGCTTCCGGAACACGACGCCATAGCGCCGCAGCAGCACGCGCGCGATGTGATCCGCCGCCGGATTCCCTAAAGCCTCGGCACTCTCCGGCGCGCGCACTCGCCGCGGCAGGCTCCAGCGCCCGGCATCGTCCACGTCCGTCAGCGGCCGCCGGTAGCGGCGCAGCCGCTCGCGCCGCTTGCGCGAGGTGATGAGTGCCCGCAGCCCCGCGAAGGAATCCGAACTCACCCGCCCGCGGCTGACGAGCTCGCCGAGGCCCTGCTCGACTTCGCTCTTCAGGAGCTCGGTGTCGTGCACGAGGTCGCTGAAGAACGAGGCGCCGTGCTGGCGCAGGCTCTCGAGGATCTTGAGCCCGCGATGCGAAAGGCCCTCGGTGGAATCGGGATCCGCCGCGCGCCGCTGCCAGTGTGGCAGCGCCTCGCGCTCGACCAGCGCGATGGGCGTGGAGCGCACCGGGCTCGCGGCCGGCGACATATCGCTGCCGCTCGATTCATAGGGCCGGTACCAGGCGATGCGCCCGGCGGCGCAGAGCTTGTCGAGGTCGCCGGGCAGGTAGTGCTTGACGCGCAGCGGCAGGATGTCCTGCTCCCAGGCGGCGGCGGGCGCGGCGAAGCCCTCGAGCTGCTGCAGTACGGCAAGCAAGCCGGCCTCACCCTCGCGGCGGTCGTCCTGGCCTTCCATCGCTACGCGCTGCCAGCGGAACAGGAAGCGCATGAACTGCGCGGGCGGCACGGGCTGGACCTCGCTCCGCTTGCGGTCGCGGGTGTAGCGGTGGATGCGCAGGAGCAGGCGCCGCTCGCACCATTCCTCGCCGCTGCCGGAGAAGCGCCCGCGCATGACGGAACCCTGGGATTGGAGCGCGAGGAGCCCGGCTCGCACCTGCGAAGCGGGAAGATCGAGCACGACGGCAAGCGCGGATTCCGTCACCGGCCCGACCAGCTCCAGGCGGCTGCGCAGGATCTCCACCAGCGCCTCGAGCTCGCCCGCCTTCGCGCGTTCGAACTCGGCGGAGCGCTCGACCGCGACCCAGAGTCCTTCGTGGAACACGACTCGCCGTTCTTCGCGCAGCCGTGCGAGCTGCGATTTCCACGCCTCGACCTCGGGCGCGGTCAGGAAGCCGCCGACCACGAGCGCATCGTGCAGCTCGTCGTGCGAGCCGACCTCGGGCCAGGCCTCGGCGTGCACGCGCGCGATCGCCTCGGGATCGAGCCGGCCGAGGTCGGCGGCCGACTTGGGATCCAGCAGCCGGTCCATCGAGATCGAGCGCGTGCGGCGGCCCTCGGCATCGCCATCGTCGAGGAAGGCGTAGGGTCGCGCGCCGAGGATTGCGTGCGACAGCGGCGAGGGCGCGGTGAGATCGCAGCAGAGCACCTCCACCGCGCCTTCCTCGATCCGCGCGAGCAGCGCGAGGAAGCCGTCCACGTCCATGGTCTCGTGCAGGCAGTCCCCGATCGTCTGCGCCACCAGCGGGTGGTCGGGGATCTGGCGCTGGCCGCTCAGGTTCTCGGCGCAGGCGAGCTGGTCGGGGAACACGACGGCGAGCAGGTCCTCGGAATCCGCGCGCTGGAAGGGCGCCGGCAGGCGCTTGCCGCCCTGCATGCGCTTGAGCGCGAGCGCGATCGCCGCATCCCAGCGCCAGCGCCTGCCGAACATGGGCGCATCGAGCAGCGCCTGGATGAGCACCTCGCGCGCGGTGGCGCTCTTCAGGAATCCCTTCACGTCCTCGAGCGGGAAGCTGTGCGTGGGCCCGAGCGAGAGCACGATGCTGTCTTCTAGCGCGGAGGCCTGGAGCTCGAAGTTGAACTGGCGGCAGAAGCGCTTCCGGAGCGCCAGCCCCCAAGCGCGGTTGATGCGCGAGCCGAAAGTCGAGTGGATCACGAGATGCGTGTCGCCCACCTCGTCGAAGAAGCGCTCGAAGATGACGGTCTTCAATGTCGGCAGCGTGCCGAGGGCGGCGGCGCCGGCGCCGAGATATTGCGCGAGCTGGGAGGCGGCCGCCTCATCGAGGGTGAGGTCCTCCCGCAGCCAGCGCTCGAGCGCCTCCGGCCCGTCCGCCAGCTTCTCGAGCGCGGCTGAGCGCAAACGTGACACCGATGCGGAGAGTTCGTCGCTACGCGCAGGCGCCTCGCCGAACCAGAACGGCAAGGTCGGCGGCTGGCCGTGCGCGTCCTCGACGTAGACCTTGCTGGTCGCGACCTTCTGCACCTTGTAGGAGTGGTTGCCGAGCTGGAAGATGTCGCCGGGCATGCTCTCGAAAGCGAAGTCCTCGCCGATCGAGCCGATACGGTAGCCCTCCGGGTTCAGCACCACGTCGTAGTCGAACTGGTCCGGGATCACGCCGGCATTGGTCACGGCCGTGAGCCGCGCGCCGCGCCGCGGGCGCAGCCGCCGGTTCACGGTGTCGTAGTGCAGGTAGGCCCCGCGCCGGCCACGGCGGGTGGAGTAGCCCTCGGCGAGCATCTGGAGCACCTGCTCGAAGGCTTCCGCGCTCAGGTCCGCATAGGGCCGCGCGCGGCGGAATGTTTCCAGTAACTCCTCCACGCCCCACTCGCGGCAGGCGACTTCCGCCACGATCTGCTGGGCGAGGACGTCCAGAGGCCTCGAAGGCACGCGGATCCGGTCCAGCTCGCCGCGCCGGACACTATCTAATAGCGCCGCGCACTCGACGAGATCGTCCAGCGACAGCGGGAACAGCCGTCCCTTCGGGATGGCGCCGACCGCATGTCCCGCGCGGCCCACACGCTGCAACAGCGCCGAGATCAGCCGCGCCGAACCCATCTGGCAGACGAGGTCGATGTCGCCGATGTCGATGCCGAGCTCCAGGGAGGAGGTCGCGACCAGCGCCCGGAGCGAACCCTCTTTCAATCGCGACTCCGCGCGCAACCGGTGCTCCTTCGAGAGGCTGCCGTGATGCGTCGCGACATGCTCCGCGCCGACGCGCTCGGCCAGGAAGCGCGTGGCGCGCTCGGCGAGTCGCCGGTTGTTGACGAAGATGAGCGTGGTCCGGTGCGACTGGACCAGCTCCGCGAGCCGGTCGTACAGCTCGTCCCAGACTTCGTTCGCCATCACCGCCTCGAGCGGCGAGCGCGGCAGCTCGAGCGCGAGATCGCGCTCGCGCACGTGGCCGGTGTCCACGATCTCGCAAGCGGCGTCGCGATTCCCTACGAGGAACTGTGCCATCGCGTCGAGCGGCTTCACCGTCGCAGACAGCCCGACGCGCACCGGCGGCCGCGGGCAGAGCGCGTCCAGACGCTCGAGTGACAGCATTAAATGCGAGCCGCGCTTGCTGCCGGCGACCGAGTGCAGCTCGTCCACGATCACGCTCCGGACGCTTGAGAGCATCGCTCGCCCGGAGTCGGAGGTCAGCAGAATGAACAGCGACTCGGGCGTCGTGACCAGGATGTGCGGCGGCGTGCGGCGCATCCGGTTGCGCTCGAAGGCTGAAGTGTCGCCGGTGCGCACGGCGTCGCGGATCGCGACGTCCGGCAGCCCGAGCTCCAGCAGCCGGTCGCGGATGCCGGCCAGCGGCTCCTGGAGGTTCTTCTGAATGTCGTTCGAGAGCGCCTTCAGCGGCGAGACGTAGAGGACGTGCACCTCGTCCGTCAGGCCGCGCGACAAGCCCTCGACCACCAAGTCATTGATCGCAGAGAGAAATGCGGCAAGGGTCTTGCCGGATCCGGTCGGCGCGGCAATCAGCGCGTTACGGTGCTCCGAGGTGACGGCCCAGGCGCGGGCCTGCGCCTCCGTCGCGCCGCCGGGGAAACGGCTGCGGAACCAGCCGGCGACGGCCGGGTGGAAGGCGGAGGGGGCGTCCGGGATCATGAACGAATTCTGGCATGCCGGGCAGGCTCAAGGGATGACCCAAGCCCTGCGCGCTGGGACTCCGGCCGGATGTGCTGGAACGCGCTGCGCGCGTTCCAGGTCGGGAACGCACGCACGATCCACGAGAGGCCGTGGAGCCGGATCCGGTCCGTGCGCGTGGCATCGGCCCAGCTCAGCTGCCCGGCGTGCCATTTGACGAAGGCCTCGGCCTCCGCCGTGATGAACAGGTCCTCGTCGAAGCCCGGGTAGGTCTTGCAGATCTCCGTTTCGCCATGCTCGATCAGGAGCCAATACCGCTCCTTGCGCGCACGGCCGGTGAAATCGAAGCGGATGACCATGCGGCGCTTCGGCAGCCGGTCGCGCCGGAGCGCATTGCACATCGACCAAAGCGCCACGAACGGATCGAGATGCTCGGGGGCGATCTCGAGCCATCGGGCGCCCCACTCGCCGAGCGAACCGCAGACCTTGAAGAGATCGCGGCCCGCGGAGGTGAGCGCATAGCGGCAACCGCGCGCGCCGGGCTTGGGCGCCGACTCGACGATCGCGAGGCGTCCGAGCTCCTTGAGTCGCTGTGCGAGCAGGGTGCGGGACAGGCCGGGCGCGCCTTCCAGGATCTCGCTGAAGCCCTCGCAGCCCAGGTACAGGTTGCGGACGATGATCGGCGTCCAGCGCTCGGCGAAGATCTCGGCGCCACGGGCAATCGGGCAGTACTGGCCGTAGGTCCGCATGAGACCAGTGTCGCGCACCCGCCCCCGGGCGAGAAGTCCAGATTCTGGACTTCACGGCGGTCCCCTCCGGTGCTGCGATTGCGGCCAGGAGGGGAATGCCATGAAAATCGAGGGCTTCCGCGGTCGACTGATCGCTGCCGATTGCGCTGAATACGATGCCGCCCGGGCGGTGTGGAACGGCGCCGTCGACCGGCGCCCGCGCCTGATTGCACGCTGCCTCGGCAGCGCCGACGTGGTCGCGGTCCTGCGCTTCGCGCGCTACCGGGACCTGGCGATCGCCGTGCGCGGCGGGGGTCACAACGTGGCCGGAACCGCGGTCTGCGACGACGGCGTCGTCATCGATCTGTCGGCCATGCGCTCGGTGTGGGTGGATCCCGCCGCTGGCACGGCGCAGGTGCAGGGCGGCGCATTGTGGGGCGACGTGGACCGCGAGACGCAGGTGCACGGCCTGGCGACCACCGGCGGCGTCGTCGGCCATACCGGCGTTGCCGGACTCACGCTCGGCGGCGGTCTCGGCTTCCTGATGCGCCGCCACGGACTCGCCGTCGACAATCTGCTGGCTGCCGAGGTAATCACCGCCGACGGCCGCGTGATACGGGCATCGGCCGAGGAGCACCCGGACCTGTTCTGGGCGCTGCGCGGCGGCGGCGGCAACTTCGGCGTGGTGAGCACCTTCCGGTTCGCGCTGCACCCGGTTGGCCCGAACGTGCTGGCCGGCCCCATCTTCTGGGCGGCCGACGACACGGCCGAGGTGCTGCGCTTCTACCGCGACTTCATTGCCGAGGCGCCGGACGAACTCGGCACCGTCGTCAGGCTCGGGACGATCCCGCCGCTGCAAGGCATTCCGCAGGAACTTCACTGGCGGTCGGCGATCGCCATCGCCTGCTGCTACGCGGGCGCCGTCGAGGCAGGCGAGCGTGCCGTGCGGGATCTGCGCCGCTTTGGGACTCCGCTCCTAGATCTGCTCGGACCCTGTCCGTATGCCGGCTTTCAGGGTGCCCTCGACGACACCGTCCTGCACGGCTGGCATTACTACTGGAAGGCGACGAACCTCGTCGGCCTCACCGATGACGCCATCGAGGTCATCGCCGACCACGCTTACGCGGCGATCTCACCCCGTACCTACGCGGCGCTGTTCCATATGCGCGGCGCGGTCGGTCGCGTCCCCCGGGACGCGACCGCTTATCCCTTCCGCGACGTCGCGCACAACATCATCATCGACGGCGCCTGGCTTCCCGGGGAGTCCGCCGAAATCGCCGCCGTCGAAACTGCGTGGGTACGGCGATTTCTGGAGGCCCTGCAACCGCACCGCGCCGGCAGCGTCTACGTCAATTTCCTCGACGCCGACGATAACGCGAGCCGCGTGCGCGAGGCCTACGGCGATCAAACGTACCGGCGGCTCGCGGCGATCAAGGCGACGTACGATCCCGACAACGTATTTCGCAACAACAAGAACATTTGTCCCGGCACGACCCCTCAGGCGCGTCAGCGGATCAGCCGTTTATAGGCGGCTAGCAGCAGTCCGGCTTCCACGGCCCCGTTGAGCGACGGCTCGCGGCCGCGCAGCTTCTTGCGGACGACCGACCAGCTGTAGCCGGCGATGGCCAGTAAGCCGAGCGTTCCGAGGATCGCGGCCAGCAGGCGGTACGGGCTGTCCCAGAAGCCGATGACCACGGTCAGCGCGGTCATCAACAACGCCACGCCGCAGAGTACGGCGACAAACGTCCCCAGCATCAGCGCCTGAGCCGCGCGCCGGATTTCTCGCTGGACGTCGTCGCCCAGCAATCGAAGCTCTAGCCTGCCGACATCGAGCAGCGTCCCGCCGAACTCGCCCAGCAAGCCCCACAGGTTGCGCGCGGAGTCGTCCCCGTTGCGACGCCGCGGTTCAGTGCCTTGCCCCGCTTCCGCATCCACAGCGGCGGTAGCCGCAGGGCGCTCAGCGGCGGGCGATCAGGAACCCCACCAGCATGCCGGCGGCTGCTCCGATACCCACCGACTGCCACGGGTTGGCGTGCACGTAGTGGTCCGTCGCCTCGGCGGCATGCCTGGTGCGCTCATAGGCGCCGCTGGCGAGGGCTGACAGACGCACCTTTGCCGCGTGCGGACAGTCAGAACACCCGATACCGCTGTGCGGTTTCTCTGACACGTGAGCCATTCTCTCGTCCGGACAATGCCGGGAGGCGAAGGCCCACGATACGCGCCTCGCGATCGCGTCGGTTCGCCGCCAGTCCTCTCTGCTGACACCACGCTGTCAGGAGCCGCGTTGCAACATGCGCGCGTGCCGATACCGCACAGTCCACGACCGGAGCCAGCCATGCTTGCAGCCAGCGCCATCACCTGGTTCGAGATCCCGAGCAGCGATCTCGAGCGCGCCACGCGATTTTACGAGGACGTGCTCGGCGTCAAGCTCAAGCCTGACGCCATGGGACCGACGATGAAGTTTTCGATTTTCCCGGCCGACAAGGGGCAGCCGACCGGCTGCATCATGCACGCGGACGGGTACCGTCCGAGCGGCGACAGCACGACGGTCTATCTCAACCTGCGCGACGATCTGGCGAAGCCGCTCGCGAAGGTCGAAAAAGCCGGCGGCAGGGTGCTGCAAGGCAAGACCGCGCTGCCCGAGAACATGGGCTTTTACGCGCAGTTCCTCGACAGCGAGGGAAACCGCGTCGGGTTCTTCTCGCCCCGGTGAAGCGGCCGGACCCGTCTTGATCGGCGCGGCGGCGCGCGTCAATCTGGGCGCGTGCGTCGGGCAGACCGGCTGTTCCTGCTGATCCAGGCGCTCCGTGGACGACGGGTGGTCACCGCCCGCCGGCTGGCGGAGCTCCTGGAAGTCTCGGAGCGGACGGTCTACCGCGACGTACAGGACCTCCAGCGCTCAGGCGTGCCGATCGAGGGTGAAGCCGGCGTCGGCTATGCGCTGCGGCGCGGGTCGGACATTCCGCCGCTGATGTTTACGCGCGACGAGCTCGAAGCGCTCGTGGTCGGTGCGCGCATGGTCGACGCGTGGACAGGCAGGCGCATTGCGAGCTCCGCGCGGCAGGCGCTGGTCAAGATCGAAGCGGTGCTGCCGGAGGAGCTCAAGCGCCGCACCGAGACCTCGCGCGTCTTCGCGCCGCCGAAAGAAGAGCACGCTGCGGTGGCCGGCCGCCTGGATGACCTGCACGCGGCGATCGCAGCGCGCCGCGTGGTCGAGCTCGACTACCGGCGCGAAGACGGCGAGGCGAGCCAGCGCCCGGTCAGGCCACTATGCCTCGCGTACTGGGGCACGGTATGGACGCTGGGCGCCTGGTGCGAGATGCGCAGCGACTTTCGCAACTTCCGTCTCGACCGGATCGCGGGCTTTCGCACGCTCGAGCGGACCTTCGTCGAGACTCCGGAGATCTCGCTCGCTGCCTTCCTGCGCGGGGTGGGCGCCGAACCGCAGTCTCCGCGCTGAGCCACCCGCCCGGGCGCGCGAAAGGCGCTTCCGCGGAAACGCTTCCTGATAAGTGTCTAATGAATCAGGGCCAAATCCGCCGGCGAGCCGGCATGGGAAGCCTGGAACAGCTCGCGCGCCAATTCCTGCGGCGGCCGATACCCGGTGGTTGAAAAGATGAACCGGCTCAAGTAGTCCTCGTGACTGCGAAAGCACTTGGGGTCCATGTAATCGAATTCGTGCGACAGAGCAAACGCGGCCTGTCACTGAGGCAAAGGACGAGCCGGTGCGGCCGGGTCTCATAAAGATTGGCGTACCAATCACCGAGTACGGTGCTCGCGTACGTCGGTTCCGCCGCGACCGGCGCACGCAGCGTTTTCAGGAGCTTGCGCGTGCAGCGCAGCGTCATCACAGGCCGAGCACCAGCCTCAGGCCGTCGTCCACGCGCGCCATGACAGCCGCCGGCAGCGCACGCACGCGCTCGGTCAGCACCGCCTTGTCGACCGTAACGACCTGAGAGACGTTCACGACGGAAGGTCTGGATAAGCCCGTTGCAGCTTTCCCGGTTCGAACATTGCCGGGTGCGTCGCCCAGCGCGAGGTTCGAGGTGATCACCGCCACGATCGCGGTCGAAATGCGGCTCTCGTTGAACGGATCGGACTGGATGACGAGCACCGGGCGCCGGAATCCCGGGCCTGAACCAGCGGGCGGCGGCAGCGAAGCCCACCAGACCTCACCACGCTTCACGGCTCAGCCGCTCGAGTTGGGCGTACTTGATTGCCGGATCGAGATCGGAAGGCTGCTTCCGATACAAGATGTTCAGCTTTTCGGTCAGCGCCCTGGCGCCACGCGCGCCGACATACTCGGCGATGGCTTCGGCGTAGAGCTGGCTGCGGGACTTGCCGAGCTTGCGCGCCAGAGTTTCCGCAGACCGGAACAGGGGATCGGGCAAAGAGATCGCGACTTTCATGCCGGCCATGGTATCACCAGGAGTATTACCGCTCAATGGAAGGGTACCCCGCCGGGCGGGCTTCCGCTTCGGGAATAATTTCGCGACGCGGGGCAATTTGCGCCGCTACGTTCCCCGGCACGCCCGGTCTCATGGGATTGATCTGCACCTGTGCGCCCCGCGAGCTATCCTCCGGGATGCCAACGGTGGAGGGCGGCAGTGGCACCGAAACCCGCTTCGAGCCTGGGATTGCTGCTGGCTTTCGTGATACTGGCCGGCCGCGGGGCGGAGCCACCGGCGGCCGGCGGCACGCCGGCAATCGACGCCCAGGCCGAAGTCGCCGCCGTGCTCTATGCCGCCTCCGCGACCCAGGCGGCCCAGGCCAAAGTCGTCGATGCCAAGCTGCGGGCACTGCGCGCCCGCATCGAAGCGCTGGCGGCCGAAGTGAAATCCGGCAATCTGCGCCATCGCGCGGAGATGACGGCGGCGCAGCAATCCTTCGTCACCCAGCTCGCGGCGCGGGATCGCGAATACGCGGCGCAGATCTCGCTGTTCCGCAACACCGTCACCGACATCGCCGCGACGCCGGAAGGCGCCGTGGCGCTCGAGCGTTTCAACGCCGGCGACGAGGTCGGCGCGCTCGCAATCCTCGACCGCCTGCGCGCCGCCCACGAGCAGATGCGGGCGGAGCGCGCACGGCTCGAGCACGCCGCGGAAGGCCGGCGCATCGCCCGGCTCGCGCTCGAGGCGCGCACGCGCGGCAAGGTCAAGACCGAGGACGTCATCCGCCGCTTCGAGGAAGTGGTCGGGCTCGATGCGCAGGTGGCGGACGACTGGTCGGCGCTGGTCGATCTCTACCAGGATGCGGGCCGCCTCGACGATGCCATGAAGGCCGTGGAGGCAATCGATGCCGCCGCGCAGAACGACTTCCAGCGCGCGGACGGCTTCCGCCTGCGGAGCGACGTGCTGCAGGCGAAGGGCGACGGCGCCGGCTCCCGGGTGGCCTCGGAACAGGCCGTCACGATCCTGCGGCGACTGGTCGCCGCAGATCCGGCGAACGTGGACGTCGAAACGACCTACTCGCGCGCGCTCATTTCCTTCGGATACGCTGCCCGCCGCCAGGGCCACCTGACGGCCGCCGAGAAGGCCTACGTCGAAGACATCGCGATCCGGAGACGGTATCTTGCATCGGATCCCAGCAACGATTTCTACCAGTTGCGAGTGACCGGCTCGCTGCTGCACCTGGTAGACGTGCTGACCGCGCGCGGCGAGGATGCCAGGGCCCGCGCCGCGCTCGAGGAGATCCTCGCGATCCAGCGCCAGCGCGCGAAGCTGCACCCGGAGAGCATCGTGGTGCCGCGCCAGACGGCCGTCACGCTCATGTGGCTCAGCGACGTGCTGGTCAACCAGGGCGAGTTCGAAAAGGCGAGACAGGCCAACGCGGAGATCGTGGCGACGGCGACGCGGCTGAGCTCCGCGGATCCCGCCAACGCGACCCTCAAGCGCGACCTCGTGTACGGCTATTCCAAGACCGCCTGGGTGCAGCGGATCGAGGGCGATTTCGACGGCGCCCTCAAGAGCTACCAGGACACGCTCGCAATCTCGCGCGAGCAGGCGCAGTCGCCCTCGGCGGGCATCAACGTCCGGCAGGACGTCGGCACCTGGCTCACCCAGGTGAGCGTGATCCAGTTCCTGCGCAAGGAGTTCGCGAGCTCGCTGCGGGCTGCGGAGGAGAGCACCTCGATCCTGCGGGCGCTGGTCGAGGCGGATCCGACCGACGTGCAGACGCAGCTCTTCCTCGCACGCGCGCTCGTTGCGCTCGGCGCGGTCAAGGCCGCTGGCGGCGATACAGCCGGCGCGCGCAAGGCGCAGGAGGAAGTCATCGCGATCGTGCGCGCGCGCCTGCAGCAGTCGCCGGATGACGCCGACATCCGCTACGAGCTTTCCAGCGCGCACCTGGAGCTGGGCAGGCTGGCGCTGCGGCGCTCCGATCATGCCGATGCGCTGGCGCAGTTGCGCCAGAGTCTCGAGATCCGCAAGGACCAGGCGGCCGCGACGCCCTCGAGCGCGGTTCTGCAGCGCGGCGTCGCCGAGGTGATGCGCGAGCTCGTGAACGTCCCCGGATCATCGGTGGACTGGGCCGAGTTCCGGTCGCATCTCGAGGAGATGGAGCGCCGGCAGATCCTCTGGCCCAGTGACCGGGCCTGGCTCGAGGACGCGCGCCGGGGCGTCGTCACGAAGGCCGCCACGTGAGCCACGTCTTCATTTCCTACAAGCGCGAGGATGAGGCGCGCGTCGGGCGGATTGCGCGCGCGCTGGAAGCGGAAGGCCTCGCGGTCTGGTGGGATCGTGGGCTGCCGGGCGGCGAGAGCTGGCATTCCAACATCGAGTCCAGGCTCGAGACGGCGAAATGCGTCGTCGTCGTGTGGTCCGAGCACAGCACGGGCAGCGAAGGCGGTTACGTGCGCGAGGAAGCGCGCCGCGGATTGAGCCGGAATATCCTGGTGCCGGTGCTGATCGACCCCCTGCCGCAGCTGCCGCTGGGCTTCGGGGAGATCCAGGCGCTCGATCTCACGCGCTGGCGCGGCAGCCCGCGCGACCCGTACTTCCAGGACCTGGTCGCGACGATCCGCGCCAGACTGGCGAACGAGCCGCTGCCCGCGCCGAAGGGGCCGGCGAAGCGGCTGGTGCGGCGCGCAATGTGGGGCAGCGCTTCGGGCCTTGCGATCGTGTTCGCAGTGCTGCTGCTCTTCAACACCTTCGGGGTCGCGACGCAGATCTGCACGCTGCCCGGCCCGCAGCCGGCGCTGTCGGACGGCTGCGGCAGTATCGGGCTGGGTTCCCGGCCGAATCGCGAGGAGCGCCTCGCCTGGGAGGCGCGCGCACCCGGCAGCTGCGCGGCCTTGCGCGAACATGTCGCACGTTTTCCAGATGGCGCTTATCGGAGCGTGGCCGCGGATCTCCTCACGGCACGGACGGTCACCACGCAGGAGTCCTGGGAACCCGCCACGCGCAAGCTTGCGCTCTTCGAAGCGGCGGCGGGCAAGCCGGCGAAGGACGAGGCCGGGGCACGCACTTCCGCGCTCGAGCGCGCAGCCGACACCGCGAACCGCCTGTGCCGCGATTTCGGCGCCGGAACTCTCTATCGCTTCGGCTCGGCGTCCGCGATCGCCGAAGAATGGTCCTGCGAGCGCGTGGCCGGCGGTACCATCTGCGGATTCGAAGGGCAGGCGGAGTGCCGGTTGGAGCAAAAGCGACAGACGGAAGTGGAGAGCTGCCGCTGATGGGCATCGCCACCTTCCACTCGAGCAGCCGGCCCGGATACTCGAGCGAGATCGATCAGCATCCCCGCCGCGTGCGGGCGCGCAAGCTGTCGCAACCGGTGAAAGTCCGCTTCGCGGAATCGGAATGCACCGTGAAGACGGAAGAGGGGCTGGTTCACGCGCGTCCCGGCGATGCCATCATGACCGGCGCCGCCGGGGAGCAATGGCGGATCACCGGCGCGCATTTCGACCGGCGCTACAAGCCCGTGGCGCCGACGCGCGCGGGCGAAACCGGTGTCTACCAGAGCCTGCGCAACGAGATCCTGGCCCTGCAGATGGGCGAGAGCTTCGAAGTGGTGCTGACCGACGGCGTGTCGCTTCTCAAGGGCAGGGTCGGCGATTGGCTGGTCGATTACGGCGACGGCAGTCTCGGCATCGTCTCGGACAAGATCTTCACGACCACCTACGAAATCCTGGGCTGAAGCCGGTGTCTGCCCATCAGCTGATCCAGCGGATTCTTCTGGTCGGGGCCCGCCTCGAAACCCCGGAGCCCGCGCCGTCCGTGCAACCGCCCGCGCGCCTCGCGCCGCTGGTGGAAACCGTGGCGCCGGAGTATCGCCAGTTCGACGAGCGCGCGCTGCACTTCGGGCATCGCTATCGCAGCGGCTTCTGGGGCATCTACCTCATGAGCGCGCTCGCGATCCTCTGCGGCGTGATGCCGCTGGCGCTCGGCTGGAGCGATCCCGCGAGCGACTACCATCGCTTCAAGATCCTGTGGGGCATCGCGGTCGTCATCCTGATCGGCTCCGTGAGCTTCATCTACTGGTGGGGCCATCGCCGCCGCTGGCAGGACGAATGGCTGCGCACGCGCACGACCGCGGAGCTCGCGGGCTACCTGCCGATCGTGGCGCCGTTGGTGGAATTCGAAGCCCGGCATGCGGACGCCAACTGGTACGCAAGAATCCTGGCGCCGGGCCAGGACCTGCCCAAGGCGGACGAGATCACTGCGCTCTGCGCGCGCGTGGAAAAGCAAGCGCGCGGTGCGCTCGCCGGCGCGTGGCAGGACGCGGGTTTCGTCGATGAGTATCTGCGCTGGACCGCCGGGACGCTCGAGCAGCAGCGCCGATACCACCGCGGCGTGGCGGCGAAGCAGCATGCGCTGGTCCACCGCGTGCACGCGATCAACGGCGTACTGTTCGGCTTGACCGCGCTCTGCGCCGTGCTGGATCTCCTCGTCCACTCCAACTGGCTGCTGCTGACTACGACATTCTTTCCGGCGCTGGGCGCTTCCCTGCACGGCGCGCTGGCGCAGTCCGAGGCGCACCGCCTGGCGGCGGCCTCCGAGCGGCTGGACCGCGAGCTTGCGGAAATGATCCGGCGGATCGAAGCTGCGAAACGCGCGGCCGTAACGGCCGAGGGCGTGCGCGAGCTGAAGCGGCTGATCGAAGCCTCGATCGTGCTGATACTCGAGGAGCACCGCGACTGGAACCAGCTGGTGCGGCCGCACAAGCTGCCGCTGGCCTGACCAAGAGCGCGCGCGAGCAAAGATACGTTTCCGCGGAAACGTTTGTTGACAGGTGTCTAATACCGCCGGGCCGGGATACCGCCCGTCAAAACATGCCGAATACGACTCGCAGGCTGCGCTCGACTGCGGCCAGCTCAGATGGTGTCAGGACGGTCAGTGGACCCTGGCCGATGCGGGCGCGATCGAGCGCGCGCGGCTGATCGACGACAATCTGGCAGCTCTCCTCCAGGCGGTCGCGGGCGGGCACCTTGATCCGCCAGAGCTTGAACTCCGGGCGGACCTGCGTGGTCAGGGGAAGAACGACCAGCATCGGAGTTCCAGCGTCGATGAGCTCGTCGGCCTGCACGATCAGGACTGGCCGGATCTTGCCGATCTCGCGGCCCCGGGCTGGATTCAGGTTCGCGGTCCAGATCTCGCCCCGCCTCATCAGCGCTTCTTTCGCCGTACTCCGCCAGGCGGGCCTGCCCGATAATGCCCGCGGCTCTCTGCGATACCCAGTCCCTCGTTGTCGAGCGGCAGCGCCTCTTCCGCGAGGGCGAGGGCCTCCTTGCGGATCTTCGGATCCAGGTAGGCAGCGCGTGCCTCAGAGACGAAGGCGGCGAGATACCGCGCTCGCTCTCTGCGCTCGAGGAATTCGGCGATGGCCGCACGCGCGACATCCGACCGTGCGACACCCTCACGGCGGGCTTCCTCGTCGAGTCGTGATTCGAGTTCTTCCGGCAGCCGCAGGCTGAAGCCTGGCACGCATGTCTCCTGGTAATGCGAAGTGTATTACACTTTGACGTACTAAATGTGATTCGTCAACGCTCCATCAGCCCTTCGTCATGGCTTTTGGGTGGAGTACAGTCCGGGGCGGATGTCTAAGGCCATGAATCCATGCGGTTTTGCTGGGACCTCGTGACGATCGCCCGCCTCATCGCCGCCATCTGGCTGCTGGCATCGGTGTCGGGCGCCGTGGCGCAGGAGGCAAGGCCCGCGGCGCCCCCGGAAGCGCCGGCCGCCGAGTCGGCCGAAGCCGAAGCGACGGGTGAGGAGCCGGACGAGGAAGGTCTCGACGCCGCCGCCGTTGAAGCCGAGATCTCGGCCCAGGTGATCTCGGGCGAGGCGAAAGTCCGGCTCGACGCGGCACGCGAATCGGTGGTGCAGATTCGTGGGTTCTTCGCCGGCTCCGAATCGAGCGCATTCCACGGCAGCGGCTTCGCCGTCGATGACGGGCGCCGGATCGTGACAAACTACCACGTGGTGGCGCCGGCGGTGCTGTACCCACGTCAGTACCGGATCGAATACCTGGCGAGCGACGGCAGCACGGGGCCGCTGCGCGTGCTCGCCTTCGATGTGCGCAACGACCTCGCCGTCGTCGCCGGCGACGACCTCGACCTGCCGCGCCTGCGGCTGCGCACCGAGATTCCGGCGCAGGGCGAGCGCGCCTGGTCGATCGGCTTTCCGCTCAATCTCGGCCTGACGATCACCGAGGGTGTCGCGAACGGGCTGGTCGAAAACAGTTTCGAGCAGAGCATCCACTACACCGGCGCGATCAATGGCGGCATGTCGGGCGGGCCGGCGCTCGACCGGCGCGGCCGCGTGTACGGCGTCAACGTCTCGGTGGTCACCGGCCGGCAACTGGTCGGCTTCGTGGTGCCGGCCAAGCACATTCCGCCGCTGCTCGCGCGTGCGGGGACGCCGCTCGAGCAGTCGCTGAGCGCGCAGCAGTTGCGCCAGCGTGTGGCGGCGCAGGTGCTTTCCTATGAGGCAGAAGTGCTGGAGGCCAGGCCGGACCCGGCTGTGACGCAAACCGTGCGCGGCTACGTGCTGCCGACGCAGATTTCGCGGCACCTCGAATGCAACACGGTG
>Ga0187892_10002592_pt1 | contig 35490 bp, 35 predicted proteins | sample MA1701073metaG_FD_139345 | JGI IMG/M metagenome (GOLD analysis project Ga0187892, IMG submission 139345) | Bio-ooze microbial communities from a basaltic lava cave in the Kipuka Kanohina Cave System on the Island of Hawaii, USA - MA170107-3 metaG ... | reverse complement strand
CTCGTCGGCCATCGCCACGATTGGAGGCGCGTATGCGGAAGTCGGCTTCGCCGGGGCGCAAGGCGACTCCGCGGGTCTGGATCAAGTCAACGTGCGTGTGCCGCGGAGTCTGGCTGGGCGCGGGGAAGTAGACGTGCTGTTGACCGTCGAGGCGCAGATGGCGAACGCGGTACGGGTCAACATAAAATGAGCAGGCGAAGGTTCTCAATTTCAGTGATGAGGTTTGGTAGAGCCGTACCCGGCACGCAGTAAGGAGGCGATTATGTCAGATCCAGTCGAAGCTTTAGTGCTCGATCTGCTGGAATGGATCGGCGTGGGCGCGCGGCCTTACGCCGAAGTCATCGAGGCGTGGCGCACGTCATGTCCGCGGCTGCCCGTGTGGGAAGAAGCGAATGAACGCGGCTTCATCGAACGCCACGATCATTCCGTGAATGGCAAGCTCGTCTCTGTGTCGGCGCTGGGCCTCGCGCATCTCCAAAGCGTGCGGACGAAGAAATAAAACGCTATGCAAATGTTTGAACCCTTGAACCCGAACTACGAAGCGCATCTCAGGCAAGGTTTCGCCAGCCAGCGCGTGATGGAAACCATCGGCGCTTATCTGATTAGCATTGTGCCGGGGCAGGTTGAAATCGGACTGGCTTTCAACGCAGACCTGACGCAGCAGCATGGCTATTTGCACGCGGGCATCATCACGACCATCGTGGGTTCGGCCTGCGGCTTCGCGGCCTACAGCCTGATGCCGGCGGGGTCGGGCGTGTTGACGGTGGAATACAAAGTGAACCTGCTGGCGCCGGCGCGCGGAGAGAAATTCATCGCCACAGGCCGCGTCATCAAACCCGGACGCACGCTGACCGTCTGCGCAGGGGAAGTCTACGCGATGGAAGGAGAGGCCAGACGGCAAATCGCGCTGATGCAGGCAACGATGATCCGGTTAGCGGCAGAGGAACCTGATAACAAAAAACGAGTGCCTATCGTGGAGAGTTGATTATGAAATTTGCCAAGTGGGTTTACTTGCTGGCAGGGATTTACGGGCTGCTTGTCTTGCTTCCACAGTATTTTTTGGAATCGAGAAATGGCCTGAACTTCCCGCCGGCCATCAATCATCCGGAGTATTATTACGGATTCATCGGCGTGGCCGTCGCCTGGCAAATCGGCTTCTTGATCATCGCCAGAGACCCACAGCGATATGGACCCCTGATGATCGCAACAGTGATCGAAAAATATAGTTATGGAATCGCGGCCTTGGTTCTCTATGGGCAAGGTCGCCTTGCCGGCCTGATGCTCGTCACAGGGTTGATTGATCTGACGTTGGGCACACTCTTCGCGGTCGCTTATCACAAAGTGGGGAGATCAAACCATGCGGGATAACCGGTTTTACGAAGCGTTCGCGGCGGAATGGATTGCGGCCTGGAACAGCCACGACATGGCGCGCATCCTGTCGCATTACGACGAATCGTTCGAGTTCTCGTCGCCGTTCCTGGCGCAGTTCATTCCTGGTTCGGGAGGCAGGCTGAAAGGCAAAGAGGCGGTAGGCGCTTACTGGTCAAAGGCGTTGGCGGCGCATCCTGAACTGCGCTTCGAACTCATCGCGGTGCTCAACGGCTTGGATAGCGTTGTCATTCATTACCGAGGGCGCGGCGGCAAGTTGTGCGCCGAGTTTTTTGTGTTTGGCGATCACGGAAAGGTGATCGAGTCGCATGCCCACTGGGAGTGAAGACACTGCTTGAAACCCATAACCCGCCATGGGCCAATGAGGTTAAGTTAGGCGAAGTGCAAAGCGGTTTTGATATGTCATATGCAATATTTGATATGAAATATTGCATATGAAAAATGAAGGCTTCACGACAACGCGGCTTAACTTAACCTCATTGCGCCGTGGGCGGCTCATGGGTTCAGGATTGCCTCTTCCGGCTTGCTCCGTTACTTGATCTTTTGCGACGCGAAAAATGCCCTGATGTAATCGGCGATGTCGCGATCGTATTCTTCGAGGGCGAAATGCCCGCCGTCGAGCAGGTGAACTTCGACGTTCTTCAAGTCGCGTCGAAAGCCGTCAATGTTTTTCACGGTGAAAAACGGATCGTTCCTGCCCCAGACGATGAGCGCCGGCGGTTGATGCTTGCGCAAGTATTCGTGCCAGGCCGGGTACGATTTGACGTTTGACGAGTAATCGGCAAAGAGCGCGAGTTGAATCTCGGCGTTGCCCGGACGGTCGAGCCGCGACTGATCGTGCGTCCAGGTGTCAGGGCTGATGCGATTCAGATTGCGCGCGCCTTCCGTATACTGATACCTGGTCGTTTCGGGCTTCAGAAAACCGCGCAGCGCCTCGCCGATTTTCGGGTCGTGGGTTTCACCGAAGGTCTTGAGCGGCGCGGCGGCTTCTGACAACCCTTCTTCGTAAGCATTGCCGTTTTGCACGATCAATGCCTGCACTCTTCCGGGGTTTTTCAACGCCAGGCGAAACCCGACCGGCGAGCCGTAATCCTGCACATAGAGGCTGTACTGTTTCAGCCCGATGGTATCGGTGAACTTGTCAATGACGCCCGCCAGATTGTCGAAGGTGTAATTGAATTCATTGACCGGTGGCGCTGCACTCTGGCCGAAGCCCGGATAATCGGGCGCGACCAGATGGAATCTGTCCGCCAACGCCGGGATCAAATTGCGGAACATGTGCGACGACGTGGGGAAGCCGTGCAGCAGCAGGATCGTTGGCTTTGACCGGTCGCCCGCTTCGCGATAGAAGATGTCGAGGCCGTCAATCTTCACCGTGCCATAGGTGATCTGCGTTTGGCCTTGATTGGATTTGGCGCCGCCGCCGGTTGGCTTCTGCGCTTGCGCCTCAACGGCAAAGAACCCCAGCGCCAGAGAAAGCAGCGCGATCGCCCACAATTGCGAAAACTGTTTGTTCATGTCTCTTCTCCTTTCAATTTCGTTCCAGCTTGTCAACCAAGCCCGTATTTTTGTTAACCACCTATATAATACTTAGCCGGTTAGGTATTATTCCCCTTCCTCAACTTTTTTATTTTCCTGACATCGGGGAAATACCATGAAGGCTTGCGGACATTGAACATGTAGAAGGATTTGAAATGGATTGAGCAGGAGGCACGAAAATGGAACGACAGCTTGAACCATCGAAGTTCTATCTGGTTGGAAACAATCTGAGCATTGATTTCATCAATACGCGAATCCGCGAAAACGGCGCGCCGAAGGATTTGCTGGAATCGTTCGAAGATTTCGTAGCCTGGGCATTGCGGGCCGAACTGCTGGATCTGTCGCAGGCCCGGGCGATGTTTCGAGACTGGAGCGACAGGCCGAAGGCGGCGCAGGTGTTCAGACGCGCGTTGAGATTTCGAGAGGCGTTGCACGAGATGATCACGGACGCCGCACAGGGCGCGAGGATCAAGCCCTCGGCGCTCGAAGCGATCAACCTGATCTTGAAAGAAGAGAGCGGTTACGCGGAAGTCGTGCGCATCGAGGACGGCTTCGAGAAACGCTTCCACGCCGATTTCAACGAACCCGGGCGGCTGCTTGCGCCGATTGCCGAAGCCGCCGCCGACCTGCTCTGTTACGGCAATCTCGCTTATCTCAGAAAATGCGAGACCCCTGAGTGCGTGATCTACTTCTATGATGTGACGAAGAATCACGGCCGGCGGTGGTGCAGCATGGCGATCTGCGGGAACCGGGCGAAGGCAGCGGCTTTTTATCAAAGGCGGAGTAAGAAACTGCTATGACATTTCGTGACTTCACGAAATGACGTGTGGGAAGGCCCGCGCGTGACTCGCCTCCAATTTTTCCGGCTCTTCTCTTAAGCATATGGCGGATAAGGCATTCGACAGTTGCACACGATCACGGCAGCAATCTGGCACGGAGATTACTAAGGAACTGTCATCTGTCGGCTTTTCGATGCGGCGTTTGATCCTGTGAAGATGAATCAGCGCGCGCATCACCGGATTGAACAGACCCTTCACTGACTTGCCGAGTTGACCATGCTTCCGGTCGGGGGTGACGAATCGGGAAGGAGGCATGGTTCGAGCGAAGCCTGTGGCGAGGCGAGGCTGGTTTTATCGCTGCAGGCTTCGCGCTGAAGATCGGGCGGAGGAGAAGCCGCCGAAGGCGTGACGATGAACACCGCTCAGCAGGACATAGAGATCAGAGAGACTGCGGGACTGAAATGCTGCAACGACTGTTCGCGCGAGCTTCGCGAAGGCGATAAGTTCTGCCGTCGTTGCGGGACCAGTCAGAACAGGAAGCCCGCGTTTGAGTCGCCAGAGGTAGAGGTAACGGAAGCTGAGTCGAAATACAGAACATCCCGTTTGCGGGAGGCGGATGACTGCCACCGCTTTTCCGGCTCGCTCATGAAAAGTCTGGTGAGGGGCGTCTCTGTCAGGACTTCGCGAATCAACAACCGATTTGCAAAGCGCGTGGTTTCGATGCTGGCCGCGGCGCCGCTGTGGTTGATGATCGTCTTGCTTTCACCTTTCGACGCTTACGTGGCCGCGAGATCGATCGCGAATGAGGATTGAATCAGTACCGCTGTTCAACGGAAACAAGCGGGAGAAGGAAGAATTAAACAGGCAGCACGGCTCGGGATGTTCGCTTTTCGGATGGGCCGGAAAGCGCAATGCGGCTCCGGAGTCTTTTCGGAGCTTAATGTTCAACCCAAGTCATTCAGGGAGGTAAAAATGAAACCAGTGATTTCTTACTGGCAAAAGCAAAAACTAGCGGGGAGATTCAGCGCGCTGTTTGGTGCGCTCGTGATTATCGCATTGGCGACATTCGCCGCCAGTGCGGTTTACGCTCAATCGTTCACTGGCTCGATCAACGGCACGGTGACAGATCAGGCAGGAGCGGCGCTTGCAAACGCATCCATTACGCTGACGGCAGGCGCTACGGGCCAAACACGCGCAACCACAACCAACAGCCAGGGCGAATATACATTTCCCGGCTTGCCGCCGGGCCAGTACAAGATTCGCGTCACGGCCAATGGCTTCGCCGCGCGCGAGATCAATACGCAGCTCACGGTTTCGCAGGCCCTCCGAGCGGACGCGCAACTGAGCGTTGGATCGACAACTGAGACAGTCAACATCTCGGATAGCGATGGCGTCGCGGTCGAAACGCAGAACGCGCAGCTTTCGAACGTCGTCAACCAGCGCCAGGTGACCGAACTTCCATTGATCACACGCAATCCATACGACCTGATCGCGCTCTCGGCGGGCGCGACCGACGGGCCTGACCGCGGCTCCGGCTTCCAACGCGGCGCGGGTTTCGCCGTCAACGGGCTGCGTGCACAATCGTCCAACTTCGTGCTCGATGGCGGCGAGAACAACGACACGTTCACCACCGCGCCGGGACAGAATGTTCCGCTCGATGCGATTCAGGAGTTCCGAGTCCAGACCAACAACTACACGGCCGAATTCGGGCGCGGCGCGGGCTTCGTCGCCAACGTCGTTACCAAATCCGGTTCGAACAAATTCCACGGCTCGGTCTACGAGTTCAACCGCAACGCGGCGCTCGCGGCCAACGATTCGTTCAACAACGCCAACGGTTTTCCGAAAGAGTTCTTCAACCGTAACCAGTTCGGCTTTTCGGCAGGCGGGCCGGTGATCAAGGACAAAACCTTTTTCTTCGGTTCGGCGGAATGGCTACGGGTGCGCAGCAGCGTGAACACAGGCTTCTTCGTCCCGACGCCGCAGTTCCTGGCGCTCACTTCTCCGGCCACGCGCAGCATCTTCTCAACTTTCGCTGCGCCGTCAATCACGGGCCGGGTGATCACAGCCGGCGATCTCGGTCTCAATTCATTGACTGGGGCGAATGGCAATCCGATTCCAGCGAACACGCCGCTCTTCGGCCGCGTGACGACGACAGCGCCGCGCGACGCCGGGGCCGGTTTGCCGCAGAACACCGTCCTCTGGACCGGGCGTGTGGATCACACGTTCAGCGACCGCACCTCGCTCTTTGGCCGCTACGCGTACGAACGAGTGGAGGATTTGATCGGCTCAAATAGCATCAGCCCGTATCAAGGCTTCAACACCACGAACAAGAATCGCAACCAGAATTTCACGCTGCAGTTGACACACACCTGGTCGCCGAAGCTGGTCACGGAATCGCGCTTCGTTTACAACCGGCTGCTCACCGATCAGCCGTTGGGCGCCGCGCCGGTCACGCCGACCTTTTTTATCAGCGACGTGATCAGCCGCCAGACCGATGGCGATACGGTGCTGCCCGGTTACTTTGCGACGGCCAACTCGCTGGGCGCGGCGATCCCCTTCGGCGGGCCGCAGAATCTTTATCAAGGCTACACCTCGGTGAGTTACCAGCGCGGCGATCACAACTTCAAGTTCGGCGCGCAGTACGTCCACCTTCGTGACAACCGCGCGTTCGGCGCATTCCAGAACGCCATCGCCGATTTCGGCACGGTGCAGGATTTCATCAACGGGAACGTGCAGGATTACGAGATCGCGGTTGATCCGCACGGTCTGCTGCCGGGACAGGCGCTCACCGCGCCGTTCACCGCGCCGAGTTTCACGCGCCACTTCCGTTACAATGAAATCGCGTGGTTCGCCGAAGACACGTGGAAGATCAGGCCGCGCCTGACGCTCAACGCCGGATTGCGCTGGGAATACTTCGGCATTCTGCACAGCCCCGACAACGAGAAAAATCTCGATGCCAATTTCTATCTTGGTTCCGGCGCCAACCGGTTGGAGCAAATTGCCAATGGGCAGTTTGCGCTCACCAGCAGTCAGACTGGCGATTTGAAGGATCGGTTTTACAAACCGGATTACAACAACTTCGCCCCGCGCATCGGGCTGGCGTACGATCTGCGCGGCGACGGGAAGACCGTGCTGCGCACGGGTTACGGCGTCTTTTACGACCGCAACTTCGGCAACGTGCTCTTCAACGTGATCCAGAATCCGCCGAACTACGCGGTGCTGATCGTCGGTTCGGGCAACGCCCCGAATGCGCCGATCACGGCTAACGTGGATCAGTACGCGGCGCTCAACAGCGTGTCGGGCCGGAGTTACAGCTCCTCAGCGCGCGCGCTGGACCAGGATCTGCGCACGGCATACGCCAACGTGTGGAACGCCAACATCCAGCACGAATTTGCTAATAGCTTCGTCGCTTCGGTCGCTTACGCCGGATCGAACGGGATCAAGCTCTATTCGCTCAACAACATCAACCGCCGTGGCAGCGGCGTGTTGCTCGGCCGCAGCGGGCGATTGAATCCCAACATCAGCAACATCAACTTTCGCAGCAACGACGGCCATTCGAACTACAACTCACTGCAGGCGCGCGTGGATAGCCGTTACATCAAGAGTGCGGGTTTGCAGTTTACGGCGGCCTACACCTACGCGCACGCAATTGATAATGAATCGTCCACCTTCGGCGATTCTTACCTGCTCTCGCGCGTCGGGCAGGGATTGCTCGGATTCCAGGATGCCTTCAATCCGTCAGGAGACAAAGGCAATGCCGATTTCGATGTACGGCATCGTTTCGTCGCCAGCTTCAATTGGGACGTTCCGTTTGCGCGGGGCCTTGGCAACCGCCCGCTCAAACAGTTGCTCGACGGGTGGGCGACGAACGGAGTGGTTAGCTTCCGCACGGGCGTGCCGTTCACGGTCTTCGACACAGGCCAGGCCGACAACGATGGGACGCAGGCGATTCGCCCACGAGTCGTGGGGCCGCTCGGGCAAACGCTCGATTCGCCGCGTCCGGTAAGCGGTGTAGGCGGAACCTTCGACTTCCTGGATTTGACGGGGCTGGCTCACACGCCTTCGGTCAATGGGCCGTTCACCGGCACCCTCGGACGTAACACCTTCCGCGCGCCGGGGCTGCAAACGTGGAATCTCAGTTTCTTCCGCAACTTCAAGATCACCGAGACGGCGAAGCTGCAATTCCGGGCCGAATTCTTCAACCTCTTCAATCATCCCAACCTGTTCGTCGCGGGCGGCACGAACAACATCGACGGCAATACGAGCAACACGGTGCAGGTGACGCGGGGCGGGCTGGCTGACAACATCAACAATGTCGAGCAGCACCGCAACACGCAACTTGCGCTGAAATTCATCTTCTAGCGGCGGTGGCGAGTGGCAGGCGCCGATTTTTCACGCTTGCCACTCGCCACTCGACACTCGCCAATTTCTGGCAGGTTACTGACGACGCCCTAGTCTTCGCCCGAAAGCGGAGCTTATAGAGACACTAATGAGAAATCCGCATTGCACGCAAGCTGATACTCAGCTTGACGCTAAAGGCTCAATTGCGGTCGGATGGAGATTGCCGGCCGAGGCGAAGAAATTGCGCACCACTTTTGCGCAAGCCCGGTGCGTCGCCTCGGAGGTGGAGCGGCGGGCGAACTCTTCGGCCTTGTTTTTGTCTAAGCGGCCCACGGCACCTGCGCGGCGGGCGTTGAACGTTGCACGATGATTTCACTCATCGGTTGCACCTCCTGTCGTTATACTGAACCGGTCTTCCTCGTGCAGGCTGAGGAGGTCAGCGAGGTACATCTGGCCTGCGCCACTTCCTTTTCCTGCCCTCTGTCAGCCGAGTTGCCCCAACATGCCACAAAAAAATCCAAGAAATCTCAGTTCAATTTTATTCCCAATGTGTCCGCGAATGTGTACACAAAACAAAATAGGGATCATTTGTAGCCTGTAAATCATTGCAATACATAGGTGGGATGGCGGCCCCTAGATCACGGTCGCTTGCACTAAACACAAGCGATCTTCTGAATTTGCCAGGCACTGCAAGCTATTGATTATATAAGAGATAGAGTCGGGACGGCGGGATTCGAACCCACGGCCTCTTGCACCCCAAGCAAGCTCTGCCGGTTTTTCTGGCTTTTTGGAGTTGGTTCTGATTGTTTCCGATATTGAAAAACAATGACTTGGGGGACTGCGGCCTGCCTTGATTGTTTCTGTGCAGCCCTCATATTCTCGCCAATGTGTCCGCACAATGTGTCCGCAAAATGCGATCAACGTAATATGACTAAGCGTTGTCTGTATTTGAGTTTCTCATTGCCAAGAACTTTCGACCACGCGGAAAAGCGTAAGCCTGGGCAGTCCAGTTTGATTCAGGGTCACCTCCTAGAATCAGCAGAACTGGTTCGGGGCAATGATACTTTTCTGTTTTGGAGATTTCCTGCATTTGCTCGCCATCCGTATGGCTTGGGCTGGGAGAGCCGAATGGATGAAAGTGCCATTCACCAAGATAAAACCCATTGCCTCGTCGCCAGAGACGGTCGAGCTTTTTCTGCAATCCTCGCACGCCGCGAACAAACCATTGGTTGCCGCTACGAGAGTCAGGGGGCGCGTTGGTAATTTCCGTGACGACTGCGCAATCGTTTGAATCCGTGTAATGGCCGATCAAGATGCCTCCTGTTTCCAGCGGGCAGGCTCGCTTACACAAGCGCAGGATTTCCTTCAGTTGCTTCTCTGTCATCCTCAGCCCGAACTGGCGATCCTCTGACCAGAACTCGATTTCATTTGCCATCGCCGTCATGCCACTTTGTTGATTCCCGAAAACCGGCCCTCAGCGTCTTTGGTTTGTTCATAGACAGCCAGTTCCGGCTCTTTCAAGACAGATGTCGCGCTTCTTTCAATTTGTTTCACAGCCGCCGAGGCAAGCAGCCACACATCATCGGCGCGTGCGGGAAAAACCGGATGCCAACAGCCAATTCCTTCTCTCGGCACCTCGACACCTGAATTCTCGGCGATGTCTTTGACGAGCCAGGGAGTAATCTGGCGCCTGAAGGATTCAACGGGGAATGAAGCGCCGCGCGCCGCAAAGCAGTAGAGCCGTTGCGCGCCGAGGCTCATAAAAACGGAAACGAAAAACCTTTCTGAAGACCAGTTGAAAGAAGCCAGATGATGGAGAACTTCATCATCGCCAGTGCAATCAATCACCATTTCACAGTCCATCACCGCCCGCCGTTCACTTGCACTGGCAGGCGGGAAGAAGCCATCCATTGCCTCAACAACGGCCTGGGGAGAAAGCTGGTTGAGCCGTTTGGCAATAGCAGCCGCTTTATTCTCGTTGAGATCACGCAAATCCAGCGTGTGGCGCACAAGGTTTCCTGCCTTGAGCAGGTCACCATCAATAACCAGCATTTGTGCTGCGCCAGCGCGAACCAGCATTTCCGCCACTGCGGAGCCTAACGCTCCAGCGCCAAGCAGGAGAACTTTTTTGGAAGTGAAATTCATGGGTAAGGCTCCCCGTGAAGTCAGTTGGTTGCCATGCCAGTTCTCAGATTGCAACCAGCTTACTAAGGCGTGGTCACGAAGGACACGCTCACGATTGTGTTGCCACGCGCCGCGCCACCCAGACCGAAATCCGCGCACTTGATCTTCGCGGGATAGCAACTCCGGCAACCGCAGCGCCAACCAGTGCATTCGCTCAGGTGGATCATCAAACTGCGCCGGTAGCGGAAAGCCAATAAGCGCAAATCGCCCCATCTCTTTCGTTTGCCTGAACGCATCAAGAATTGGACGGAATAGCGAATCCAGATTGATGCCTTGTCTCTCCGCGCAACATCGAAGCTCGCCCCACGTTTGGGGAGCTTGCCAGGGCGCAAGGACGGGAACCTCTTTCAGTTTCAACCAACAGCCGCGCGCGATCAGACTGGCATCGCCCGTGATTGAACGCCCCCAAGCGCAAGTAATCAGTTCATGTCCGCCCAGCGTTTGAAATGACTTGGCTACATGCAAATTGACTTTACGGCGCAGAATGTAGAACTCGACGACTCCAGCCTGCTCTGCGACTTCGTTCCATGTGGCAAGAGAATCGCTTGATTCGGAAAAGGCCACTGAGAAAGGCAGCGGCTTGGCAAGGCGATAGTCTGGCAGTTCAAACGGCTCGCCGGGCAGAAACAGTTCTCCACGCGACGCGTCTTCCAACCAGCGGCAAGCGCGACGAACATGCCAGAGCAATCGCCGATGGGCTTCATAAGGCTCGCTACTGAATTCATGCCGCCCGAACGTGTGTGCGGGAGTGTCGAGACACAGGCAACCCGTGCGCCAGGGCAAATCATCGTGACCGGCTTCGTTGTATTTCTGATGATGGAAGGTCGCCGTCAGCCCGCCTGCCTTGGCGGGAAAGAATTTGATCTCGCCGAAAGGGTAAGCCGGGCTGACGAGTACGAACCAATCCGTCGCTGGCGGAATCAGGCTGTCTGCCTGGATGTCAAGCGACAGCCTGCAATGCAGCACCCACTGTTGTGATGGCCGATGCCACTCCCAATCACGCAGGAGCGTGAATTGTTGATTCGCGACGACAGTCCGTCGCGCCTCGCGCAGTTCATCCGACAAATCCGGGGGCGATGGAGGGATTCGACGACCACTCAAGCGTACCTGCTTCCACCAATGACGGTCGGCTGTTCGCGCGGAGTGTATCCGCCGGATTTTGTGTCCTTGCTGTTTCCTTCATCTTCGTCATCAGGCGGCGGCGGGAATTTGTCGCCGAAGAGCTTGCGCCATTCGTCGGCGCTGTCTTTGACAGTCGTCGCATCAAGCGCACGTCGAGCGATTACCGCATCTTCACAGACTTGGGCGTGGAAGGCGGTGAAATCTGCGGCGGAAAGCCGGTGCAGCACGTTATGCGTAGGTACGCCGTGATCAGGCAAAAAGGGTACGCGCTCGTTCTTTGCATACACAGCATAGCGAGTGGCAATTTCTTCCAACGTCAATGTTACCCCCTTGGCAACGCTGCTAATTCCGCTGGGACAGCACTGCCCGATGATGTGTTCGAGCGGGTAGCCTTTCGGATATTTGGGCGCCGCGCGGTTGAGGCGGCGCGACCATTTGAGGGCTTTGACGACGTTGATGTAATGCTTATTGCACGCCTTGTTTTTGGCCTGCGTCCACTTGATCTGCTCAAGGGGGTGCGTGTCTTCCCATTGCTTTGTATTGCGATCAGGAATCCGCAATGGCGCGAGTTTCCATTCCGCTTCCTTTTGCGCGATTTCCAGCAGTGCTTTGATGCCCGGACGCCAGCGATCTTCTAGTGAAACCCACGACTCGACCAAGCGCCAATCTTCAGCCTCTTCCAAGGTTGCGTCAGTGACCACGCTCGCCTTGCTGAGCTTTTTGATGTCGGCTTCCGATGGCGCGGAAGTAACAACCAGGTCAAGCACCACGTAAGAGAGCGTGATTTTGATTGACCGCCCTTGATACTCCCACTTGTCTTTGTAGTGTTCCTCCAGGAAAGGCTCGAACAGTTTCATCGCCTGGCTCGGTGTGAAATGGTTTTCGTCTAGTTTGGTCACAACGATCACATCCACATCGAAGCAGCTCTCGCCATTCGGACGGATGGCTGTCGAACGCCGATAGCTTCCTTGAAGAAATGTGTCAATGATGATCGGCGACAATGTTTTGTCAGCGTGCAGCCGTTTGCGCAACGTCTCGTGTCCGGCCTTGGCGTCATCCTTCTGTGACTTTGTCGGGCGAATCTCCTTGAGGAAATCCGCGAAATATGTAGGTAATTCCATTGGTTCGTAAATTCCTTTCCTGCTCATTGCACCATCTGTTTTGTAGGTGGCGGAAATGAAAGTGATGCCCGGTACGCGCCCGGCGCACCGCTCTCAAAGTCATATTCATAAAGCACGCAAGCGCCAAAGCCGCGTGCCAGTTGTCCGAGAAAAAACATGAATGCGTTTGGTGCTGCCGCGAAGATATGCAACGTGCCTGCGCGTTCGTCGCGGGAACGTTGCTTGAAAAGGGCGGCGAGTGCTTGTGCAAGTTGCACGGCGTGCGTGCCATCACGCACGGAGGAATTGCCCGGTTGAGGTTCGACGCGGCAATGCAGAATACGCCTTACCTGCGACAAGTCTTTGCCGACAAAATCTTGCACGTCGCTGAAAACGTCGTGGGTAATGCTGACGGCAACAGCAACGTCGTGTCCTTCAGACGCCGTTGAGAAATCTGATTGAGCCCAGCCCGGATAGCTGCCTGCCGCGTTTTCGGATGACGGTTGCCAAACCTCCCTTCCATTTCGCACTCGTTGAACAGGAGCGACATTGGCCCCTGACTTGATTTCAAGGCAATAACCGGCGGCAAAGGCTACCGAAGAATGTGTGTCCAGTAGCAGATGATAAGGCTTTGCGGTTCGCGCATATTTCGCCAAAAAGCCATGCACTTGCGGAAAGATTACTTGAGACCAGTGTTCCTGCTGACGAATGAAGCGCCCATCAAAAGATGCAACGAGATCAAGCATCGATTCCGTTTCATCCTCCATAAATTCGGCAAACCGCATAAAGCTGCGAATGCCGATCTTGCCTGCATCGTCATCTGGCCGAGGACTGCCGCGCCAGAGCTTTTCGCGCTCGCAGACTTCCTGCAACTGATCGCGTGTAAATTCGTTGCTGCCTTGTGCCTTGAGTTTGCGAATCAGGTCGTCGTAAGGATGAGTCATTCGGCCAGCTTCCACCGGAACGAACCCGGCCAGTTCGAGATGAAGGTTGAGCCGCTCGTTTAGTCCGTTGAGGTCAGGTGAATCTCGGTAAATCCGCAGCGGACGCAAAACTTCAACCAATTCTTCGTCATCAGTCAGATTGAGGTGTTGCTTCCACTTCAGCCGCACCTTGCCCATTTTGCTTTGCGGCCCCCCCCTGAGTAGAACTTCCAGACGTATTTCGCCACCGTTATTGCTGACGAGCGCAGCAAGCGGGTCATCGGGATGAATCGGCCAGGGCGATAAAACAATGAGCCTGTACCCTGAACCACACGCGACAAGTGACTTGTGGGCAGTGTGAATCTTTTTCAGCAAGGATACGGCTGAAGCGTTGATAAATGCTGGATCGGTTAGCGCATCGCAAGTAAAAGCCCCTGCCTGACTAACGTGAAATTTGATTTGATAGTAATCGGCTGCCACCACATCGCCACGCTCAACACATAATGGCTCAGCGTAATTAACCACCACATCGTCAAAGGATTTGATGCAATCAAGTTCGTAGCAGACACGAGCTACTTTTGTATGGGGCTGAAAAAGACGGCAAGCGCACAACCAGAAAAATCTCGCCTGATAATCGTCACCCTGATTGCGCGGAATGACTGCGTTCGCCACGATTACTCCTCCCCTTCCTATTCAACCTCGGCGCTTGAACCGAGCATCCCTCCTATAGCGGCCCCGGCGACCGCGCCACGTGGCCCCGCCAAAAAACCGAGAAGTCCGCCAATGATCGCTCCGGTCATTGTGTTGGACATTTGTGCTTCTTTCCGAGCTGTTCTCGAAAGCGGCGCGCGCGTTCTCCCATGCCAAGCTCTGGCTGTTTTCGTCGTGCGTGTTGCCTTTTGCCGGTTGCAGGGGATGCAAGCGGAGAACAAATTGCATAAGCGATTGGTTCCGCCTTTGGCTTTGCAGCGGGAATGTTCAACCTCCCAGGCTCCTCTCCTGCCTGGCTTCCCGTAATTCACGAAGCTCAGCTTTTTCCAGCAGATGTGGCAACGTCCGTCGGTGCGGTCATAAATATCATTAAGCGTTTCGTTGTCGTAAGCCATCTTTCGCCTCAAATCTCATCAGCAACCTTCAGCAGAGAACTTTATCCAACAATACTCGAACAAATGGTTAAGCTCGGCCCTCAGCGCTTTTGCCCAGGGGGCGGATATGCCATTTTGCCTCAAAATAGAACTCCGCCACAGCATCAATTCTGTTGCACAATGGTGACACTGTCGAAGCCAAATCCTATAGCAATTTGCAAAATAGCTGTGTTCGCTAAACGTGAATAGAAGGGACTATAGCGAACAGATAATCATTAATCAACCAGAAAATCGAATTGCAAAATCTCAAAGGCTGAACTATAAGTGCAAGCTGGGGAACAAGCTTATGGCGACAACAGGAGAAAGAATCAAACAAATTCGTGAGAAGAAATGCCTGACTCAGGACCAGCTTGCCGAGGCCGCGGGCATCAGCAAGGGCTTTCTGAGTGACGTTGAAAACAACAATAAGAACATCAGTTCCCAGTCTCTGCTGCGCATTGCAAACGCGCTCGGGGCCTCAGTTGACTATCTTTTGCAGGGGGCGACCAGAGAGGCTGCTGAAAAAGAACCGGTCGTGATTCCGCCGGAGTTGTCGGAAGCCGCCGAGCAGTTGAGGCTCACTTATGCTGAGACTCTGGAACTGCTTGATGCGTACAAGTCCATCGTGGCAAGAAGGAGCAGCAAATCCCAGCGGCAATTTTCAACGGAGGACTGGAAGAATTTGCACAAGGCTATAAAGAGAGTATTCGGATAAATGAAGAACAGGAAGATTCACCCGATTCAGTTTTACAAATTAGCTGAGGACCTTGGCCTCAAACCCAAAGACGACCCGGTCGCAGCGATTTTGGATTATTGTGAGTGGCGGATTAGCGAGCTGATGGCTGACTACGCTGAGTGTCATACGCTAACGCAGATGCTCGAATGGATTGCCAACAGGGTGGGAACATCATTTGAGGAAATCAGAACCGACGATGATTTGCGCGAAGTGCAGCAGCGCTACCTCAAAGAAAAAGAATTTGGTTTCGTCCAGCTTGAAGAAGACCTTTCCGCCGAAGTCTTCGGACAAACGATCAAGCTGAACAATCGGGAGGCGTGGGAGCAGCAGTACGTGTCTGTCATTGATTGCCGTGGCGATAAGGCTGCCAGATCGTATTTTACGAAATGGCACGAAATCGCCCATTTGCTGACGCTCACCAGCCAGATGCGCTTAGTATTCAGGCGAACTCATCGCGCCGTGTCAGGAATTGACCCAGAAGAGCAACTGATGGATGAGATTGCCGGGAGATTCGGATTCTATCCGTCCCTCCTTCATCCCCATATCAACGGTGAGATTTCATTTGAACACATCGAAGCTTTGCGGCTAAAGCTTTGTCCTGAAGCGAGTCTGCAAGCCTCTCAGATCAACATCGTGAAGTATTGGCCGACGCCATGCATCTATCTCCGCGCTGAGATGGGGTACCGAAGAGATGAAGAAGCGAAACTTGCGCAGCAAGGCTTCTACTTCCTCGATCCCCCCGAAGCTTCATTGCGAGCAGTGCATGTTGCGCCAAACGAGAAAGCCAGGGAAAAAGGGTTCATCATCCATGAAAACATGCGTGTGCCGGAGAGGTCGGTCATTTTCCGACTCTTCACAGATGAGTCCGATTGCGACGAAGCCGAGGAAGATTTGGACTGGTGGGAGGCGAGTGGCGGAACTCGCCTGACAGCCTGTCCTGTTAGAATCAAAGCCAGACGACTTTCACAATCAGTCGAAGCTCTTATTTCGTCGGTTTAGAGGGATCGTATCGAGACGGAGGCTTCAGCGACTGGTTGCTCAAATACCGGGCGGCGACCAGAGAGCGCGGGAGGAATTTTACCAGCAAACCTTGAGCGGGGTTGATCCGCTAAGGTTCCAACGCCTCGCCCGCCTCGCTCCCGTTTCAATGCGCCAACACGGATGAGTTTATTACGAAGGAAACGGCCGCCGCCTTTTCAATCAGACCAGCGAGCCGAAATAGGTGAAATGGTACGACGCTGAACACGACTTGAACCTTGACGCCGCTCGCCACGACCGGCGCGCCTAGCTGGCGTAGCAACTCGGCTTGGCAAATCCCGAATAGCTTCGATTGCAAAAGGAGATGATGATGAATACGAAGACTCAAAGATCGGGACCGCTGACAAAGCGGCTCTAAACGTGAATGCGTATCCCCGCACTGATCTCGCTCAATCCCGCCTTTCGATTGCTTGAGCGAATATGGCTCGTGATTGCCCTGGTGCAATCCCAGCCGCTGTTGCGGCTGTGGTAAGAACCAACCATCTCATAAAATGAGCGGCACCATCGAAAGTTGCATATCACTCTTTCTTCGTTTTTGGCCCTAAGTTCGGTTGAGAAACCTGATGTCGGGACACTTTTCATAAAACATAGACGAGCTTGAATTTTGTCTGCGCCGACAGCGCGGCAAACAAGGTTTTATCCTGCTGAACTAAAGCGATGACCGCGGCAATCAAACTCAATTCACATCGATCTCGGCGACGCGACGTCACTCGGCGCAGTAGGTCTTTCGCTTGTGCGCCGCCGCGAACCAAAAGCCGCATCCCCAGCGCGGTCACGGCCATTAACGCGATGGCGAACAAGGCAAACAAACGCGACCAGGCGTCGATCTGTTTGACGCGGGATTCGGAGAATCCAAGGTCCCATTTCAAATCTCTGAATCCCTCTTCGCAGTCAAATCGAAAGCCGTACTCTTTGGCCATTTGCTCGGCGCGCATTGGCAGATTGCTGACCAGATACCAGATGCCCCATTTGCCTGTTTTATCGCGGGCGCGGCTCATCGTCACCCAAAGCCTGCGCGGAAAGCTTTGACAGTATTCCATTCGCCCGAGGCTGCGCCGCCGCGCGTTCCCTTCGAACCGGAGCGTATTGAGTTTGGCCCACTCTCTGCCATAGAACACTTTGACGCCGCCTTTGACGCGAATGATGTAATTGACCTTCAGATCGTCAAGTAAGGCGAACAGGTCATCGTCCGGAAACCCGCGATCGGCCGTGAGCCGAATCCGAGAGGGTTTGACGAATTGAAAGATCAACTTGAAAGCGCGTTTGACGACGGCCAATTCATAGCGTTTCATCCGGCCCTTGAGGACCGATTGCTCATAGGCGCGCCAGAAGATCGGCATTGCTCGGCGTCCGATGACCAGGGAGACGACCAGCAAGTGCTGATCATCTTCGGTCGTCCAGTCAATCGCGATCCGAACTTTGCCAGTGCGGGGCAGTCGTTCGAGCGCCTTCCGGCAGAGCCATTCAGGGAAATCCCTGGGATTCAAGCGCTCGTTATGAATTAGGCGTGACAATCGTTTGACCGCGGCTTCCTGGTTGCCCTGAGTGCGGGCGAGTTCGGCCTGATTGCCGGTTTGTTTTTCAAGGATCGCCGCGACAAAGGTCGCGATGGATTTCATCTGATGGCCGTGCGCCCAAGGCAACAGCTCTCTGATATATTGCTCAATGCGTGTCGGTTGACTTTCTGTTGTCATCACACCAACAGGGTCTCACAAGTCGTTAACTTGTGCCGACACGCTCGTTTACAAAAACTGTCCCGACATCAGTTGAGAAACACAAACGAAAATTCATAACCAAGCCTCGTTAAAAAAGCGGTAAATTATAGACGATCGTTGAAACGCTACAACGTCAAAGGATTCTTCAACCGTGAACACACGTTCAATAACCGGCCATACGCGTGAGGACAAGGATCGTAAATGCCTGAATCGAGTAAGACGGCTGAGCGGGATCGCGGCAGACGATGCGGAACAAATTATTCAGGCTACGGGACAAGACCTTGAGATCCGCCTGGGACCGGAACTTTATGTAGAACGAGACATCGAAAAGGATGTTCACGCGCGACTGCGCCAGGCAGAGCGTGTTGACCATCCTCTCTCGCTTCTGATCACAGGCGAAGCGGGACATGGCAAGACCAGCTTGCTCTGGCGCCTGCATCAGACTTTGCTGCAAGAGGAAAAGTGGGAGCCTTGGTTGATTAAGTCAACGTTATTGTCGTTGGCTCCGCAAGAGGGCGAAACCATCGCAAGCGGGAGACTCCATCTTGACGACCTGTTCACAGCGGCGCGCACGACGCGATCTGAAGATCGCAGACCGATCATCTTACTGGATACGGTTGACGTGCTTTTACATGGTGAGCAGACGGAGCGGGATGCTTTGGTCGAGCGGTTGCTTGCGCTCTCAGAGGGTGGGTGTTCATTGATTGCCACTTGCCGCCCGCAGGAAGCGCTCTTGCTCGGGCCGCTTAGGAAAGGCTCGCTGCGCCTTAACGAATATCGCGGAGGCGAGCTGACGGAAGCAATTGATAAGCACGTTGCTTACTTCTATGCCCACACCGACCTGCGTACGCGCGAAGAGCACCGCAACCACATCACCAGCGTTGTAGCGCACGGGATGCCGCTGCGCGAAGTCTGCATCAACCCGCTGACTCTGCGCATGATGTTTACTCTCTATGCCCCCAACCCGGTGCCGCCGGAGATCAATGTCTTCGACCTGTACGACAAGTTCTGGCAGGATCGTGTTGTCACCGATCGCCGCGCAGGCAGCTTGCAACCTGACCCGGGGGCGGCTGATTTGAGAAAAACCACCGCGCTGACTGCTCTGGTCATGCTCGCAGAGGGGCGACCTGAATTACCCGCCCAGCGAACGCATGACGGCGTGTTGCGTTGTGGCGGCGCGGATGATGAAATCGAGATGCTCGTGGCGCGCGGTGTATTGCATCAGCAATCTGATGGCACGCTTCACTTCTTTCACCAGACGTTTTTCGAGCACAGCGCAGCGCGCGGCATCCTCGATAATTTCGGCGTGGATGGCCTGTCACTAATCCAACGCAGACTTGCAAAAAGGCCGCACGATCTGTTTCTCAGCCCGATTTACGAACAGGCTCTGTTGCTGGCGGAGAATAAAACTTCGGCGATCAATCAGCGCGCCGAGGTCCTGCTGGCCGAACTTTTCCGCGCCGCTTCGCCGATTGAACGCAGCTCAGGCGCATACGTCTACGCGCATAAGAAAAGCGTCTCGCCGGAGCTCTCGCGGCAGTTCCATAGCCTCCTCCACAAGGCTGATTCCGCTTTGATTGTGCGCTTCCTCACCGTTGCCCCCAACCTGTCAACGAAGCGGCTGCCTGATCTCTTCCACGAACTCGATCTTATCTGGAGCCGTGAACAATGGGATGAGCGAGCGCACGTACTGGACCTGCTGGAGCGTCTGGTTGTGCGCGATCATCAGCGCACTCTCGATTTTCTAGCAAAACACCAAGTCTACGATTACATCCTGACACTGCCCCTGGAATTTCAGGGCGCGACTCGATTGCTGCGAGTCTATGCCGCTTTGGCGGTTCATCAGCCTGAGAGGAGTTGGGAGTTGATCGCTAACTTTTATCGCTTCGGTGTGAAGGAAAACAATCAGGACTTGAAGGTTAGCGCCATTCGAGCTTTCGCGGATTTTGCCACGTTCTACGGAAGAGAGAATGTGGCAACAAATTTCGAGGCAACCGCGTGAAATCTAACCGGCAGTTCTCAACGCTTCAGTGAAGCTTTGCCGCAGGCTATTGGGCGGCTCTGGGCCATTGAATGGCGCGCTCGAAACACACCGATAGAAGCCATTGTGCAAGTAACCGGCAATTCCGGACTTGACCCGATGGAGATCATGGCGCGCCTCTACGGCATCGCTGGGTTGCTGACTGATGCGGGCAGTGACCACAACGCCGCATTTGTCTTTGAAAGTTTTGTGAACGAGCCGGACACTAATCGGCAATGGCTTTGGGCGCGGATGTGTCTGCCGATGCTGATTAGAGGCACTCTTGGTGGCGACAGTCTTTCACTCGCGTCGCATCTTATCAGGCGAGAGGTCGTCGCGATCTTCGCTGACAAATTCAGAGGAGCCATTTCCGCTGAAAATATTCCTGCGGCAAAAATCCGGTCGCTATTCCCAATGGCGTGTGAAGCGGTCAGCAAGGCCGGTCTTTCGCCTGAACGCCTGGCCGCTCTCCTCGATTTCGCGGAGGCTGAAGAGCCGAAAATGTGGCTGAACAAGGACCTCTTCGGGGAGTTTTTACCGGACGCTGCGATTGGCGGGCATCACGGCGCTGGGACCGCTATGCGGATTCTCTGTGAAGCCCCGGAAAAATTCCCATATACATTGGTCAAGGCCGTCGCCGGGCGTCTTTCAATGCTTGCGCCGGAATATCCCAAAGCTATCTGGGATCAGATCGAACTGGCTGCCAAAACCGGCCAACAGGAAGGCGCAGCCGCGTTGGTCCGCACTATGGAGTTATTGCAACCGCCGATCGCTATGGTTACGGATGATCTGCATGTGGCAATCAACAATTTCAGGCGCTCACTGGTCGCATCCCGTTCCATTCCCGCACAAAGAATCGGCCTTGCGTTGTGGTGGCATCTGCTCCGGCTGGGATTGTGCGCATCGCCGTCGTTGGCTGAGATCAGGCAGCAATTGAATGAGAAAAAGGACCTGACCGCTCGCGCGGAAATCGTCAACTTGCTGGCGCAGGCCGCTCTCATCAGCAGGTTCAAGGCCGAAGATGTTGCTGATGTTCTGCTGCCGCTCGCGCGCCTGACGGATCAAAAACTTGGCAAGGCGGCTCTGACCGCGTTGGTTCAACTGATTATTCAACTGCCCGCCGACACGCCGGAATTTGTGCTTGAGGCGCTTGATGTAGCTCTAGCGGTGCCGACAGACTCAGGACGCCCTCCTCTCTTCGGTAGGGTAATCGAGTTTTTGCTCCCTCGCAATTTCACACTGGCAATCGAGATTCTCACACGGATTCTCCGCGCCCCTGCCATAGCCGGACTGGGCAAACAAGCGCAGAAGGACATCGCCAATCGTCTGCGTTCGCCGGTTCGTCGACTTGTGCGTGCGGCTACTCAGGAGCAGCGAAATCAATTGCTCGCAATTGTCCCAACAATTGACGACCTACTCCAGCGCGTGATCGTGGAGGCCGTTTGCCACGAGGCTTTCAATCCGTCCGCTGAGGCGCTCGACGTCCTGCTGGCGCAAGCCGCTACTCCTGCAAACGGGCTTGCCGACAGTACAGTCGAGCTGATCCGGCGGCACAAGTACGCCAGAGAACGCGCAGCCGGCGGCGAAACATGGCTGGAGCTTTATGATTTATTGCAACCAAACATCTTCATTCGGAGGATTGAATTGATGAACACAGAACAACTCAATACAGAGTTATTGACTTTGTTGAAACGAGTCGCTGCTGGCGAGCAATTCTTCAAACCTGTGGAAGATAATGAACCGGAACTCAGAGCTTTTCAGCCTGTTGCCAAAGGGTTACTGGAATTGCGGCGCTTGGGTTTTGTTGAATTCAAAGACAACGCTGTTCGGACGGAGACCCAGACTGGAAATCGGTATATCAACATCGTCGGTCCTTGCAAAACGACATATAGTGGCGATCAGGCGTTGACGCCAGTGATCCATTCCCGACCACAGTCAAAGCCGAGGTTGGGGATTGTAATTGCGCTGCGCGAGGAATTCGCCGAGTTTTTCCCAGAAATCGAAAAGAATGCCAAGCCGAACCGCGACTCTGTTACCGGTAGAACTTTTTATCTCGCCGAACGCGTTCTACCCAACTCACGACGAAGTCAGCTTGTTGCCACATTTGCCGGCGAGATGACACCGACGCCCACAGCCCTCGTCGCACAACAGATGATGTCCCTCCATAGTCCACAGTCTCTGGTGATGCTGGGTATTGCAGGCGGAATTGATGATGACGTCCGCGTCGGCGATATCATCATCCCAAACGTAGTGGAAGCCTACTTGGACAACTCGAAAGCCGTGAAGGCAGCCGCCAGGCAAGGATTCGAGTTCAAACTCAGCGGCGAGCCATTTCGCACCAGTGTAGGGTGGACGCGTCTGTTAGACAATCTGCCATTCGCCCACAAGGCGCTGTTTAAGCGCTGGCAGGAGGACTGTGCTGTTGATTTGTGCGAGTTGTTGCCCGAAACAAAAATGCGTGAGGGGCTGATTGCCAAAGGCCTCGTGCGGCCGATGCCCAATTACAGCATCGGGCACTTGGCTTCCGGGCCAACTGTCGGCGCGACCGAAGAGTTCTCCAAGTGGTTGAAAGGCCATGATCGGAAATATCTCGGCCTGGAAATGGAAGCCGCCGGAATGATGGCTGCCGCGAACGAGCCGTTACAACCAAGTGACACGCTGATCTTGCGCGCTGTCTCCGACTTCGGCGACGAACGCAAGAAGCAGATGGAGGATGAATCGAAAGGCGCTCTTCGCCGTTACGCCATTCGGAACGCAATCCGACAGCAATTCCCGGTTTAGAAAATCAGCAGAGCTGAATGTCGTAAAGTTCAGCCATTTGCCGATAGAGAGCTTCCATGGAGCGGAAAAACTTCACCTTAAAGAGCGCGCGCAGGCTTTGCCAGAGCTTGGCTTTGGTACGCAAGCCCGCGCGGACCTGGCGGAAGGTTTTCCAACAACGCTGGATCATTTGGTCTACGGCGAAGGCCAGGAACATCAGCAACGCCATGACCGTTGCTAAATTCTTTTTGCCATGCCCGTAATTGTGTTCAAAATGATAGCCTTGATTCTTGAGCGTATTGAAGGTCTCGTTCTCGATCTTCCAGCGCGACCGGCCACCACGCATCACTGGTTCGACCGTCCGTTTCGTCAGCGGCAAATCCGTCACCCAGGTCCAACGCGTCGTCACGCCCTTCTTGTCCGTCTCTTCATAGAGCAGGTAATTGACCGTGACATCAATCGCGCTGTCGTTCAGGCAAAGCCCTTTCGTCCACGCGAAGTAATGTTTGACGCCTTCTGCGTCGGTGTAGCTCCATTCCTGTACCTGCCCTGTCGCACGGCGACCGGCGAATTGCTTCTCCAAACTCGCGTGCGAATCCGGCTTGACATTCAGAATGAAGCTCCAGCCGTAGCCCAAAATCTGGCGAATGTGCGGCGCGTTGGCGTAAAGCGCATCTTCGACCAGAATGATCTTCAAGTCGGGATAACGTTCGTGCAACGCCGTACACAAGCGTTTCGCGGCGTTACGTTCGCAATCGTTCTTTTTGGCGCCGTCCTGCTTGAGGATCGGTTCGAAATCCAGTGGCAACACCTCTTCGTGCGCCGGATTGACCAGTACGGCGCCCAAGCCGGAGTGGAAATACTCCGTCGCGCCGTCGCGCAGTGTCCGCGTCGAGCAATGCTCACAGTGGATTTTAGTCGAAGCAAAATGTTCGACGCCATCCACCGTGACCAGCACGCGATCGTGCCAAAAGCGATACTCTCGGATGACGCCCGCAGCCTGCGCGGTTTCAAACAGCGTGCGAAAGACTTGACGCAAGGGCGTCGGATCAACTGGGTCGAGCGCCGTCCGCATCTGCGTATCGCACGGAATGGCCTCAATCTGGTAGATGCTTTTCAGGTTGCGGCTCTCGACCTTCGTCCGTTCATCAAACGAAAGCAGTGAGGGCTCCTTGAGCGAGAACATAGCGAACACACTGAGCAGGAAATCGGTCAACAGGTACTTGGCATTGGCGCGCCGATGGTCAGAGATGTCGGCGAATTCCGCTTTGACGGTCTGCATCAGCGCGTCGAAGGTGATTTTCTCTTGTCGTTTCTTGTAGTTAACTGGCATCCGCTAAACATACAACGGACGCCCAATTTTCCAAACCGGGAATTGCTGGCAATCCGATTACTCTGGCTGTTGCTTGAAGCGGAATGACAAGTTATGACTCAAGCGCCGGAATAGTAACCGCGCCGATCTTCTTTACTTTGCTTGAAAAATACCTCTAATACCTCACACCGTCCCCATCATGGAGCTTGGCCGACAACACGAAAAATTTTTGCTTCCGGTTTACCCATCATCGGTGTATTGATTGGTCAGGAGGGCGATGAAAATCGAGGTGTAAAAAAAGTGAAACCAATAAAGACTGACCCGTTGACCCGAACCAATTCAGATGGAAAGACTTATCAACGCACCCCACAAGTCGAGTCTCAGATTGTCGAAGCTCTAGCACTTGACGAATCCGAACTTGCTGAAAGGCTCAACATCCGCGATTTCAAAACTGAAGGGTACTTGCAAGAGGAATGCCTGGTTTACCTGATTCGCCGATGTCATAGGGACGACCGCGGGGATCTGGTCAACAAATTGACGGAAAGGTTGATTCAAAGATGTGCGAGGCGCATCAACGACCGAGTGAGTTTTTCGCTCGACCCGATTTACGTTGACGACTGTTTCCGTGACGTGATCGCGGCAGCGTTCGGACAGATTCTTGACCTCGATTCGAATCACGGGGATTTTGCTCAGGTCAGGTTCTGGCTTTGGCTTGATCGCATCACGTCAAATGTGATGCGCCGCCATTGGAGACAACAGCGTGAAGACTGGGTGACCGATTCAATTGATTGCGACGAGGAAGAAGATGAATGGAGAAGCCAAGGGTTGCGTCAGAAACTGGAAGAGGTCGTGAGCCAATCGTCGGCCCCTGACTGGAATTTCGTGACAACGAAAGCGCTCCGGCTACTCAGTCCGAACGAACGGGAAGCATTCCTGCTGCGGCATTATGCCGAGTGGGAGATTGAGAATCAGAATCCCAAGGTCATGACTATCAGCAGATATTTCAACAAGTCATCCCGCACAATTCGAAACTGGCTGACAAGCGCAGAGGAAAAACTGCAGGATTGGAAAGGAGGTCAGCGATGAAAAACACAAAGGAGAAAATCTTATTGGATGACGTTCTGGATTATTACCTCACCTCAACCGAAGAAACCGGAAAAGACGTTCTTGAGGAGGTCGTCAGGCTTTATCCTCAATACGAATTTGAACTGCGAGAGCTTGCCGCCAATCAGAAAATCTTCGGTCGGATTTCACCGCGCGAGTATACGGCTGAAGAGGAGCAGTCTCTGACGATGCGGGCAGTGAGCGTCGTCCAGAGTCTGCTATACCAGCAGCGTCAGGAAAAAGCATCAGACACAATAACCGAAGAAGCCTTCACCGGGTTGCGAGATGAGATCGAAAAACGCTACGCCTCAGCCGAGGAGTTTTACGAGAAGACCTGGTTAAGCGAGGGGATTATCTGGACACTTGACGACCGGCAAGTTCGTTTTAAGTCTATTCCACAGAAAGCCATTGAAAACATCGCTAATGCGCTAGGGAGATTCGTCTCTACCATTTCTAAATGTTTGCAGGGTGAAATGCTGGTCGCGCCATCTCATTACAAGGCAGAACAGGCGCCGGAAGTTTCTGGGCGATGCGACTTCTCTGACCTTGTCAGGATGGACCCAGACCTTAGTGAAGAGCGGAAAGAATTCTGGCTATCCCAGTCGCCAGAGCGTGAGGGGGATAAACAGGAGTGAGCGATTGGGAGCGGGTGAGACAGTTGGCGAGAGAATTTCATGCCGAAGTATGTAATCACGGCGATGAGAAGTGTGCCCTCGGGATCTCAGCCGAGGTCTTGCTGGCAAAAGCCATGCTGATGACCGGAATCAGAGTGAAAGGCTATCCCCCAAAGCACCCACAACTGCGTGGCGCGCTTGCCAGGTTCGAGCGCAACACGATTCTATTCGATAACAGTGTTGACAGGTGGTTGGCGCTATATCACCAGGCACACGAGTTCGCACACATTCGGCTTGGACATGGAGGGAGAGACTGTTCGTCCACGGATATTGACTGTGAAGCGGCGGAAGACAGGCTACCGCTGGGCGTGCATCGGGTTGAAGGGTATAGCCCGCACGAACGGCTTGAATGCGAGGCCAATGTCTTCGCCCGCGAATTCCTGCTGCCTTGTGATGTGCTACAGCGACGGTTCATTAACGACGGGCTGAACGCGCAGCAGATTGCCGACGAGATTGGCGTTTCGATTGAGATGGTCATTCATCAGCTCGCCCGCGCCTTGCTTACGCCATCGGGCAAACCTGAAAGCAGGAGGCTGGAATCCGGCTCCCTTACGCTGGATGAAAGTCAGCGGAATGCCGCCGAGGCGCCCGAAGGGCCTTTGCTGATTGACGCCGGGCCAGGAACGGGCAAGACGCGAACGCTTGTTGGTCGTGTCCTTTACCTGCTCAAAAACAATGTCTCTCCTGAAAGCATTCTGGTTCTGACTTTTTCCAACAAAGCTGCCGAAGAGTTACGCGACCGCGTCGGGCTGGCGGCTCCGGATGCCGCAAAGTTGATCAGAGTTGAGACGTTCCACTCTTTCGGTCTGGAGTTGCTCAGAAAGTACGGCGCCAAGATCGGCCTCCCCGGAGATCCTGCCATTCTTGATCCGGTAGATGCGTTGTTTCTGCTCGAAAAGCATCTGCCTCAGCTTAACCTCGATCATTACCAGAATCTGTATGAGCCGATACTGTACCTAAACGATATCCTCAAGGCTATTTCGCGGGCAAAGGACGAAAACATTAGCCCAGAACACTATCGTGAATTGGCAGAGGGGATGCTGGCGGCTGCTACATCTCCTGATCAGACAACGGTGGCTGAGAGAGCACTCGAAGTGGCGCGCTGCTACGGCTTTTATCAAGAGCAACTACGAAGCGCCGGGCTGCTCGACTTCGGCGATTTGATCTGCCGTTCAATCGAATTGCTGCAGAAACATCCGGCAGTCAGAGAAGAAGTGCGCCGAAATTACCGGCATGTGCTGGTTGACGAATATCAGGATGTCAATCGTGCGAGCGGACTGCTGCTCAGAAAGGTTGCGGGCGATGGCCGAGGATTGTGGGCCGTTGGCGATCTTCGACAATCAATACACCGCTGGCGCGGGGCGACAACCGCAAATATGCGAAAGTTTGCTGACGATTTTCCTGCCGCTGGAGAACGGATGTCGCTTGAGGGCAACTACCGCTCGCAGCCTCCTGTCGTTGACGTCTTTTCAGAGCTTGTTCCGCACATGAGCGCCGCGAAAGGGATGAGCTTTACCCAGTGGCAGAAACACCGGGCTGATGAAGGCGGGGTAGTGAAGTATGAAATCGCGGCCAGTATTAGTGCGGAGGCAGGTGGGATCGCGCACGAAATTGAACAAAACTATCAGGCGGACATTCCTTATCGAGAGCAGGCAGTGATCTGCCGCTCACACACGTCACTGGCGCGAATCGCCGGGCTTCTTGAGCGTGAAAGTATACCCGTGTTTTACCTCGGCGACGTATTCGAACGACCGGAAGTGCGGGACATGCTCTCATTGCTGTCGTTCGCCTGTCAGCCGGATGGACGCGGGCTGGTGCGTGTCGCGCGTTTTCGGGAATACAACATTCCACTGGCTGATGTTCTGTTACTGCTGAAGCTGGCGAAGGAAAAGAGTAAGCCATTTCCCACTGCGCTCTGTCTGGCGGAAACAGAAGAAGGGATTTCGCCGGACGGCAAGGAAAAGATGGCGCTGTTGTCACGACAGCTTGATGGTTTGTGTCACGGACGGTCAGCGTGGAAATTGCTGACACGGTACTTATTCGTTACGTCCAACTATCTACGTCTGATTTCTGATGATGAGTCTGTCACAGGACAACAAATGCGCCTTGCGCTTTATCAATTGTTGCAATTTGCATACAGTCAACTTGGTCGAATCGTCGAAGACGGCGTTGATCCCAAGCCGGATTTGCTCCGGTACATAAGGCGGCTGGAGGTTTACGGCGAAGAAAAACAACTACGGCAAATTCCGGCATGGGCCGAGGGGATAGATGCCGTGAGGGTCATGACCATTCATGCGAGTAAAGGACTCGAATTCAGAGCAGTCTTTCTGCCCGTGCTAGCGAAGACTTACCACCCGGCGAAAAAAAGGATTCCGCACTACCCTCCGCCGACAGGGATGCTGAACGATAGTGTTGACGACTGGCATCTGGAAGAAGAGGAATGCCTTTTCTTTGTCGCGATGTCACGAGCGCGGGATTATCTTTGCCTGTCCCGCGCATTGCGCTATGGCCAAGTCAACAGAAGCCCATCGGATTTTCTCTCGTTGATTGCGAGAAAGCTTCCGCGCGCCGTCGAGGGGCGGGCAAGCTGGACACCTAGCAACGCGACCGATGAAGACGGCAAAGACAGGGCCGACGATAAAGCGATTGGCGAGAAGCAGGCTTTTGACGTTCAGCAACTCGAAGTGTATTTGAAATGTCCGCGCAGATATTTCTACGAGTTTGAGCTGCACCTCGCGGGGCGGCGCGATGACTCAGCATACGTTCAGTTCCATCGCTGTGTTTACGAAGTTCTGCGCCGAGCGCAAGGCGAGCAGGAAGCCGGCGGCATGAATAATGAGGAGATTGCCCGCGCCCACTTGGCCGAAGTTTGGCAGACACAGGGACCGGTCGGCCATCCCTATGAAATCATTTACCGCGATAAAGCCTACGAGATGGTAATGAATGGTGTCGTTTCGGCAAAGCGTCGTGAAAAAGAAAAAATGTGCCCGAGCCTTGGCGGTCGTTCTCTCCTGACGTAGGATCAGAGTTCGACCTCACATGCTAAATCACGAAGAAATTCCAACCACCGACACCGCACAGATCGAGCGGCTCATCGAGCGCCTCAAAGAAGGCAAGCTCCAGAAGCAGGATGCGCAGTTGATTGAGACGCTCTTACATTTCGTCCTTAAAATCACCTCTCTTCTTAAGCGGAAGCAGACGACGATTAAAGGGTTGAAACAGTTCTTTTTCGGCTCAGGCAAACGGTCCGGCAGCGAAAACAAATCCGCCCCTGAGACTCAAAGTCAGCCGCACAATCAGACGCAAATCCCACCAATGAATTCATCGCCGGAGACGGATGGGAGTTCAGGCTCCGAAGGCGGGGAGGTCTGTGTGGCGAAATCGGAAAGCAAGCGCCCAGGACATGGGCGAATCCCCGCCGCCGACTATACGGGAGCGACAATTGTCAGGCTCGATCATCATCTCGAGCCTGGCGATCCTTGCCCGGATCTGGATTGCAGAGGCCGACTTCACTCCTTAAGCGAGCCGAACATCAAGCTCTATTTGACGGGGCGCCCCTGCGTCAGCGCGACGAAATATGAACGATCAATGCTGCGCTGTGGTGGCTGTAATCAACGGATCAGCGCTGCGCTGCCTGTTGGCGTCGCTGAAGATCGGAAGTTCGATCCAACCGCCGATGTGACAATCGCCCTGTTGAAGTATGGCGCCGGGATGCCCTTTTACCGGCAGGCCAGATTGCAGGAGGCTTGCGGCGTGCCCTTGCCGGAGTCGGTGCAGTTTGAGCGTTGTGAAGAAGTGGCCAAGGCGGCGCTGGGAGTCTATCGCTATCTGCGAAAACTGGCGGCGGATGGGAAGTTGTTTCAGATCGATGATACGGGAGTGAAGATTCTTTCGTGTCTTGAAGAGAACAGGAATCGGAAAGAAAGCGAACGTCAGGGTACGCACACGAGCGGGATCGTGGTCAGGGACCAGAAAGGTCGCCGAATTGCGCTCTACCAAAGTGGTCGCAAGCATGCGGGCGAGAATCTGGACGATTTGTTGAAGACGCGAAACCCGGCTTTGGGGGCGCCGATGAAAATGTCGGACGCGGCGGCCGTCAACGGAAAGAAGAAGACCCCGACCGTGGACCTCAATTGTCTGGCGCACGGTCGAGGGAAGTTCAAGGAGATCGAGGAGAACTTCCCGCTGGAATGCCTGAGGGTGTTGGACGCGATCAGGAAAGTCTACGAAAACGATGCGCGGACAGCGGAAATGAGTGATCAGGAAAGACTCGAATATCATCAGGCCAAAAGCGGGCCTGTGATGGGAGACTTGCGTGATTGGATCGAGAAACAGTTCGAGGAGAAAAAGGTCGAACCCAACAGCGGTCTTGGGAAGGCGTATCAATACCTGCGAAACCATTGGCCGAAATTGACCGGATTTTTATCCGTGCCCGGCGCGCCATTAGACAACAACGAAGTAGAAAGGGCGTTGAAGAGATTCGTTTTATTCCGAAAGAATTCGCTCTTTTACAAAACCGGGCACGGGGCGGAGATTGGCTCGATCCTGATGAGCCTGATCGAAAGTTGCCGTCTGAACAAAGGCAATGTCTTTGAATATCTATTGGCGCTGACGCGCGACGAAGCCGAGGCGCGGCGTAATCCCGAACGCTACCTGCCGTGGAATTATGAGGGAGCCGCGGCGCGAGCGGCTTGAATGAAAGTGGCGGAATCTATTTTCCGCCAGGCCTCGTCAAATCCTGCCTTCTCGGGCAATCCGTTATACAGCAAGACCTGGAGTTGTTGCGCTTCCAGCGGATGTAGGGCTGAGTCAGCCTCTCGCGAGCGAGGCCACCACCTGAGCCGGCCGCGCGAGAAACGACGCAAACAAAGCCAGTAGCCACTGCCGTCATAGGTCAAAAGTTTGAGGGCCGTGCCGGAGCGATTTCTGAAAACGAAAACGGCTCCGGACATCGGCTCCTCAGCGAGTTGGTATTTACATAAGGCGGCGAGTGAATCGATGCCTTTTCTAAAGTCCACGGGTTCGCAAGCCAGTAGAATCCTGAGTTGAGGGACGAGTTGAATCATGGCCGGATCAGGAGCGTAGGAATTCAGCGCAGAGTGTGGAAATCGAGGACTCCTCAAGGCTGGGCAGAAAGATGATGAGTCGAGAGCCATCAACTCGTTCGATCACCAGACGAGAACCGGCCGTCCGCGCGGCGGGCACCGGCGGCGCGGCCTTTGGATCCGCTGGTAAGATGGGCAGCTCGAAAAAAGCGGCCGGCGGTTGTTTCCGCGCGCGAGAACGCGCCGCAGTAGTAGCCGATCGCCTCTGGCGACTTTTATCGGGAGATTTCAGCCGGCTGGGCTGGAGTTTCAAGACACGGCGAATGAGAGAATGTGGATAGCGGCTGCACAATTCCAGAACCTCTCGGCGAAGTTCGTCAGGAAGCGGCTGACGCAGGTATTTACGTTTTTTTCGCCAGGCATCCAGTCGGATTTTAAATTTGAGGAGATCGGACGGAATTTGATCGGTCATAATATATCCTCCAGAAGTAAAGAATCAGTCGCTCTGGACGATAACCGGAAGAGAGCGATCCGTCACGACGGCTTACCGCAAGGAGACGGCCGCACAGACCGAGCACGAAATCAGCTTGAGTAGCGGTCGCATAAGATTGAAGTTTGATTATGCGGAATTGATTGGGAACGGCTCTGATGCGGAACTGGTGGTGCGACGTCTCCGCACTGGCAGACCAACGAAAAGCGAGGCCGAGAAACCGATCTATGGTTTATACCAAACCGCCGCGCAACAGGCTTACCCAAAAGCGCGAAGGCGGGTGCAAATTCTTTACCTCTCGACTGATGAAACGAAGGATGTGGAATTGACGAAACAGCAACTCGACAACCGCTTGAAAAAGTACGACGACGCGATAGCCGCGATCCTGCGAGGCAATTATGATCCGGCGCCCGATGACCGGGAATGTCCGCGCTGCCCGCATTATTTCATTTGCCCTCTGGCTGAAGACGGTCGGGATTGGCCAATAGCTTGATTTCCAGTTTACTGCTTCCACCCTCCTGAATCCCACTCAACAAAATCCGAGAAATCTGTTCCGGTTTGGATACTCCGCGACTATTGATGTGATCGAAGGCGAAGCGATTTACCTTTCGCGTCCGTGGAGGGCGTGCTTTGTCGAGGTGTGAATTCCGCGCTCATCGGGCGCGCTTAACCGAGGTTGTAAAGATGTCTGAACGAGAAATCATTGAACTGTTCCTTCAAGGAGAAGGGATCGCTGAAATTCTGTTGGTTCGAGTGCCACACGATTGCACAGTGCGCGAGCTTATCGAGAAGGCGAAAGCTGAGGCGAAAAACTTGCAGCACGACGGTGGTGAAATGGCGCTCTTGCTCGAAGACTCCGACGACGAAATGAATCCCGACGCCAGGCTGAACGAGGCCGGCATCAAGCATCGTCACCGCGTTCATTGTCACCGCTGTCGCCGCATCGAGGTCACAGTGAACTACAACGGCCAGAGCCAGGCTCGTAAATTCTCTCCGGCCAGAACTATCGGCAGAGTCAAGCGTTGGGCCGACGACCAGTTCGGTCTGAAAGGCGTTGACGCCACTGAGCATGCGCTTCAGCTTTGTGGTACGGACACCCGCCCTGACGAAGATGTTCACATCGGCGCCCTTGTCCGTTACCCGGATTGCAAGCTGTGTTTTGATCTTGTGCCGAAAAAGCGTGTGGAGGGCTGAGGTTGATGGAAGCGACCGGTCCTGATGAGAGAGTCTTTCGTGCGCATCTCGAAAAGGGATCATTTCAGAGTGGAGTTGACCGAGGCCGATGGCGGTTGGTTTCGGTCAACTGGCCGCATTCAGTGATTGCGGTCAGCGCTGCCGAGCGCGGCAACGCCCCTATCGAATATGCCTTCCGTTTTGAACTTGCCAATTACCCGGCTGTGCCGCCTACGGCGCAGCCTTGGGATTCTGACATGAACGGCATGCTTGTTCGGCATCGTTGGCCGGGAGGAAGAGGAAGAATCCCACCGGCCTTCAACCCCGACTGGAAAAACGGACAGTGCCTCTACCTGCCCTGCGATCGCTACTCGATTGAAGGGCACGACGGCTGGCGCAATCAGCATCCGGAGATGATCTGGAATCCAACAGGTGACATTACTCAGTATTTGAGAATTATTCATGACCTTCTCAATTCGGAAGATTATACGGGCCTTCGCGGCTCCTGAGCATCGGCTGAGCTGTTCATCGCATCTCTGGCGCGATGGTTTTGAAGAATTGCGGCGACGCACCGAAGGCGCTCATGAAAGCGGAGCATTTTTACTCGGCGACTGTGACGGTGAGCGACGAAGGATTACCAGGTTTGTGTATTACGACGATCTCGATCCTCATTCACTGAAGACGGGAATTGTGGTGTTTGATGGCGCCGGTTATGGCCCACTTTGGCAGATATGCCGGGAGACGGGCTTGACTGTGGTGGCAGATGTTCATGTTCACGGCGGTTTTCCCTACCAGAGCCAATCTGACAGAGAAAATCCGATGATCGCTCTGCCCGGCCATATAGCTGTGATCGTGCCTGATTTTGCCAAACGACTGGTCGGGGCTAATGAACTGGGGGTTTACACATACAAGGGAGAACATCAGTGGACTGATTACAGTGGGAAGAGAGCCGACAAATTTTTCTACATTGGACTTTGGGGATGAACAAATGAACGCTGAACTGATTGGGAACCAGATCAATCGCACAGTCAAGCTGGCAATGGACAGCGGAGAAGCCAACTCACCGGAGGAGGCGCGCCGAATATTTGAACGGTATCGTCTCCGTCTCAACGTTGGTTCGGATGTCGCTAAATCTCCAACCTTGCAGGCTTGTTTGTTAACGGCGATAAACACGGGCCGCCGATGTTTCCTTGGTGGCGTTGAAGTGGTTGGCTGTCCGGAGGCTGATCTCCTGATTCGATGGCGCGATTGTCGCACACTGTCGAAAGCCGTCGCGCGTTTACAGGGTAGATTGGTTCAGCGAACGGCGGGCGATGCCCCGCAAATTATCATCGGTGAGGCTGACCACCTGGATGGCGAGAGCGAATTCGCTGTCAGGGCAACTTTCGATGGATGGCTGGGCGGCGTGACTCCGCTTGATGAAGTGAAAAGACTGAATGAATGCGATGAGTTCACGCCATCAGGCGTGCTGGCAGGCGCGCTCGTGGTGTCAGAAGCCTTCCAGTTCGTCCGTGGGCGAAACGCGCAGGCGGGGCGTAGGAGTGTCGGGCTTTCGCTCTGGCAGCCTGACTCAGCCGACGACTGGCTTGATAATCGAGAGGTCGGGCCAAAGCTGGAATGGCTGCCTGCACGTTTGTGGCTGATCGGACTCGGCCATCTGGGACAAGCGTATTTGTGGGCTCTGGGATTCCTGCCTTACATCGAGCCAAGCGACGTGCAACTCATATTGCAGGATTTCGACACCCTCGTTCCAGCCAATGACAGCACATCGCCGTTGACTGACTACAGTCTGATTGACAAAAAGAAGACCCGCGCGATGGCTGACTGGGCTGCGCAGCGCGGTTTCACAACGAGAATCGTCGAGCGACGCTTCACCTCCAATTTCCAGATTGATCCTGAAGAGCCGCAGGTTGCGCTTTGCGGCGTAGATAACATCGCCGCGCGCGCCGCACTGGAAGATGCCGGGTTCGCGCAGATCATCGAAGCCGGGCTGGGACGAGGAAATGAAGAGTATCTGGCTTTCCAGATGCACTGTTTCCCCGCCAGCAAATCAGCGCGGGAGCGGTGGGGAACGAACAGCAGTGGCCCCGTTTCCCCATCGTCGTTGATTGTAAATCCGGCATATCAGTCTCTTGCAAAGAACGGATTGAATCAGTGCGGACTGACGATGCTTGCAAATCGCGCTGTCGGCGCTTCTTTTGTCGGTACGTTTACTTCCACCATTGTGGTAGCTGAGTTGCTTAGAATGGCGATGGGCGGGATGCGCTATGAAGTGGTTGATGGGAGCTTGCGCTCACCTGACCGCCTCAATCTGATAGCTGCCAAACCATCGGATTTACCCTTCAATCCTGGAGTCACCAGAGCAAGACACGAGCCAGTCAAGGAGAATCTGGCAGCCTGCCCTACAGGCTTTATTGAAAGCGAGGAGTAGAAATGGCAAATCACCGGGAACATCTGATCGTAGGAGCGGCGGCAGGCGTCGGAGTATGTCTTCTGACCGCTGTTGCTGCTGGGCGAAAGATTTCGATATCTGAATTGATCGGGGCTGCAATTTCCGGGATGACTTTCTCGAAGCTGCCGGACATACTGGAACCGGCGCTTCATCCCAATCACCGCTCGACTTTCCACAGTCTGGGTTTTATCGGAGCGGCTGCGCCGCCAGCCTGGAAATGGTCGGAGGAGAAGGTGCAAGAGCATCAGAGCCTCGCGGAGATGAGCCGAATACAGGCTGATGCCGCAACCTGCCAACAGGAACGTAATCACTGGCAAATGATGGCTGTGGCGCACGATCTGGCGGCGGGCTTCTTCGTAGGCATCGTTCCGGGATACGTTTCTCACCTTCTCGCTGACTCGCTTACTCCCAAGGGCCTACCGATACTTTAGTGGCCAGCCAATTTCAATGCCGCCCTACTACCACTAAAT